>CAJHYB010000315.1_pt1 | contig 12758 bp, 12 predicted proteins | sample 9198631 | NCBI WGS metagenome assembly CAJHYB01 (sample SAMEA7708354, study PRJEB35096) | sediment metagenome | biome: marine neritic benthic zone biome [ENVO:01000025]; feature: sediment [ENVO:00002007]; material: shallow marine sediment [ENVO:03000034] sea grass bed [ENVO_01000059] ... | reverse complement strand
GTCTCTGATTCGCGTGTACCCCCAGGTGTGATTGTCTTCTGCTATCCGGACGATGAGAGTCCGGATCTCTTGCGAACTCCGGGGGCGACCTGGTCTGCGCTTCAGGCTGCCGTCGTACTTCCTGGCGATCAGTTCTCTGTGCCAGCGCAGCAGCGTATCGGGTGTGACGATGCAGGCAAGCTCTCTCAGGGCCGCGCGTCCCACGACCTTGGCCTTGTTAGCGAGCCGTAGACTTCCCCGTCAAGGACACCACTGGAAAGTAGAGTTTTCGGCGTATTGTTGAGAATGCTCGAGGGGAGTTCGATCTCCCAGCGAGTCGTGCGGACGCTCCTGGTTGTACTCGACCAGGAAGCGCCAGGTCTTGTGTCGAACCTCCTCCAGGTTGGAGAACAGCCAGGCATCCAGAACTTCTTCTCTGTAGGTCCGATTGAATCTCTCGATGAAGGCGTTCTGGTTCGGCTTGCCAGGTTCGATGTAATCGATCTTGAGGTTTTGCTCCTGGGCCCAGGAGCAAAAATCGCCGCCCAGGAACTCCGGCCCGTTGTCGACTCTCAGCGTCTGGGGTAGGCCGCGCTCAGCCCGCAGTTGCTCGAAGACCCGAATCAGGCGTCCGCCAGTGAGAGAAGTGTCAATCTCGATCGCCAAAGCCTCCCGATTGAAATGATCGATCACGTTGAAGGTTCGAAAGCGCAGGCCGCCGCCGTAGAGCGCGTCGCTCATGAAATCGGCCGACCACACCTGGTTGGGCTCGAGCGGTACGGCCAGCGGCTCAGGATCCCGGTCAGGGACTCGCCTCTTGGCCCGTCGCTTGTGGTTCAGTCCCATCTGGCAGTAAACACGGTGAACGCGTTTGTGATTCCAGTGGTGACCCTGACGTCTGAGAAACTTGAAACACTTCCAGAAGCCTCTGCGTGGGCGATTCTCGACCAGTTCGTTGAGGACTCGTATCACGGGTGCATCTCGCGCTGTTTTGTCCGCAGGTCGGCGATACCAGGCCGTTCTCGACAGATTGACCGAGCGACAGGACCGCCGGATCGAGAGGCCTTGGCTGACCAGAAAGCCGGCCGCCTCGCGCTTCTCCGACGGCCTTAGCGCTTTTTTTCGATCAACTCCTTCAGGGCGTAGTTCTCGTGGGCCAGCTCGGCGTACATCTTCTTGTACTGAGCCAGCTCTCCCTCGACTTCCTTGAGCCGCTTGAGCTGGGAGACGTCCAGGCCTCCGTACCTGGCCTTCCACTTGTAGTAGGTCGGAGAACTGATCCCGTGCTTGCGACACAACTCCTTGACCGGCGTCCCCGCTTCGGCTTCGTTGAGGATCCCCACGATCTGGGTCTCCGTAAAACGCGACTTCTTCATCCAGAACCTCCTGCTTCACGTGCCAGAAAGTTCTACTTTTCAACGGTGTCTTTTTTGGGGAAGCTTACGAGCCGATCACACCTGGTCAGAAAACGAAAAGAGGCTGAACGGAGGAATCCGATAGTGCTCCCTCAGCTTCCGTCGAACGTAGGAGTCGCAGAGCTGCTCGTACATATCTTTCTCGAGTCTCTTTCTGTAAATACGCGTCTCGGTTCGCACTTCCTTCTCGATCTGTTTGAGTTCCGCCCGATCGGCAACGCTTCTCAGGGCGTCGACAAGGGTCAATTCGATCCCGCCGAGTTCCCGATCGATTCGTTCCGGATTGAATCCCTGCGATCCACGCAGATCCGCCGCCAGAGTTCGGAGGCGTCGAATCGCGCGCTCGAAAGCCTCTCCCTCCCTGTCGTTCAGCGCTGACTCGATCTCCTCGATGTGGCGCAGTATTGCGTCAGAAGAGAACGGCCCTGTCTCCTCATCCCCGGCGCCCTGTGCTTTCGAAGTCCCCAGCAGGGCGTTCTGATGTTCGTCCCAGACCTCGAGGATCGCCGGATGGCAATAGAAAAGGGTCCTTGGTGGTGACTTTCCGCGCTTCTCTACCGATTCGAAGGCTCGGTCGATCCCCCGCAAGACGACGGCCAGGGGGATTTCATTGTCCTTCCAGAGTTCGATCAGACACCAGTCCAACGGAGAAACAAGCAGGTTCTTACCCCGTTTTCGAACAAAGTACTCCTCGATCTCGGTGAAATAGTTGAAGTAGCCACCGAGAACCTGATCAGACTCCGCCGAGTGAAGCGTCTCTTCCGGCACAGCAACCTCCAAAACTGGATTGACCTCCCCTGCGTGATCTTATAGAACAATGACCCGACCTTCGAGAGCGAGAAAGGACCAGCAACCGCAGAGGAGATATGGAGTATTCATCTTACAAAGTCGTCCACCTGATTGGCGTCATTCTGACTCTCACCTCGCTCGGCGGCATCATCGTGTATTGCGCTTCCGGTGTGGCAAACGAGAGCTGGCGAAGAATCTCATACATGACCAATGGCCTGGGGCTTCTTCTCACTCTGTTCGGAGGGTTCGGTCTCATCGCCAAGCTGGGCGTCGGATTTCCCGGCTGGGTTCTCGTCAAGGTCATGGTCTGGGTCCTGCTCGGAGCATTGATCGTCCTCGCCAGAAAAGCACCAAAGTACGGGAGCCTCTACTGGTGGGGAAGCCTCCTTCTTGCATCGGTTGCGGCCTACCTGGGGCATCTCAAACCTTTTTGAGTCGGCCGAGTACGCTCGACTCACTTCACGCGCTTCTCGGCCAATGTCCAAAGGATCGGTCTTCCTCTCGCCTCTCCTGGCCGTGCTTCTGTGCGGCCAATCCGGCTTGACCGCCTCGACTCCCTATCACCCCCGCCATCCCGATCCGGTTCTTGAAAGCTGGCGCTGGAGAGAGTTCGATCAACTGAGAGGCCTCGGTGTCCGGAGCATCGCTGAGAGCGTCGACGGAACGATGTGGTTCGGACTGAATGAAGGTGTCCGAAGCTATGACGGAGTGGCCTGGACGACCTACGGCGAGGAAGACGGCGTCCTGGGAGCCCCGACCTATGTCCTTCAGGCCCTGCGGGACGGTCGGATCTGCGCCGGCTCTGAGGTTGGCCTCAGCTGTTTCGAATCGGGGAAATGGACTCGGCTCTTCCCTCCCGAGGGCTCAATCGACTTTCCGATCACCGCGATGGACGAAGGTGCCGACGGTCGTCTCTGGGCCTCCTCTCCGTGGGGCGCTTTGTCGGTCAAAGGAAAAGAGTTCACGCTCTACACTTCGGCGGGCGTGATCTCGAGCCTGGCAGAGCTGATACCGACGCTGAGATTCGTTGAGGTCCCCGATAGGGTCATCCCGTATCGTCCCTGGGCCCAAGCCGGCACCGGAAGTTTCGTTTTCTCACGGGCCGGCATCAGCCTGATCTGGGGCAGATCGATCGGCACCCCGATCAGAACCGCACCGAAGACGGTCCGGTTCGTCGCGAAAGGAAGCCCGGCGGAAGCCGCCGGCCTCACGGTCGGAGATCGGGTCCACTCGGTCGAGCGAGGAAAGCTCGGAACTTCGCCAACGGCGATCGGCCTGACCGTTTACAAGCCCGGCCGGAATGACCCTGTCGACGTCAGGGTCGGCCAGGAAATCCTGGAAGGAGGATCCCGTGAGTTCGACTTGGATGATGTCTTCGTCGCCCCGAACGGTACCGTCTGGTTCGAACTCTATGGAGGGCCGGTCGTCAGCCTGTCACCGGGGACGGAGGCCCACTGGCAGTTCTACGGTTAAGAGGAAGGCCTGAAACTCGGCCACCTTCCGAGAATCACTCAGGCGACCGACGGTTCGATCTGGGTTGTCTCCGATTGGCTTCTTACCGGTGCTTCCAAGTTCGATGGCCGCAGATGGCAGCACTTCGACTTGAGAAGCCTGGGCGGGACGAACATGAACAGTTCCGTGCTCGAGACTTCGGACGGGATTCTCTGGATCGGCGGAGGCCTGTTCGGAAAGGGTGGCCTCGCCTCCTATGACCGGAACCGAGACAAATGGACCTTCTACGGGCAGGAGGACGTGCCGGTCGAACTCTATCGGACAAAACTCTTCGAATCGTCCGATGATGCGCTCTGGGTGACGGGTGATGGACAGACTGTTTCTCGCCTCGAGTATTCCCAGTCGCAATGGACGACCCTGGAAGGGCTGCTCTTCCAGGCAGAAGAGCCAGGCGGATAGGAGTGGTTCCTCTCAGACGACGGGGGAGGCGTCCTTCAAGAAGACGGAGTTTGGACACGTTTCGGCACCGAAGATGGTCTGATGGACGCACCCGTGCGAGTCATTGTCACGCGAAACGCGGGCATCTGGGCTGCCGGGAGCGACGACTCGACTGCCGCTACGGCTCGTTTCGATGGTTCGAAATGGGCTCTGACACGACACCCGGAACTGTCCTGGGGAGTTGACCCGGGCGCCGTACTGGAATCCGCTGACGGCCAGAGCCTCTATTTCGGGGCTGCGGTTGACCTCGTTGAAGGCAGTCGACAGATCGGCGGAATTCTCAGACTCGACACGTCCAAACCTGAGCAGTGGACGCAGCTTGCTCCTCCTCTGGCACCGTATTCAGTTTACGGTCTTGGAGAGGCCCCGGACGACAGCTTTTGGGCCGGGGGGTTCTGGGGCCTTCGAACATTAGAAAAGCCCCCCCTCGGTCAACCGCCGAGCAGCCTGACCGGAGCGGCGTGCGGAGTTCTCTATTCCCGTCCGGGCGGTCAGCTCTGGATCGGAACGTGGACTCAGGCCCTCTACAGCTATGATGGCCGGGAGTGGAAACACCATTCCGATCTCGAAGGCCTTGACGAAATGAGAATCACATCGATTCTCGAGACGAGCGATCAATCTGTGTGGGTGACGACCCAGCGAGGCATGTACCGGTTTGACGGTGTTTCATGGATTCGTGATCCTCTTCCAATTGAACTCAAGCCCGAGCTCTGGAAGGAAATCCGACCGGCAGAGGGCGGGCTTCTCTGGGTCAATAGCGCCGAGGAAGTCTGGTTCCGCAGGGCATGGCCCGGCCTCACAGGCGAAGCGGCGTCAGGTCTTCGCACGACGCGCTACAGGCCGGACCGGCAAGAGCCCGAGACGGAGATCACTGTGGTGATCGACGAGGTGGCGCAGCCCGGCAACACGATCATCTCATGGCGAGGAGTCGATCCCTGGAACGTGACGCCGGTCGATCGGCTTCAATACTCATATCGACTCAATGGCGATGGCTGGTCTCCCTTCACATTCGAGACCAGCCGGGTTCTGCTGGCCCTCGAAGGGGGAAGACATCGGTTCGAAGTTCGAAGTCGTGACAGTGACTTCAACGTCGATCCCACCGCAGCGACCCTTTCCTTCCTGGTGGTGCCATCAATCTGGAAGCAGGGGTGGTTTCAGGTGTTGCTCCTCACGTTTGTTGCGATACTGGTGGTTCTCGGTATCGGACTGTTGAGGAGGGAGCGACAACTCGAGCTATCGAACGAGGAACTGAAGGCAGCCAACACGGCGCTCGAGTCGTTTTCCTATTCGGTCTCACACGACCTCCGTTCTCCGCTCCGCTCGATCGACGGTTTCTCGCGGGCGTTGCTCGACGACTTCTCAGACAAACTGGATACGGAGGGTACGGGCCACCTTTCCAAGATTATCGCGGCCTCGCAACGAATGGCTCGTCTCATCGACGGGCTGCGAAGACTCTCTCAACTCACCCGAGCGGAACTCAATCATCAGACCGTCGATCTGAGTGAACTGTCCCGCAGCATCGTCAGCGAACTCAGTTCGAACGAGGTCGATCGTCGATGGGATTATCGTATCGAGAAAGGGTTGGAGACCCGGGGAGATCCCGACCTGTTGCGGATTGCCTTGACCAATCTCGTCACCAACGCCATCAAGTTCAGTCGTCAAGCGAAACGCCCGTTCATCGAAATCGGGCGAGAGACGAATGCAGAGAAAGGTGATGCGTTCTTCGTGCGGGATAACGGTGTCGGATTCGAAATGGAATACGCTGGACAGCTGTTCGGTCTCTTCAACCGGCTCCATCGGAAGAGCGAATTCGAAGGCGATGGAATCGGCTGGCGATCGTCGATCGAGTCGTCAGAAGGCATCTGGGCCGAGTCTGGGCCTTCGGGCGTCCTGGAGAAGGGGCGACGTTTTTCTTCGCTCTCAACCTCGACAGGAGAGCTCGAAGAAAGGCCGAGAGTCCCTATAGCGGCAAGTGAGGCCGAAGCTACGCGTCAGCCGAAAGGTGGTCGTAAAAAATCTTCAGGCCCTTGACGGTCAGGTCGTTGTCAACGTGTCCGATCTCCGTTGATTCCGCCGAGAGGAGCGACGCCAGACCACCCGTGGCGACGACGGTGTCACAGTTCAACTCCCGTTTCATGCGGACCAGAATGCCGTCGACCAGGCCGAGATACCCGTAGTACAGCCCCGACTGAATGCTCTCGACCGTCGACCGACCCACGACGTGTGCGGGTCGGGTTATCTGGACCCTGGGGAGCCGCGACGCCCGGGCGAAGAGCGCCTCGGCTGAGATACCGACTCCAGGTGAAATCGTCCCTCCGAGATACTCCCCTTTCGCTGAGACGGCGTCGAATGTCGTGGCGGTCCCGAAATCGACGATGATGCATGGCGAACCATACAGTTGGCGGGCGGCGGCCCCGTTGACGATCCGGTCACCGCCGACGTCGGAGATGGGTTCATAGAGGATCGTCATGAGATCCTGCGCTGACGGGTCGACAAAGCGAGGTTCACGTCCGAAATACTTCTGGCACATCTCTTCGAAGCTGCCATTCAGAGGAGGAACGACCGAACAAACGATGACAGCCAGAATGTCGTCGGTCGACAGGTCGGAAAGCCGGAAGATGTCACGGCACATCACACCGTATTCGTCCGCAGTGCGGTCCTTGCGCGTGGAGATCCGCCAGGAACGGATCAGACGATCGCTCTCGAAGATCCCGAGAACCACGTTGGTGTTCCCGACGTCAATCGCTAGTAGCATGACATTCTTTCCTCAGTTGGCGGGTCAGGCATCAAGATATCGAAATGATCCCCCGCCACAAGATCATCGCTTCATCTAGTGACGGAAGTGGCGCATTCCGGTGAAAACCATCGCGATATCGTGCTCGTCGGCCACATCGATGACCTCCTGGTCCCGAACCGAGCCTCCCGGCTGGATGACGGCCCGAATCCCAACCTTTGCCGCCTCATCGAGACCATCCCGAAAAGGAAAGAAAGCGTCGCTGGCCATTACGCTGCCTTCGACCGGCAATTGTGCCTTCCGAGCCGCCAGTTGAACAGAGTCGATTCGACTCATTTGCCCGGCACCGATCCCCACCGTCCTGCGCTCTGAAGCGTAGACTATCGCATTTGACTTCACGTGCTTGGACACCTTCCAGGCGAACAACAGGTCCTCGAGTTCTCGGTCACTCGGCCGGCGCCGGGTCACCGGGCGCAACTCGTCTCTCGAAACGATTGCGCTGTCCGAGTCCTGGACGACGAAACCCCCGTCTATCGGCCGATAGTCCAATCTCCCGCTCGACGGCTGAGCGTTTCCCGTCTCCATCAAACGGAGCCTCTTCTTTCTCGATAGCACGTCGATTGCCTCTGGAAGGAACTCCGGAGCGATGATGGCCTCGACAAAGAGTTTGAGGAGTTCTTCGGCAGTTTTCTGATCCACAGGCCGGTTGAAGGCGATGATAGATCCAAAGGCGGAGACGGGGTCGCAGGCAAGCGCCCTCTCGTAGGCCTCTCCGGCGGATCCGGCTGTGGCTGCGCCGCACGGGTTGTTGTGCTTGACGATAGCGCAGGTCGTGTCGTCGAACTCGCTGCAGAGGCTCCAGGCTGCCTCCAGGTCGAGGTAATTGTTGAACGAGAGCGTCTTGCCTTGAAGCTGACGCGCACCGACAAGTCCGACCGGGTCCGTGGAAGTGGAATAAAGAGCCCCGCGCTGGTGTGGGTTCTCTCCATAACGAAGCCCGTTCACAAGTTCCAATGACAGGTTGACCCGCTCCGGGAGTTCCCGGTCCGCCCGCTGCTTCCTGAAGTACTCGGCGATCGCCGCATCATAGGCTGCCGTATGCCCGTAGGCTTTCCCAGCCAGTGTCCTGCGGATCCTCTGAGCCTCTTCCTCGTCACCATTCGCAAGATTCTCGACGACGTCACCATAATCGTCGGGATCGACCACGACCAGAACGTGCTCGTGATTCTTGGCGGCCGCTCGAATCATGGTCGGCCCCCCGATGTCGATCTGTTCGAGGGCCTCTTTCATCGTCACGCCGGGACGGCCGATCGTCTCAACGAATGGATAGAGGTTGACGACGACCAGTCCGATCGGCGGGATTCGGTTCGCTTCGAGAACCTCAATATCTTCGGGCTTCTCGAGTCGAGCCAGTATTCCGCCATGAACTCGTGGGTGCAGGGTCTTGACGCGCCCTCCCAGGATCTCCGGAAAGCCCGTGTGGTCCGAAACCGACGTCACTTCGATCCCCTTCTGTCTGAGAAGTCTTGCGGTCCCGCCGGTCGAAATGATTCGGACGCCCTCCTCTCGGAGTCCCGAAGCGAGTTCGACAATTCCCCGTTTGTCCGAAACGCTCAACAGAGCTGTTTGAATATTCATGGATGATTCCCTCGCCTGAAAACTCACATGGTAGGGGCAGGTGAAGTGCGGGAGCAAGGGCCGGTCGGACACAATCTGTCACATCCTTGCGCCGACTCCTGGTTGCGTCGGCGAGAACTGAAGTTCCGAATCCGACTGTGTTCTTGTGAGAGGGAACAGGTCGGTCGCCATCAGTGGCGCTCAGTCAAGAGCGGAGGCATCAGTGCTCGTGACGAAACCTCAGATGTCTTCTCGGCCTCAGGCCGACAGACCTCCGGTAACGAACCCCTCGTTGTGACGCCCGTTGGGCACGTGCGATAATCCCGCGAGAGTGGACCTCAATCAGCGCCTCAAGCAAATTCCCTCGATCGACTCGCTGCTCCAAAAGGAACGAGTTCAGTTTCTGTGCCGGCGCTACTCCCGAAAGTTCGTACTCGAGCAGGCGCGCAGCCTGGTGAAGGAATGGCGGGAATCCATGCGCGATGGTGGGACGCCGGAAATGAGTTCCGAGATGCTCGATGAATTCCCTTCCCTGCTGGAACACCGAATCGACTCACTCCTGTCCCCGGCGCTTCGTCCAGTGATCAACGCTTCGGGAGTCATCCTCCACACCAACGTCGGACGTGCTCCCATCGCACCCTTCGTGGCCGAATCAATGTCTCACCTGGCCTGTTCCTACTCGAATCTGGAGTTCGATCTCCAGGCCGGCGGGAGAGGACATCGCGACTCGAACTTCGAAGAACGGATCACTCGACTTCTCGGATGCGAGGCGGCCACTGTCGCCAACAACAACGCGGCCGCTCTCCTTCTGATCCTCAACACGCTGGCTGATGGGAGAAATGTCCTTGTGTCGCGTGGAGAGCTGATCGAAATCGGAGGATCTTTCCGGCTTCCAGCAATCATGCAGCGCAGTGGTGCCATCCTCAAAGAAGTGGGGACGACCAACAAGACAAGAACGTCGGACTACCGGGATGCGATCGACGCGGAAACGGCTCTGATCCTCAGAGTCCATCCCAGCAACTACCTGATCGCGGGGTTTACAGAAACACCTTCTCTCGATTCGCTGGTCTCCCTGAGCCGGGAAGCAGGTATTCCTCTGGTCGAGGACGTGGGCAGCGGTTACCTCTTTCGGACCGACCATGCCGCACTCCGAGAGGAGCCGACCGTGAAGGAATCCGTTGGCTCAGGAGTCGATCTGGCCTGCTTCAGTGGAGACAAGCTCCTCGGGGGACCACAGTCCGGTCTGATCGTGGGCCGGAGAGACCTTGTCTCGAGAATCCGCAAGAATCATCTGATGAGGGCGGTCCGGGTCGATAAAGTCACCTATGCGGCCCTGGAGAGGACAATTATCGAATACGAAACAGGACGTTTTCAGACCTCCATCCCGATCTACCGGATGCTCTCTTTGACCAGAGATGAAGTTCGGCAGCGCGCAGAAGGACTCGTTGAAAACCTGCGGTCGCGAGGGCTGGAGGCTTCAATCGCCGAAGGAGAGTCCCTGATCGGAGGAGGCTCGGCTCCCGGGAAACGGCTCGCGACCTGCCTCGTGCGGATTCGTGCCGTCGGACAGAGGGTCGATCAACTCGAGGAGCGGCTCCGTCGCAACGCGCCGCCGATTCTGGGCCGAATCGAGAAGGACCACCTGCTGCTGGATCTGCGCACCGTCGATCCGAACGACGACGACGTCATCGCCACCGCCCTCTCTTCAATCCAGAGTCCGTTCGAGTGAATCCGGATGGTCTGATGATGCTCAAAACGAAGAATCCGAGCATTCCGGTGTTACTGGCTTTGGCAGCCCTCGTCGCCTGCGGAGGGAAAAAGCTGGATCTCGGTCCTGTCGCCACGGGCTCTGGTGTGTCCGCCTACTGCCGGATCGACGAGAAGAAACAGCTCGTCATTTCGATCTCGAACCAGGGAGAAGGCCTGATCCGTGCCACCTCAACCTTGCTCCAATTCGGATCCGGTCCCCAAATCGTGCTTCCCACCCGACCGATCGCCGTGGGTGCCGTTGAGACGGTTCGGTTCCCGATGCCCCGGGCCTGCCGATCCGACGGCTGTCGGTTCAGAATCATGCTGGACGGACGAAACGAAGTTGACGAGACTGATGAATCGAACAACGTCGTCGAAGGCGAGTGCCAGGCCGGCCCCTAGGGTGAACGGTTCTCCTACATCCCTGGAGACCTGAGCTTGTTCGCGTAGAAAGTCCAGACCCCACCTCTCTGCGGGTAGGTCTTCAAGCCGAAACTGCCTTCGACGATCACCTGTCTTCCCGCGAATCGAGCGGGGTCAGGAATCCTCGAGGCATCGACCTCAACGAGAACTTCGTACAGAACGAATCCCGTCCCCTCTCCGTCGCCGATCTCCTCCTCCTGCCACGTGCCTCCCATCAGAATCAGAGGTTGGTCTGCCGTGGGTGTGGAAGGTTTGGCTTCAGGGGGCCGGGCCATCTGAGGAGGCGCGGGGACAGCGGGTTGAGGACTGTGGATCGCTTCGGTCGGTACTCCCGGCGGCACCGATGCCGCGCCGCCAAGCCTGAACGGGTCCACAGATCCTCTCAGAGCTCTCTGGGCGACGGCGCCTGCCTGCAGTGTCTGTTCACGCGTGTTCGAGGACCCATACACACGCACTCCGCGTACTCTGGATAGATCTCCCTCCCAGAGCCTCTGTACGACGATCGGGTAGAGTGCCGGTCTCCAGACTCCGCTTGGCGGTTCGGCCGAAAAGTCGAAGTTCAGCAACCCATCCGGCGGAGGCTCCACGGTGCTCAGGTCCGTCAACTCAGGACCCGACCAGCCAGAAGATACGACCTGGCCGATTGCGGTGATGAGAAGTTGATGTGGATCGGTATCGAGGACGTCCAGACTGACCGAGGACACGGAATAGATTCGAGACATGGTTCGAGTAGCACTCCTTTCAAAAGGCCGTCAGTTGCTGCTGCGGCCTGCTAGATACCCACCGAGGCAAATTGCGGCACTATCAACTGATGATCCTCATTCGAAACTGGTTCAACGGGACGCCTCCCGAGTCGGGCACGATCTCATCGCGAGTAGGCGACGCGTCCGGCGACAATCGTCATCTGTATCTTCACCTGCAGCAGGCGGCCTGGATCGGACGAACCCAACTGCAGCGGATCGTCGCTCATCACCGTCAGGTCGGCCCAGCGCCCCTCGGCCAGTGATCCCGTCTGCTCTTCCCAGAAAGACGAGTAGGCCGGCCAGGAAGTATAAGCTCTCAGTGCCTCTTCCGCAGAAAGTCGCTCTTCCGGATACCAGCCGCCCTCGGGCTCGAGCGCTTTGTCTCGACGGGTGATAGCGGCGTGCAGGCCGTAAAAAATGTCGTGGTCTGAGCCGGAGAGATCTGAATTGAAGATCAGTCGGGCACCGGTTTCCCGCAGAGTCCTCCAGGCATAGGCACTTTTCACGCGCACCGGACCCAGCCGGTCTTCGGCCCAGGTCTTGTCCTCGACGGCATGAGGAGGCTGCATCGACGCAATGATATTCAGTTCCGCCAGGCGACCGATATCCTCGGGATGAATGACCTGCGCATGTTCGATCCGGTGCCGATTGTTCCTGGCCTGAGGTTCCGAGCGGAACACGTCGTGGAAGAAGTCGAGGGTGGCCCGATTCCCCTCGTCTCCGATCGCGTGAATGCCGACCTGGAATCCCGCCTTCATCGCGCGAGCGACGAGAGCCTGATCGAATCCGTATTCAGAACCGCTGACACCTCGAAGTCCCGGCTGATCGGAGTAGTCGTCCAGCAAACGAGCACCACGCGATCCGAGGGCTCCATCGTAGTAAGCCTTGACCGATCGCGTCACCAGCAGGTCATCCGCATCGGTCTCCGGTCCTCGTTCGATCCAGTTCTCGAGCATCTGTGCCGAGCGCCCAGAGAGCATCGCAAAGACTCGAATCGGGAGGCGCCTTTCAGCGGCCAGCTGCTCGAAGGCCTCCATGATCTCGGGGCTCGCACCCGCCTCGTGGACGGCGACGTACCCGCTCTCGGCCATGGCATCGAGGCCAGCCAGGATTCGATCCTTCAGTTGTTCCAGAGTCCGCCCCGGAATCGCATCCTCGAGAAGGCTCCGGGCGTTGTTCAGGAAAAGGCCTGTGGGTTGGCCACGACGATCCCTGAGGATCTCGCCCCCGCTGGGCGGCTGGGTCGCTTGTGTTATCCCGGCTCGCTCGAGGGCCATCTGATTGCCCCATACGGCAAACCCGTGCAACCCTTTCAAGAACACCGGATTATCGGGCACCCGTTCTGAGAGCAGTCTGTGG
>CAJHYB010000527.1_pt1 | contig 12775 bp, 8 predicted proteins | sample 9198631 | NCBI WGS metagenome assembly CAJHYB01 (sample SAMEA7708354, study PRJEB35096) | sediment metagenome | biome: marine neritic benthic zone biome [ENVO:01000025]; feature: sediment [ENVO:00002007]; material: shallow marine sediment [ENVO:03000034] sea grass bed [ENVO_01000059] ... | reverse complement strand
CTCGTCATAATGGTCGCGGCGGCGTCTCTTTTCGCAGCCGTCGACGAGTGGCATCAGTCGTTCACACCGGGCCGATCCCCCGCCGTCAGCGACTGGATGGCCGATACTGTGGGGGCTGTGGTCTTCATGACCGCCGCCCATCTCTGCCAGGCCTTCTGGTGGGTCCGCCGGACGGAGTCCACATGAAGGTCTCAGCTCAAGCACTACGGCAGTTTTCGAACCGACTCGAGAGCCGACCCTTCCAACCACACCGGTTCCTCAAGGGAGGGCACTCCCAGACCATCGTCGCATCACGCCTCCCCAGGAGATTCCCATGGGGCTGGCAGGACTGTCTTGATGAAGAGATCGAAACCCGGGACAGAATCCGCGTCGCCGTGCGATCTGTCCGAAATGGTGGATTGCAACCGACCGTGATCGTCCTTCACGGAATGACGGGTTGTACGGAATCCGGCTACATGAAGGGTTTCTCGCACAAGGCCTGGCGGTTGGGCTGGGGAGCGGCCCTGCCGAATCTCTACAACCTCAACGCGAACCTCGATTCACCTTTCGTTTTCCACGCCGGCTCGAGCGCCGGGGCGCGTGGCGTGCTCGAGAGAATTGTCGAGACGAACGCGTTGACCGATGTCTATCTTGTCGGTGTGTCGATGGGAGCCAACATCCTGCTCAAACTGCTCGGCGAATGGGGCGAGGCCAGGCCCGGCTGGATTCGTTCCGCAGCCGCTGTCTCACCGCTCATCGACCTGAGGCTCAGCTGGCAGATGATGGAGCGGCCCCGAAACCGGATCTATCAAATCTACTTCACTCGACGACTCAGAGAGATCGTTCGGGCCCACGCCGACAAGTACCGCGGACACGTCGACCTCTCGCGCGTCGAGGCCACGCGTACGATCCGAGAGTTCGACGACGTTTTCACCGCGCCGCTGGGAGGATACCGCGACGCCTTCCACTACTATGAGGAGAACTCCGCGTCCGATGTGATCGACCTTGTGCGGGTACCGACTCTGATCCTGCATGCCAAAGACGATCCATTCCTGCCCTGGGAGCCGCTGACGAGGATGAAGGTGGCCTCCAACCCGAATCTCCTGATCCGGATGACCCGGAGAGGAGGGCACCTGGGATTCCTCGAGAACGACGGTCGTTCCGACCCGGATCGATCCTGGGCGGAGAATCGCGTTATGGAGTTCTTTCAGTTCGTCCAGGGCAAGTTAGACGACGGAGACGGCAAGATACAAAAGTTCTCCTGATGTCATGTCTTTCAGTTTTTGCGGTTTCGACCGCGCGGAGCAGGAATGGAAATCGTCAACCTGGAAATTGAACAATACATGCGCCATTTGGCGCGCGAACCCGATCCGGTAATCCAGGAAATGGAATCCTACGCGGAAAAGAACGGCTTCCCCATCATCGGCCCGCTGGTCGGTCGAGTGCTCTGTCAACTGGCGCTCGTCAGCGGGGCTCGGAGAATTCTCGAACTGGGCTCCGGTTTCGGCTACTCGGCCTTCTGGTTTTCGCGGGCGATGGGTGAAGAAGGAGAAATCATCCTCACCGAGTTCAGGCGAGAGAATCTCGACCGGGCAAGAAGCTACCTCACCAGGGCGGGGCTTCGCTCGACGTTCCACTTCCGGCAGGGCGATGCGCTTCAGACGGCGGATTCAGTCGACGGGCCGTTCGACATCATCCTTATCGACCTCGACAAACACCAGTACCCCGCAGCTCTCGACAAAGCGCTGCCGAAGCTTCGGCCCGGCGGAATCGCGATCGCTGACAACACCCTCTGGTCGGGCCGGGTCCTCGACGCGGAAACGGCCGACCGCGACACCCGAGGAATTCTCGAATACAACGAGAGAGTCTTCTCGGACCCATCCTTGGTGACGAGCATTCTGCCGATTCGAGACGGTGTCGCTGTGAGTGTGAAGATCAGTTGAACTTCGCGTCAGTGACGCAAGTTGAAAGTTAGAAAGTCGAAAGTCAGAAAGTTAAGAGGCAGGGTGAGCTGTCCACGGTTCCTGCCGGCGATGAGCACTTTCAACTTGCGACTTTCGACTTTCAACCCTCATCCGTCGACGTTCGGCTCCCATTAGCCCAGAATAGTCGCCATGAAGTTCCTCACAAGATCCTTCGCGACTCTGATCAGTCTGTTTGTCTTCCAGTCCGTACTCGCCGAGAACCCTGTTCGGGTCCTCGACCGGGTTGCTCCAGCCTATCCGGCTGCGAGAACAGGCGGCAACTACATGCACAACTTCTACCTTCCTCCGGCGGGAAGCGGGAGTCCCTGGTGGCCGTCCTGGTCTCCGGACGGGAAGTGGATTGCCTTTTCAATGCAGGGGTCGATCTGGAAAATCGGGATCGAGACCCGATGGGACGGAGTCGAGTTCGGCCACACCGCTTACGAACTCGTCGAATCGACCGAGTACCTTTCGTCGCCTGAGTGGTCTCCCGACGGAAGATGGCTTGCGTTCAGCGCGGACGACCACGAGCGCAGCATCAACCTTCGGCTTCTCGACCTGGAGTCCGGCCGCGTTGTCGACCTGACGCGGGGGCAACAGGTCAATGTCGATCCGGCGTGGTCTCCCGACGGTCGACGGCTCGCTTTTGTCTCGACGGAACCGAACGGCTATTTCAACCTTTTCGTCATCGAGATCGACGAACAGGGACGACCCGGCCAACCTCGGCAATTGACCGAGGATAACGACTTCGGTCGCTCGCGACTTTATTTCGGCAACTATGACCTGCACATCCAACCCGAATGGTCTCCTGACGGGAGTGAACTGCTCTTCGTCTCGAACCGGCGGATTGCTCTGGGCTCCGGCGGAATCTGGAGAATGCCGTCCGACGGAACGATCGACGAGGCTCGTCTCATCCACAAGGAGGAGACGCTCTATCGGACCCGCGCGGACTGGTCCCTTGACGGAAAGAGAATCATCTACAGCTCTCATCTCGGCGGTCAGTTCAACAATCTTTTCGTGCTGCCGGTGGAGGGAGGTGAGCCTTACAAGATGACCTTCGGAGAGTGGGACGCCTTTCACCCCCGCTGGTCCCCGGACGGCGAGTGGATCGCCTACGTCTCCAACCGCGCCGGTCTGCCCCAGATCCACCTTCTCAAGACCTACGGAGGGCTCGAGAAAACGATGCCGATCCGCTCCCTGGCCTGGAAGACTCCCCGAGGTCGAGTCCACGTCCGAGTCACGGACGTCGCCTCTGGGGAACGGTTGAACTCCCGCGTCTACGCGCGGGCGTCGGACGGAAAGAGCGTCGTTCCCAATGGCAGCTACCATCGTCGGGCGCGACTTCAGGAGCCGTTTTTTCACGGATCTGGAGACTTCGTCCTGGAAGCACCTCCCGGGCCACTTCGAATCGAAGCGATGCAGGGCTTTGAATACCTGCCCGACTCCATCACGGTCCAGGTCAGGGCGGACGAGACGATCGAAACTGAAATCCGCCTGAAAAGAATGACCGAACTGCGGACGGCTGGTTGGTGGAGCGGCAGCAACCACGTCCATATGAACTACGCAGGAAACCTTCACAACACTCCGGAGAACCTTGTTTTCATGTCCGATGCGGAGGATATGGACGTCATCGGTGAGATGGTCGCCAACAAAGACAACAGGATTCTCGACTATCAATTCTTCACCGGGGACTTGCATCCGCTGTCGAGCGACAAGCATCTGCTCTACTTCAATGAGGAGTATCGCCCTCCATTCTACGGACACGTTTCGCTGATCAACCTCACCGAACATCTCATCTCACCATTCACGACCGGATACGAAGGAACAGCGATCGAGAGCCTCTATCCGAGCAATACAGACATTTTCCGTCTGGCTCGCCTCCAGGGAGCGAAGGGCGCTTACGTTCACCCGTTTCGCGGTGACGGCGATCCTCTCGAGGGCAGCCTGGGAGGTGCCAAGGGGTTCCCCGTGGACGTCGCTCTCGGCACCGTCGACTATCACGAGCTGGTCACAACGGCCGGCTGGGCCACTTACGGGGTCTGGCACAAAGTCCTGGACAACGGCTTCCGAATCGCCGGGACCGGCGGCGAGGACTCGATCAGCAACCTGCACAACACGGCGATCGTCGGGCAGGTTAGAACCTATGCTCTCCTCGGGCCTCGGCTCGACTGGGACTCCTGGGTCGAAGCCACCGTGAGCGGTCGTTCGTTCGTCACGAACGGTCCTCTGGTCCAACTCGAAGTCGAAGGACATCTTCCGGGAGACGAACTCGCCCTTGAGAATGGGCGCACGTTGAAGGTCCGTGGGCGTGTCGACTCGATCGTCCCTTTGGAGAAGGCCGAACTCGTCTTGAAAGGGCGCGTCATCCCGGTTGCGGACCTCGCCGGTCGATGGAATCCCGAGTCCGGCTTGAGATTCACGTTCGAAAAGGAGATACCCGTCGAGGAGAGCTCCTGGCTGACCTTGCAGGCCTATTCCTCCAGACCCACGCATCCGATCGATGACGGATTTCCGCAAGCGACTACCAACCCGATCTGGATCATCGTTTCAGGTCAGCCCGTTCGATCCCGTGAGTCTGCCGAATACTTCGTTCGGTGGATCGACAAACTGACTTCCATGGCAGAAGCACATCCGGGCTGGCGGTCGCAGAAGGAGAAGGACCACGTCCTGTCGCAGTTCAAGGCGGCAAAGGAAGTTTACGAAAACCTCGCGAAGGAATCCGAGAGATGATTCGGCGTCATTGCTTTCGTCGAGATCGCTCCATCCGAGAAATCCGCAGCTGTTCATTCAACCCAGTCACCCGGGCGTGGAGCGAGGAGGCACACGGATTGATCGGATAAACTCGGATGACACGGAGGAGCAGAGCTTTCCTCTTGTCGCTTTGGAGTCTTACCGTGTGAGTTGCGGGCTCAGAGAGCTGTGGTAAAACTCGAAACCAAATGGCTTCGTTTCCATCAAGAGACTTGGGCAAGCCGTCAGAAGGACGAGCTCGATGGGAGATTCGACATGAGATCCAAGCGCCAGACGTTCCGATTTGTCCTCGTGGTTCTACTCGCGGCCTCTTTTGCGGTCGCTCAGACCCGTGTCAAACCCGGTTTCAATCTCTTCTCCGAGCAAGAGGACGTCCAGATCGGGCAGCAGTCCGCTCGCGAGATCGAATCTCAGATGCCGGTCCTCAAGAACCGGTACGTCCAGCGATACATCAGCTCTGTGGGAGACCGTCTTTCTCGAAACATCCAGGGCCATGACTTTCCCTATCAGTTCAAGGTCGTGAACGTCTCCGATATCAACGCTTTTGCTCTGCCGGGCGGTTTCATGTACGTCAACCGAGGACTCATCGAGGCTGCACGTTCCGAGGCCGAGCTCGCGGGAGTCATGGGCCACGAATTGGCGCACGTGGCTCTGCGTCACGGCACCAATCAGGTGAGCAAAGCCTACCTGGCCCAGGGAGGGCTGGGAATCGCTTCCATCTTTCTGGGAGGAGGTCGTGGAAGTTCGAGCCTCGGACAGATTGTCAACGCTGCCGGAGGCTTCGGGGTCAACGCCGTTTTTCTCAAATTCAGTCGCAACGCCGAGCGACAGGCCGATCTCGTGGGCGCGCAGACGATGGCAAAGTCCGGCTACGATCCGATGGCCATGGCGTCGTTCTTCGATCTGCTCGCCGAGAAAGCCGGCCGCAATCAGGGCGGACTTGAGACGTTCTTCAGCACTCACCCGGCTCCCGAGAACCGGTCGGCTAGAATCGAGCAGGAGACGCGAAGTCTCAACGTTGGTCCGACCGGTGACACCGGGGACTTCAGGCGCGCCCAGCGCGAGCTGTCGGAAATGGGGCCGGCTCCCTCGATGGCCGATCTGGCCAAAGGGCAGAAGCCGAGCACCGATGCCGGTGGCGGCGGTTCCAGCGGTGAAGGCGATTCCGGAGGCTCCGGCGGAGACGATCGCGCTGAGCCCGCCGACATCGAGACTCCTTCAACCCGGTACTCCACATACGAATCCTCCGACCGCCTCTTTTCCATTCGATATCCGGAAAACTGGCAAGGACAGCAGGGTTCCGGCTTCGGAGTCACTCTCGTCCCACGGGGGGGCGCTATCCGCACGAACAGCGGAGACAACATCGTCTACGGAGTCATCGTCGCGTCGACATCCCGCCGGGATGGACAGGGTCGTCGGCAGTCACTCGAAGACTCCAGCCGAACCTTCGGTGAAGTGATCGTCCGGAACAATTCCTATCTGAGACCACGGGACTCCTGGCGTCGAACGACGGTCGACGGAGAAGACGCGCTCACTCGAGGATACTCGGGCCGGTCTCCTGCCACGGGAAAAGAAGAGCGGGTCCGGCTCGTCACTCTGGCGCTTGACGCAGACACCCTCTTCTACGCTCTGTTCATCAATCCCGCCGATCGCCGGTCCGAGGCGCGGAAGGTCTTTGAGCAGATGCTCGGAAGTGTCCGTATCGACCGTTAGCCGAGAATCAGGCCGAACGGCGTCACAACGGTCAGGAGAGCTGGAACTATCTCGGGACGCAAGAGTTGGAAGTCGAAAGTTGAACATCGAGGACCGTTGGCAGCCGGCAGCCGAGGCCGCCGGTCCTCATCGGCCATGTTGAACCGACCTGCACCCTCAACGGCTCACGCCTAAGAATCTCGAGGCTTCGTCCCGGAGATCCAGTCGATAGGATCCCGCCAGGACCAGTCGGTATTGGGCGGCCGCATCTCCTCGTTTTCCCTGCTTCACGAAGAGGCGTGCCAGCAGAGCCCGTGAGCGCATGGTGTATTCCCAGTCCCCGCGCCCGGCTGACGTCAACCCGGCCTCGAGCACACGGATTGCTTCGTCCACCTCGCCCTGCCGAGACAGCGCTCTCGCCAACCCCCATCTGAGCTGAATCGCTTCCGGGGCGCGCCCCACGGCTCCTCGGAGCCTGGCCACGGCTGCAACGGGGTCCGAGTCGAGAAGTCCTCGTGCTTCGCCCGCAAGTTCCACGGCCGCTGTCACGGCGGGACTCCACGGTTTGACCAGCGGCGAGGTTCGGAATACGACGCTTTCCGCCTGTGTGGGCAGTGGCTCCAGATCGAGTCGAGAGGTCTCGAGCTTCCTGACCCTTTCGCGTCCTTCGAGCCAGGGATCGATGGGGCCAAGTGAAGCGGGAAGTTCGGACAGTTCCGTCACCCGGTAATGCATCGGTACGATCAGCTTCGGGCGGAGTGTCTCGATGATCAGATCGATCTGCTCCCTTGTCAGAATGTGGAACTGCCCGTCAATCGGAAGCATGAGGACATCGATCCTGCCCATCTCCTTGACGTTCTGAGAGGTCAGAGGGCCATTGTCTCCAAGGTGCGCCAACCTGATACCGGCCGTCTCGACCACCCAGATTGTGTTGATCTGGCCGAACTCCTTTCCGTACGGGTCAGCATGCTTTCCGCGGACACCGGTGATTCGGATGTCCCCCACGCTCGACTTTCCAGGATCGCGAAACACCGGAATGTGGGGTCCGAGGTAGTAGGACGCATCATGATCGTAGTGGGGATGGGTGATCAGCGCGGCATCGGCGCCGATTCCTTCCGGGAACGAGTATCCGACCCAGCGGTTTCCGTTGTAAGGGTCGATGATCACACGGGTGCCGGTCGGAGAGGTCACGACAAAGCAAGCGTGAGCGATGTACTCGAGAGTCGGCTGGGCGCGAAGCGCGAGGGGGGCGTGCAAAAGGCAGAGGAGCAGCAGGAGAAACGGACTGGAACGCTTGATCATCTGTTGGCCTCCTGACCCGTCGTTCGGGCTCATGAGAGTAGAGGGACGTTGGGGAGCCATCCTGACGCCGCTGCATACCCGGTCACCCTGCTTTACGTTGCGAAGGGCCATTCTCCGACTCGCTTCGCCCTCAGCATGTAGAGCCCGACTCCAACGGCCAGCACACTCAGTCCGAGCAGGATGATTCCCCAGCCTGTCGAAAACAGGACCAGCAGCCACAGGGTCAGAGCGACGATGCTGGGAACCGGATAGAGCCACATTTTGAACGGCCTGTCGATGTCAGGCCGATAAAGCCGGATGAGGGTCACGGCGAAGATCTGTCCAATGACCATGATGATCGTCTGGATGACGATCAGTGCCTGAATGATCGAACCGAGGTCCAGAAAACAGAAAACCGTCGAGAAAAGGCCCAGTGTTACCAGAGAGATATGCGGAAACCTCTTCGTCGGGTGCAGGCGTCCGAATATCGCGAAAAAACGTCCGTCCTTGGCCGCCGCGTAGGGAATCCGGGAGTATCCGAGAAGAAGCGCGAAGATCGAAGCGAATGAGGCTCCCAGGATCAGCACCGTGATCACCTGCGCCGCCCAACTTCCGTAAATGATCTCCATGAAGTCCGAGACGATGTGCTGTGTTTCGATCGCATCTCGCCAGGGCACGACTCCTATCAATGAAGTGTTCAGGAAAATGTACAGCGCCGCCACGATCAGGATCGATCCGATCACGGCAAAAGGGATGTTCCTTGTCGGATTCTTCACCTCCCCACCCAGGAAGCAGACATTGTTGTAGCCTCCATAGCCGTAGATCGCAATCAGCGCCGCCCCTCCCAGCCCCATGAAAAACTCCTTCGAAAAGCTGAACGCCCCCTCTGGGATGTCAAGGATGAGTTCCATGCGGATGTTGGGGATCCCCGAGACGATCACCCAGAGAATGCTCGCCACCACCATGAGCATGAGCACGAACGACATGCGTCCGATGGTTTTGATACCCCGATAAAGTGCAAAAGTCACGATCAGACACAAAGAGACCGCGATCAGTTTGGTTCCCAGAGGAGTGAGGCCCGGAAAAAAGTAGGTGCAGTATTGTGCGAAGCCCACGGTCCCGGTCGCCACCGACAGAGGCGCCGTAAAGAAGATCATCCACACGAAAAGAAAGGACATCAGCTGTCCCATCTTCTTCGGATTGTAGGCTTCCTTGAGGTAAAGGTACGATCCGCCAGCTCCAGGTAGAGCCGCTCCCAGCTCCGCCCACACCAGGCCGTCGCACACCGCCAGCAGCGCTCCTGCGAACCAGCCCAGCATCGCATGCGGCCCCCCCATCGTGGCCAGGAGAATCGGAATCGTGATGAAAGGACCGATCCCAAGCATCTCCACGACATTCGCAGAGGTGGCCTCTTTTAACCCCAATCCCCGGATCAATCCGTCCTGTTCGTGTTTTTCAGCCATATTCGGGCGGTTTTATCACATCGGAAACGGATCTGAATCCCATATCGGGCGAATACTGCGCACGAGGCACGGGAAAGGGCCAATCGCGCTCTTTCAGACAGACTCTTTCCAGCCTTCAATTTTGGTTCTCGGGCCTTCTCATTTAAGATGTTGAGTTTTCGCAGAAAGGAAGACCGCGAATGCGCGAACTGGACGAGACCAAGTTCGATCTGGATCTGCCGGCCGACAAAGAGTTTCAAGTCGTGGGACACGGGATGAACGCTGTCGACTGGATCCTCGAGGTGCCGGTCTATCCCGAGCACAACAGCAAGATCGCGATCGACAACATGCATCGTCTGGGTGGCGGTCCGGCCGCCACCGCAACAGCTCTTTGTGCCCGGTATGGATTAAGAACCAAGTACGTCGGTCGCGTCGGACACGACGAGATCGGCCGCTTCAGTCTCGATGACCTGCGGCAGGAACCGATGGACCTGTCGCACGTCGATGTCGTGCCGGGAGCCGCGAACCAGATGGCCGTCATCCTCGTCGATCGTCCGACAGGAGAAAGGACAGTGCTCTGGCAGAGGGACCCGGCACTCAACTACAGGCCGCACGACCTCGAACAAGAATCCATTCAATGCGGCTCTGTTCTTCATATCGATGGAGAAGAGCTTCCCATGAGAGCCCAGGCAGCTCGATGGGCCCGCGAAGCCGGGATGACCGTGACACTGGACATTGATCGTCCGGCCGATGGTGTCGAGGAACTTCTGAAATCGACCGACTTCGTGCTGCCGACACAGGAGTTCGTACGGAGATTCTCAGGTTCGAACGACTGGGAGGTTGGCCTTCGAACGGTCGCCGAGCACACCGACGGAATCGTCATCGTGACCCGTGGGCATGAAGGGGCCGGAATTCTCTGGGAGGGGGAGATCGTCGAGGTTCCGAGCTTCCCTATAAAAGTCCTCGAATCGACGGGCGCCGGAGACGTCTATCATGGCGCGTTCGTGTACGCCCTCTTTCAGGACTGGAGCGTCTGGCGCTGTCTTCGGTTTGCCAATGCCGCCGGAGCCCTCGCCTGCACACGCTTCGGGGCCCGCGGAGGGATTCCTCCGATCGAGGAAGTGTTGCAGCTGGTCGATTCGTAGCGCCATAATGGCGCCCGATCCTCGCCCCCTCCGATATGTTGCAGCACCTCGGCTTCCGGGGGTCCGGGTCGATTGCATCGAGCCCTGCAGACAGTTGACCCGCCGTTTCGGTCACCGGATCCCGAGTATCACTTCCATCGTCAGCTGATCGAGCCGCTCGTAGGCGAGACGGCGGGCAGACAGCGCCACTCGATCAAGCGATGCCTCCTCGATCTTACGGGCATTCGCCTTCGAATAGACCGACATCGCGCCAGCCCACTCACCATGGTCGCCCCTCATCTCTTTCAGGAGATCCTGGATCTCCCCGTCCTCGTTGAACTGTCGGGCCTTTTCCTTGAGGATCAGGTACGTCCGCATACAGCCGGCCGCGAAATCGCGCACGCCCTCGCTGTCTTCCGACCGGTAGGCGTGCGCATCGAAGTGGCGGGGACCTGCGTATCCCACGTCTTCCAGGAACTTGACCAGAAAGAAGGCCGACTTGATACTCTCCGACCCGAAACGCAAATCCTGATCGAAGCGGCCCGGCTTCTGATCGTTGAGGTCGATGTGGAAGAGCTTCCCACAGTCCCAGGCCTGCGCGACCGCGTGGTAGAAACTCAGACCCGCCATCTGCTCGTGTGCAAACTCGGGATTGACTCCTACCATTTCTGAATTCTCGAGAGTCTCGATGAACCCCAGCATCGCCCCGGTCGTCGGCAGGTAGATGTCCCCTCGAGGCTCGTTCGGTTTGGCTTCCAGGGCGAAGCGAAGATTGTAGCCCTGGTCCTTCGAGTAGTCCGTGAGGAAGTTCAGGCATTCCCTGAAACGCTCGAGAGAGTCGCACGCGTCTTTCGAGGCATCCACCTCTGCCCCCTCGCGACCTCCCCAGAAAACGTAGATTCCGGCGCCCAGTTCAACCCCCAGATCCATTGCCCGCATGGTTTTCTGTAGCGCGAAGGCGCGAACACGCGAGTCGTTCGATGTAAAGGCCCCGTCCTTGAAGACCGGATCGGAAAACAGGTTTGTGGTCGCCATCGGGACGCAGATTCCGTTGTCTGAAAGTGCCGACTTGAATCGCCGGACGATGGCGTCCCTTTCCGCCGCACTTGCGTCAATCGGGACGAGGTCATTGTCGTGCAGGTTGACCCCCCAGGCTCCCAATTCGCTCAGCATCCGGACGATCTCAACCGGGTCCAGAGGCTCACGCGTGGGCTCACCGAAGGGATCTCGCCCAGGATGACCGACGGTCCAGAGTCCGAAGCTGAAGCGGTCGTCCGGTTTTGGGCTGAAGTCGATTCGTGCCATGGCTTACATTCCCTCCCGTCCTGAGTCGAGGTGAAAAAGATGCGTCTCACGGACACGCCCGAGACGCTCCGGTTGCAATCAAGAGGAACTCCCGGAAACCAGAGCCCTGTGGCTCTCGAAAACACTGCTTTTCCGTAGTGTGCGGCTCAGGGAATCGTACACTCCGTAAATCTGGCGATAGACTTCAGCCCGATCTTTTTCGGGTTCCACGAGGTCGGGATCGAGGAGAACATGACCGTTGGTGAGGTCTTCGATCCTTCCACCCACGACCGCCCAGCAAGCCTGGAGCGCCGCACCGAACGCCGGGCCTTCGTCGTGAAGCAGCGTCCGAACCGGCAGGTGGAACACATCGGCTACAATCTGCCGCCACACACGGCTGCGAGCCCCACCTCCGATCAAACGAACCTCCTCAGCCTTCACTCCCAGGGCCCGGAGCCGCTGCAGTCCGTAGTTGAGACCCATCGTGACGCCCTCCATCGCGGACCGGGCCAGGTGCGCAGGCGAAGAACTCTCCGGACGCAAGCCGAAGAGCACGCCGGTCCCTTCGGGGACATTCGGCATTCTCTCGCCTTCCAGGTACGGCAAGAGAACGAGTCCATCAGCGCCGGGACGCACGCTTTGTACCGCCCGGTCGAATGACTCGTGATCGCCGGGAAGGAACGCCGAGCGGATCATCTCGGTGGCGACGGTCACGTTCATGGTGCAACCGAGAGGGAGCCAGCCCCCGGTGCTGTCGCAGAAGGCCGCGATCTCTCCCCGTTCGTCGACGATCGGTTCACTGCTGAAGGCGTAGATCGTTCCGGACGTGCCCAGACTGACCGTCAAGACCCCCTGATGCACGTTTCCCGAGCCGATCGCTCCCATCATGTTGTCGCCACCACCTGAACTGACGGGCGTCCCGGGCTCCAGACCCCACCTCTCGGCCAACGATTTCCTCAGACCTCCGATCGGCCTCTCGGAGGCAGCGAGAGAGGCAAGACACTTTGAGAGATCCCGATCGGCGTCGATCCATCCGAGCGCCCGCTTGGACCAGGTCCGTTGGCGGACCCGATAGTAGCCGGTGCCGGAAGAGTCCCCCGGCTCGGCGACCAGTTCTCCGGTCAAATGAAGGTTCAGAAAATCGTGTGGAAGAAGCAGATGCCTGACCAACCGGTAGTTCCGGGGCTCATTCTCCTTGAGCCAGAGGATCTTTGATGCCGTGAATCCAGGAGGAAGCGAATTGCCGATTTCGGCTCGG
>CAJHYB010000006.1_pt1 | contig 12804 bp, 9 predicted proteins | sample 9198631 | NCBI WGS metagenome assembly CAJHYB01 (sample SAMEA7708354, study PRJEB35096) | sediment metagenome | biome: marine neritic benthic zone biome [ENVO:01000025]; feature: sediment [ENVO:00002007]; material: shallow marine sediment [ENVO:03000034] sea grass bed [ENVO_01000059] ... | reverse complement strand
TGACTCAGATCTGCCTCCTCGACGGTTTCATATCGATATTCGGCCCCGAACCTCTGTGCCTGCTTCTTGATCAGTTCGACGAGTCCGGGACCCTGGATTCCCTCGGGAAATCCGGGGAAATTCTCGACGTCGGTCGTCAGAGAAAGCTGGCCACCCGGCTCGTGGCCCTCTAGAACCAGGGGTTTCAGATTGGCCCGAGCGGTGTAGACCGCAGCCGTCGATCCGGCACAACCGGAGCCGAGTATCAAGACTTTATGACTCATCGTCACGGTTCCTTTCCTGCTGAAGTTGGCCCATTACGATAGCAGAAGAACCGAACAGGCTCCCGCTGCAATTCACGGGCGGAGACCGAGACGTTGAGAAGCGGACAATGGTTTCAGACCCTTCTGCGTAGAAGATTGCTTCAGGCAGCGGGCCGAGCGCTCCTGGAGCCGCCTTCCGGCCGGCGGCCGCCAGGAAGGCAGGTCCAATGGAGTTCTGTCCTCCGAGGGAGAGACCTCCGGAAAGAAGTCCGGACACAACTCCGCCGAGTCGAAATGGGCCGAATCGACCTCTCGAGTGCAAGGACACTCCAGGCTTGATCGCATGTCAACCTGGAATTGGCAGAGACTGCCGAGATCCTCTCGGCGCCAGACACGGACAAGTCCGTCGCGACAGAGCGACGCAATTTGTCGCAACGTGGACCGGACCTGTATGAAGTGCAGAAATCCTGAGAACTTATTCAGCCTTATAGTCGGGTCCGGCGACATAGAAATCCCGGTTCGGAACGCCGCGGAAGGCCATCGTGATTTTTCCCAAGGCATCGTCGGCCAGGTTCCTGGCGTCGATTTCAACCGAGACGCGATGTTCTGAGGAGTTCTGCGTCGCGGGGTTGACCCTGGCCCCACAGTCGCTGCTCACGACCCTGGGCACCGCTCCCGCCGCTGCGCCCTTCCCTTCGAATCCAATCGTTATCCCGCTCTTGCTCCGACCTTTCCGACGACGGTCCGGTTTCTCCGGGCTCTCCCCCACGTCCGTATACGACGATCCGCTCCTCTTGATACTCATCGCTCTGAGTTGACCTTCAGCCATAGCTCTCTCCTTCTCTGTAGTGTCCTCTGACACGGTTCCGAATGACGGAACCCCGGTGCCTGCGGACTTGGTCTCGGTTCGCCCGGGCTAGAGCTCGAGGGGAAACAGACGCAGCGCTCGCTCCGGGTGAAACGTCAACTGGGTTCTTACTCGGTAGACTTGTAGGTCATGCTATCACGAAGAATTCTTGAAGACCACATCATGGCCCGCTCGCAGTTCAAATCGAATATACCGGTTCTTGGCGATCTCATCGATGGCTATCGAAAAGGTCCAAGGAGTCGCCCATACTCCCCCAGATCAACCTCCCCCTCGACGAGGTTGCGTCGGTGTCGTGGACTAGGATGTGGCCGGTTCAAACTGATCGCTGCCGACTCTTTTGCAGCGACGCCTCCGCTCGCTTTCAGCTGAGCACGATGAAGGACTAGACAGATCGATGCCGGATAATCTGCAGGAAATCGTCGACGCGGCTCTCCAGTATCTTTCGGACCATCCCTGGATGAAGTCGGTTCTGCTGCTGGCAGCCTCAATCGTCCTGGCGAAACTGACCGACCTGCTCGTAACGCGGGTGATGTTGAGATTAGCCGGAAAGACGAAGACGGATCTCGATGACCAGGTGATCCATCTTCTTCATCGGCCGATCTTCATGTCGGTTGTCCTGATCGGAATCAACTACTCTCTCAAGCCGTTTCTGCCGACACCCGCCCCGGGAGAAGCGTCCTTTCACACCAACCTGCTCGAGACGATCGCCGTGCTGCTGTGGCTCAGTGTGACGATTCGCCTGTCGGCGATTCTCCTGCGCTGGATGTCGCAACATCCGACTCGCTTCAAAACCGTCCAGCCGGCCACGCTGCCGATCTTCGATATCGGCGCCAAAGTGGTAGTAATCGGAGGCTCAGTCTATTTCCTGACGGTCGCTTGGGGATACGATCCCACGGCTTGGATGACATCCGCAGGTATCGTCGGAATCACGCTGGGACTGGCAGCTCGCGACACGGTCGCCAATCTCTTTGGTGGAATCTTCATCCTGGCGGACCGGCCCTACAAGATCGGCGACTTCGTAGTTCTCGATTCCGGCGAGCGTGGCGAAGTGACCCGGATCGGCCTTCGCAGCACCCGGATCATGACCCGCGACGACATCGAAATCACGGTCCCAAACGCGAACATCGCCAACGGCAAGATCATCAACGAAAGTGGAGGGCCTTCCGTCAAGCATCGCATTCGCATCGCCGTCGGGGTGGCTTACGGGTCGGAGATCGAACAGGTGCGTGAACTTCTCGTTGGGATCGCGCACAAACACACGCAGGTTTCCTCGAACCCGACCCCGCGCGTCCGTTTTCGAAACTTCGGGGATTCGTCCCTGGACTTCGAGCTCCTTTGCTGGATCGACGAACCCGTCCTTCGTGGGCGGGTCAAGGACTCACTTCTGACAACGATTTACAACGAGTTCAACCGGCTCGAGATCGAAATCCCCTTCCCACAACGAGACCTCCACGTTCGGACCGCGGGATCCTCAGCCAGTTCAGGTATTCAGTGAGCCAAGAAAGGCGTTTTGTCGCTCGCGCTTCTGTGGATTGTTCCGTCTGTCACGTGAAGTCGAAACCGGGTAAGATGACGCGCTGAAACGGCGGACTGGACGGATCAGAGGTTTACTCCTCGCCGCAAGAGGTGAAGATGTCGCGAACAGAAGGTTTTCTTGCCGGGCAGACCGGCCTGATTTTCGGAGTGGCTCACAAGTCGAGCCTGGCTTGGGCCATTGCGGAAGCGCTCTCGAGCGCTGGCATGAGGCTGGCGCTCACCTATCAGAGCGAGCGTCAGGAACGGAATATTCGAAGGTTGACCGAGGACATGGCCGACGTCCTTGTCATACCTTGTGACGTCACCGACGACGATCAGATCGCCGCGGTTTTTTCTCGGGTCGAAGGCGCATTCGACCGACTGGACACGCTGGTCCACAGTATCGCCTTCGCCAATCGAGAGGATCTGGCGGGGCACTTCGTGGAAACGTCGCGAGACGGCTTCCTGCTCTCACAGAATATCAGCGCGTTTTCCTTGACAGCCCTCTCGAAGGCGGCCCTTCCATTGTTTGAGAAATCGGGCGGGGGAAGCATCATGACTCTGACCTATCTGGGAGGCGAACGAGTGGTTCGCAACTATAACCTGATGGGGGTCTCGAAGGCCTCTCTCGAGATGAGCGTCCGATACCTCGCCGCCGACCTGGGCGAGAAGAACGTCCGCGTCAATGCCATCTCCGCCGGACCCGTCAAGACGCTCTCCGCCAGAGGCGTCGGTGGATTCACCAGCATTCTTGATCAGATGAAGGAAACGGCTCCGCTCAGACGGAACGTTGAACCGTCGGAAGTCGCGAACACTGCTCTTTTTCTGGCCAGCCCTCTATCCAGCGGTATCACGGGAGAAGTGATTCACGTGGACTGCGGCTACCACATCGTCGCGCTGTGAAGATCCGCAAGTCGCGGGTCTCGAGTCTCAGGTCGCCGCGGAGCATCCGGGCACTCAACAGACACCTTCGACGTTTGACTTGCCTCGTAGCGGATTGCCGGGCTCGGCGCCTCCTGTTCGTCGCAGAAGTCTGCGAAGTCGGATCCGCTCTCAGCGCCGGGAACGCGGAATCATCAGCTTCAGCGCGCTGAGAGTGTCGGAGAAACTGACCACTTTCACGTCGACCAGACCTGAGGCACGTGCGGCACGGCGAACGTGGTTCTCATTGAAGGCTCTCTGACCTTTCGGCCAAACGACCCAGATCGAACCATTGCTCTGAATCGAATCCTGGAGGTCGAGCAGAACTTCGAGATCCGTCTCCTGTCGAGCCATCAGGAACACGAAGTCCGATCCCGGCGCCGGAAGGCCTTCGCTGATCTCCGAGGTCCTGGATCGAAGGTGCCGCCAGAAATCACTGTCGGTCACGCTCAGGACAGACACCCGGGAGTCGGGTTTGACCCCGAGCTTGTCGATCAAGGTTCGAGGATAGCGAATCTTGAGAGCCCACTTCTCGGCCTCGGGGCCCAGGTAGAAAAGGGCTGTGCCGTCGTCGAGTCGAACGTGAAGCACCCCCTGCTTCCCTTCGCAGGAAAGGATCTTCGCCAGGGGAATCGCCAACTTGAGATCTCCGCGTACCCTGAGTTGCTTGTCGTCGAGATGGACCTGTCCCAGGGTGGCCTCTCCCTCCCACTCGACTCGGCACGTTGTTTCCAGTCCCATCGATCTTCCTCTTTCCTCTCGTCATCGTCAGGCCCTCGCGAAAGCCTGGCATTCTCGACGGTTGACCTTGCGACCCGAGCGCCGGCAAGCGATTGGAACAAACCGGGTTCCTCGCGCGTACGGATGAATACCTGAACCTCCCTGGCGAAAAGGGGAGTGGGGCTTCGTCCCCGCTCCCCGAACACCCTTTCACAACGCCCTCTCGATCGAGCGCCTGTTCAAGACGTCCTTAGAGAGCCTCGGGCTTTCTATCGTCCAGCGATTATATCTTCGGCACGGAGCGTGCTGAAGAGACTCCGTGAACCGCTTAGCGTGGCAACGTTTCAACAGCGCACCGACATACAGATCGTGCTGTGCGCCGCAAACCGACGGTGTTTCCAGGCAGGCCCCGAACGGCGACCCGTCATCTGATTGTGCGAGGACGCGACAAGTGTGTGCGCATCCGGACACAATCCCGGCGAACGCCGGCGGAGCGTCCAGCGGTTCCTCTTCGAGGCTGCCCGATCCCCGCGCTTGCTCGCGGGAACGAAGTCTCCCGACCGTCGTTATAATAGCCGGCGCGAAGGGACAAGCGTGATGACGCTCGGAACCGATGCGACTCGACGGGACTGTTCGTCTCCGGACAAGCCGCTGAAACCTCGGGCCATGAACGGGTCCCCTTGTGGGATCGGTCTATCGTGACCAAGTCATGTTCACATGCGGATCAGATCGCCGGTCGACTGGAGGCTGCAAGACCAGACATGAGTGACAGTGGAAAAATACTCTTCGTCGACGACGATGAGGGGATCCTTTTCGCCGCCGAGATACTGCTCAAGAGACAGGTGGAAGAGATTCGTACCGAGAGCCGCCCGGAGAGATTGCCGGAACTCCTGAAAGAGGGCGGATTTGACGCCATCTTTCTCGATATGAATTACAGCTCTGGGGCAACCAGCGGTCAGGAGGGTTTCCACTGGCTGAAGACCGTTCTGGAGGTGGATCCCGACTCAGTCGTCATCCTCATGACAGCGTTCGGTGATGTCGAGACTGCAGTGCAGGCGATCAAGCGGGGTGCCACCGACTTCATCCTGAAGCCCTGGCAGAATGAGAAGCTCGCGGCAGCTGTCGACAACGCGGTCGCTCTGAGTCGCTCACGTCGCGCCGGAGCGGGTCAAGTCGTACCCGGGATCGATGCGGATTCCGAAGAGGATCGGCTCAGGAGCGAGCTCGAGTACGCCTCCGCAGTTCAACAGCGTCTCTTTCCGCAACGCCTTCCAACACTGGAGACGCTCGAATGCGCCGCGGTCTGCAGAGCCGCTCGCGGAGTCGGCGGAGATTACTACGACTTCATAAAAATCTCTGACAACCAGATTGGGATCGCTCTCGGCGACGTATCCGGAAAAGGGATTCCGGCAGCACTGCTGATGGCAAACCTCCAGGGCTGCCTCCACAGTTACGCCCCACAACATGCCGACTCGGTCGATCGACTGATTGCCGACGTGAACAGATTGATCACCACCTCGACCGAGGCGAGTCGCTACATTACATTCTTCTATGGACTCTACGACGACATTCACCGACAGCTGACCTACGTCAACGCCGGACACAATCCACCGATGCTTTTCAGGACTTCTCCTCAAAACGGCGGTGGGCCCGAGAGACTCAGCACCGGCGGAACCGTGATGGGTGTTTTTGCCGACAGTTCCTATGCTAAGGAGACGACGCAACTGACTCCAGGCGATGTCCTGGTCGTCTTCACCGACGGCGTCAGCGAAGCCATGAACTCCACTTTCGAGGAGTTCGGCGAAACCCGCCTCCTGGATCTGGTTTCGAGTCAGACCTCACAGCCCGTCGAAGCCATCATCGAGAACATTCTCCGGGAGATAGATACGTTTGCGGATCCGAAGGTTCTCCGAGACGACTTGACGCTGCTGGTCGCCAAGGTCAAATAGCGGGCCGCTGCAAGACCACTTTGGAAAGCCCCCTGCCACTGTGTCGGTCAAAGTGGCCGGTCGAAAGTCCCCACTTTGACAAACGTCGATATCGGCCTTCTGGAAGATGGGGTCTCCCTGCCCCTCATCTCGGGAGGCAGGAGTTCGACACTCCCTGGCTTCCCCACGGCAATCATCGCCTGGGCGGCGTGCCCGTCAGGGATTCCAAGTTCCGCCACGGATCGGCCTGCATCGAAGCCGGCCATGGCATGCGCGGCAAATCCCATAGCTGATGCCTGCAGCGCCAGATTCAACCAGGCAGCTCCGCAGTCGAAGCCGTGGTGTCGATTCGGTTTCCCATTTCGCGTAAACGATTCGGACGAAACTGCGAGGATCAATACCGACGCGTTTCGGGCCCACAACCGGTTGAATTCTCCGAGTAACCCGAGGAAGGTTCCCCAGTACTCGCTCTCGCGCTTCGCGTAGATGAATCGCCAGGGTTGCTCGTTGAAGCTCGAGGGTGCCCACCGCGCCGCCTCGAAAAGCGAGAGCAATTCCTCGTCGGTGATGGGCTCTGAAGTAAATGCCCGAGGGGACCACCTATTGATGAGGAGATCCTGGACAGGATTTTCGGGCCGGCGGCCGCTCGCAGACTCATCTTGCGTCAATGCAGCTTCTCCTGTTGGGTTGATTTGTGTGACAGATTATCGCACTCATCAGGTGCCCATTCAAAAAGCCCTGCATCTCCCCGGCCGCTTTCCGACTTGCCGGACGGGTCAATCCCTCCTAGCATGGCAGGCATGACGAGCAAAGCGACATTCGGATTTCTCGTATTGCTGACCTTCGGCAACCTCTTCGGACAACGAGAGGTCATCGCACCGGAGGGAGCGAGTTCGACTCTGCCATTCAGTCCCGGGATCCGTTCTGGAGATTTCCTGTACCTGTCGGGCGCGATCGGGACTCGAGCCGGGTCGGGCCTCGAGGCGGGAATCGAGGCTCAGACACGTCAGACCTTCGAAAACCTTCGGGCTGTGTTGGACAAGGCCGGGATGGACTTCTCACACGTTGTCAGTAGCAGTGTCTTCCTCACAGATTCACGCCACTTCCAGACGATGAACGGAATCTACCGGAGCTACTTCTCAGAACTGCCTCCGACCCGCGCGACGGTGGAGTCGGATCTGGCCATCCCTGGCGCACTGATCGAAATCTCCATGATCGCCGTCCGACCCGGGGTCGAGAAATCCAGCGTGACGCCACCCGGCTGGCAGCCTCCCACCTCGCCGTACAGCTGGGGGATTCAAGCCGGGAACACGCTTTTCGTCTCCGGTATGGTGAGCCGCGACGTAAAGCGGATGCAGTTGATTACCGGCGACATCGAGGTGCAAGCCAGGCAGGTGCTGGAGAATGTGGGGTCTGTTCTCAAGACGGCTGGATTCGACTACGCTGATGTCACGTCGTGCAAAGTCTTTCTTTCCGACGCACGCGATTTCTCAAGAATGAACGAGATCTATCGCTCCTTCTTCGGCGGCTCCTCCCCGCCCGCCCGAGCAACCGTGAGAACACGTTTGATGAACCCGAACCTGAACGTGGAGATTCAGTGCGTGGCGGTTCGCGACCGCTCCAGGCGGGTCGTGGTTGCAGAAGGAGCACGCCGCTCAGCGAGCCCTTTCTCACCGTCCATCGTCGCAGGAGGCCGGCAGTTCCTCGCCGGAATGGTCGGACGAGGGTCCTCCGGGTTCGCGCCCGGGGACATCAAGGCTCAGACTCGCCAGACGCTCCAGAACTTGAAGGCAACGCTCGAGGCTGAGGGCCTTGCCTTCGAGGATGTGCTCGAATCGGTCGTTTTTCTGCCTGACGTACGCCACTTTGGCGCGATGAACGAGATCTATCGAGAAATGCTTCCGACCGCACCACCGGCCCGGACGACCGTCGGGACTCAGCTCATGTCGCCCGATGCTCTCGTCGAAATCATGATGATCGCGGTTCGCGAACCGTAAACTGTACGATGAGCTCGAGCCGCCCCTTTCCGGTCGGATCAATCTCTATCGAGAGGACTGGTGAAAAAGACGGCTGGTGAGAACTTCTCGCCGGTTTCGGGGTGTTTCAGGTTGCGCTTCAACACGAAGTCGAACAACAGTGGGTTCAGCTCGTAGATCTCGTTGAGGAGCGGTCGGTCCCCCTCGGGAAGAAACCCATCTCGCTCGAGCTTCCAGGTCGAGATCAGCGCGTTGACCGCGGGCAGCGGATAGTCACTGCCGTTGACAAGGCGAGGATGGAGGTCCGGGCGCCCCAGAAGCGTCGCGAGCGGATCTCCAGCACGATTGAGCTGCACCATCGCGGAAACCTCTCCGAAGAGCAGCGTCTGGTACTCAGGAGTTTCCATCAGGCGCAAGAAGAGTTCGAAATTCGTCACCTCGGGCTGCCGCGGATCGTCCCAGTCAACATTGCTGCCCAGGCCAGCGGCGTGAGCCAGGATCACCCTGACTCCCTCATCCAGGGCTCTTCTGAGCAGCAAAGGGTTCCCCAGGGCTTGTGCCTCCGCAGCATCGACTGCCTTCTCATCTCCTCCGTGCGTCAGAAGCGTCACGCCGAGTTCCTTCATCTTCCGATAGAACGGTATACAGCGTCCGTCAAAGGGATCGATACCCATCGAATTCGGAAGCCACTTCAGCAACCGCCCGCCCCTGGAGGCCCAGAATTCAAGTCTCTCGATCGCGTCCAGCCGGTAGGGATGAATGGACATTGCCGGTTCAAATACGCCCGGGAACTCCTCCGCCAGCTGAAAGACGTACTCATTCGGAATATGAAACTCGGTATGGTCCGGGTCGACCGATCCGTCACGCCGATAGGTTCGGTCAAAGGCCAGAAGGTAGTAGCGCCCGGATCCTGGCACGCTTCGGATCAGTCCGACCAGGCGCTCGATATACTGAGCGTCGGCAGCCTCGAGATTCTGAATGCCGGTTGCACTGAGGTAGAGATCGAACTGCAACCTCTTGAGCGGAGAACGCCAGGAGAACCATCGGGGATTGACCGACGCACCGGTGCCGCCGATCCCTAACCCGAGGAGGTGTGTATGGTGATCGACGGGGTGAGTCGATCCCGGCCCTTTCAGAGCCTCCAGGGCCATCTGTCTGGCTGCCGGGCTCAAGGCGTCCAGCGTCAGTTCCGGAACCTGGGCGAGAAAAGCCCCTCCAAGCCGGGGGACGAGGAGCGTCTTCCAGAAGACGGCTGCTATAACCAGAAGGCCGATCGCACAGAAAAGCGCGCAGCCCAGTCTTCGTCTCGAAACTCTCGGCCTCAATGGCATCTCAAACCGCAGGGATATCAGTTCTACTGGTCGTCACGGGTCGGGTCGATCCGCTCATAGCCTTCCGGGAAGTCAAAAAACTCTGCAGGATGCTGTACGACTTCGCCCGCGAAGAAATATGTCTCCTGGGCTACGGTATAGTTGATCGTCCTGGCGGGAAACTCCTCGAGGGCAGCAAAAACCGACAGCGGGTTTGTCGGCGAACCGAAGGCCGACACCGAATTCGCCTCTCTCCATTTCTCGAAGAGGCCGAACATGTCCTTGAGCGCCTGAAAGTAGGGCGCGGGAATTCCGAACTCTTCCGACGGTATCGTCCAGAGTTCCGTTGTCCTCTCATCTCCCTGCCAGATCTCGAAATGCCGTCTGCCGTTCTCAGGAGTGACCTCCTTTAACACCGGCGCTGACTGAGCGAAACCCTCCCGAGCCTGTTTCATCCTTTTCCTGACATCGTCCTGTCGTGCTTGAGGGAGACTGTTGAGGCGATCCTCGAGAACTTCGGCGATCCTGGCGAGCAGCGCGACATCGATCGGCAGGTAGGTTTCCTCTTCGTGATCGACGACGACGAGTCTGTCTTCATCTCCAAGATAGATCAAAGAACTCTCCGGCAGTTCTTCCGGTGACTCCATCTCACCATCGATGCGGACCCGGTTTTCGTCGAGATAAATCCATCCGTAGCTCTTCTGGTCGCTCGCCCGGTCGACAAACTCCATACGCACTTTCACACCCGAGAACAAGCCGGTGCTCCAACTGCAGAAGAGGACGGCCAGTATGAAACAGCGTCTCGTTTTGATCATCTTATCCTTGGACTGAACGGTTGTGATTGCAGTTCGATTTCCGTCGCAAATAGTGTTTACCCGCCGGAAGATTCTTCACGAACAGTCTAAACCAATCCGACCTTCCTCGCCCCGCAGCGCCCCGCACCGACTTGTCATCCCAAAGCGGGCTTGGGTTACTTCGCCTGAATCCGAAGAACCCAGCAAAACGGGGTCTTCGCCAACAGAATTGTGATGCTGATCACTCAACTTGAGGTGTGCGTCCTGTATACGTTGTGGACCATTGAAACCGAAGGGATTCGATGGTGGGCGATTCGAGCAAAAGCCGGTCTGCCCAACCGCAAGTGCCCCTAGTTGAGGTACTTCGGAGATAACACTGGGAAGCGCACGTTTAGAGATGTCACTGGTCCGAGTCGGCTCTAACGGATGAGTCTACGGGCCTCAAGAACCGAAGGAAGGCTGTCCGTCGATTGCTACAAACCTCGACCGAGCCCGACCGAAAGGACCCGTGAAAACAGCACCCGTCAGCCACGTGAATGAACCCGGGAAAGCGACAACCCTGTCGGACAATGGTGTCCAGACTGTTTCGCCGGAGGCCCTTTTCAAGGAAGGGCTCCTGACGATCATCTCCGGCCTGGGAGCCCTCTATGTGGTCTCGGTGCTCAGTTATGCCCAACTGAGCGGCGGATTGACAGGCGCGATCCTCTGGACCACGGCGGCCGGGGCGGCCTTTTTCTTCGTCCTGCGCTGGGCCTTCGGCCGCTGGACCTTTCAGTCTCGTTGGAACGAGTTTCTGGGGGTCGGTGTCGGATTGCTCATTCTTCTCAACAGCGTTCTCCACTTTTACCTCCGCCCGGGTAACGGTTCCGCAATCATCAACCTGGCCCTGACCGGTGCCGGAATCACGTGTTTTCTTCTCCCCACCAAGCGACTGGTCTGGTACATCGCCGGCTCGGTGGTCGTGCAGACTGTCTTCGCCTGGTTCGGCGGCCCGCTGGGTGCCTGGCTTCACTTCTCTTATGGCATGTTTGCGGCGTCCGGACTGAAACTCTATTCGGAGTTCAGACGCGCCCAGCTCTATACCGCCCTGGATGTGGTCTCCGTGGAGGTGGGGAAACGGTGCGAGGTCGAGGCCGCACTGTTGCGAAGCGAAGAGAGATACGCGCTCGTTTCACGAGCGACAAACGACGGGATCTGGGACTGGAATCTTCGAAACGGCGAGATCTACTACTCGGCGCGCTGGCAAAGAATGCTCGGCTACGAACCCAATGAACTCGAGAACAGCCCCGACGAGTGGTTCAAGCGGATTCATCCCGACGACGAGGCCCGAATCAGAGAGGCCATCTCGTCTCAGGTCTCGGGTGCCAGCGACTACATCAACTGTGACTACCGGATTCGTCACAAAGATGGAAGTTACAGGTGGATGCTCTGTCGAGGAATGACGGTCAAGGACGAAAAGGAACGACGCTACCGTCTGATCGGGGCTCAAAGCGACATCACAGATCGCAAAATCAACGAGGAACAGCTCATTCACGAGGCCCTTCACGACCCTCTGACCAACCTTCCCAACCGAGCCTACCTCATAGAGCGGCTCTGGGATTCACTGAAGATCGTCAAGGGCCGGCCAAACTACCTCTTCGCCCTTCTTTTCATGGATCTCGATTGCTTCAAGAAGATCAACGACAGCCTGGGGCACGTTGTTGGTGACTCCCTGCTCAAGCTGACCGCAAAACGACTGCAGAATTGCGTGCGGCCGCGAGACATCGTGGCGAGACTCGGCGGCGACGAGTTCGCAATACTCCTGGACGAAATCAGCGACGTCACGGAGGCCACCAGGATCGCTGACAGGATCCAGAAGAAACTGACGCTTCCGGTCGATCTCCACGGCCGAGAAGTGTTCTCGAGTGTCAGCATCGGGATCGTTTTCGGGACCGCAGACTACGAACGCCCCGAGGACCTCCTGCGTGACGCTGACGCCGCGATGTATCGAGCCAAGAACGAAAGCAGTTCCGGCTGCGAAGTCTTCGACGACGAGATGGTTGCCGAAGCAGCTGCGATCGTCGAACTCGAACAGGATATCCGTCGGGCGTTTGACGGCGGAGAATTCAGGCTCCTCTACCAGCCGATCGTATCGCTCGATACGGGCAAGATCGTCGGCGTTGAGTCGCTGCTTCGGTGGAAGCACCCCAACCAGGAGGGCCTCCTCACTCCTGATCACTTCCTGTCAGCCACGGAGGAGACCGGCCTCATCATCCCGATCGGCTGGTGGACGCTTCGTGAGACCTGTCGGAAAGCGGCCCAATGGCACCGAAGGTTTCCTCACTTAGGGCCTCTGACCGCCAGCGTCAATCTCTCGGCCCGTCAGGTCGCTCAGCCTGCTCTTCTGGATCAGATCGATCGCGCTCTGGAAGAATCCGCACTCGACCCCAGACTGCTGGGCCTGGAAGTGACGGAAGATGCTGTGATTCACAACGACCATAGCCCAGTGGAGTCGTTTTTCATGCTGCGTGAGCGTGGAGTCAAACTCCAC
>CAJHYB010000495.1_pt1 | contig 12845 bp, 10 predicted proteins | sample 9198631 | NCBI WGS metagenome assembly CAJHYB01 (sample SAMEA7708354, study PRJEB35096) | sediment metagenome | biome: marine neritic benthic zone biome [ENVO:01000025]; feature: sediment [ENVO:00002007]; material: shallow marine sediment [ENVO:03000034] sea grass bed [ENVO_01000059] ... | reverse complement strand
TACGATTGTACGCTGCCGCCGTGAACAGCCCCAGGAATCGCCTTTCGCCGATCACCTGCCCTTCGCCATCGAACCGTCGAACGCCGACGTAGTCCATGTAAACCGGCCTGTGGATCGTCGATCGGGCGCTGGCTTTGGTGATGATCAGGAGCTCTTTCCGCCGCGCAAACCGCAGCAACGCCTTCGACATAGGCGCCTCGTGCCGCTTCCTCGATTCTTCGGAGACATCGCGCAGGAGACCGAGCCCCGATCCCTCAACGATCCGAAGAAACGTCTTCCCGCCGGTCTCCTCGATCGAATAGTCTCGGAATCCGAGAAACGTGAAGTGGTCGTCGCGGATCCACTGAAGCAGTGCCCGGCCATCGATGACGTCGTCTTCGGGCAGCTGAGGCGGCGAGGTCGACAGCTCGTCGATGATTTCGTCGACCTTCCTCAGCATGGGCTCCCAGTCCTCTACTGAGATTCTGACATCATCGAGGACGTGCTCGACCGCGTCCTGGAGACGCTCCAGGGCCTCGATCGAGGGCTGGCGGCTCAGCTGGATCTGCGTCACCGACTCCGGGGTCCCTTGTTCGCCTCCGGCCGTAACCAGCCGTCCTTCGTCATCCCGATCGATTCGAATGACTGGATGCACCAGAAGATGAACCGTTATTTCCAGCCGATTGAGAGCTGCCACCAGCGAGTCGACCAGGAACGGCATATCATCGTTGATGACCTCCAGGACCGAGTGGGTGGACTGCCAGCCATGCTCCTCATGAGTGGGATTGTAGACTCGGATCTTCGCGGAACCCGGAGTCCGAAGATGGGCAAAGCTGAGGATCGCCAGGACCGAGCCGGCCAGGTCTTCGAAGGCGGCTTGCGACAGGTCTTCGAGAAAGACGTTGCGGAAAAACTGAGTGACGAAATCAGGGGCAACCAGGCCGCGCTCGCCCTGAGTCTGGACAATCCAGTCAGAGATCTCGGCCAGGAGTTTCTTTTTCTGGAGCTCTTCTTTGCGAGTCAAGGTTTCTTCCTCAGCGAAGCCGGCTGTTCATACTCTGCTTCGACAAGCTCGGGCCCAGAGGGCCCGCGACGAGCTGTCAGACAGGCTCCAATAGTAGCGCACAGCTGATGGCAGGGCACCCGCGAAGGACCCTCATCACACTTCGGCTCGTTCGTGAGGTCACTTGAGGGTCCACGGGCATGTCGAGAGCAATCAGCCATTGCCGCCGCCTCCACTTCGGACCGCGAAGGCTAGCCGGCCCGACACAGGCCGATCAACTGCCTCGGAGGGTCCGCACCCAGGTCGAACCACAATAAACGCCGCCCCGCCTCCTCGAGAGCTCTGCGGTCTCCTCCGGCCTGGGCCGCTTTCAACACGCCGAATGTCATCGATGAGACGTCTGATCCGGCTGTGTCCGGAATCGCCAGATCATCGGAGCCGCCACCGGTCAACTGCAGAAAGAGGCCGTTCCCCGAGTCTCCTTTGTGAAGCTGTCCAGTCGAGTGAAGAAAGCGTGGCCCGAATCCGACCGTCACGGCCAGTCCCGTTGCCTTCCGCAGAGAAGCCCTCAGAGCTTCCAGAGCCTCCCGAGTCTCGGCATTGGGGTTCAGGTAAGCCTGGATCGCCAGGTAGTCCCCCTCGTGCGCTCCCGCCAGAAACTCGGCCAGGCGCTCTGCTGAGGGTCTCTCAGACTCTTCCTCCGGCAGAGAGCCGGTCCTCTTGAAGGACGCCACCATTTCCCTGGCCTTGGACTTCGCAGATTCGACGTCCGGCTGATCGAATGGGTTGACTCTCAGAGCATGCCCGGCAATTGCGGTCGCCATCTCCCAGAGGAAGAAATGGATCCCCAGATCGTAAGGATCCTGCAGTCGGAGTCGAACGAGGGGATGTCCGGATTCGCGCAAAGCCTGGACCCCTGGTGCTTCCGGATCATCGAAGAGGCGTATCTCCACAAAGAGGCGGTCGTTTCCATAGCTGGTTGGCGGACCGACGGGTTCGCCGGCCACCGGCACAATCCCACGTCCTTCCTTGCCTGTACTCTCGGCGACAAGTTGCTCGATCCAATCGGCCAGACGTTCAATCCGGGGCGAGCAGATCAGGGTGAGCTTGTTCCTTCCAAGCCTCGTCATCTCGCCCATGATCGCTCCGAGGCGGGCTCCCGGATTCCCGGCCGACAAGTCGTCTACGGGGCCCCGGCAGGCGACACTCATTCTGGACGCCCGCTCGAGCAGCAGACCGATGTCCACACCGATCAGAGCGGCGGGGACCAGCCCGAACATCGAAAGAACCGAAAACCGACCCCCGATTTCGGGATCGTTCAAGAAAACCGCGCGAAAGTCGAATTCCTGAGCCAGGTGTTGCAGCCTGCTTCCCGGATCGGTCACTGCCGCAAAGTGGGCCCCGGCCCGATCGCGTCCCAGCTTCGACGCGACCCATTGATGGAAGAAATTGAAAAAAGAAAGGGTCTCGACCGTTCCACCCGACTTGGTCGAGACCAGAAAGAGAGTTGTGCGCGGATCGAGCCGATCAGCCTGCGCCTGGACAGCCCCAGGGTCGGTGCTGTCCAGGACCCTCAACTGAAGGGCCGAATCGGGCGTGGAACTGGCCTCAAAGGTCTCGGCCAGAACTTCGGGACCGAGGCTGGACCCACCCATGCCGAGCAGAAGAACGTTCTTGACGCCAGCCTGACGGGCCTCTTCCGCAAAAGCTCTGATCGTATCTTGAACGGGCGCTGGAACCGACTCGGGGTACCTCAGCCAGCCCAGACGATCAGTGATTCCGTCCGGGGCGGGCTTCCAGACCGTGTGGTCTAATTGCCAGATGCGCTCGATCACCTTCCCGGCCTGAAGATCGGAAAGAGACTGTTCGACCGACTCTCGGTCTCGACCGAGACTTGCTTCGACACATCGCTGAGGGTCCATTCCATGCCTGTCGTGGTACTGATTCATCGACGATCATTATCGTCAACGAACGCGGCCGGTGCCACAGAGCTCGGACCAGTGCAGCGCGTCATGAGTCTTGATCCACCCCCAGCGAGTCATCATTGCCGCTGGTGAGGCGCTGATCCAGGGTCACTGCAGGGCGGACCCATCGATTTCGATGATCGTCTTCAGAAGGAGTACGGCGCCCTTTCGAATGTCGTCGATCCGAGTGAACTCGCGGGGCGAATGGCTGACGCCCCCGACACTGGGAATGAAGATCATCCCCACCGGAGCGACTCGGGCGATGTTCTGAGCATCGTGACCGGCTCCGCTGGGCATTAGGAGCGTGCTGAATCCCAGAGCGTCCGCGGAACGCTTGATAATGGCACGGACCCGACCATCGGTCAGCACCGGCATCGCGGTCGCCTCGACGGGACGGATGCTGATCTCGGTGTTCGAGGTCCGGGCGACCCGATCAGCCGCGGCCTTGATCTGGTCCAGCAGCATCCGGATTTTCGAATCCTGAAGGTCGCGCAGTTCCAGGCTCATGAGAACCCTTCCCGGGACAACGTTCGGCGCGCCCGGCTCTGCTCGTATTCTCCCGACCGTACCAACCTGCCCTCCCGGTTCTACTCGAACAATCCGATTGATTTCGATGATCATCTCGGAGGCGGCGAGGAGCGCGTCTTGTCTCTGCGCCATCGGGGTTGTCCCGGCATGATTGGCGAACCCCTGGACCACCACGTCCCACCAGTGCACTCCAACGATGCCCTCGACGATTCCTATCTCGGTTCTGCGAGAGTCGAGTCTCCCACCCTGCTCGATGTGAAGTTCGAGAAAGGCCTTGATATCACCGGGTTGACGAAGAACTTCATCGATCCGATCCGGGTCTCCTCCGATCGCGCTCAAACCGTCTCGGACCGAGATTCCAGAGCTGTTGACAATCGACAGCGTTTCAAGCGGAATCGATCCCGAAAGGGCTCGGCTGCCGATCATCGATCCCTCCTCGTCGGCGAACACGATGACCTCGATCGCTGAGCACGACGCTGCGCCGCCCAGCCGCAGGACCCGGGCGCATTCGATCGCGGAAATGACTCCGACCGGGCCGTCGAAACGGCCGGCGTTCGGAACGGAGTCGAGGTGGGAACCGACAAGGATTATCCCCCGGGACTCTTCTCTTCCGGGAATCCGGCCGATAAGGTTGCCGGCAGCATCGACCCTCACTTCGAGGCCCGCCCCCTTCATCAACTCTGACACGTAACGCCGAGCGTCCACGTCGGCCTGACTGAAGGCGAGTCTGCTGACTCCGCCGACACCATCCGACCCGATTCTTCCGAGTTCCTCGAGGTGTTGCCCGATCCGTTCGGCATCAATTTCGGGAATCTGAGATGCGAAGGCCAGAGAAATGGCGATCGACAAGCTCAGGAACCCAAAAGGAAAACACCGCCTCAATCGCATACGTCGGAGTTTGAAGCAGGGATCGCCTGAATACAAACTCCGGTGGATCGGACACCGTGAACTGCGAGCAGAGACGAATGATCCCGACCTTTTCAGGAAGGTCGACTGGTCACGACCGCTGAAAGCCGGAATCTGATTCCAGGATTTCGTCGAGCACTTGACGATTGCTCGCCCGCACCGCCAAACTGACTTGGTGGCGGGGCGAACGATACGATTATCGATCTTAGTGAGGCTGGTCCCGGCACCCGTCTTCCTGGCTGCTCTGGTGAGCCTTTCGGGGCAGACCATGCAGAGCAGATCATTCGATCCCTCTCTTATTCTTATCTCACTCGACGGATTCCGGTGGGACTATCAGAGCCGCTACGAGACTCCTTCCCTCGATCGTATCGCGCGAGAGGGGGTCCGAGCCGAGGGTTTGATCCCCGTCTTTCCCAGCAAGACGTTTCCAAACCACTACTCGATCGTGACCGGGCTTTTCGCCGAGGAGCACGGAATCGTCGCGAACAAGTTCTTCGACCCCTCCTACGGAGTTCGCTTCACGCCGGGAAATGCGGCCGAGGTCACAGCCAGCAGGTGGTGGGAAGGTGAGCCGATCTGGGTGACTGCAGAGCGGCAGGGCAAGAGGGCAGCGACTCTCTTCTGGGTGGGTTCCGAAGCCGAGATCGGAGGCTTTCGCCCCAGCTACTGGAAGCCCTTCGACGACTCGCTTCCCGACGCAGTTCGAGTTGAGCAGATATTGGACTGGATCGACCTCCCGCCGACAGAACGACCGTCCTTTTTCACTCTGTATCTGTCGATGGTCGACAAAGCGGGGCATCGATTCGGACCCGATTCACCTGAGGTTGAGGCGGCTGTGCTGAGGGCCGATCGAGTCCTCGGGCAGCTCTTCGCGGGACTCGACCAGAGAGACCTGTTCTCAAAGGTCCACATCGTCGTCGTGTCCGATCACGGGATGGCTCCCTTGAGCCTGGAACGCACGATCTTCCTCGATGACTTTATCGACCTCGCAGACGTGCGGATAGACGACACCAACCCTGTCTCCGCGATCCGACCTGCGCCCGGGCATGAAGAGAAGATCTACTCCCGTTTGCGATCGGCTCATCCCCGGTTGACTGTTTACCGCCGAACCGACGTACCGGCAAGGCTCCATTTTCAGAAGCATCGCCGAATCGCTCCGATCATCGCGATCGCTGATGAAGGCTGGACCATCGTTCGAGCTCGAAGTCCGAACCCTCGCGTTCCGGGTGGGATGCATGGCTTCGACAACAATCTCAAAACGATGCAGGGGATCTTTCTGGCCTCTGGCCCATCGATCCGGAGTGGCCTGGTCGTCGAGCCGTTCAGCTGCGTACACATCTACGGTCTGATGGCCCGTATTCTCGACCTCGAGCCCGCCCCGAACAGCGGTCGGATGGAAGTGGTGGAGCCGATGATGAGAGATCGACGGACGCTTTCGGAGGAGGGGAATTGAGCGCCCGGGTCGTGAGGCTTCGCTTCCGGATCGGTGCTCTGGCCGTGCTCTCGATTCTGCTCCTCTACTGGAGTTGCTCGGCTCCGATCGAACCGACGGTGCTGCTGATCTCCCTCGACGGCTTTCGATGGGACTATCTGGACCGGGGTCTGACTCCGAATCTGGATCGCCTGGCGGCGGAAGGAGTGCGTGCAGAAGGCCTCACACCGGTCTTTCCGTCCAAGACCTTTCCGAATCACTACTCGATCGTCACAGGGCTGTACCCTCAGAATCATGGCATTGTCGCAAACATCTTCTACGATCCCGTCCTCCGCGCGGACTTCCGGGCCGGGCGCGAAGATTCCGTTACCGACGGCCGCTGGTGGGGAGGCGAGCCGATCTGGGTGACCGCTGAGAAACAGGGTCGAAAATCGGCTCCGCTGTTCTGGCCCGGCGTTGAGGCTGAAATCGCGGGGGTGAGGCCGAGCTATTGGAAGAAATATGATCACGATCTCCCTCATCAGGAGCAAGTCGATATCGTCCTTTCCTGGCTGGAGCTTCCTGAGGACGAACGCCCTACCTTTCTGACGGCCTATTTCTGGACAACCGATACTGTCGGGCATCGATACGGACCTGATTCGGATGAGATTTCCGAGGGGATCCGGCGGGCCGACGAGGCGGTCGGTCTCATCCTCACCGGTCTCGAGGAACGCGATCTGCTGACGCACGTCAACCTGATCGTCGTATCGGACCATGGCATGACCGAGGTCCATCCCTCGCGATCGATTTTTCTGGATGATCTGGTCGACCTCTCACGCGTCCAGGTTGACGACTGGGCTCCTCTAGTACCGCTGCGCCCGGAGGCTTCCTACGAGGATGAGTGCTACGGGAGATTGAAGCAGGCCACTGAGCCGATGGCGGTCTTCCGCCGGCAGGAGATGCCCGAGAGACTTCATTTTCGGGCCAATCCCAGGATTGCCCCGATCATGCTGCTGGCGGAGGAGGGCTGGACGATCACGACACGATCCCGATTTGAAGAGAACGCTCGAAACTGGGGCATCGGTGCCCATGGCTTCGACAACGAATTACCTTCGATGCAGGGTATCTTCCTGGCGCACGGACCTTCATTCAAGGCCGGAACGACGATCGAACGCTTCGAAAACATCCACATCTATGAACTGATGGCTCACCTGCTCGGGGTCGAGCCAGCGTCCAACGACGGCGACTTCGAGGTTCTCGAACCGATACTGCGGTGAGAGAGGGCTGTTCTGGGCTCGGGCTCGAGGGAGTTGCCACGGATTCCACGGATTCCACGGATTTCGCGGATCTGACGGATCTGACGGATGTCAGGTCCTGGGACGATGTCCACCGGTGATCGGACAACGGACAACCGCCATCGGTCATCGGCCATTCCCTCCTCATCTGTCGTTGAAATCCATCAGCTGAGCGAATAGACTCGACCTGACTCGACCGGGATACTGCTCGCTTGGACTTTATGGGTGACTCACAACTCAGCGCCTTCGGCTCCAACAAGAAGGCCAGCCTGCCTGCCGAACTGAGCAAAGACGAAATCAATCAATTGCCTTTGCGACGTTACGAGGGCGAAATACAACTGATCAGGGACAGGTCGGAACTCCCCGAAGCACTGACCAGCCTGAAGAACGAGACGTTGCTCGGTTTCGATACCGAAACCCGCCCCGCATTCCGTAAAGGGGTCTACTATCCACCCGCTCTGCTGCAGCTGGCCGGGGCGAGTGCGGTCTACCTCTTTCAGATCAGCGTTCTAGGCTTTCCTTCCGCGCTGCGGGGTATTCTGTCCGACGCCCGCTTCTTAAAGGTGGGTGTTGGCCTTCACTCGGATTTGCCCGACCTTGTCAGGCTTGCACATTTCGAACCGTCCGGCTTTCACGATCTCAGTGAGGAGGCCCGGAGACTCGGCCTCCGGAAATCGAGTCTCCGAGCGCTGACCGCCGGCTTTCTCGGTTTCCGAATCGGAAAGGGACCAAAGACGTCGAACTGGGGGGCGCGCCACCTCTCCGATTCCCAGGTCACCTATGCCGCGACTGACGCCTGGGTCAGCCGAGAGGTCTACTTGAGGATGAACGCGCTCGATCATCTTTGAGCGAATCGGTCCGACGGACGGAGCATCTCGGCCGACCGGAAGTCGGCACGGTGCTCTTGGACCGTGTCATACACCCCCTCGAATCGTCTCGTCGAACTCAATCTCCAGTTGTGGCGGGACCTTGCAGTAGCCGAGCCGATTGATCTCTCCGCGTTGAAACAGTTATGCTGACCGCGTGTCTCTAGCGCAAGTCGAAGGACAGGTGGCGGACCGAATCCAGGCCCTTCAGGCGTCGATCGAGCGAGTCATCCGAGGCAAATCCGATGTCGTCCGACTGGCTCTGATCACTCTTCTCGCCAAAGGCCATCTTCTCATCGAGGATGTGCCGGGTGTCGGGAAGACGATCCTGGCTCACGCGCTGGCCCGTTCCTTCGATTGCGCATTTCACAGAATCCAGTTCACCAGCGATCTTCTCCCGTCCGACCTGACAGGTGTTTCGGTTTTCAACCAGATGAAGCACCTGTTCGAGTTCCGGAAGGGTCCTCTCTTCGCAAATGTCGTACTGGCTGATGAGATCAATCGGACGACTCCCAAGACTCAGAGCGCTCTTCTTGAAGCCATGTCGGACAGCCGAGTCACCGTCGAGGACGAGACTCACCGGCTCCCGCAACCGTTCATGGTGATCGCGACCCAGAACCCGATCGAGCACCATGGCACTTATCCCCTGCCTGAGTCTCAACTCGACCGTTTTCTGATGCGGATCAGCATTGGATATCCTGGAGAAGAGGCAGAAAAGGAGATTCTGAGATCTCAGATAACGCCTGAGACAGCAGACAGCCTGACTCCCGTTATCTCCACCCCGGACATCCTCCAGGCGCAGGCTTCGGTCGAGGCCGTGGAGGTGTCGGAAACGCTCCTCGACTATCTGATGTCTTTTGTCAGGATGACCCGGAGCAGCGAGTACCTGCAACTCGGGATCAGTCCGCGGGGGGCTCTGGCCCTGTATCGAGCCGCTCAGGCGTCCGCGGTGCTCGAAGGCCGCTCGTATTGCGTTCCGGACGACATCAAGGCACTTGTCCTGTCCGTTTTCTCACATCGGGTCATCGTCAACCCCAAGTATTCATCACCACTCCAGGAGTCGGAGGAGGCCGAGACCGTCATCCGCGAACTCATGGAGCAGGTGGAGGTGCCTTTGTAGTGCCCTCCTTCAGAGAAGTTGCCAAGGGCGGAGTCTGGTCGCTCTTGTGGCCGTCGAGTTCACTCATCGTTTCCCTGGCGCTGGCGCTTCTCAGTTCTCAAGCCCGACAGAACGGGCAGGTCGGCGCCGCCGCAATCCTCGCGGTGCTGGCGCTCGTCCTTGCGGTTTTCGTCAGCGTCACGCTGGTCCCGAGATTGTGGAAGAGGGTCCGCCGGGACTACATCCAGACGCTCCGCCATTTTCGTTTTACCAGGCGGGGACTCCTCTACATTCTGACTGTCTTCGCGATCGCATTCGCCTCGTTCAACACCGGGAACAATCTCCTCATCCTGGTGCTGTCGGTCCTGCTGGCTTCGCTCGTCGTCTCGGGAATCGTCGCCAATGCTGTCCTACGAGGACTGCAGGTCTCCCTGACCCTGCCCAACGACATCCACGCCGGCCAGAATGTCGTCTTCTTTCTCACACTCGCGAACCTGAAACGCCGCCTTCCCTCCTTCGCCCTTCGACTCGGAGGACGCTTCGAGAGTCCAGGCGCTCACGAGGAAACCGACACTTTGATTCGAGAGGGGACCTTTCCTTTCATCAGGGCTCGGCAGAAGGCGCGCCTTCGGCTCGAAGGAACTTTTCCTCGGAGGGGTGTTTACACGGTCGACGGGTTCGAGGTTCGCACTTCATTTCCTTTTGGCTTCTTCCTGCGAGGACGAACGGTAGACGTCAACGGACAGGTCGTCATCTTCCCCGCCCTGCTGAACCGAGAGGAACTGCGACTTCATATTCCATTCTTGATGGAAGGGAGGCAGGAGGCACCGAGGAAAGGCCCCGGAACGTCCCTCTACAACATTCGCCGCTATCAGAGTGGAGACCGGGCTCGGTTCGTGCACTGGAAATCAACGGCCAAGCTGAACACTCTGATGGTCAAAGACTTCGCTCTGGAGCACGATCAGCCGATCCATGTCGTGTTTTCGACCTACCTGGGCGAACATACCGAGACGGCGCTCGGCCAGTTCGAGAGGACCGTCTCTTTTCTCGCGACCCTTGGGAAGCACTACTTCGATCAGGGACGCAACTTTCGCTTCACGACGGGCGAACTGGAACTGGAAGTCGATGGCAAACAGCGGGACTACGAGAGCCTGATGCAGTATCTCGCCCAGGTTTCACCTTCGCCGACGAAGCAGATCGATGGGTCACGTCTCGGCAGCCGCTCAATCCTCTTCTCTGCCGGAGACACGGTCTCCTGGGACGGAGCCGGAAGGATCGACTACCTGCGGATCTGAACGAGCAGCGTCATGGTGTTGAAACGGATTCGAAAACTCAGATCGAAAGACCGATCCACAGGCCGTTCGGCCTCTGCCAATCAGGGGACTTTTCGTCTCACGGCCGCCGCGGTCGAGGCCGCGCCAGGCGGCTCCAGTGCCAAGAAGTACGAGAAGACGTTTCAGGTTTCGACGTGCCTCCTGCTCCTTGCGGGTTTCCTGGCACTTGTTGTGGCTGAAGGCCTTCACCCGATCTGGATTGCCGTCGCTGTCCCGATCCTTCTTCTAAGCCAGGTCGTTCGTCCCCGACCGGTCGGCACCGCAGGACAGTTGGCTTTGCTGGGACTGATCACATTCGTGGCCGCTGTGGACATGCTGCTCCTCTCGAGCCCTCTCGAAGTGGCGGTGCACTTTCTCCTTCTCTCCGGCCTTTTCAAGCTCTTCACAAGGCGGAGCGGACGCGACTATCTGATCCTCTTCTTAGTTTCGTTCAGCTTCATGCTCGTGGCTTCGTCGTACACCATCTCTGTCATTTTCCTGGCTGCCCTGGTGGGGTACGTCCTGGTCGCGATTTTCACCCTCATCCTTTTCGAGAGCCGAGACTCCTATCAGAGGAATCGAAACGCCGAGTTCTCTCTAGGAGTCACCCTTCTCCTGGCAACGGCGATCACACTGCTGATCGTCCTGGTCGCGGCTCCGATCTTCATCGTCATCCCTCGCACGAGCTTGGCTTTCTTCAAGCCGGATGTCGCCCAGGCTCAACGCTTGAGCGGCTTCTCAGACCGCGTCAATCTGGGAGACATCGGAAGGATCATTACGAATTCGAGCCCTGTCATGAGGGTGACGATCGATCCTCCGGTCGACACCATTCCACTGAGCCTCAAGTGGCGCGGAATCGCTCTCGATCATTACGATGGGAGGTCGTGGAGAAACACGAGCCGGAACCACGCGCAGATTCCCTGGAGCCCGCAGTTCCAGGGTTTTCTCGTGCCGGCTCAGCGACGATCCGACGCCCTCGAAATAACGCAGCAGATCGATCTTGCCGTGGCGAGCCGCATTGTCTTTGCAGCGCGAGATGCGGTCATGATTCGCGGCGCGGCTCGCAGCGGTTACTTTCGGGACGGAAACTCGACCCTTTACCGCCTGCCGGACCATCCCTCGAGTTATACGGTCTACTCCGACTACGTGAGCCGTCCTCAGAGACTGTCGGCGGCACAGGACGCTCCGGCTCCGCCCCGCCTGCTTCGACGCTACCTGCAACTCCCCACCCTGCGTCCTGAGATCGAAGCTCTGGCGGTCCGTGTTTCGGCTTCCGAGCCCAGCCTGCTGGGTAAGGCTCTGCTTCTAGAGCATCACTTGAAGGACAGCTTCGGCTACTCTCTGGAAAACCTCCCGGCACTGGGTGACGACCCGTTGTACGACTTCCTCTTCGAAACGAGAGAGGGACACTGCGAGTATTTCGCCACAGCCCAGGCGGTGATGATGAGATCGCTGGGCATTCCAGCGAGGGTCATCAACGGCTTTCGGCTCGGGGAGTACAACCCGTTCAACGGATTGTTTTTCGTGCGCCAGTCCGATGCTCACAGTTGGGTAGAGGGCTACTTTCCAGGTGCCGGCTGGATCGAATTCGATCCCACGCCGGCCGCCGGCTCACCGCCCTCTCAGCTTTCCCGTCTGGCAGTACAATTCCTCGACGCCCTCGACCTCTTCTGGTCTGAGATCGTGACTTTCGACCAGATGAAGCAAATCGGACTCTTTCGTTCGATGGCGATCGAACTTCACAAGACCTGGTGGAAGCTTCGGGACCTTCCTTCTCGCCTCAGCCAGGGGGAGTGGCCCTCGTCCTGGAGCGATTTCATCTCGTGGGATCTGCTTCCGGTGCTGCTCGGCCTCGGGGTTCTTCTGGCCGCGCTGCTCTACCTCGGGTTCCGCTTCCGATTTCGCCTCCTCAGCCTCGCGCGTTCGGCGTTCGGATCCCGCAAACAAGAGAGCGCCCCACCCTACTATCTGGAGATGCTCGGGATTCTGGCCGGGCGGGGTCTGGAGAAGGATCCAGCCGAGACGCCGGCGGAGTTCGCACGTCGAGTGGAATCGAGCCTCGAAACCTCCTGGGTCTCCCGTGTGACCAGTCTCTACTACGGCGATCGATTCGGGAGGCGGGACCTCACCGACAGCCAGCTCCGCGAGATCGAGACGGGACTGGCGGAGCTCAGGGCCTGAGAGAGACTTCTGACTGATATTGTTTCACCCCTATGGGGTTCTTGCGTCCCAAGACCGTCACACCCAGGGTTCCGCTTCGCTGAGCTGTCCTGTGCCTCGCTTTCAGCGATGGGTGGGCGGAAATCCCCACTCCGTGCTGCCTCCGTGGCCGCGTCAACGCTTGACTCGCTTCAGCGATGGGGAAGGTCGCGGTCCGGCAAATCCGAAAGCCGACTCTGAAGGAGTCGTCATTGGTCGTAAAGCCCAGGGTCAGGACGCCGCAGGCGGCCGCCACCCTGGGTCGGTCCGGTGCCCTATATC
>CAJHYB010000472.1_pt1 | contig 12880 bp, 12 predicted proteins | sample 9198631 | NCBI WGS metagenome assembly CAJHYB01 (sample SAMEA7708354, study PRJEB35096) | sediment metagenome | biome: marine neritic benthic zone biome [ENVO:01000025]; feature: sediment [ENVO:00002007]; material: shallow marine sediment [ENVO:03000034] sea grass bed [ENVO_01000059] ... | reverse complement strand
GTCCGGAGTTCGAAGCAAGCGAAAGGGACTTGATCGATCACTGTCACCAAGCCATTGCAGGGTACAAGTGCCCCAAGTCCGTGAGCTTCTCGACGGAACAACTTCCCAAATCGGGACCGGGCAAGATGCTCAAGTCGAAGCTCAGAGAGCCCTTTTGGAAGGGCACCGAGAGCAGGTCAACCAGTTAGTGGCGAGAACAGTCCCGGTCGTCGGGGCCCACGTCTGGATAGAGGTTGAGGGCGATCCTTCGCATCCCGTCTGGATCGGCGCCTGCATCGACTCCGCGACACAGCCCCGAGCGAAGCCGACTATTGAACCTCGGAGACCGGAGAACGGGGAAGCGTGAAGTGGAAAGTCGCGCCGACCTCTTCGGTGCCCTCCGCCCAGACTTCGCCGTTATGCCGTTCCACAATTCGTTTGACGTTGGCCAGCCCGATCCCGGTCCCTTCGAAGCGGCTGGAAGGATGAAGGCGTTCGAAAACACCGAAAAGTTTGTCTCTGTAGGCCGAATCGAAGCCCGCACCATTATCCCGAACAAAAACCGTCACCTTGTCATCAGAGTCGGGGTGGCAGCCGATTTCAACGTGGGCCTCGGGCTTTTCGGAAGTGAACTTCAAGGCGTTCGAGATTAGATTGACCAGGACAACGCTGAGAAGCCGCTGGTCTGCAACCACCGGTGGGAAGGTTCCGATCTTCCACGAGATCCTCCTGTCTTCTGTTCCTCTCTCGGCCTCCGCCTTCGCACTCTGGACGAGCGCATTCAGGTCTATTTCGCGACGATTCAGTGAGACTCTTCCATTCCGCGAGAAATCCAACAGACCATCGATAAGATCGTTCATCCGGAGAGCGGACTGGGAGATGGTCCTCAGGTGGCTTCGACCCTCAACACCGAGCTTTTCTCCATCCAGATCTTCGAGCAGGTGGACATATCCTGCGATATGCCTGAGAGGTCCACGCAAGTCGTGCGAAACCGAGTATGCAAAAGCTTCGAGTTCTTTATTCGCATCGGCGAGTTCGGAGGTCCGTTCTTTCACTCGCACTTCCAGGTCCTGATAAAGCCTCCTGATCTCTGTTTCCGCCTTGAGCTTCTGCCCGATCTCCTTTTCGAGCTTCTCGTTCAGTTTCCGTAAACTGTGGTTCCTCTCGTCGGCTTTCCTGCGCTCGCTTTCTCGCAGATCGGACACCATCTGTTCGAAGGCGTCAGCCAGATCGCCGAGTTCGTCCTTGCGAGATCTTCCTTTCGGCACAGATCTTTCCCCGGCAGCAATGCGGCCGGTCGCTTCGATCAGGTGCCGGACCGGTGTGGTGAGTGACCTGGCCAGCGAGTACGAGAGCCCAATTCCAAGCAGTAGAATGATGAGGCCCTGCCAGATATGCTCCGTAACGATAGCGTTGATCTGGTCTTCGAGCCTCGTCATATCGAGCACAAAACGAGCCCCACCCAGAAGCTCCGACCCGACCCTGATCGGGCTGACGATCTCCACACCGGTCGCCTTTTCAATGATCGTCGGTTCCTGTCGTTCGAGGGCGGCCGAGATCTCGGGCCCCTCGACGCGGCCCATCGGGTACTTTGTCCTCTCGGAACCGACAAGAAGGCGTCCGTCGGGCGTAAAAATCTCGAAAGTGCGGATCCGCGCTTCCGTCCGGAGAACTTCTGAGAGTGCGCGCAGCTGTTCGATATTTCGGAAGTACAATGCGTCGGCGAATACGTCTGCCAGGGTCCTGCCGACAAGTTGGCCAGTCTCTTCAAGCTCATCCAGATAGATCGAGCGCTCCCTCTGGACGTCCAGGACCGTCAGAAGGACGATTGCCAGAAGAATGACCGACGTCATCGCAAGCGTGAGAGCCGGCGTGATTCGCCAGCCTGACCAGAGATTTCTGAATCCGTACTTCATGGTCGATCAGGGCTGGACGGTGGGAAGGCGGCTCTTGAGGAAAGAGATCGCCTCGCGAGACTGCGGAGGGATTTCATCGAACTTCCAGGTCCAGGCAGCCGGATCGTCTCCGAGAACCAGAGAGGGTGAATCGCTGGGACTCATCTCCGTCAGGGCCTTCTTCAGCGCATCCACCAGTCGCGCATCGAAGTCGCCTCGGACAGACACCAGGAGCCGGGGGACATCTGCGGTCCGGTGAATCACGACGAAAGCTTCGCGGAACTGGGTCGGCAGGTCTTCGTATTCCTGACTCGAGATGGCACCGGCCGGCAACAGCCCCGTCAGAACCATCTCGATCGTATTCTCCTCATCTCTTGTGAAAACATAGCCGATTTCGTCTGCGCCAACGGACTCCGCCGCGTCTGAAACCTGTCGAATGGAAGCCTCTCGTTCGATCAAGGCCAGACTGGGGAGGAAGAACCCTGACGTCGAGTAAGACTCTTGAAAAGCGATGACGCGGCCGAACAGCCCTTCAAGTGAGAGAATCCCGGAGTCTTTGCCCGCAACGAACACGCAATGGTATTCCGGAGCGTCCTGGACCCATCGCCTCAGAATGAACCGAGTTCTCGCCAACTGCTGCACCGACAGACTTGGAAAAACACTATCGATATAGACGTCCACGCTCCCGGTGGACAGTAACTCGGCCATCTCATTGATCGAGCGAGCGATGACGATACGGACCGCCTCGATCTGGTGATCTCGAAGGGCGGCCTCGAGATAAGCGCCCAATGGCTGAAGCCTGCTGATTCGGCGAGCTGGGGTGTCCGGGTCGATGTCGCCGATGACCAGCGTCCTCGAGCGGGCAATGGCGGGACGCTTCAATGGGGCGACCGGCGAGCTTTCCTGCGAAGTGCACGAAGACAGGGTGAGGACGACCAGGGCGACCGATTGAAGAATCGGTGTCGGCCTCGCTGACCGAAGCGTTCGGCGGATCATCCACTTAATGAATTCGATTGACATCTCGTCCAAGCTGAAACTTCCATTATAGCGGGTCGTCCGGTGTTGTACTCGATTACCGAGGAGTAGCAACTTCGTTTGACGCCTTGAAGGAAGAGAGCTCGCCACTTGAGCGTCAGGCTGCCAAGAAAGTCAACTTTCTTGGACCGAAGGTGATGCGGATCACAAGATTTCAGTTTGTGGGTCACTATTTTCCTTTTGGCCTAAAGTTTTGAAACTTTCTGTTCGAAACCTTGGTCTATACAGACGAATTGCACTGGAGACGAAGAGGTACCGAGAGATGACGGTTTATTGCGATAGAAAACAACGTGCCAGATATCTGGCTGGTGATATGGAGTTGGACGAGAGACTGGAGTTTCTCTTCCATCTGGACGACTGCGAGCATTGCTGGGGCGCCGTGTATTCGGCGACGAAAGACAACCACCCGCATTACTACAAGACCAAGGGTCGCAAGCTCAAGATCAGTGAGCGGGAGTTGCAGAAACTCGAAAGTCCCGTCAAGCAGGAGGAAGCGCTCGACGTCGCCTCCTGATCGCCTCCGCACCACACAACGAGATCCACTCAGATTCAAGATCGGATGCCCACGGGATGTCGAGGTGTGTCCACTTCCTTCTGTTCTGAAATGGCGAACGCAGGGCTGCCGAAGTCAGCTTTGGTCAGGAGCCGCTCGTTCCCGAGGCGTCCTCTGGCCTGGCCGGGCGTCTCCGGACTCTGGTTTGTCCCATCGAGGAGTGCAGCGTTCCTTCTCCGAAGAGCAATTCCTACGGAATCCCGGTCTTGCGGACCTCCTGACCGAGCGAAACTCGAGAGAAACCACTTGATGCTACCGGCCGTGATGCGATTGTCGTCGCATTGCGGGTTCAGGACAGAGTGAGCTCTCCTGAAATTGAGCCGCGATCTGTATACTATTCTCAGGTTGGGGCATCCTTAACCTGCGGGAAGCCTCGAGGAGATCGTTGAAAACCGCGTCCGCGGCCAACAGATCAGAAGCCAGTTCGACACCCGTCATCATTAGTATTCATATCTGGACTTCCAGAACCCAGGTCGGGAAACCGAAGAACATGGAGGAAACATGAGCCTGGCCCGACTGACCAGAACTTCTTTGACAGCGTGCACTCTTCTCTTTCTTGCGGCCCCGGTGGCAGCACAGAACGGGACCCCGCCCACCGTGACGATCACCGGACAGCAGGGAACAAATACCGAAGGAACAATGACGAACCCGTTCCGCGGCTCCGGGATCAGGCTGGGACTCGACATTCAGGATCCCGATCCCTCACCGGTCGCCATCAGCGGCTGGCGGCAATCCAGTGGCGGAGATTTCTGCCCGGGAAGCTTCCAGTTCTTCGGCTCCGAGGGACCGGACCCCGTCCTGGTGCATCCGCGTGTGGAAAGCGGCCTGGCGAACATCACAGTCAGCGTCAACGTCACGGAGAGCCCTCACGACCCAGTTGTCGGGCAGCGGACTTTTTTTGTAGCCCCACCAGATGACGGCCAGGGTTGCCCGAACGGTCCGGCCCAGGATGTCGCACTGAGTGTTCCTCAGGAAGTCGGACTCGGCGAGACCATTCCGCTGGTCGGCTCGGCGAGGGACGTCGACAGTCCGAATCTGGTCTTTCGGTTTTTCGTGAGCAGCAGTGCTGATCCCGAAGTCCTTGGGACTTTGATCGGAACGGCGAACGGGCAGGGCTGCGATCAGACACTCGGATGCGTCGAAACTCGAAACTACAAGGGGTCGAGCTTCCCGACGACCCACTATTTTCAGGTCGAGGTGGATGATGGCGTCAACACGGTACCCTCGGCCAAACAGCCGGTGTTGGTCACGGTAGGTGGAGGTGAGGCTCCCCCCGAGCCCACACCAAAGAGGTGCTTCTGCGGTGCCACTCAGGTATTGGTCGACGCAGGTCCGGTCTCGAGCGAGATTCTGGGCGGATCTCCCTTGGCGCTTGAGGGTGCCGCGAGCGGCAGCGTGGGAGGAAATTTCCTGATCGGAAATGTCGAGTGGGTTGTCGGCGATGATGGGGGCCTCGGAGGGGGGCTCGTTGTTGACGAGCCGTCCAATCTCGAGACGGTCATGTCCACGCCGGACGTGGACGAGGACACGGCTATCACAATCGAACTCCAGTCGAACTTCGGTGGCTGCGAGTGCACGGACACCATGAACGTGACACTTCTCGCGGATCCTCCACCTTCGACAGACATCTCCGTGCAGGTGACCGACTCGAGAGATCCGGTGACGGTGGATCGGGAGTTTTCCTATCAGATCACGGTCCGGAATGACGGCCCGGAGGTCGCCCCTGACGTCGAGCTCCGTGACCAATTACCGAGTTCACTTCTTCTCGTCACCTCAAGTCCTGAGATCGGGTCATGCACTCTCGAGGGAAGCGAGCTGGTCTGCGACCTGGGTGACCTGAGCGTTGGAGCCGAGGTCGGAGTGACACTGAACATGAGAGCCGTTAGTGCGAGCGTGGCCCACAATGCAGTCGTCGTGAACTCCGATCTGGAAGACGCCAACCCTTTCAACAATTCTGACTCCGAGACGACCGTTATCCAGGACCCGTACCTCCTCTACTTCGCTCAATTCGGAGATGGTGCCGGCGCATTGTTCAGCCAGATTCTCCTCGTCAACCTCGACGGAGCCCGGGAGGCTGAGGTCGACGTTTTCCTGAGGGACGATGACGGAGATGACCTTGACGTCGACCTGAACGGAGAGATCGTGAGCGGCCTGGCGCAGGTCGTGATACCGCCGGCAGGTTCTCGCGTCTTGCTGACAGACGGAGTTGGGGACCTCGCGGTGGGTTCGGTGACGGTCGTATCCGACACGCCTCTGGCTGGCGTCATCCTCTTCGGGGGAGTCGTCGGTCTCGCTGGAGTCGGCAGCAGTCCGGAGTTACCCGCCGGGTTCGTCGCGCCGGTCCAGTCCCTGATGGAGGAGGGAGAACCGGGGCCAGCCGGCCAAACAGTCATTTCGAACGTGAACACCGGCATCGCGGTCATGAACCTGACGGATGATGAGATCATGCTCGAGCTCAGGCTGACCGATACCGACGGTAACGAGATCGCCACAAGCGAAGCGTCTCTTCCTGGACGTGGTCACCTGGCGCTCTTCGTCGATGAGCTCTTTGCCGGATCCGGTGTCGACTTTTCTGACTTCGAAGGCCTTCTGGAGGTATTCCCGAGCGGCTCAGTGTCGGCGACCGTCATTCAGGTCCGACCGGACCAGTTTGCAACACTGCCGGTCGTGCCACTTCCGTGAAGCCGAGACCGGATGATTCACAAAACATGCGCGATCGCGGACTGAGGGCCCGGCCCGACTTGCAGTACCGTGGGGTCAGGACCGAGGACCTGAACAGCCTGTTCCCAGGACGAGAGGTCCTGAAACGAGGGTGTGTGACAGTGGATTCGGCCGACCCGTCCTCGGGAAGGGGACGGGTCGGCAAGAGTTACACAGAAGCTCGACCCTACGCCTGAGACTTCTTGTGGATGAGTTTTGAAGCCGGGGGCGGTGCTAAAGATCCCAGAGCTTGAAGTCTTTCGAGACCCCGACAAGTACACCGGAATCGGGGTCGGTGTCGCGGAATCCGACGAAGCCGCTCACGTCCCAATAAAGACCTCCCGCCTCGATCTGGGCACCCACTCGGAGGCGGGTCTGCTCTTCCGTACCGATCCCACCGGGCCCGAGGCGCCCGTAAAAGTCGGCCACGATGCTGAATCGATCGTTGATTCCGTAGACCAGGGCAGCCCCAAACGTAAACAGATCGTCCTGTGCACTGGCATCTGTCGGATCGCCCATGATGATGATGCCGGCGTTTCCGATCGTTCGCAGTCGTCCGAAGCCCTTCTCGACCAGAAAGGTTCCGAAGGCGTTGAATTCGTCGTTCCCGAGTCCACTCTGATTGGACGCGTTCGGTAGGTCGACGCCGAATCGGAATCCCAATGCTGGTGAAGAGTCGCTCTCCTGCTTGAATCGCACCTTGGTTGCGAGCGTGAAGTCACCCACGTCACTTGTCGAGTCTCCTGTGAAGTCCAGAATGGGCGTATTGGGAGCATCGAAGCGATGATTGACGTTCAGGACATCCTGAATTGTGCCGGTCACCTGAACCTCGACGTTCTTGCCGACGCCAAGTCTCAATCCGAGTACTCCGAGACGGCTCAGATCGCCTTCCAGCCCCGAAAGGCGGTACACCGCATTCTGGTAAAACTCGAATCCGAGATCGAACTGAAGGTGTCCTCCTTCGACCGTGTTGGCAGGTTCAGTGACGAGAGGGCGCTGCTGCGCGACGAGAAACAGGCTCTGCAGAAAGAAGACAAGGGCGAACAGGCGGTGACGCATCCGGGGAGTCTAGTCGCCAGGGTTGCAAGCGTCAACAGATCGCGCTCGCTCTCAAAGCCGAGGCGAGAAAAGAAGGCCAGTGCCTTTTCAAGACCCGCGGATCCGGTTGTCAGACGTGCCGGAGTTCAAATCTCCCCAGGCGAATTGGAGGATGGCTAGAATGGCCGCCGGAGCGGTTTCGGCGCGGAGGATGCGAGGGCCGAGCCGGACTCCAGGAACCTCGAACCTTCTGAGCAACTCTCGGTCTCTTTCGTCCCATCCGCCTTCGGGACCGACGACGACGCTCCCGCTTTCCGGCCTCTCCCGCTCCAGAATGTCATGCAGGTCAACGTCTCCGGCCTCATCAAGAGCAAGACGACATGACGACGTGTCCCGGGTCAGGAAATCTTCGAGCGAGGATGGTGGCTCCAGCACCGGAAGCATGGTCCTCCCGCTCTGTTTCATCGATTCGATCAGGATCCGCTCCCAGCGTTGGCGTTTCGAGTCGAATTTCTCCTTCTGTAACCGCACCTCCGTCCTGACGCTGGTCAGAGGGACGATGCGTGACACTCCCAGCTCACTCGCTTTCTGCAGGACCCATTCGAATCGATCGAGTCTGATGAGCGCCTGTCCCAGGGTGGTCTGGAAGGGCGACTCAGTCACCTGGTCGATTTCCTGCTCCATGGAGACCTCCCATCCCTGTGACCCTCTTACGAGCCGACACTGGAAGCTCCGGCCTGCCCCGTCGAGTCCGAGAAACGGATCGTCGGGGCGCAATCTCCGAACCTTCACCAGATGTTTGATCTCCTCTTCTGAGATAGAAAGGTGTCCGGATTTCGTCACGCGAATCAGAGCCCGGTTCTTCATGGGGAGGTGCCAATCGTATTCCTGACGGGTTTTTGTAGAAGGAGGCTCGACCAGCCTCTCAGGCGTGTTTTTCCCTCGATTTCGAATGCTCCTGAATCACAAAAGAGGTCGGCTGTCGCCGATTCCTGGTCCCTAGTGAAGCCGCTCAGGACAATCCTCTTGGAGACCCGCTCCGATAGAGTTGCCGCCAGTCCCTGGAAGACGGCCAGCGTCAGGTTCGCGACCACGATATCAAAGCGTTTGCGAAGGCAAGCCGGGTCGCCGATCAGGTAGGCGTCCGGGCTGTCCCCGTTGCGACGGAAACAGTCCAGAGCCGGGCCGATCGTGCCGGGGTCGTTGTCGATCGACACGATTTCAAGCTGGGGGTTCAACTTGCGTGCGACGATTGAGAGGATGCCGGTACCGGTGCCGACATCGAGAAGTGTCGTCGATTGCGAGGCATGAGATTCCAGCCATCTGATACAAAGCTGTGTCGACTCGTGAGTGCCGGTCCCGAACGCCTGGCCCGGATCGATGATCAGATCGATTCGGTCGGGATTTGCCTGCTCCTCCCAACTCGGTCGTACGAAGAAGCGTTCTCCTGCCGGGAATCCATGGTAGTTCTGCTTCCATGACTGGATCCAGTTCTCAGGATCGTAATCGAACGTCTCGACCGCCAGCTGATGATGGGAGAGACCGCAGCTGCCCGCCCGGTCCAGGAACTTCTTCCTCAACTCATCGGCATCGAACGAAGCAGGGAAGTATCCGGAAACCAGAAGGCCTTCGGCCGAGACCGCCTCTTCGACCCCGGAACTGTCCATTTCCCAGAAGACAAGCGAAGCGGTTTCGGACTCATCAGGAGAAATGGTGACGCTGAGACGGATCCAGTCCTTGGGCACGTACTGAGTCTATATCTTTTCTTGGGCCGCCACGTCCATTTGACCCGTTCAGGTCTATGTTGGGCCGCGCCCGGGAGTCAACGCCGTCTCGGCGTGGTCAACAGATCCATCCGCGCCTCTCAAGGCCAGGCCGATCAGCGCTGATCGGCGCAATCCAAAGAAGGATCACTGACGGGGCTGGTCGGTCTGAGGCTACGATTCGCTAGTGGAAAAAGTCGCGGACCTTGTCAAAGAAGGTACCGTCGATGCGACTCTCGTGGGACAATTCTCCGAGTTTCTCGAAGATTTCCCTCTGCTCGGTGGTCAAGCGTGTCGGCGTCACAACTGTCAGCTGAACGAGTTGATCTCCACGGCCGCGCCCGTTCAGACTGACAATTCCTCGCCCCCTCAGCCGGAAAATGGCCCCTGTTTGAGTCGCCTCCGGGATCTTGATCCTCTCTTCTCCATCTAACGTCCTGACGTTGATCTCTCCTCCGAGGGTTGCCTGAGCAAAGCTGATCGGCACTTCGCAGAGGACGTCGTTCTCCTCACGCCTGAAGAACGGGTGTTCCTGGACACCGATGTCGACATAGAGATCCCCTGGATGGCCTCCGTTCTGCCCCGGTTCACCCTCACCGGAGACTCTGAGGCGCGTCCCGTGAGCGACGCCGGGCGGAATCCTGATTTCCAGTACTTTCTCTTCCAGAAGTCTGCCGGACCCTTTGCATTCCGGACAGGGGTCGCGGATGATCTGTCCCATTCCACGGCACTGGGAACAGGTCCGGCTGATCGTGAAGAACCCCTGCTGATAGGCGACTTGGCCGCGACCTCCACAAGTCGTGCAGGTTGTCGGGCCATGTTTCGGGTCCGCCCCCGAACCTCCACAATGGTCGCAATTGACCCTTCGTGGAATCTTGACCTTGGTCTTCTTCCCGAACGCCGCCTCTTCAAAAGAGATTTCGAGGTCGTAGCGGAGATCAGCACCCCGATTGGCCCGTTGCCTTCGGCGCCCGCCACCGCCGCCGAAAATGTCTCCGAACCCGAAGAAGTCACCAAGAATGTCACTGAAATCGGCAAAGATATCGGGATCGACACCGCCACCTGACTGTCCCAGACCCGCGTGCCCGAACCGATCGTAGCGAGCCCGCTTTTCGGGGACGCTGAGGACACTGTAGGCCTCGGCAGCCTCCTTGAACTTCTCCTCAGCCTCTTTGTCGCCTTTATTCTTGTCGGGATGGTATCGCAACGCCATCTGCCGGTAGGCTTTCTTGATCTCTCCGGAATCGGCGTTCCTCTCAATGCTTAGAACTTCGTAGTAGTCGCGCTTCATATTCGAGTGCTTCCGGACTTGTCCGTTTTTGGTCGGTACCGAACTTTCTTAAGATCCGCGACCGTTCCTGATCAAGTCGAGAGGGCTCAGCTGGTCACTATCAGGAAACTTCTGCCGATGATTACAGATCTGCCGGATCCCCCTGATTCTCGGTCGATGCACCGGATGGGACCTCTTTCATCACTCCCTGACCTTCTGTGCGGCCTGATTCAGCTCGGACGGCCACCTTGACTTGAGACGGTCTGAGGAGCAGATCTCGAAGGACGAAGCCCCGTCGATACTCCTCCAGGATCTCGCCGTCGTCATGCGTCTCCGACTCCTCTCTGAGTACGGCCTCATGAAGATTCGGGTCGAATTGGCTGCCTGGGCCCGGTACCGGTTCGACTCCGGCTCGATCGAGAAGACCCCGAACCTCGTTGATCAACAGTTCGTATCCTTCCCGATAGGCATCGAGACGGGCATCGCCTGTCTCGGTGAAGAGACTCTCGAGCCCCTTCTCTCCTGCGTCCAGGACTGCCAAGAGTTCTCTGAGCAAATTGGCTTTTGCTGCCGTACTCAGTCGGGCTTTCTCTTTTTGCGTCCTCTTCCGATAGTTCTCGAACTCAGCCTGCTTCCGCTGGAGAAGATCGCGGTACTCATCTCTCTCCTTTGAAAGCTGTTCGATAGTCTGGTGCTCGTTGTCTGGGCTGTCGGAAGGCGGGTCGACAGGACTGTCAACGCTCTCTTCATCGGTTTCGATTTTCAACTCTTTATCTCCACTCATGGCAATCCCCAAAACTTCACATCGCTCACCGGCACACGGAACGAAGGGAAATCGCGCCGCAGCGTCCACTGTGGTAGGGAGAGACCGCGTTTGCTGCCTTCGCTCGCCAACCAGAGGGATCATCGTCTGATCGCGACGAAGGTGGACCAGAACGTTTGACGCGCTGAACTAGAACAAGATTACTGAGGTGTGATCAGCCTCCCAAAGACCTTTGCAACGTAGTCGACGAGGCTGATCGCTCGCTCATACTCCATTCGAGTCGGCCCGATTATCCCCAGCCCCCCGACCATCTGATGATTGCAGAGGTAGGGTGAACTGATCACTGTCCAGTCGCGGAGCCCTGGGCTGACGTTTTCCAGCCCGATCCTGACGGCCGTTCCGTCGGTGGCGAGGCACTCGGTGATGATCCTGACGGCTCTGCTCTTCTCTTCGAATGTCTGGAACAGGAACATCATGCGATCGACGTCCGCCATTTCGGGTTGGCGAATGATTTCCTCAGTGCCACCCAGATACACTTCCGCTTCCGGGTCCGCGTCGTCACCTTGGGCCATCAGTCCGGCGGTCGACACGAGAACCACGTTTCTAAGCATTCGATCATAGAGCGCCTTTTCTTCAGACATGAGCCCGATCAACTCATCACGCATCTCGTTCAGGGTTTTGCCGGAGAAATGCGTCACCAGGTATCGCCCGACCTGGTCAAGGTCAGACTGACTGAGGTCTTCATCGATCTGGACCATCCGATTCTGAACTTGTCCTGTCTGCGAAACCAGAATGACCAGAATACGTTGAGGGGAGATCCTGACGAACTCGATCCGTTTGATCAGCGTGCCTGTCAGCGGAGGCGCAAGGACAAAACCAAGATTGCTCGAAAAGAGCGACAGGATTCTCGACGTCTTCGCCATCAGTTCTTCAGGGGCGGTGGCCTCCTCCAGACTGTCTTTGATCTTCTTCAGGTCGCGCCGCGAGAGAACGTCGTACTCCGCCATCGAATCAACATAGAACCGGTAGCCCTGGCTCGTCGGAACGCGCCCAGCAGAGGTGTGGGGCTGTTGGACGAATCCTTTCTCCTCCAGATCGGAAACGACATTGCGGATCGTGGCCGGACTCATCCGGTTGGGATCAAGTTTCGCCATCCGTCGCGAGCCCACCGGCTTGCCCGTGCGGACGTATTCGCGAATCAGGACCCTCAGGATAGTCTGTTCGCGCTCATTGAGCTCTTGCTGATCTTGGTTCGGACTACTCATTGGAGGGAATAATGCAAGGGTGCGTGAGACACGAGAATATCGGAGCGGCCAGCCAAGATTTATACCATAATCGGCTGCGTCCCGGCAATTGTGCGAACCACCTCCGAGAGGCTGCAGCTCCCGTCTACGGACGTTTTTCGAGGGCACCGGCGGCTTCACCGACCGCCTCGATTCTGACATCAAAGACGTCCCGAAATCCCCCGAGGAGGGCCTGAGTCAACCGCAACGTTGTGACCCTTGATCCGGCGGCGGCGGAGGCGGAAATGACCGTCTCCTCGAGAATGCCGGGCGTCACTCCCAGCGCAGCCGCCATCGTTGGGTAGTCAATTGCAGAGGGGATCGAGCCGTGTTGCAGAAACGAGCGCTTCGCCCGCCGTTGGGCACTCCCGACGAGCTTTCGTCCAGAGTAGAGCAATTCGTAACGCGATGGCACGACGAAACACGGACTCTTCCTGTGCGTCTTGAGTTGGAGATTCTCGCGAGGAGAAGCGGTGGCCAGTTCGCAATCGATGCCGAGAATCGACATCGCCCGCTGCAGAGCCTGTGCCACTTCCAGATAGGTCGCCCTGAGATCCGGTATCGAGAAGTGTTCTCGATCGTTCGACGCGATCGCGTACGT
>CAJHYB010000476.1_pt1 | contig 12911 bp, 10 predicted proteins | sample 9198631 | NCBI WGS metagenome assembly CAJHYB01 (sample SAMEA7708354, study PRJEB35096) | sediment metagenome | biome: marine neritic benthic zone biome [ENVO:01000025]; feature: sediment [ENVO:00002007]; material: shallow marine sediment [ENVO:03000034] sea grass bed [ENVO_01000059] ... | reverse complement strand
TTCCGGGATCTCCCGCGCCCAGGAGAAACGCGAACAGGAGTGTCACGGCGCCGACCCCAAAGAACGCGGCGGTCAGCTTTGACAAAGTGCGAGAACTTCCCAAACTCATTTTTCCCTGAATCGGTAGCCCTCTCCCCGGACGGTTTCGATGCACCGGCCGGCCGGCCCCATCTTTCGGCGCAGACCGACCATTTGAACATCGACCGCCCTCTCCGTCACAGCGTACGAATCACCCCGGACTTCGTCGACGATCTGGTTTCGGCTGAAGACCCATCCGGGCCTTCTCATCAGCAGGTGGAGAATTCTGAACTCGGTCTTGGTGAGCGAAATCGCAACTCCGTCGCGAGAAACCTCCCTTCGACCCGGATGGAGAGAGATCGCGCCACGGATCAGCACTCCCTGCAACGACTTCTCAGGTGACGTCTCTCGTACCCGACGGAGCGCAGCTTTGATCCGAGCCAGAAGGACGCTCGGGCTGAAGGGCTTGGTGACGTAATCGTCCGCCCCGACTTCGAGCCCGGCGATGATATCCGAGTCTTCGATGCGCGCCGTCAACATGAGAATCGGGATCGTACGACTTCGGGGGCTTCTTCGGACAGCTTGGCAGACCTCGAGCCCGTCCGGTCCCGGCAGATTCAAGTCGAGCACAACCAGGTCCGGTGAAGCGGACTCGATCAACGCCAGAGCCCGCTGTCCAGACCCGGCCGCGATCGTTCGATAGCCTTCGGATTCCAGGTTGAAACGGAGCAGTTCCTGCAGATCAAGTTCATCCTCGACTATCAGAATCAGCTCCGTGGCCATCGGCGCAATCCGGCATGAAGAGACAAGTGCCTTTGTCACTTTCCAAAGGGATCACAGACTCAGGGTTGGATTGTAGCCCGATTCCGTCGCGTTCCTGTAACGAATGGTCCGGCAGGTGCCGGGTACCCCACCCTGATACCTGACCTTCCTTCGGGCCAGGGAGCGCGTTTCTTGACCCTCCGAAATCCTGGGGATACCCTCGGACTCCTTTCCGGAGGTCTTCGAATGTTCTCAGCGAGTCCCATCGGTCGGCTGTTCGGTCAGTCTCCCTTCAAGCCAATCCAGGAACACATGAAGATCGTGGCTCAGTGCGCCGAAAAACTGTCTCCACTCTTCGAGGCGGTCCGGTCTTCTGACCCCGAGCGGATCTCATCGGTTAGCAAGGAGATCTTCGATCTCGAACATCAGGCCGACGACCTGAAAAACGACATTCGCGCTCACCTGCCTAAGGGACTCTTCATGCCCGTCGACCGTCGTGATCTGCTCGATCTCCTGCACACTCAGGACTCGATCGCGGACACCGTGCAGGACGTCGCCGGACTCGTGAGTCTCCGACCGCTGACCATCCCGGCTGACATGGAGGATTCGTTGATCCGGCTTGTCGATCTGAGTCTCCAGGCGGCATCGCAGGCAGCGAGCGTGATCGGCGAACTCGACGAACTGTTGGAAGTCGGTTTTCGTGGACGAGAGGCGGAAAAGGTGGAGTTGATGATCCAGGACCTTTCCCGGATCGAATCAGCCCAGGACAAGGTCGGGACCGACCTGACTCGACAGATCTTCCAAGACGAAGAATCCCTGACGGCCGGAACATTGATCATCCTCTACGAGCTGTCCGAGAAACTAGGCGACGTCGCGGACCACGCCGAAGCCGTCGGAAACAAGCTCAGACTGTTGATCGCGCGCTGATCCGAGCCTCATATGGAACTCCACTGGGGATTCATACTGCTTGCGGCCCTTTTCGGTCTCTATATGACCTGGGGCATCGGTGCCAACGATGTCGCGAACGCGATGGGGACCTCGGTCGGGTCGGGAGCGATCACTGTCCGAATGGCGATCGTGATCGCCGCGATCTTCGAATTTGGCGGAGCGGTCCTTGCCGGAGGCAACGTCACATCGACGATCCGCAAGGGCATCATCGACGCCGCTTCGCTGCCTTCAGCCGAGATTCTGGTCCTCGGCATGCTCTCAGCACTTCTAGCCGCCGGTATATGGCTGATGGTCGCCAGCTTCAAGGGCTGGCCGGTTTCGACCACCCACACGATCATTGGAGCTCTGATCGGCTTTGGGGTGCTCGCCGCGGGAACATCCGCAGTCGATTGGGGGCAGGTGGCCAGTATCGCGGCCAGCTGGGTCATCTCTCCTTTCCTGGGTGCGACCCTTTCTTTCCTGCTGATGATCAGCGTCCAGAAACTGATCCTCAACACGGATGATCCGCTGGCACAGGCCCGTCGCTACGGACCGGTCTATGTTTTCTTCATGGGCGTCCTCATCAGTCTGGTTACGATCTTCAAGGGACTCAAGCATCTCGATCTCGATCTGACATGGTGGCAGTCGGTGCTGGTCGCCCTCGGCGTAGGACTTCTGATATCAGGGATCGGCAAGCTCCTGATCAACCGAGTCCGAGCTGACCCCACCGCGGAAAAAGACTTCCAGTTCTCGACAGTGGAAAAGGTCTTTGCTCCGCTCTGCGTTTTCACCGCCTGCTCGATGGCCTTCGCCCACGGCTCGAATGACGTCGCGAACGGCGTCGGCCCATTGGCTGCAGTCGTCAGTACAGTCCGCAGCGGCCAACTTGTTCAAGACGCGTCACTCCCCTTGTGGATCCTCGCTCTCGGCGGCTTCGGCATCGTGCTCGGTCTGGCGACGATGGGTTATCGGGTCATGAGAACGATCGGAAAACGGATCACCGACCTGACCCCCAGCCGGGGATTCTGTGCGGAACTCGCTGCGGCGGCGACCGTGGTGATCGCCTCACGGCTCGGACTGCCGGTTTCGACGACCCACATCATCGTCGGAGCGGTGATGGGCGTCGGTCTGGCGCGGGGTATCGCAGCCATCGACTTGAGGGTGATCACCGGAATCCTCGCCTCATGGCTCATCACCTTGCCGATCGGCGCAGGGCTCGCCGCTGTGATTTTTCTCTTCCTCCGGGCGGTGGTCTGAGGACCGATTCTCGGAACCACGCCGTTTCAGTCGAGGCTCGAAAGCAACCGAGGTGTCAGGGACCAGATCAGGCTCCCGGTGCTGAACGACAACAGCTTCCAACTCGGACTGTCAAAGTCGATTCGGGCGAGCGCCGCGGTGGGAAACCGGAATCTTCCTCCGCCGACGAAGAGTGAACAGGCGTCGGACCATGTGGGCTCGTGCCCGGCGAGAAGGACGCAAGCGATCGAATCGTCGACGAGTCGGACGCGCGTCAACAGGTCGCCGGCGGCGGCTCCGTAGAACTCCGGTGCGATTTCGACCGGGGCTGACCAGTCGCCGGCCCTGCGAGCCAACCGAACGGTCTCCTGGGCACGTCGGGCGGACGAAGTGATGACCAGCTCGGGTCTCCGGTCGGTGCGAGCCAGAGCCTTGCCGATCAGCTTGGAGGCTTTCCTTCCCCTCTTGGAGAGCGGGCGATCGTGGTCACTACCGTAGTCAGCATTCCAGTCGGATTTGGCATGCCGCAACAAAAGAATCGTCTTCAAAGGCTTTCATCCCGAGGTTAGAGGCCGCATCTGAATCCAAAATGCCGTCGGACCCGGGTACAGGTCAAGTCAGAAACTCCCTGGCACCGCCTGCCCATCGTGTTTTATCCTTCACGTAGCTCTTTCCAGATTTCAGGGGAGATTGAGAGGCCCCGCCTGCAGGAGGAATCGCATGGGAACAGCGGCAAGCCCGGCAACCGCAGCAAAGCGCAGAAGTAAGACTCCCAACCTCAACCACTCGACTTACTACCTGAATAGAGAGCTGAGTTGGATTCAGTTCAACGCCCGCGTGCTGGAAGAAGCGCTGGACGGCGGGAATCCTCTCCTGGAACGAGCCAAGTTTCTTTCCATTTTTTCCAGCAACCTGGACGAGTTCTTCATGATTCGTGTCGCTGGGTTGAGGCGACAGCTGGCCGGAGGCGCACTGGCGGCTCCCCCGGATGGAATGACTCCGGCGGAGCAGTTGGCCGCGGTACGCGAAAGGCTCATCCCTCTGCTCGGTCAGCAGACCGATTGCTGGCATGAGGATTTGCGGCCGAAACTCGATGCGGCTTGCATTCACGTTATCAGCTACTCCGATCTGAAGCCGAAGGAAAGGAAGAAACTCCGCAGGTTCTTCAAGGACGAGATCTTTCCGGCTCTCACGCCCCTGGCTTTCGATCCGGGCCATCCGTTTCCACATATCTCGAACCTGAGCATCAACCTGGCCGTTGTCGTCATCGACCCGGAGCGAGGCGAGCGATTCGCGCGTGTCAAGGTTCCCCATCGCTTGCCCCGTTTTGTGCCGGTCAAACGGGAAAAGAATGGTGCAGAGTTCGAGACTCTCGGGCTGGCTGAAAAGGGAGCACAGACCTTCGTCTGGCTGGAGGAGGTGGTACTGGACAATCTCGATCTTCTTTTCCCCGGCCTGGGAATCGCAGCCGCATACCCGTTCCGGGTCACTCGAGATGCCGACATGGAGATCGAGGAAGATGAAGCGTCCGACCTCATGTCAACTATGGAGGAGATGGTCGGTCAACGACATTTCGGATTCGCGGTCCGCCTGGAAGTCGACAGCCAGATGCCCGAGGATCTGCAGGAGATTCTGACCACCAATCTGAGCCTGGCGCCCTACCAGGTCTACTCTCTCAAGACACCCTTGGGCCTCTCTGACCTGATGGAGTTGTGCAACCTGGATCGTCCCGATCTCAAGGACACCCCATTCCTGCCGGTACACCCACCGGCGCTGATGACCGAAGAGAACATCTTCTCGATTCTCAAGCGTCGAGACATCCTGCTTTACCACCCGTACGACAGCTTCAATCCGGTCGTCGACTTCGTGCAGCAGGCCGCTCGGGACCCGAAGGTGCTCGCCATCAAGCAGACTCTCTACCGAGTCGGGCCGAACTCCCCGATCGTCTCGGCGCTCAGTGAAGCACGCGAGAACGGAATCCAGGTGTCAGCGCTAGTCGAGCTGAAAGCGCGCTTCGATGAGGCCAACAACATCGTCTGGGCGCGAGCACTTGAAGACGCGGGTGTCCACGTCGTCTATGGACTGGTCGGTCTGAAGACACATGCCAAGATGTGTCTCGTCGTCCGACGCGAGCGCAGTGGCATCAAATGCTACGTCCACCTCGGCACCGGCAACTACAACCCCGTAACGGCCAGGATGTACACGGATCTTGGCTACCTGACGAGCAATCCCGACCTGGCTTCCGATGTTTCGGACCTCTTCAACGCACTGACCGGCTACTCGCGTCAGGACCAGCACCGTAAGCTGCTCGTGGCACCGGGGCAAATGCGCAAGCAGATGGTGAAGCGGATCCATCGAGAGATCGAGCATCACAAGAAGCACGGGAAAGGCCATTTGGCCTTCAAGCTCAATTCGCTTGTCGACAAGGCCTGCATCAAGGCGCTTTACCAAGCCTCGATCGCCGGAGTGCGAGTCGATCTCCAAATCCGCGGTATCTGTTGCCTGGAGCCGGGCGCACCAAGAGTGAGCGAAAACATCACAGTCACTTCAGTGGTGGGACGCTTTCTCGAGCACACTCGAGTCTTTTACTTCAGGAACGGCGGCGAGGAGGAGATTCTGATCGGAAGCGCCGACTTGATGCCGCGCAACCTGGACGGTCGCGTGGAGATCCTGTTTCCTCTTGAAGACCCCCATCTCATCCACATGGTTCGCGACGAGATTCTGTTCCTCCACCTCCAGGACAACATCAAGTGCAGGCGACTGCGGCCCGACGGAGAATACGAGCGTCTGACGGCGCCCAAAGGGACACGCGCCATCGACTCTCAGGCGATTCGACTCGGCGAACGCGGCTCCTGGCACACCGAGCCGGAAGAGTGATCGAGCCGCCCTTCACTTCTTCTTGCGTTTCTTCCCTTTTTCGCCGTTCTTCTTTTCGGTTGGAGAGCCGACTTCGCTTTCGATCTGATCGGCCAGAGTCCGGATCGCCTTGACACGCGCGTAGTACTTGTTGTCGCCCTCAATGATGGTCCACGGGGCGCCCAGGGTACTCGTCTTGAGGAGCATGTCCGTCGCGGCTTCCGTGTATTCGTCCCACTTGGCTCGATTCCTCCAGTCTTCGTCGGTCAACTTGAACGCCTTGTGTGGCGTGTTTCGCCTCGCCTCGAAACGCTGAATCTGCTCATCTTTACTGATGTGAAACCAGAACTTCACGATGATGAAGTTTGCGTCGGTGAGCTGGTGTTCGAACTCATTGATTTCACGAAAGGCCTTGCGCCACTCGACTTCGGTCGCGAAGTTCTCGACCCGCTCGACGAGAACGCGGCCGTACCAGCTCCGGTCAAAGATGACGATCTGCTTCTCTTCCGGCTCCAGCAAGCGTCGCCAGAACCGCCAGAGATAGTGGTGTGTCGCATCGTCCCCTGAGGGTGCCTTGATGGAATAGATGTGATAGCCACGAGGATCGATGGCTCCAGTGATCCGGCGGATGCTTCCACCTTTTCCCGCGGCATCCCAGCCCTCAACGACAAGAATCAGTCCACGCTTCCGCTTGTACAATTCGAAGGCCAGACGGCGAAGTCTGAGCTTCTGCTCCAGCAGCTGTTCACGGTACTCCGATTTTTCAAGGCTGAGTGTGAGATCGATTGTGTCAAGCATGGTCGGCCTCGACCTCCTTCTCTTCTGGAGAGTCTTTGGCGGCAGGGAGAGTCACATCAATGCCTCGGCTCTCCAGGCCTGCTTCGAGGCAGGAGACAACCTTCGACATGATCTTCACGCGAGCCCAGTTTTGGTCCACGGCCTCGACGATCGTCCAAGGGGCATTGACGGACTCGGTCTTCTCGAGCATCTCTTCGACCGCAATTAGATACTCGTCGTACCGACGGTGCCGGTCCCAGTCCCCCTCCCGGACTCTCCAGGCCTCCATCGGATCCGATTCGAGGCTTTTCAAGCGTCTCTTCTGCTCCCTCTTGTCGATGTGTAGAAAAAACTTGGTGATGATGTATCGATCGTCAGCCAGCGTCTTCTCGAAACGGTTGATATCGTTGTAGGCCCGTGACCAGCTCGCCTCCTCGATTTCAGCTTCCACTCGCTCCCTCAGGACCCGCCGATACCAGCTGCTGTTGTAGATCGCCATCTCGCCCCAGGAAGGGAGGCCGACCCAGAATCGCCGCATCCATGGAAGCGGTTTCTCATAGGTCCGTGGAGATCGAGTCGAGTGAAGCGTAATGCCCCTCGGTTCGAGGCGCTGGGTCAACTTGTCGATCACGGATCCTTTGCCCGACTTTCCCCAGCCTTCGATAACGATCAGGCTGGCCACGTCCGCCTTTCGACAGGCTCGCTGGAGTTGGAGAAGCCGACTCCGCAGAACTGGTACGGCTTCTCGATACTTGCTTTTGGAGAGACTCAGTGAAAGATCGGCTTTCTCTAACATAACCTCAGCGCGGAACCTCCATTCCATGGTTATCGGGACGACAGGTCAGGAGTCGGATCTCGCTCCAGAGGACCCGAAACGCCCGGGCCGCCTCGCTTCCGAAGGCGAACGCCTGTAGTGGAAGACGATGAATTCCCATCTGTTCGATCAGGCTCGACGACGGAATGCGGCTGGAGAGCATACGAAAAGGCCCAGCCGCCTCCTGATCGCAAATTCGTCTGTGCAGCGCCCGACGGCGATCGACCATCGAAAAGAATGGCATCACGCGGGGGCGTCGCTTGACCGGTTCGAGTCCCTTGCTCAGTTGATCCAGCGATCTCACTGACAACGTTGTCGGGATCGTGGGAACGATCAGAGCGTCGGCCGCCCGAAAAACACTCTCAGACACTAGCGAAAGACTCGGGGCACAGTCCAGAAAAACATAGTCATATTCCTGGTCGAGATGCTTGAGGAGTCGACTCAACCGCTTTTTCGGTTTCGGGGATTGGTCAAGAAAGAGATCCAGGTGACGGTAAGAGAAGTCGGCCGGCAAAAGGTGCAACCCCTCAAAGTCCGTGCCCTTGATGGCACGGGCGATGTCACTCTTCTGGAATATCAGGCTGCGTCCGCCTCCTTTGACCTTCGGCTTGATTCGAAAATAAAAGGTGGCCGCTCCCTGAGGGTCCAGATCCCAGACGAGCGAGCGCGCACCGTCCCTCACCGAAAGATGCGACAGGTTCACGGCAGCCGTCGTCTTCCCGACCCCTCCTTTCAGGTTGTACGTCGCAAAGACCTTCACTTTTCCTGGGGTCCCTCGACCACCGTCTTGTGAAAAAGACAGCGAAAGCTCTTCCGGTTCCTGGCTGAAGAGAAGCGGTCGAATATCTTGTGGAAACGCCGCCGCTCTCCGTTCTGCCCTTCCTCCAGCTTCTCGACCAAACGTCCCATCGCCAATAGTGTTCGCGCAGAAACGGCCCCTTGAGACAGAATCTCGTCGGCAAACTCCTCCATCCGCGACTGCTGCACTTCGTAGTCGTTGAAATCGCCAAGATTGACTTGGAGGCGCTTCAGCTCGAAGATCAGCTCTCGCATCGTCCGAGACTCAAAGAGGGTCCGGAAAAACTCCAGCAGATAGCGGAGCTTCTTGCAGTCGATCCTCAGCCGATGCAGACTCTCAGCAGGAGACTCGGGCTCGATCGCTGTGCCGTCTCGAATGACCTTACGAAAGGTCTTCCATATCCGTGCGCGGGCGACGTCCACGATCGCTCGAGACGCGTTGGGCAGTTCGGAATCTTCAGCGACGGGCTCGTCCAGAAACGCCCGCCAATCCCGAACGATGCGACGATACCGATCCGATTCGAGAACCTCGCAGAGCCGCTGCTGCTCTTCGATCTGCTTTCGCTCCAGAAACTCACGAAGAGGGTTGAGGTCGATCCGAGCCTTTTCGCCGAGCACCCGCTGATAGGTCGGCATTTTGAGAAGATAAACGTCGAGGTCGCGCGTCGGACCGGTCGCTGTGCCAAGCCACGAAAACTCCTGCTTGAAGTACGACACGCTCTCCGGGGGGAGCACCCCTCGGATCTGAGTCAGCGCCGAGCGGGTTCGCCGGATCGCGACACGAAAATCGTGCAGGAATTCCGAATCCTCATCGTCCTTCGTCCCCTTTTCGTTTCTCAGCATCGTATCGAACAGGGTGGCGAGTATTCTCTTCAACGAGACGTCTGCACGCTCCCCGGGATCGATCTGCAGAGCAAGCTTCGATGAATAATCGCGAGGAGTGCGGCCCAACACCTGGAGAGCCTCGTCCAGCGGACTCGAACCGGCCCGGTCCAGACCCAGCTGCTCTTCGGCCAGGCTGACCAGTTTGCGAAACGGCCGGTGGTAACCTCTGACGGGCTCCACTCGCATGCGGCCGGCCATCGGCCGCCCCACCGCACCGTTCGGAGACGAGGCAGTCGAGTCCCGAAAACTCAGGCGCGCCACCGTCTTTCCGTTCGAGTTCAAGACTCTGGAACGGCTGATACGGCTCTCCACAACCGCAATCGGAACAAGGCGACGCATCTCCAGATACGATGAAATGCGATCGCGAAGGGGGCCGGCAGGAAACTCCCAGGCGAACGGAGGCACCTTCTCGATTCGAAGTCCCGCACAGACGCCGCCGACGAATGACTGGAGTTCTATGGACTGTTGTTCAGGACTTTCGACCTTGATCAACGCGAGGTCGCGTCGGTGGAGTCTCCAGTCAAAGGTGTCGAAGTAAGTCGCTCGTGCCCGCCCCTCCGACTCGAACTGAACCGGGAGTTCCTCCTCCAAAGCCCTCATGATCTCTTCCTGCCGTCCATCATGCAGGAAGATCGCGGGGGACGATCGTTTGTGACTCTTCTTTTTCATTTCGCCCAACAACAAAGCTCCATTGAATCACAGGGAGGCTACCGACAAAACTGAGTTGCCGGCCAGTCTCGCGTCAATCCGTTTCCGGAGCCGAAAAAGACCAGGTCGAAAAAGGATGGAGGGCCAGGTAGGCGTTGAAGTAACGTGAGTCTTGACTCACCTCCTCTCCGACCCAATCCGGAAGATCCACCGACTGGTCCTCCCGCTCGAGTTCCACCTCGGCGATCAAAAGGCCGGTGTTCGCACCATGAAACTCATCGACTTCCCACACCAGATCGCCCCGGACAATTTTGTATCGAGTCTTCTCAATCGGGGACCCGACGCACAGCTTCAGCAGTTCTTCGGCATCTTCCACAGGAATCGGGTACTCGAACTCTGCCCGGGTAAGCCCCCTGTTTCCGGACTTGATCGTCAGGAACGCCTTCTCCCTGGCCACACGGACTCGGACCGACTTCGTTTCGTCGATCTGCAGGTAGCCCTGACGGTACTCAGTTCCAGCGCCCAGCCCCCGCCACGAGTCGTCCCGTACAAGGAATTTCCTCTCAATTTCTATCATCGCTGTTTTCGATTGGGTGTCCGTTTCCTGACCAAAACCTCTCAAAATACAGTATGCCATCCCAGTCTGCTCTTCGTGGAGGTGCCCTTCGATCTGCGAGACTTCACCCGCGCTCAACCGCAGTCCCCGGTCCGTTGTCCTGAGGAATACAGGTCATCGGTCAATCGCGGAGCTCACCACCCGTCGAGGTGCAGGCATTTCCATCGCGAACCTGCGATAATCCAGGCCGATGAAGAAGGATGGATCCGAAAAACGGACGACGGTAGAGAAGGGTCGGCGGAAACAGTTGACGGTGTTGTGTTCCGAGGGCATCCGTCAACGCTTTCTGAGGGGGATGATCACGCACGATCTCGTGCAGCGTGGACTGGACTTCGATTCAAGCTACGCGATCGCAAACAGAGTTCGAGAGCACCTCCTCGACGACGAAGAAGTGACCACGGCCGAGATCCGTGATCTCATCCTGAGCGAACTCGAGGCCGAACTGGGACCGGACGTGCCGATGCACCTGACAACGACTGCACGCGCGGGTTCGACACTGACCGTGTTGTCGCAAGGAGAGCGTGAGCCATTCTCGCGGGGACTTCTGGCGCGAAGTGTTCAGGCGGCCGGCCTGGACCTCGATCGCGCCTACGAACTGGTCACCCGCATCGAGAAAAGCCTCCTGGATGAGGAGATCACTGCCTTGCCCCGGGAAGACATCGCACTGCGCGTCGGCTCGGCGCTTGAAACAGCCGAGAGCCCGGAAGCGGCGGAGCGCTACTGGCTCGTGCGGAGGCTCAACCATCTCCCCCGCCCCATCGTGATCTACGTCGGAGGAGCCAGTGGAACGGGAAAATCGTCATTGTCGCTTGAACTTGCACCCCTGCTGAGGGTCTACCGGATCAACTCGACGGACACGATCCGCCAGATGATGCGCATGGTCTTCTCTCCCCAGATCCTGCCTGCCCTGCACCGCTCCAGTTTCGAACCTGCCGCCGCTTCCGAATTCGCCGGCGGAGATCTGATGGGCGAGGAACTGGCCGAAGCAGGCGTCGACCAACGTGTCGCCGCCAACTTTGAAGAGCAGGCCGCGCGCGTCACGGTAGGAGTCCGGGCGGTCGTCGAACGGGCGATCGCTGAGCACATGAATATCCTCGTTGAAGGCGTGCACCTTTTCCCTCCCCTGGTTCCATTTCCCGACCTGGAGGGCGCGGCCTATCAGGTCCTTCTGATGCTCGGTTCAACGGACGTCGAGACACACCGGGCTCGATTCCTCAGGCGGGCCCGCGTCGGGGGCCGGAGGGCCGAGCGTTACCTGGAACACTTTCCCGAGATCCGGAAAATCCAGGAATTCCTGCTTCAACAGGCTGAAGCTCACGACGTGGCCCTGATCGACACCTCACGAGGCGATCCAACTGTCGCCAAGACGCTCGGTGTGGTCACCGACCTCCTCAAAAAGCAGGTACCGGGCCGAGCGACGGGAGCCGTCGGTTCGGAACCGGTTGCTCCGACGCTTCTGCTCATTATCGACGGTCTGGCGGACCGGCCCGTCAGAGCGCTCGGCGGGCGAACTCCCCTGGCCGCCGCCCAGACACCGACTTTGGACAGGCTCGCCGCTGAAGGACAGTGCGGACTCGCCGACCCGATCGCTCCCGGAGTCGTCCCGGACACCGCCTCGGGAAGCCTGGCTCTCTTCGGTCAATCTCCGAATGCTCTGAGCAGAGGACCGGTAGAAGCGCTGGGAGCAGGCTTGAAACTGGGCGCGGGTGATGTCGCGCTGCGAGCCAATTTCGCGACCCTGAACGAAGAGGGCATCGTCATCGACCGTCGGGCCGGAAGGATACGGAAGGACACCAAGACTCTGGCCAAGGCCCTCGATCGAATACCGCTCCCAGGCTTCCTCTCCGACGAAGCCGAGGTGAGGGTACGACCGGCGACCGAGCACAGGCTGGCGATCGTCATCCGCGGACAGGGCCTCTCATCGGCGATTCAGGGAAGCGATCCCGGTGAGGGAACCGACCGGACTGCCCCTCAGACCCCGGAACCCAGAGACCCGGACGATACCGCCGCCGTCTACACAGCGCGCATACTCGCTATCTTTGAGCAGGAAGCTCGTCGCATTCTGAGAAAACACCCCATCAATCGGGAAAGAAAGAAGGCGGGCAAGCTACCCGCCAATACCCTGCTCACTCGGGGCGCGGGACGACTCCACCACCTCGTGTCACTCGAGAATGCCGGCCGACCGGTTCGAATCGGTTGCGTCAGCGGAGACTCGACGCTTCTTGGGCTCGCATCCTGGCTCGGCGCCGCGACCTTCACAGACACGCAGATGACCGCCAATCTGGATACCGATCTCGAACACAAGTTCAAGGCTGTCGAACAAGCTTTCGAGCACAATGATCTGGTCATTCTTCACCTCAAGGGAGCGGATATCGCCGCTCATGACCTGAGGCCCGATCTCAAAATGCAGTTCATCGAGGACGTCGACGTCAGTCTGGGCCGTTTTCTCGAACGCTGGCCCAAGGGAGCGTTGAGGATAGCGGTCTCCGGCGATCACGCGACCCTTTCAGAGAGCGGAATGCATGCATCGGACCCTCTGCCGGTTCTCATCTGGGGATCAGGCCTCGACCGGGA
>CAJHYB010000656.1_pt1 | contig 12954 bp, 10 predicted proteins | sample 9198631 | NCBI WGS metagenome assembly CAJHYB01 (sample SAMEA7708354, study PRJEB35096) | sediment metagenome | biome: marine neritic benthic zone biome [ENVO:01000025]; feature: sediment [ENVO:00002007]; material: shallow marine sediment [ENVO:03000034] sea grass bed [ENVO_01000059] ... | reverse complement strand
CGACCTTCTCGAAGAGTCTTTGAAACTCCAGTTCGAGAAGAAGGGTCAGTCTGTCGTGGACGACAATGTCTCGGTGGCTCGGGCCGGCTTCCAGTTCTCTCTCTGATCTCCTGATCTCCGAGGGCTACTCCAGCGTCGATCCGGACGACATACAGATTCCTGAGGGGAGAAACCGGAATCGCGGCCGACGGCTCCATCCGCAAGTACGACGGCGAACCGTTCATGCCTCATCACATCGTCGAGGCGGTCATCGAGCAGGTGGACGGAAAAACGGACCACTCCGTTCCTTATCAGGAAGTCATGGTCTAGAGGAAACGAAGAATGGCAGGACCGACCACGAGACCCCAGACCGGCGAAGAACACGTTCCACTGACGGCCAAAGACTTCAAGGGCAAGGTCGACCCGGACTGGTGTAAGGGATGCGGCGACTTTGGCGTTCTGAGAAGCCTTCAGTCAGCCTGCGCTGAGCTCGGCTTGCGCCCTCACCAGATACTCACCGTCAGCGGAATAGGCTGCTCGTCAAACCTTCCCGGCTACTTCAACTCTTATGGAATGCACACGCTGCACGGTCGAGCCCTGGCCGTGGCGACGGGTGCACAGATGGCCAACCACGAACTGACTGTGATCGCCACGGGAGGCGACGGTGACGGCTACGGCATCGGCGGCAATCACTTCACACATATCGCCCGCAGAAACGTCAATCTGACGTATATCGTGATGAACAATCAGATCTATGGATTGACGACCGGGCAGGTCTCTCCTACGAGTTGCCAAGGCATGAAAACGAAGAGCACTCCGTTCGGAAACGTCGAGAGTCCGATCAATCCGATCACATCGGCGATCATGAACGGCGCCACCTTCGTGGCCCGAGGATTCAGTGGAGACCCCAAACACCTCACCATGCTGATGAAACAGGCGATTGAACACAGAGGGTTCTCGCTCGTGGACGTGTTCAGTCCCTGCGTCACTTTCAACCACGACAACGATTACGCTTTCTTCCGCCCTCGTGTCCGCAAACTCGAGGACGAAGGCCACGATTCCTCGGACTGGAAGGCCGCCTGCGAAAAGGCCCTCATGTGGGGCGAAACCATCTACATCGGCCGTTTCCTTCAACTCCTGGGCAAACCGACACTCCACGATCAGGAGCCCGTGCTCGAGTCCGGTGTGCCGATGGCACGACGGCCCATCGGCGTCAGCACCGAGCAGGCGAATCGGATTTTCGCGCGGATGATGTAGGGGAAAAGGCTGGGGCTGAGGCTGGAACTTCAGTGGTGTTCTCAGGAGGCACCTGGCCCGAGACCTCTTCTCTACAGAATCAGTTTCCGCACGTCGGTCAATACTCCGGAAAGATACGAAGTAAACCTGACGGCGGACGCTCCATCGATGACCCGATGATCGTAGGAGAGGGAAAAGGGGAGAATCAAACGGGGGGCGAACGCTCCGCTCTTGTAGACAGGTTTCAAGGCCGATCGGGAGATCCCCAGAATCGCGACCTCGGGTGCGTTGATGATGGGCGTGAAGCCGGTCCCGCCGATTCCTCCCAGGCTGGAGATCGAGAAGCAGCCTCCCTGGAGATCCGTGGGTGAGATCCTGCCTTCGCGAGCTCGAGCGCTGACTTCTCCGAGTTCTTCCGCGAGTCGGAAGAGTCCCTTTGAATCGGCGTCCCTGATAACCGGCACGATCAGGCCGTTCGGGGTATCCACGGCGACGCCGATGTTGAAATACTTCTTGAGGATCAGGCTGGACCCGTTTTCCGACAGCGATGAGTTGAATTCCGGGAAAGCCTTCAACGCGGCGACAGATGCTTTGATCAGGAAGGCAACGGGCGTGAGTTTGACACCACGGGCCTGAGCTTCGTCCGCATGAGCTTTCCGAAAAGCTTCCATCTCTGTGATGTCGGCCTCATCGAACTGCGTGACGTGCGGCAGGTTGACCCAGCTCCGGTGGACATGGGCGCCCGACAGTTTTCTGATCCGGCTGAGAGGCTTCGTCTCGGTCTCGCCGAACCGGGAAAAGTCGACAGCGGGAATCTGTGGCAAACCGACACCGTCGCCGTCCGCTGTCCGGTCGAGACGAGCCTTCACGAAGGCCTCGACATCACCTCTCAGTATCCGTCCTCGACGACCACTCCCTGAAACCGAGCCCAGGTCCGCGCCGAGCTGCCGAGCGAAACGTCGAACCGACGGGCTGGCGTGAGGTCTCGTGTCTTCACGGCGGGCGGGTGCTTCAGCGGTCGGCGGAGCGAGTGGCTTCGCGGCAGGCGGCGTCTCGTCCGCACCGCTCGCTTTCTCTGATGATCCGGTTGGAGTCGCCGTCGGCCCCCTCACGACCCCGCTCACTTTCAGGGAGAGAATCGAGGTTCCCGGAGAGACTTTGTCGCCAACCCGGAGCTTGACGTCCTGAACGACACCGGTCTGCACGGCGGGAACCTCCATGCTGGCTTTGTCGCTCTCCAAAGTGATCAGCGGATCTTCGGCTGAAATCGAGTCTCCAGCAGAGACGAGCACTTCGGCGACCTCGACCTCATCGAAATCGCCCAAGTCGGGAACGACGACATCGATGACGCTGGGTCCCGGTGATTTCGCCGGGGCTTCGGGAGGTTTCTTCTCGGGTTCCGGGTGGGCTAGTTCGTTCTCCTCAGGGCTCCCAATCGGGGTCCGCTCGGCTTCGAGGAGATCGGCCTCCGACGGCTCTGTCGGTTCGTCCTGGGGGACGGTCTCGGACTCCTCCAGTCTGGCGATCAGAGTGCCCAGTGCGACCTGATCACCCACCGACACCAGAACCTCCCGGATGGTTCCGGGTCGGTCCGAGGGAATCTCCAGGCTCGCCTTGTCGCTCTCGAGTGTGACGATCGGATCGTCCACTTCGACCTGATCTCCGCTCGAAACCAGCACCTCAGCCACATCGACTCGTTCGAAGTCCCCGACGTCCGGGACCAGGATCTCTCTAATCGCGCCCAAGGCGTCTTCCTCCATTTGCTCGCCGACGATGGCCGTTTTCGTTTCGGTGGGCCAGTTGTCCCGGCCGACACGGGCCCGGGATTCTGCCGGTTTCGCCGGACGAACCCTGAGTATCTACATCCTGAGGGGGTTCGGTTTTTCCGGATCGATCCCGTATTCCTTGATCGCCATTGTGACCGTCGACGCGGGCAGTGTACCGGAATCGGAGAGCGCTTTGAGCGCTGCGACAGTGATGTGGTATCGATCGACCTCGAAGAAGCTCCTCAGTCGGGATCGAGTGTCACTCCGCCCATACCCGTCAGTCCCGAGGACGACGAAGGGCTCGGGTACGAAGGCCCGAATCTGATCTGCATACGCCGAGACATAGTCGGTGGCCGCGACGAGCGGTCCTCCACGCTTGGCAAGACGCTTTTCGACATGGCTCTGGCGTGGTGGATCCTCTGGATGGAGCCTGTTCCACCGGGCCAGATCCGCAGCTTCCCGACGGAGTTCTGTGAGGCTCGTGGCGCTCCAGACGTCGGAGAGGACTCCGTGATCCTGCTCCAACATCTCCGCCGCCGCGAGGACCTCGTTGAGAATCGTGCCCGAACCGAGAAGCTGGACAAATGGCGTGTCTTTTCGGGCTTTTTCGGGACCCGGGCGCAAAAGATAGAGGCCCTTGCGAATGTCGTCTTCAACACCTTCCGGCATGGCCGGGTGCGCGTAGTTCTCGTTCATCGTCGTGATGTAGTAGAAGATGTTTTCATCCTCCTGGTACATCCGTCGGAGACCGTCCTGGACGATGACGGCCAGTTCGTAGCCGAATGTGGGGTCGTAAGAGATACAGTTCGGAACGTTTGCGGCCGCCATGTGACTGTGGCCGTCCTGGTGCTGCAGGCCCTCACCGTTGAGCGTCGTCCTTCCCGAAGTTCCACCGATCAGGAAACCTCGACACTGCATGTCGCCGGCCGCCCAGATGAAATCCCCGATGCGTTGAAAGCCGAACATCGAGTAGAAAATGAAGAACGGAATCATGTGAATTCCGTGATTCGCGTAGGACGAGCCGGCTGCCATCCAGGATGCGATTCCGCCTGCTTCGCTGATCCCCTCCTGCAGGAGCTGACCGTCGTGCGCCTCGCGGTAGTACATGAGGTGCTCGCGATCGACCGGTTCGTACAGCTGCCCCACCGGCGAGTAGATTCCGATCTGTTTGAAGAGACCCTCCATTCCAAAGGTCCGCCCCTCGTCCGAAATAATCGGGACCAGGTGTTTTCGGATCTTCTTGTCGCGGAGCAGGATGGCGAGTGTGCGAACGAACGCCATCGTTGTCGACATCTCTTTGCCTTGCCGGGTGCCCTTGAGCAGAACCTGGAAAGCCTCCAGGGATGGCGCCGGAATCGATTGAGCAGCCGAGGAGCGGGACGGAAGGAAGCCACCGAGTTCCTCACGCCGCTTCTTCAGGTAGACGATTTCAGGACTGTCGTCAGGTGGTCTGTAAAACGGAGCTTCGTCGATATCTTCGTCGGAGATGGGAATGTTGAGTTTGTCGCGAAAAGCGCGGAGAGCCCTCTCCCCCATCTCTTTCTGCTGGTGGGTGATATTCTGCCCTTCACCAGCCTCTTCGCCCATTCCGTAGCCTTTGATCGTTTTGGCCAGCACTACGGTCGGCTGGCCCCGATGCCGGGTCGCCGCCGCATATGCCGCATACACTTTGTGGAGATCGTGACCGCCCCGTCGAAGGCTCCAGATCTCCGCGTCGGACATGTTGGCGACCATCTCTCGCAGTTCCGGATACTTACTGAAGAAGTGCTCACGGACGTAAGCACCGTCGCGGGCTTTGAAATTCTGGTACTCGCCGTCGACAGCCTCCTCACCTTTTTCTCAGGACACCTGTGTAGTCATTCGCGAGCAGTGAATTCCAGTTCGAGCCCCACAGGACCTTGATGACGTTCCACCCGGCTCCGCGAAACGTGCCTTCGAGCTCCTGGATGATCTTTCCGTTACCACGGACAGGGCCATCGAGGCGCTGAAGGTTGCAGTTGATCACGAAGATGAGGTTGTCGAGCTGCTCCCGCGCAGCCATTCCGATAGCTCCCAGCGACTCCGGCTCGTCGGTCTCGCCGTCTCCGAGGAAGGCCCACACCTTGCGCCCCTGCTCCTGGAGGATGCCTCTGTTCTGAAGGTACTTCATGAAGCGAGCCTGGTAGATCGCCATCAGAGGGCCAAGGCCCATGGAAACGGTGGGGAACTGCCAGAAATCGGGCATCAGCCACGGGTGAGGGTAGGAGGACAGCCCTCCAGGCTTGACTTCCTGTCTGAAGTGCCTCAGCTGATCCTCACTGAGCCGGCCCTCGAGAAAGGCTCGAGCATAGATTCCCGGAGCGCTGTGTCCCTGCAGGAAGAGAAGGTCTCCCCCTCGCTCCTCGGTAGGTCCATGAAAAAAATGGTTGAAGCCGACGTCGTAGAGAGTCGAAGCCGAGGCGAAGCTGGCGATGTGCCCGCCGACACCGGAGTGCTTTCTGTTCGCGCGGACGACCATCGCCATGGCATTCCATCGAATGATGGCGCTGATCCTCTGTTCCAGTCCGGGGTCTCCTGTCAGGCGATGTTCCAGATGTGAGGGGATCGTATTGAGGTAGGCGGTCTCAGCGCTGTAGGGAAGATTGACGCCGGAACGCCGAGCCTTGTCGAGCATGGTCTCGAGTAGAAAATGCACACGTTCAGGTCCATCCTGTTCCAGGACGGACGCGAGAGACTCGAGCCACTCGAGGGTTTCAGCGTGGTCTATATCGTCAACTCGGGAAAGATATCCCATTGGTATTCGTCAGCTCCTTCGACTCGGAAGTCGAGTTTCGAAAGCATGGGGCCGCACGCTCTGAAGTCTGTCCTGCCTGAGTTGCCGGGCTCGGCCCAAAACCCGAATGCTACACGAGAGGATCGGTTCAGGTCCAGAATGAGCAACGGTCGAAAGGTGACCTCAAGCACAAAGTCAGACGCTGGAATCTCGATAAGGAGAGCGAGTCATCGGGGATTGCGAAGCGCTCCGAATTCTCGAGAAATCAGGGCGCTGGGCCTTGGGTGTAGACCACCCGGGGCCCTGGCGATTCGCGACCGGGCATGCAGTGAGATCGTTGCCTGGGCTGGAGAGTCCGGTTGACTCGTCTGCCCCTCAAGGAGGACGGCGGCTGCCCCACGAGAGTATCTCGATTGCCGTCGTCTTCCGCTTTCCGCGATCGACCCGGGAACGGCGCCGGGAAGGTCAGACGCGATTCCCTTCGGGCTATAATGCCTCCTTCGAAATCAGATCCCCGGGAGCCCGCGTGCGACCGGAGGGGAGGAGGACCTTGCGGATGGCTCAGGATCGAAGAATCAGTTTGAAACTAGCGTTCGTTCTACTGGGGACGGCCGGAGCGCTCATCGGGCGCGCTCTTCCGGATCCCCCGGCAAGATCGCTGGAAACGATCCAGCAGCAAGAGATTCGGATGCATCTGGAGTTCCTCTCTTCGCCTGAGGTTGGAGGGCGGTACTCACTGAGCCCGGGCTTGAAGGTCGTCAACCGGTATCTCGCATCTCGGCTGGCATTCTACGGATTTGAAGGAGGAGCCGATGGAGACTTCCTTCAGACGTACACCGTCCGGTCAGCCCAGGCAGTCGGGGAGACGAGCTTCTTGAACGTGACAGCCGGTGAGGTCTCCGGGAACTTTGACTACGGGGACTTCATTCTGTCGGAGGGCCCGGGAGGATCGATCGAAGGTGAGGTCGTTTTCGCTGGATTTGGCATCTCGGCACCTGAACTCGGACACGATGACTACGCCTCGATCGAGGTCGCCGGGAAGATCGTCCTCACTTTGCCCGAGGGACCCCGCGACCTCGACACCTCTCGTCTCCGGCCTTCCGAGAAAGGTACTGGAGCAGCACAGGCTCACGGTGCGAAGGCGGTTCTGACGCTCCCGTCCTCACGCTTCAAGCGCTTCGTGCGCTCTCCGATGTTCAAGAAGTTTGCTGCAGAACGGGGCCAGGTCGATCTTTATGATCCCGACCGCGAAGGTCTCAACGGGCTCACTCTGACACCCGATTCCGCTGAACCGCTCTTGACCCTGATCGGACAGACGTTTGACGGGGTCTATGAAGCCATCGAGTCCGGTGAGTCTTTCGATCCTCGGAAGATCGAAGCCCGCGTGGATTTTCGTGTTGACCTGAATGAGGAGATTCACCGGACGGCCAACGTCGCCGCGATCCTCGAGGGAAGCGACGAGAATTTGAGAGAGGAATTCATCGTGATCAGCGCCCACCATGACCACCTCAAGACGGGCGAGAACGGAGTCTACTATCCGGGTGCCGATGACGATGCCTCCGGAGTTGCCGCCATTCTCGCGATCGCCCGTGCCTTCGCCCTGAATCCTCCTCGGCGGTCCATCCTGGTCATGTTTCACAGCGGGGAAGAAAACGGGCTCCTGGGATCGCGCTTCAACACGGAGGTTTCGCCCGCGGTACCGCTCGGTCAGATCGTCGCAAATCTGAACGTTGACATGATTGGGAGATCTCGACCTGAAGGCGATCAAAACAGCGCGAATAGACACCTGACCAACAGCAACTCGGTCCACGTGATCGGAGCCGATCGAATCAGCGAGGAACTCCACAGTCTCAATGAACAGACGAACACTGATTTCGAGCAGCTCGATTTCGATTACACATACAACGATCCCAAGAGGCCGGAACGCTTCTATTACAGGTCCGACCACTGGAACTACGCAAAGAACGGTATTCCGGTGGCGTTCTTCTTTACAGGTACACACCAGGACTACCATCGTCCGACCGATACCGTCGACAAGATCGACTTTCAGAAACTGACCAGGATCGCGCGTCACGTCTACTCGCTCGGATGGAGGCTTGCGAACCTGGAAGATCGAGTCAAGATCGACTGAGATCAGTCCGGTTCGGGAGATCGTGGATGGAAGAGTCCCAACTGCTTATCGACCAACCGCGCGAAGGAGTCAGAGCCACATTCGCTCTCGCTCACGGGGCCGGCGCGGGCATGGACCACCCCTTCATGGATTCGGTGGCCTCTCAACTCGCGGCGCGAGGAATCCGAGTCGTTCGTTTCGAGTTCCCATACATGCACCGACCAAGGTAGGACGGGAAGAGAATAGCACCGGATCACAGTCCCGTTCTCGAGAACCATTGGAGGGAGGTGGTCAGCCTGCTGCACGGTGAGCGCAAGTTGCTCATCGGTGGGAAATCGATGGGAGGCCGGATTGCCAGTCTCGTTGCAGATGAATGCAACGTCCGCGGTCTGGTCTGCCTCGGCTACCCATTTCATCCGCCTGGGCGACCCGAGCGACTCCGGACCGCACACCTCCGGGACTTGAAGACACCGACGCTCATCCTTCAAGGCGAGAGAGACGCTTTCGGGCGCCCCGATGAGGTTTCCGAATACGACCTCTCGTCGAAGATCCGGGTCCATTGGATCGCTGACGGAGATCATTCCCTCAAGCCGCGCAAGTCGTCGGGGCGCACCCAGGAACAGAATCTGTCGGAGGTGGTGGAAGAGATCCTACGCTTCCAAGACTCTCTGTCAGGATGACGCTCCGTCTCCAGCCCACGAGCGGTAGACTTCCATTTGAGCCGCGTAGCGGGTGATTCGCAAGTAGATCCTGAAGAGCACATAACCCTGCTGGACGAGGACGAGGCAAAGAAGGCCGGCCGTGGTGTTCCATTGCGCAAGCTGCTCGACCAGGACCAGGCATAGCCCACCGGCAACCCCCGAGACCAGGGTGAGCACGAGTGCAACTGCTCCTGTAACGAACAGACGCGACCTTGTGAACCGGATGGCGCGAAGGAAGCTCCGAGTACTGCTCAGATCGTCCGAAACGACGCTCGAGATCCGCGAGAGTTCGAAGATCAAACTCCAGATCCAGACCCCGACAACGACGATCCCGACCTGGATCATGGTTGTCCAGAATGAGACCGACTGATGAGGGTCGGTACCGAAGAGAACCCTCTCGAGGATTCCGACCAGCATCAGACACAATACGATGCAGAGGACAGCCGAAAGGCTCCATAACAGGATTCTGAGGAACGGCCCGAAGAATCGGGCGCATCCGACACAGAAATGAGCGGCCCGAAAGCCTGTTTTGCGGAAAAGGACTTCGAGCGTGCCGCCGCTCAGAAAGAGCGCCAGGAGCCAGGAAAATGCAGAGATCCAGAAAGCGGTTGAACGCAGGAGTGTCGCCGCCCCCGGTCGCTGGGACAGGAACTCCAGAAGGAAAGCCGGATCCGGTTTCGAAGCGACCGTGCCTCCGAGAAGACTGTGACCGACGTACTCGTTGAGAACGATGCTGAAGGGAAGCGCTATCAGTCCAGCGAGGACCGCGCTGCAAAGGTAGTACAGGATCAGCAGCCGGGGCTGAGCGGTCGACTGTCGAAGTCCGAGATTCAATGCGCTCAAGAGCGTCTTCATACAACTCACTCAGGGTGCCATCAGGTCGATCAGGCACTGCCATAGGAACATCCAGCTCAAGGTGGCCCGGCGGGTCCCTGAGTTCCGAGGCAGGCGGGTCCGGCTGTCGTTCGTCCTGTCCACGTCCAGGGGTATCAGTCTGTCGGGGTCGACAGTGGCCCATTCCACTCTGGATGTCTTCTCATAGCTGAAGACACGCCACAGATCCCGACCGTCCCAGTGCTCGTCGACGGTTTCTCCATCATCGAACCGGACTCGAACATGAACGGGGAAATGGAATTCTCCGACGCGTCGGACTTTGACACGGCTTCGATACATATCCGGACGCTCGTCCGTCTCCCCGCGTGAGCCGGACTCCGGCAGGGTCTCGAGATCGTGTCCGACCGTCCGGACCTCGCTCGAAGTGACAGAGGCAACCGAGTAGTCGAGGGTCGCTCGTCCGTAAATAGCCTGGTCGAAGTACCAGTTGAGGTCCTCGCCGGCCACCTCGGAGGCGACAGTGATGAAATCCTGCGTTCGAGGGTGCTTGAACCTCCACCTCTCGACGTAGGTTCGCATCAGTCGATTCATCTTCTCGGCGCCGAGGTAGTTTCTTAAAGTCTCGAGGACCACAGCCGGTTTCGAGTAGGAATTGATTCCGTAACTCGAACGATTGAAGTACTGCCACGATTTGCGCAGGGTCGGGTCGGCGTCGGGTAACTGCAAGTAGCGCAGACGATGCAGATCGAGCATGTTCAGTTTGAGGCCGAAAATGTCAACCGAGTCCCCTTCAGGTCCGAATGCCTCCTGGAGGACCCGCATCTCCGTGTAGCTGTTGATGCCTTCGTCCAACCAACTCTCTTCGAACTCATTCGAGGCCAGAAGGTGGTACCAGAAATTGTGGCCGAACTCGTGGATGATGACGATCTCGAGGGCACGGAACCCCTCGGGCATTCCGTAGAAAGTTCCAGCAGTTATGAGAGTCGGGTACTCCATGCCGCCTGTTGCCTGAGCTCCGCGCCGGGGATCCACGACCGTCAGGTTGGGAAAAGGATAGTCGCCGTAGTTGTCCTGAAAATACTCGACTGCGATGCGCGCCGCCTCCACGTGTCGGGGACCTTGAGCTGCATGATCGGGCTGCACCAGTGCTCGGATCGCGACATCCTGAGCCTGACCCTCGAAGACGAGGAAGTCCGGGCTCGCCGTCCAGGCAAAATCATGCACGTCCTCCGCCCGGTAGGTGTAGGTGGTCGTTCGATCCTCATTCTGTACGACATCGACCTGCTGCCCGGTGGCGCCCAGGACGTAACCGTCCGGCACGGTCATCCGGACATCGTAACGGCCAAAATCGGCGTAGAACTCGGAATTGGCATGAAACTGGTGGCAGTTCCAGGCGCCCTCCTCGAAGACCCCGATCTTCGGGAACCATTGGGCCACGAAGAAGTAGTCCTCGTGGGCGCCTGTCCTCGCGATCGGAGGGGAGGGGAGGCGGGCTGTGAAATCGATCTCGAGAGATAATGCCTGTCCTGGCTGCAAAGGAGTCGGCAAAGGAAGAGAGAAAACCGTTTTGTCGTGGGTGTTTGAGTCGTCTGGCTGGATAAACTCAATCAGGTCTGTCAGATCGGTGTTCGACCCACTGAACGGGAAGCGCTGGTCTGACGGAGCCGACGCAGGGCCTCCCAGTTCTCGCGGCTGCTGAGCCGCGACCTCTTCCGGCGTTTCAGCGAACGCGATTCGGTCAACGTTGATGAAGCCCCACCGCTCCGCGGACACATCGCTTGGTAATCCACTCTCGCGCATGAAGGTCGACTCGCTGTTCCGGAAGGCGTTGAGGTAGAGATGGAACTGGAGTTCTGTCGCTGGAACATCGGAGCGGTTGTACCAGGTCAGAATCTCAGTGCCTCGGAGTTCGCGGGTCTCGGCGTCGAGACCGACGTCGATCTGGTAGTTGGCAATCCTCGGGCTGAGCGGACTGGAGGAAGGAGTCTGTGCTAAGAGCGGCACCAGAAGGGCGGCGACCGGAATGAGACGAAATGCGATCGACAACATGGCCAGTTTGCGAGCGTGTCAGATGCGGTTCGGCCCGTCAAGGACGCCCTTATCAATGTTCGGGCGAAACGTTCAGGTTCGAGGAATCGAGTCTGCGGGCCCCTCGTCCGCGATTCACGATGCTGATAATCTTGCGCCGCTTCTCCTCGCTATCGACTTCACCGAACAGGCTGACCTGGTCATCGTCGACGCCGATGCTGATGCCGGAAGTCAGCTTCTGAGCGCCCAGTATCTGCATGAGAACGCGGCTCAGATCCCGATTCGGGAGCTGCCCTTCTCGAACTGAAGGACTCGGTTCGGCTGGTGCCGGACTGACCTCTTTCGAAACCTTGATTGCTTTTTTCGGGGTCTTCGTGCGAGGGCGGGGTCGCGGTTCTTCAGTCGACAGATCCGGCACCGACTTCGGAACCTTGCTCGTCTCAGGACGACTGGGCGAGCTGACGATCTCCTGGACGCGGGGAGAGTTGAAGACGTAAAACCCTCCGACTCCGATCAGGCCGGCGAGCACGATCCACTTGAGTGCTCGTTTCATGGTCCGGTCATCATACCCAAAAATGATGGTCGAGCGATCAGGACTCGCCGATCCTGTCTTCTTGCTGAGGTTGGGGGGCTCACGTAGAATCGCGGAATATTCTATGAATCTTGATCGTCGTGTTCGGCTTCTGGTCCCCTTCGTTCTACTGGCGGCTTGCGCCGATCCCGATGAACAGGCTGCAGCCGACCTCATTCTGGAGAACGGTCGCGTCTATACCTTGGCATGGGAAGATCCCGGGCTCGACGGAACAGCGTCCGAGACGGCGCCTTTCGGCCCTTCGGGATGGCAACCGGACGCCGAGGCCCTGGCGATCCGAGATGGTCGTCTTGTCTATGTCGGTGATGGGGAAGGAGTCACCGCTTTTCGAGGGCAGTCTACGACGATCGTCGATCTGAAAGGAGCGACTGTCGTACCCGGACTGGTCGATTCGCATGTCCACATCGCCGAACTGGGAGAGTCGCTCGAGCGCGTCAATCTGGTCGGAGTTGAGACCGAAAAAGAGGCCGTAGAACTCGTTGCGGAACGAGCCGCTCAGGTTCCCAAGGGGGATTGGGTCATCGGGTGGGGTTGGGACGAAGGGGCGTGGGCAGATCGCTATCCGACCCACAGACTGCTCTCAGAACGGGTGCCCGATAATCCGGTGTTCTTGAAAGGGTTGCACGGGTTTGCTGTCTGGGGCAATCAGATGGCCCTCGAGCGAGCCGGGATAACACAAGCGACCCAGCCGCCCAGCGGGGGCGAGATCCTCAGGGATCGTCGTGGCCAGCCCACAGGCCTTTTCTTGAACAACGCCCGGAGCCTTCTCGAGGATGCGATTCCGGGGCGGACTCTGGAACAACTGAAGGATCGAATCCTGGCTGGCCTCGAGGCGATGGCCGAGAGCGGGTACGTCGCCGTCCACGAGGCGGGTGCGAGCCCCGAGATCATGGAGGCCTTCGAGCAGCTGGCCGCTGAAAGGCGCCTCCCGATTCGAGTCTTTGCGATGCTCTCTG
>CAJHYB010000626.1_pt1 | contig 13102 bp, 12 predicted proteins | sample 9198631 | NCBI WGS metagenome assembly CAJHYB01 (sample SAMEA7708354, study PRJEB35096) | sediment metagenome | biome: marine neritic benthic zone biome [ENVO:01000025]; feature: sediment [ENVO:00002007]; material: shallow marine sediment [ENVO:03000034] sea grass bed [ENVO_01000059] ... | reverse complement strand
GCCATGACTCCCAGAGCCACCGTGTTCTGAATGAGCTTGTTGCGATTCTTGTTCGTCAGGTCCGCAATCGGCATCGGGCAGAGATCCACACCATCACTCAGATCGCCGGGCGTGATCGAGTCACTGTTGAACACCACTCTGGTGCCGGGTCCCATCAGACTCAGGTGGCGGTCCATAGTGTCCTGATTCAGACAGAGTAGAAGGTCCAACCGGTCTCCGTGACAGTGGACCTTTCTGTCTGAAACCCGAATCGTCAAGAAAATGTGCCCGCCGCGGATAATGGACTGGTACGCGTTGTAGGTGTTGAGGTGGAGACCTCTCCTGACGAAGAGGCGGGCCAGAATGTCGCCCGGCGTCGCGATTCCCTGGCCGGCAGCTCCACCGATCGCGAGAGAGAAATCGAATGCGGACGTTGTCATAGAATCCTTCCTCGAGTCTGCCTTTCGGCGCCGAGAGGTCCCCGAAAAAAACCGGCACTCCTGCCTCGCCGGCTCCTGCCCCTGACACGATGAAAAAGACTGAGTGTTGCCCGCAATTGGAGTGACGGCCGACGAAGGTTGCAATCAGGTCTGCCCGGTCGGCGCCGGCACAGCGGCCACACGGCGAGAAAGACGAGAAAGAGACAGCCTGGTTTTCTCTTTTCGCAAAAGCGAGAAAGGGCGAGAAAGAGACAGCCTGGTTTTCTCTTTTCCCGGCACAGCGGCCACACGGCGAGAAAGCGAGAAAGAGACAGCCTGGTTTTCTCTCCCGCCTGCCCGGGATGTCGAGAGCGTCCCCGACGCCGGACTTCGTTCCCCGCCACGACGGTTTTCCAAGGCGGGCGGCCTCTCTGTCCGGTTCAGCACACTTCCCTTCTCTGCTGGTAAACGCGGACCGCTCGGGCTAGAATCACGTCCGAAGGATCCGTATCCGGACCGACGTTGGAATCCGTGACCCAATCCACTTGTCTTATCTTCTGGAAGCCGTCTCAGATGAGCAGATTTCTCCACCTCCTCGCACTCTTGCTTCTTGCCTCCTGCAGCAGCGTTCCGGACACCTCGGGACCCCGTATCGCCCTGGTTCTGAAGACTCTGAACAATCCCTTCTTCATCGAAGTCCGACGAGGGGCGGAGGAGGCTGCCGAGAAGCTGCAGGTCCAACTCATCGTCCAGGCGGCCGAGAGGGAAGTCGACGTCGAGAAGCAGATGCAGATCGTCGAGAACCTCATTCAGACGCGGGTTGGAGCGATCTGCCTGACTCCCAGCGGCTCCAAGGAAATCGTGCCGGCCATCGCCAAAGCAAACGAGGCTGGGATTCCGGTCCTGATCCTCGACACCCGAATCGACGAGGAGATGGCCCGACAATCGAACGTCACGACGTCGACCTTCATCGGATCCGATAACTACGAGGGAGGGAGACTTGCCGGCCTCTTCATCAGAGAGAAGACCGGAGACTCAGCCAGGATTGCGATCCTGGAAGGAATTCCGGGACACGAGACCGGCGACTCTCGCCTGAAGGGGTTTCGAGACGCCATCCAGAACGTTCCGGGCATTGAGGTGGTCGCCTCTCAGCCAGCCAACTGGGAACGCGATCAAGGCTTCAACGTCTTTCAGAATCTGCTGCAGGCTCATCCTGAGATCAATGTTCTCTTCGCCTGCAACGACATGATGGCGCTGGGTGCCATCGAAGCTATCGCCGCCGTCGGTCGATCCGGACACATCGCCGTCGTCGGATTCGATGCGGTGGACGACGCCCGCCGGGCGATTGCAGAGGGGACGATGACCGCTTCCGTCGCCCAGTTCCCCGACGAGATGGGCCGGCTGGCGGTCGAGTCAGCCGTACGACTGCTGAAAGGCGAAACCGTTCCGTCGGAGATTCCGGTTCGCATCGAACTCATGACGATCGAAAATGTTTCGGACCGCCCTCCCGATGCTCCAGAAGGAAAGCAGTGACGAAAGCGAGACTGAATGTCGGCCTGATCGGAGCCGGACGACTGGGTCGAATCTACGCCGGTCACCTGGCTTCCGGGATCCCCGGTTGCCGATTGAGAGCCATCGCCGATACCGATCTGGACGCTGCTCGGGAAATCGCAGAGAACCTGATCATTCCGGAGATATATGGCGACGCGGTCGATCTGTTGGACCAGAAATCGCTCGACGCTATCGTGATCGTCACGCCAACCGACACTCACCGAGGCCTTGTCGAGGCCGCTGCATCGCGCGGGAAGGCGATATTCTGTGAGAAGCCGCTTTCGATCTCGATCGAGGATTCCCTGAAGATCAGAAAGATCGTCGAAGCTCACGGAGTCTTCTTTCAGATGGGTTTCATGCGCCGCTTCGATCCCGGCTACCGCACGGCGATGGAGAGGCTGCAGAATGGGGTGATCGGAAAGCCCGTCCTCTTCAAGTCCACTTCACGAGACCCCCACCGGCCATCGCTCGCGTACCTCGATCCAGGCAAGAGCGGTGGCATCTTTGTGGACATGGGAATACATGACTTTGATCTGGCACTCTGGTTCATGGGACCGGTCGCTACCGTCATGAGCGTCGGAGGCGCTCTCGTCTATCCAGAGCTTGGGGAGATCGGGGATCTCGATACCGCAGCGGCCACCCTGAGCTTCGCCGATGGAGCGATGGGATTGATCGATCTGAGCCGCAAGGGAGTCTACGGCTACGACATCAGTACGGAAATCCTCGGGTCGGAAGGGACGCTCCGGATCGGCTATCTGCGGGAGACGCCCCTGCTCGTCCTCGATGAGAATCGGGTCCAACACGACGTCGTTCCCTACTTTCCGGAACGATTCGCAGAGGCCTACCGGCTGCAGCTCGAGAACTTCGTAGAGAATGTCCAGGCGGAGACTCCGCCGCCGATTACCGTCGACGACGGGATCGCGGCCTTGCGCGTCGCAATCGCCGCCCGGAGGGCCCACCATGAGGCCCGGCGTGTCTCCGTTACCGAGGGCTGAGCGACCCGCTTGCCTGGCTGTGACCCGCATCGAAGCCCATACCTCACCGGTTGGCCCAGGAAGGTATCAGGCGATCAGACTACACTGAGTCCGACCACCGGCGAACGAGAGCTGCAGCCGGATCATTACCGACCTTCAATCCAAAGGAGTCAGAGTCATGGAACATGAGCTGAAGCGAATTGCCCCTCTCAGAGCTGCGAACGTAACCGCTGCCGTCTACGGGCTGATGCTGACCGCGTTCGCTCTGCTCTTCTTTCCATTTCTGCTGATCGCGCTGCTCCTCGGTTCTCAGCAGACGTCGGAGTTCGGCGGTCCTCTGTTTGCGCTCTTTCTCCTTATTCTCTACCCCATCATGGGTGTGGTGATGGGATGGATATCGGGGCTTCTCGGGTCAGCGGTTTACAATCTGGTCGTCCGCTGGACAGGTGGTGTCCTCTTCGAACTCAGCGTGGTCGCTCCCGAGACCCACGGCGCGATCATCGCACAGGATTGATGAGCCGGCCCGTCGGGAGCCGACTCTGAAGGTCATGCTCTTCCGACGGCGCGGAAGCTACTCCGCTGAACCTGCAGACCTCGGAATCCGTATGGAACTCAGGTACAATGCGGGAAAGACTGAAATGGCTCAGACGACTCCCAGAATTGCCGAGCTCGGATGTTAAGAAATCCCTGAAGGGATCGTTTCTATGGTTGGAAACGAGAAGAAGGAGAACGACGTGCAGACATCCGCTCTGAAGGCAGAGGCGCCGGTGACGCTCCAGGACCTGGAAGCCGTCTTTCAGCGCCACAATCGCTTGGTTTTCAGATCCGCTTATCGGGTCACGGGGAACCCCAGCGACGCCGAGGATGTGATGCAGACAGTGTTCCTTCGCCTTCTGCGACGGGAAGGTTCTCTGGAACTGGGGTCGAACCCGGAGGGTTACCTCCACCGCGCTGCCGTCAACGCTGCGCTGGACTTGCTGAGGTCGCGAAAGAGCGCTCGGAGTATCTCACTGGAAGATACTTCAGCTCAGGCCACGCAGGATTTTTCTCCCGGACCGGAAGCCCGTCATGCAGCGACGGAAATCCGTGAGTGGCTGAGAGACGCCGTCGGGCGACTCAACAACACCGCCGCGGAAATGTTCGTCCTTCGCTATTTCGAGGGTTATGGGAACCGCGAAATAGCTGACCTGATGGGGACTTCGCAAGGGACAGTGGCCGTCACGCTCCATCGCACCCGCTCTCGCCTTCAGGAAGAGATCGGCAGTCTATTCAAGAGGAATTGAAGCCATGAACCGCAAACATCAGAACCCGGAAGACATTCTGGATCAGGCTCTCCAGGGAATTCGAGAGGAACAGGTCGATCCGAATCTCGAGGAGCAAGCCGGCCGCCGAGTCTGGCAGCAATTGAGCCAGTCCTGGAAGGGGAGCGCTCGCTCGGGCAGCAGCCTGAGCAACTGCGACGACTTTCAGTCACTGATTCCTCGTTACCTCGAGGGTGGCCTCAGTCAAGCCCGTCTGCTTCTGTTCGAAGACCATACGCGGCACTGTATCCCGTGCCGAAAGGCGCTCAAATCAGCTCGTGACGGAGTCGGTGCAGACGTCAGTCACCGACAGACTCCCACGTCGATCCTGACCGGTCCCTGGGCCAAGTACGGACTCATCGCCGCCATGGTGATCCTGACCATCGGACTGGGACAACTGGGAGTCCTCGATCAGTTCCTGCCTTCGACAAGTGCGGGGCAAGCCAGCGTCTACAGCGTGACCGGCACCCTGATGAGGGTCTCGGACGGCAGTCAGAAGCCTTTAGAGCAGGGCGAACCGATCAACCTGAAAGAAGGAATCCGCGCCGCCAAGGACACGGGGGCCGTCGTTGAACTCGGCGATGGCTCACTGGTGGAACTTCGAGAGCGCTCAGAGTTTTCGATCACCGAAGCTCGAGACGGAATCACCCTGAATCTTGAACGCGGCAGCGTCATCGTTCGGGCCGCAGACCAGAGGGATGGACATCTCTACGTCCGGACGAACGATTGCATCGTCGCCGTGAAAGGCACGGTCTTCTCCGTCAACAGTGGAACCAAAGGATCCCGAGTCTCGGTTCTGGAGGGTGAGGTCTGGGTCGAGCACAGCCGCAAGACGGAAGTCCTGAAGCCGGGAATGCAGTACTCGACAAACCGCAGGCTTGCTCCTGTTCCCCTGGAAAGAGAAATCGCCTGGAGCCAGGACTTCGACGAGCATGTCGCACTGCTGCGAGAGATGCAGGCGCTGAACAAGGAAATCAACCGCGCACTCTTCCCGGGAATGCGCTACTCAAGTCGATTCCTGGACGCGGTTCCGGCCGACACGATGATCTATGTCGCCTTGCCGAACCTGACTGTCGGACTCGACGAGACCCGCCAGCTCTTCGAAGCTCGTGTCGCTCAGAATCCTGCACTCAAGGACTGGTGGGCACGATCGCTGGGAGCCAAGTCGAATGGTCATTCGCCTCTGGAATTGCTCGACAGACTCCGAGAGTTCGGGAGCTACCTGGGAGATGAAATCGTTATCTCGCTCTCGGCAAACGAGAACGGCGAGCCGGAAAACCCCCTGATTCTGGCGGAAGTCACCGATCCGAGTGGTTTCGGAGCTGTGCTGGAATCGGAAGTGAACTCCATCAATTCCGAAGCCGGCCAGGAAGTGATCATTCTGACCACCGACCCCTCAGCCACGGAGCCGGCTGAAGACGTCGTCTACATCTACTGGAACGTCGACGTCCTGGCCGCTTCCCCCAGCCTGGACGCCCTCCGGCAGTATCAGATCGATGCTTCCACCGGCACCAGCTTCCGGGACACAGCCTTCTACGCTCGTTTGAGCGACGCCTACTTTGAAGGTGGGGTCGACTGGCTTTTCGGAGTCGATGTCGAGAAGGTATTGAATCAGAGCCTCAAGGGCGAAACCGATCGCGGTTTTGCGGCTCGTGCCGGACTCCTCGATGTCCGCCACTTCATTGTGGAACTTCGCGAGAACGAGGGAGCTATCGAGAATCGGGCCATGCTCACCTTCGACGAGCAGCGAAAGGGCATCACGTCCTGGCTGGCGCCTCCGGCACCCTTGGGTGGCCTCGAGTTCGTCTCAGCCGACGCGAACGTCGCCGCAGCTTTCGCCGTCAAGGAACCTTCCCTGATGCTGGGCGAACTGTTCGAAATGGTCGAGTCCATGGATCAGGGTGCACTGTCTGAGTTCAGGCGCGTCGAGAAGGAAGTCGGGATTGACGTTGAAACCGACCTGGCGGCAGTCCTGGGTGGAGAATTCGTCTTCGCGATCGACGGTCCGATCATCCCGACACCCTCCTGGAAGCTGATCGTCGAGGTCTATGATCCGGTTCAGCTCCAGAACACCATCGAAACAGCCCTGGAAACGATCAATTCGGAAATGGCCTCCGAGAATCGGCAGGGTCTGGAACTCACCGAGGAAACGAGCGGAGGAAGAACCTACTATCTGGTGACTTCTCTGGACACGGGATTAGAGGCCCACTACACGTACGTGGACGGCTATCTGATCGCGGCGCCCAGTCGAGTCCTGATCACGGAGGCTCTGCAGTTCCGTCAGACCGGATACACACTCTCCAAGTCTCCCGATTTCATCGACCTGTTGCCTCAAGACGGGCAAACAGGATTCTCGGCTGTCGCCTATCAGAACCTGCAGTCGGTCATGCAACCGCTTGCGGACATGAGCGCCGGCGCCAATCTGACCGACGAACAGCGTGCCTACGTGAAGGCCATCGCGGACAACACGAAGGGAAGCTTGATCTGCGCCTACGGTGAGCAGGATCGGATCCTTTTCGCCAGCAGAGGTCACTTCGGCCTCAATCCGAGCAGCCTGCTCGGTCTGGGCGCTTTTCAGGACTTCGCCCGTCCCGGCCTCGACGCGGGTCAACCGCAAAACGATCAACGCTGATATGTCAGTTATCGAACTCAATAATCTCTCGCTGAGTTTCGGCACCCGACCCATACTGAAAGAACTGAATGGCTCGCTCTCTGGGCGAGCCATCGGTTTGTTGGGACCGAACGGGGCCGGAAAAACGACACTCCTGCGAGTGTTGATGGGTTTCCACGCACCGACGTCCGGGACGGCGCTGGTCTTCGGAAACGACATCCGGACCCACGCCAAGGAGAATCGCAAGCTGATCGGGTACATGCCCGAGAACGACTCCTTCATCGCCAACATGACGGCGATCCGATTGGTCCGGATGATGGCCGAACTCTCGGGACTCCCTCCCTCGGTCGCTATGGAGAAGGCGCATGAAGCGCTCTTTTACACCGGACTCGGCGAGGCCAGATACCGGAAGCTCGGCACTTTTTCGCTGGGCATGAAGCAGATGGCAAAGCTGGCACAGTCTCTGGTCCATGGTCCGAAGCTTTTGATCCTGGACGAACCGACGAATGGCCTTGATCCTCCGGCCCGACAGAGGATGCTTCAACAGATCCGGGAGATCCGCGACAGCGGACAGATCAACATCATCCTGTCTTCCCACCTTCTCCGGGACGTCGAAGACTGTTGCGAAGAAGTCTTGATTCTCAAAGAGGGCAGAATCGTCCAGTACTGCAATCTGGAAGAGGAGCGAAAAGCGAATCGCAAGTTCCTCGAAATGGAAACTCGGGGAGACACCGACGGCTCATTCGTCAAGGCGATCCAGCAACTCGGAGTCGAATGCGCTCTTCATGGGAAAAGGCGCATCAAAATGGTCCTGCCGGAGACGGTCGAAATCCGGAATCTCTATGAACTCGCCAGCACGCGCCAGGTCCAGATCCGGCGGCTTCACTACAAGCGGGACTCGCTGGAAGACATCTTCATGAAGGCGATGGAGGGGGGCGACAATGGCCGTATACAGGCGTGAGTACGAGCAGTACAGAGGGCCCTTGACACCGACCTGGTCGCGCTTTCTCATCCTACCCCGGTTTGCCTTTCAGAACGTCTTCAGTTCGAAATGGATGACCGCGTTCTTCGTTTTCTGCTTCCTGCCGACCCTGGTGTTCGGGGCTCTGATCTACCTGCGACATAGCGTGACCTTCGTCGAGACCTTTGGACTTCGACCCGGCGACTTCTTCAGAGTCGACGGCACGTTCTTCCTGATCTACTGGGCATGGCAGGCTCCATTGACCTTCGTGCTGACGACTTTCGTCGGCCCGGGACTCGTCTCGCCCGACCTCTCGAACAATGCTCTTCCGCTCTACCTTTGCCGCCCGTTTTCGCGGAGCGAATATGTCCTCGGGAAGATGTCCGTTCTGCTGATTCTGCTCTCTTCGCTGACGTGGATCCCCGGAATCAGTCTGATGGTCATGCACGCGGGCTATGAAGGATGGGGTTGGTTGATCGAGAACGCCCGTCTGCCCATCGCGATGTTCGTCAGTTCCTGGATCTGGATCACCCTCATCTCGCTGCTGGCCCTGGCCCTCTCGGCCTGGGTCAAATGGAGACCTGTTGCCGGCGCAATGCTCTTCGGTGTTTTCTTCGTCCTCTTCGGTTTCGGAAACGCCATCAATGGAATCCTCTTCACGAACTGGGGACACCTCATCAGCCTTCCGGATCTCATCGTCGTGGTGCTCGAGTCACTCTTCCTCGCCGATCCCCGGACCTCGATTCCTGTCTGGAGTGCGGTTCTTTCGCTGCTGGGCATGATCGGAATCTGCTTGTGGCTTCTCAATCGCCGCGTTCGCGCCTACGAGGTGATTCGATGAGCGATCTGAAAGACTCGAATATCGTCTTCGAGAACGTCTCGAAGTTCTACGGCGAGGTCCTCGGAGTGAACCGGATCGACCTCACGATCGGACCGGGAATCACCGGACTGGTCGGTCCGAACGGATCCGGAAAGACGACTCTGATGAACCTGATGTGCGGCCTCCTGCAGCCGACACGCGGTCAGCTCCGGATCCTGGGCATCTCGACCGCCCGACCCGAGGAGCTTTTCAGGCATCTCGGCTACTGCTCGCAGTTCGACTCCTTCCCTCGCGGGACCACGGGCTACCAGCTCATCTACTCGTTCCTGCGAGTCCACGGTTACACACACCAGGAGTCCGACCGGCTGACCTGGGATGCCCTGGAACGAGTCGGCCTTGAAGAGGCGGCCCACCGCAAAGTCGCGGCGTACAGCAAAGGGATGAGGCAACGAATCCGACTCGCCCAGTCAATCGCGCACGATCCCCGAGTCCTGATTCTCGACGAGCCTCTCAACGGTCTGGATCCCATGGCCCGGGCCGAGGTTATCGACCTTTTTCGCCACTTCGCGGATGAAGGGCGGCATTTACTGATCTCCAGCCACATCCTCCACGAGCTGGACATCATCTCGGATCGGGTGGTCATGCTGAGCAACGGCTATGTGGTCGCAGAAGGCGAGATCGAGGACGTGCGCGAAGAAGTGCGCGACGTCCCCATTCAGATCCTGGTGCGCTGCGACAAGCCCGCCATCCTGGCATCGAAGGTATTCGAGCAGGATCACGCCGTCGAAGTGAAGGTCCACGCGGACGGCAAGGGTCTTCACGTCCGGACACGCGACCTGGACGGCTTCTACCTGCTCTTGAACGAAATCGTGACGCAGAAGGGAATGGAGATCGAATCCGTTCAACCTTCCGATGAAGATGTGCAGTCCGTCTATCAATACCTGATCGGCACGAATGGAGGAGGTTCTTCATGAGCTGGAAGGACAAGCCTTGGGACCTCTGGAAAAGACAAGTCGTCGGGATACTCAGACTCGAATTGAAAAAGAATTTCTTTTCGAAGAGGGCATTCCCTCTCTACTTTCTGGCCGGCATGCCGACCCTGCTCCTGGCCATGCGTGCCATCCTCCCCCTGAGTGAGCGGGAAATCGGCAGCATTGGAGACGCGGGCGTCGCCTACGCCGCTCTCATCTTCATGGGGTACACGTTACGCCTGGCAATTTTTGTCGGCTGCGTTTTCATCTTCACGAGCCTGTTCAGGGGCGAAGTTCTGGAAAGAAGCCTCCACTACCTGTTTCTTGTGCCGGTGCGACGCGACGTTCTTGTGGTCGGAAAATACATCTCTGGCCAGATCGCCACCGCCACGATCTTCATGGGGGGTGTCCTCGTTTCGTTCGTCCTGATGTACCTCCCTCACGGGTCGCAGGGGGCTGACTTTTTTACCAACGGGCCGGGTTTCGGGCACCTCCTGGCCTATCTCGGTGTCACGTTGCTGGCCTGCCTCGGCTATGGCGCCGTCTTCCTTTTGATGGGGCTTCTGTTCAAGAACCCGATTATTCCGGCCCTGGCGATTTACGGCTGGGAAAGCATCAACTTCTTCCTGCCCGCCACTCTCAAGAAGTTCTCAGTGATCCACTACCTCGACTCACTCTGCCCGGTTCCGATTCCGGCGGGCCCCGTCAAGATTCTGGCCGATCCCGCTCCGGCCTGGCTTTCGGTGCCGGGCCTGCTCGTCGTGACAGCCCTGGTCCTCGTTTTCGCCGGGTGGAAGATTCGACGCATGGAGATCACTTACAGCGGAGAATAGCGCTGGAAGAGTCTCAAGTTGCAAGGTCCAAGTCACAAACGGTCAGCGGAACCTTGAGACTTTCAACTCAATCAGTCCGACGCTGCGACTACCGAAGATCGGAAATGTAGCAGCCAACGGCACGGGTGTATGTCGGGTGGTCGCCCTCGCCGGATAGGCGCGAATCGAGGACCTCTTCCAGATCGTGGACGGTCGGTGCGGGTCGTTCACGGCCAAAAGCGACGTATCGATCATCGATCCGTCCCCGATAGATCAGTTGCCCCCCACCGTCGAAAACCGCTGCCTCGGGCGTCACTTCTGCCGCGACCAGATCGACGAGTCGATAGTCCGGATCCCGAACAGGCTCTCCCGGAAATCCATACTCGGACATGTGTTTCCGGATCAACTCCGCCGCTTCGTCGCGATCGAGGTAGACCATGAGAAAGCGGACCTGCTCCGATTCGAACAACTCGGAGATTCGACGCAGTTCAGGAGCGTAGCGGTTCGATATCGGACAGTCCGTGCGAAGAAAAACGAAGACGCTCAAGAGGGCTCCGTCTGAACCGAGAGGGGCCAAGACAGCCCCGTTCAGATCGACGATCCCAAGGCTTCTGTCGGAAGGGGCCGACACCGTTTCCGATTCTTGACCTGTGTGGAAAAGCCGGCAGCAACACAGGCCCACCAACATGACGAACAGAAACAGTTGTCGAGGCTGCACCATCGTGAAATACCTGCCGATCCATTATAACTCCGGCGGCCCGGACACAGGCGCGAGCGAATGACTGGAATGGCCATCGAGTAAAATAGAAGGCATGGCTGACCTCGATCACCTCGAACTCCTCAAACAGGGACACAACGTCTGGAACAGGTGGCGCAGTGAGAACGCTGATATCCGGCCCGACTTCGTTTCGGCCAACCTCTGCCGAGGCTCTTTGAGCGGATCCGACCTGAGCGGGGCAGATCTCACAGCATCAAACCTGAGAAACGCCATCATGAAGGGGGTCAACTTCGAAGGAGCGATGCTTCTCTACACTAACCTCAGCGAGACAGATCTGCGGAGTGCGATCTTCAACTGCGCCAAACTGATTCGAGCCGATTTGAGGTGGGCCGATCTGAAGGGAGCTGTCTTCCTGTCCGCCGATCTGCGGGGAGCGAAGCTGGACGCCGCCGACCTGAGCGACGCCGATCTGAGTGAGGCCGTCGGCCTGACGTTCGGGCAGCTGAGGAAATCCGTCCTCAACGGGAATACACGACTGCCGGTCTACCTGGGTCACGAAGAAGGCACGAAGTCACGGACCTGATCAGCCCGCGACTCCAGGCCTCTCCGGTTCATCGATCAGAAGACCAGCTTCAGACCGAACTGGATCTCTCTCGAATCGAAAGTATCCGTCGATCTTCCGAAACGCGAGTTGTTGACCCGCGGCTCCGGCTGCAGGAAGTTGGTTCGATTGAACAGATTAAAGAACTCCACTCGAAACTGCAGTTTCGATTCTTCCGTCAGCACGCTCGCCAGACTGAAGTCCTTGAACAACGAGAAGTCGAAGTTGGCAAATCCGGGACCCTGAAAGGTGTTCCGTCCCAGGCTGCCCGTCTGACCAGGCGTCGGCGTCGGGAAAGTGATCCCATTGAATATCCCTCCGTTGGGGTTGTTGGGATCGACATTGCCGTTGTCGGAAAAGGAATTTCCGGTCGTCGGAATGTCCGTTCGATCGTTGCTGGTTCCGTCGGCATTGAAGTCTCCGCCGCCCCCGAACCCATTTGAAAAATGGGGCGTCAGAGGCTGTCCCGACTGCAGGCTGAGCACTCCGTTGATCTGCCATCCACCGAGAACCTCTCGCACGACACCACTGTCCGAGTTGCGGAAGAACGGTGTTTCCCAGATGAAGTTCGTTTCGAAGCGATGTCGGGCGTCAAAGATTGAGCCGCCGTAGTCCAGAAAGAGCGCCGTCACGTCTGTCAGATCAGGTTGAACGAATAGAAGGGGGATTCCAACGGGAATTGGCCAATGGATTGTAAATCGCTCCATTGAAGGCAACACCGTACCCGGCGCGGACCGACATCTTGCCATCGCCAAACGGGTCCCAGGCTACGCCCAACCGAGGGGCGAAATTGTTGTTGTCGTTCGACGAGAGCTTGTCCGCCTGTGCAAAGCTCCCTGACGAAACTCGAGAGAAGATGTCGTTGCCCTGGCTCAGGTCGTAGGCCGTCGCCCGATTCTGATCCTCTGTCAGCCGGCCGAACCAGTCCCATCGGAGTCCCAGGTTCAGGGTCAGATTCGGAAGCAACTTGAAGTCGTCGTTCACGAAGAAACTGATTTCCGTGCCCCTCCAGGCTCGCCCATTCGATGCCAGCTCGGCCTGATTGGTGCCATCTACGATCCCCGGGTCAACTCCGCCGATCTGATAGTAAGGCTGATCGAGCGACAGCTGGACCAGATCGAAGAAGTAATAGCTGGGGCGTCCGACGTTGAAGTCGCTGTTCTCCTGGTTGCGGCGCGCCTCGAATCCAACTTTGATACCGTGCCGGCCCTTGTTGATGCTCAGAGTGTCCTGCCAGGCAAAAGTGTTCTCGTGAAACATCTGAGGGTAGCCGTTGTAAGCTCCGAACGGCGCAGTCAGGGTTCCCCCTTCCGCGATCAGTGGCACCCCCGGAGTCCCTGCCAGAACATCGACGACGTTTCGATTGAAGCCCGTCTTCGCTTCG
>CAJHYB010000280.1_pt1 | contig 13209 bp, 8 predicted proteins | sample 9198631 | NCBI WGS metagenome assembly CAJHYB01 (sample SAMEA7708354, study PRJEB35096) | sediment metagenome | biome: marine neritic benthic zone biome [ENVO:01000025]; feature: sediment [ENVO:00002007]; material: shallow marine sediment [ENVO:03000034] sea grass bed [ENVO_01000059] ... | reverse complement strand
TAGGCGCGGCAGTAATCCCCTCCCTCGGGAGTGTAATGTGGGGGTTGATTGAGAGCGATCCAGTAGGGGAAACCCCCTTCCTTAGAACCGGCGCTCGTTGGTAGCTTGGCGTCGCAAATCTGAAATCCATCGGGTGCGGCGAGCGTATAGCGACCTGACTTCACGGAATCTGGGCTAATGAACCAGACGAGGACATCACAATCGTCGATGGCATTCTTGATGCGATCGCACCGCCTCCAGCACCACCTGGAACTTGAACTTCGGCGTGTAACGCTTCAGCTGTTTGGCCATCGATATTTTCTCTTCGCTCGCTCGGAGAAATATCAACCCGACCTGCCAAGTCATCCTCAGCACTCAAGGTGGTTCAAGAAACGGGGCAACCCTCTACCCCCGCGCGGGATCTGAGCGGGATCCGACCTGTGGGCGGATGTAGCCTGTCGGAAGTATTCCCAGCGGTTCGAGACTCTGAAGGCGTTTTCCTGGCTCGGATCGGCTATGGCAAGAATGCGGTAGTGACCGAGGTTGGGATCGTGTCGGAGGTCTGAGGTATAGAGTCAAAAGATATCGCTCTTAGTATAACAAGTTGCTCAATCCAAGAAGGGTTGTTGCTTTTCTTGGCTCGTGGATCGGATGAGTTCAACGACAGGACGAAGCGTCTCGAAGGGTTGTGCGTCCCGGTTCCGGGGGATGATCGTATGGTCCCTGACCGTGGCGATCTGCCATGTTTCTCTGATCGGGGAATCTGCACACCGCTCCTGGGTGGTCTGTTACTCCGAGCAGGCACCCATAGAAACCTTGGCGTCTTTCGATCTGGTCGTCCTGGACGGTCAGGTTCACCCTCCACTTGAGCCGCTACTGGAGCGCGGAAGGACCGTTCTGGGTTATCTCAGTCTGGGAGAAGTCGCCTCTTACCGGAGTCATTACGACAGTGTCCGGTCGCAGGGGATACTTCTCGAGCGCAATCGACACTGGCCGGATAGCTTCATGGTCGATCTGCGCAGCCCTCTGTGGACCGAAAGAGTTCTCGAGGATCTCATCCCAGAGATCTTGCACGAGGGCTTCCATGGACTTTTTCTGGACACTCTGGATAACGCCGCTTTCCTGGAGGATCGCGACCCTGAAAAGTACGGCGGTATGACGTCAGCCGCCGTCCGGCTCGTCAGGACCATACGCCGCCACTACCCGTCGCTGCCGATCATGATGAATCGCGGGTACGAGATCCTTCCCCGTGTGGCCGACAAGATCGATCTGTTTCTAGCCGAATCACTTTACTCCGATTACGACTTCGATACTGGAACATACAAGCCGGTCTCCGTGGAGACTTACGAGGAGCAGGTTGGGATTCTGAGGTCGATCAGAAAACGCTGGCCGGACCTGCAGATCTTCACTCTGGACTACTGGGACCCAGGCGATCCTTCGGGACTGGCAGAAGTTTACGCGCGCCAGAGATCGAGCGGGTTCATACCCTACGTTTCGACCATCGCTCTGGATCGCGTTATTACCGAGCCGGTTCCACGATGAGTCGTCATCGATACTGGAATCGGGCGTTGGTCTTCCTGTCGGCTTTGACGCCGGCGATCACGGCCGAGGAGCCGATCTCGCGCGTTGTACTGGCCTTCTACGATTCGGATCACGAGAAGGTCGAGTGGACCAAGACGCATCAGTGGGCTGAGACGCCTCTGAACCATCTGGGCCTCGTCGTGAGATACAGGGATATCAACCTGCCTCTGCCCAGCCTGCGAGAGCTCGAAGACGTTCGAGGAATTCTCCTCTGGCGGGAAACCGATTGGATGCCAGATCCGCTTCAATTCCTCTCTTGGGCCAACGAGCTGGCCGATGACGGAAAACGCCTCGTCCTGTTGGGGGATCTTCCTTTCAGGCGCGACGGACAGGGCCGGAAGGTCCCTATGGAGAGACTGAACCGATACCTTTCGAAGCTTGGCCTGGAAATCGAGGATGCCTGGGTCTCAGTGACGTATGACGTCGACTTCGAACGGCGCGACCCCCGAATGATCGACTTCGAGCGTCCGCTCGGGGGCATTCTTCCTTCTTTCTCCATCTGCAGGGCTCAAGGGGCCTCCACGAGTTTCCTCAGGGTCCGACATGTCTCCAATCCAGACCTCGCAAGCGATCTGGTCGTCGTCTCACGAACGGGAGCCTTTGCAGCCGGCGATTACATCGTTTACGAGTCGGGCGAGAGGCGCGCCTGGATACTCAATCCATTCGAATTCTTCCGTCGCTCTTTCGATACCGATGAGATTCCGAAACCGGATGTCACCACCGTTTCCGGACGGCGTATCTTCTATAGCCATATCGACGGAGACGGCTGGCTGAACCGGAGCCAGATAGGGAGGTATCGGACTGAACGCCGGCTCGCTTCTGAAGTCATTCTGGAGGAGATACTCAGAGAATTCCCTGGACTTCCAGTAACCGTTGCGCCGATCGTCGCCGAGATCGATCCGGCCTGGGCAGGAACTGAGCGCAGTCAGAAGGTGGCGAGACTCATCTTCTCTCTGCCGCACGTTTCAGCAGGAAGTCATACCTACAGTCATCCTTTCGACTGGTCCTTCTTCGAGGACGATCGCCCCGAAAAAGAGAGAGTGTTTTCCTCCCGGTATGCCCAGTACTGGGGACGTGATCGGGACAAAGGGGGAGCCTCCTCTACCGCTCTCGCCGACCTCCGTCTCGACGGCAATCTCTTGCCGAACGCTGACGGGTCGCCTGAGGACGGGGAGAGCCTCTACGCCGTTCCCAGGGCTTTCGCCCACAGGCCCTTCAACCTCGACCTGGAAATAGGGGGCTCCGTCGAATTTATTCAGCGGCTGCTTCCCGACGGGAAGGAAGTCGAATTGATGCAGTGGTCCGGGGACACTCTGCCCTTCGAGACGGCCCTCGCCGCCGCTTCGAGGGCGGATCTCTTGAATATTAATGGAGGCGACAGCCGTTTTGACCGCGACTTCCCTTCTTATGCCTGGGTGTCGCCGATCGGACGTCAGGTCGGAGCTGAGATTCAAATCTACGCTTCGAACAGCAACGAAAACACCTACACTGACCTTTGGACCGACCGCCACTTCGGGTTCGTCCATCTCGTGGAGACACTCCGCAATACGGAAACGCCTCTCAGGCTCAAACCTCTGAATGTCTACTACCACATGTACTCGGGCGAAAGAGAGGCCAGTCTGGAGGCTGTCCGTTCGAATCTCGAATATGCGGAGAATCAGGAAATAGCACCGATCTCAGCGGCTCGCTACGCCGGAATCGCCAAAGGATTCTTCAAGAGCCAAATTGTCCAGATTGCCGAGAAGAGCTGGCGCATTCTGAATCGGGGTGAACTTCAAACAGTGCGGTTTGACCGTGCCACTCTCGAGTCTGTCGACTTTTCGAAATCGCAAGGGGTCGTCGGGCAGCGCCACGTGCAAGGCAGCCTCTACGTGGCACTTGACCCGGCAGTCGCTCGTCCACTGGTGACCCTCCGGCCGGAACATTCCACCGACCAGGATCCGCCCTCCTCTGTTGCATACCTGATTCAAAGCCGCTGGCTGATCCGAAACCTCTCGAGAGGGCCCCTCGGCTTTGAATGCGAGGCACGCGGCCATGGGCCGGGTGAGTTTGTCTGGAGGGTCCCGGAAACGGGTCTGTACAACGTCGAGGTCACGAGCGGCCAACGGCGAGTTTTCGGAAACGTGGTGCCATCATCACCGGACCGGACCCTGAGGTTCACGATCGAGAGAGCTGGAGTCGGATCGATGCACATTCAAGTCACAAGAGTCTCGCGCCGATGAAGATCCACATCTTCGTCGTTCTAGTCATCTCGACGGGCGTCGCGATCACCATGAGTCTGGCCCTGGTCCCAGGCGACAGAGAACTTGCCTTGATGTTCCTGAAGGACAAGGAGTTCGAGGAGGCCCGTAACCGATACGAAGTCTTGTGGGAGTCGGGTCGGCGGTCATCCTCGGTAGCGGGGCCTTTGGCCAGGCTCTATCTCCTTTTCGGTCAGATCGAGGCGGCCGTGCGTCTGATGGAGGAATTTGTCGAAGAGAATCCAGAGAATATCGAGGCCAGAGTCCAGCTCAGCTCTTTCTATCAGTATGCTCAGCGGCCTTACAGTCATGTCCAGAATCTGGATCAGATCGTTTCGATTCGTCCTTCGGAACCCGAACTGCGTGAGCTTTCGGCCAGTTTCAATTTCTATGGAGACTACGAAAAGCAGATCCGAGTCCTCAAGCAACTGGTCAATCTCTTCCCTCGGCCTCAGGATTTCGTCGACTTGGCTCGTTTCCAGGCCACCAGAGGGATGGATGAGGACGCCCTGGACACTCTGGAGAGGCTTGAAGAGTCTTTTCCCTTAGCCGTCGACGACGAGATTTTCGAGCTCAAGCTCAATCTTTCGCTGGACCTCGGACACAGCCGACAGGCGTACGACGATGCCGTCAGATGGCTGTCGCGCGAACCGGCACCCGAGTGGTTCCTCAAACTGGCGATGCTCTTCCGATTCAAGGGCGAGCCGCAAATGGCCGTCCAACTGCTGGGCATCATCGAAAAGGAGTTTCACCGCCTCCCGGAAGTCCTCGAGGAGTTCATCGAGATTCAGATCGAACTCGATCGGAAGCGACTGGCCTTTTCCAGACTGCAGAGGCTCTTTCTACAAGGCTCGCTGCCGCCGGCCCTGGAGAATCAGGTCATCCATCTGGGACTCGACCTCTCTGAGTGGCATGTCGTTCGTCAGGTCGCAGAGAAAAGTGAAATCAATCGGCTGCAGGAGGAGGCCCAGGTCAGACTGGCGGAATTTTCGATCAATCCCCCTCGTCCTGAGATGGTCGAGCGACTCTTGCAGGAACTCGATCGAGAGTTCTTTGAGAAGTATCCGATTCTGACCGCGGAGCTGAAACTGGCAAGTGGCGATCCGGATTCCGCTCGTCGGTGGCTGAACAAAGCCGAGAAGAGGTCGACCCTGCAGCAGGGTCAGCCTTACCGCCTCGCCAATCTGTATTTTCGCCTGGGACGGCAGCGGGCTGCGATCGATGTCAGCGAGAAGCTGCTTCACCAACCGGGTTCCGATCTTTCTCTCTTGTGGGACCTGACCCAAGCTTACCTGGAACTGGGTGAGCTTCACCGTGGCCGTCTTTTTTTCGACGCGCTCCGACGGGTTCGCAGCGAGGAGAGTTGCGCTAACGCATGGGCTCTCCTGGCCGCGTCGTCGGGGGAGAGCGCACCCGTGATCGAGTGGTTGGAAGCGCTGCCGTTCGAACGGAGCGACCCCGATAGACTGACCGATCTTTACCACGTGGCTGTCGGACGTAAGCTTGACCGGTTGGCATACATTTGTGCCAGCCGCCTCAAAAGGCTCCGCGGAAACAGGACAGATCACTTCCTTCTTTCGGCAAGCCTGACCCGGCTGGGGCGCCCGCAAGAAGCCCTCGCGCTGCTGGACTCTTTCGTGCCGGAAGCAACGGACGAAAAGGACGTCTACGCGATGGCGCTGCAGGCCGGCTGGGAACAGGGCTTACCGATCGCTGAGGATTGGAGGGATTACTGGCGGGAAAACCTCCAGACGCATGACGCGCGGGGATCCGTTTCCGAACAGGCGACGTATGCACTGCTCCAGGTCGGAGACGAGGAGTTCCTCCTTCCGACTCTGCACCGGTTCGCCCGTAACGACCCCGAGAAATGGCTTCACGCTTACGCCGAGGCGACTCGCAAGGTGGGGCGAGAAAGCGAACTCATCGTTTTCCTAGAAGAAGAACTCGAACGGAGCGACCTCGATCTGTCGCAGAAGTCGATCCACATGAGTCTTCTTCACACGAGAGCAGGACCGGCGCGGTCTCTGCCCTTCCTTCGGCGGTTCGCTGAGGGGCCCGACGCCGCCTGGAGCCACGCCTACCAGGCTGCGCTGGAATCACTTCTTCTTCACGGAGAACTCGTCGATCACCTGGTTGCTCGGTCGCAAAGGTCGGATCTGACCGCCGACGAAAAGCGCGCGGTCGCCTACCGCCTGCTGGAGTACGGCCGCAAGCGACCCGCCGAAGGCCTCTTTCGCGATTTGGCCGAGCGGGCGGACTCAACGAGTTCTGATGCGGCTCAGTTGTTCTATCTGTGGGGTCCGCGTCCATCCGAAGAGTCACTACTCTGGCTCCAGGACAGGGTGCGCTTCTCCAGTGGGGTCGAACGGATCGGCTGGGCCCGGTCACTTCTCGACTTCCAGGCCCCGGAGCGCCTGCTGGAGTGCCTGACAGGCCTTGACTGGGACGAGGCTCGCCCCCAGCTCGTGGACCTCTACCTGTCGGCCTGGCGGGAAACAGACTTCGAAACCTGGACCCGGAAGGTGGCCCAGGGAATCTCGATGACCCGCAGCCCTGAACGACTCCGTGCTTTCGCCCGACTCACCTTCGAAGCCGGATTAGAAGAGCAAGCTCGGGAGGGCTACGGCAAACTGTCGTCGATCGAGGGCGAAGATTTCGAAGCTCTCAAGCGTCTTGGGCAGTTGGCCTTCTCTCGAGGGGCCTATCGGGCTTCGCAAAGGTATCTCGAAGATGCCCTGTCATTGCAGTCCGATTACGAGACTCTGTTCTATCTGGGTGAGATCGCTCTTCGGGAGAACGATCCCGACGGCTCCGCCTTCTACTTCAGGGGAGCCTTGCAGGAGTTGGATGCGACAGCGAGTCCAGAGGACCCATCCAATGCTCTTCGAGTCCGGGCCCTTCTCTTGAACCGGCTGGGACAGCTCGAAGCCTCTCTGGCCCTGTTCGAGGAACTGCTGAGTCAGAGGCCCGGCGACCTGAACCTGACTGCCGACATGGTGGTCGCCCTGCTCGGTAACAATCGTCTCGATGAGGCGCGTTCTATTCTGGAGAGCACCCGAGCCAGACAGATGGCCCGCAGCGAAGATCCGTCCCAATCGAATCCAGTCACCTCAGGTCACCTTCGGGCGGCCGGGCGCGTCGCACACCCCTCCCGACCGGTCAGGTCGGCGCCGCTCGATGTTGCGATTCTGGAACAGGACGGCTGGACTCGACTCGTCCTCAGCTCTCCTCAAAAACTGACTTGGGACGGCGAGATCTCAAGCAGGTCGGTGCTCCTCAGATTCAACGGACCGGTGAATCTGTCTCGAGCGAACTCGGATCTCCCGAGGGCATTCTTCCTGCGACAGGGTTGGGATTCTCTTCTGATCTCGAGCGACATGGACACCCGCTTCAGAATCGATCGGGTCGATGACACCCTGGTTATCGACTTGCGGCCTCAATCGAGTGCCCGCAGCCTCACGCCCCTGCAGCTTCGCAAGGCTCAACTGGCCCTCGATCTGCTCAGAGTCGAACTTCATCAAAAGACAGGAGACTTGCCGGAAGTCGACCGCTTGCTCACTCAACTGGAAGAACGCTATCCCGGCAACCCCAGACTACTGACTTACCGGGCAGCCCTCGAAAACCGAATCGAGAGGCCTCGCCAGGCACTCGAGCTCTCCGTTCGTGCCTTGGAGAAACACCCTGATGACGAAGACATTCTTCTCTTCCAGGAAGAGATCCTTAACGGTCGGCGACCCGAGGGAGGACTGGAAACCGAATACCGGACGATCCAGGGTGAACGACGCGAAATGCGGCTGGGCATGAGGGGTGACGCGCCTGTCAGTCATGGCCTGCGCCTCGGCGGACAAATGGAGTGGAATGACGTGGACTTCGATGAGACCGTTGCCGAATCCGGACCCCCGACCCCTCGTCGGCAAGACTTTTTTCGGGGTCGCATCGATCTCAAGCTGGAGACGGCTTCCGACACCCGGTATGAGGCGTCTTTTCTGTTGAGCCGCGAGACCGGCCCGGGATTCGGATTCAGCTTCCTCCGACCGGACATCAGGGGATCCACCCGTATCAGTTACGAATACAGGCGAGCGGTCTGGGACTCGACCGCCGCCCTGCTCGCCGGCCAGTCCAGGAATCGACTCGAATTCTCCCGACAACACCGGTTGCACCGGCGTCTCGCGGCGCTTGTCTCTGGGTCCTACAACCGTTACCTGGCAGAGGGACTTCCCAGCCAGACATCGATCGCGGGCGGCGCATCCTTTCAGTACGAGCTGCCCTCTCGCGTGCTCTTCCTGGAATACGGACTCGATGCTGAGTATTTCCTCTCGGAAGAAGACTTGACCATTGCGTCCGGACCTGTGTTTCAGGCGAGTCGCGAAGTCCACTCGGCCGCGCTGAATTTCAGAAAGTCATTCTCAGAAACAGTTCTGGGCGAAGCATTCGGCGGATACAGCCTGGACCGCTTGGGGGGCAGTGGGTACTTCTTTGGAGGAAACCTGCAGTTCTCAATCTCCAATCGGTTCACGGGGCGATTGTGGTCCGAGCGGCGCCCTTTTTCAATCGACACTAACCGTAACGAAACACGTTTCGGACTGGCACTTGACTGGAAGTTTTGATGCGAGGAGCCCGAAGTACATGTCGCCTTCTGCGAATCGGTCCCGGCCTCGGGCCAAGCGCCGCCAGGAGACCATTTCGTGTCACCATGATCAGAGTCGCGAAGTCAAAACTCGGGGCCACCCGGAGTCACGACAACCTTCCTCTGAGAGCATCAGATCCCTTGATTCGTGAGTGGCGCAAGCCGACGATCTGGCGGGACCCGGCGGAAGCCTTGGAAGGGGCCGCGACCGAAACTGACGCCAGCGGTAACACAGGGGACTTCCAGGCATGATGGAGGCCACCTTTCCGGTTTCCACACACCCGACGGAGCGTCGAGACGCCACGGAGGCGGATGGGGGGGAGCGCTCGGAGTCAGGCGGGCGCAGGGGAGCAAAGCAAACCGAACCCGATGCTCCGGCTTCACTCTTAGGCCTGAAGCTCTCGGCCGCTTTCGAGATTCTGATCTTCTTCCTGGGCGTGATGGCACTCGATCTGCTCTTCCTGGACGGTTCGCGCTTCCAGGACGTATCGCCCCACCCATTCTGGGCCATCGTGATTCTGATGGCCGCTCATTACGGAACCCGCGAAGGGGTGCTGGCCGCTGTTGTCGCCTCTCTGATACTCCTGACCGAACCCAGGCCCGAGCCCTCTCTCTCCGAAGATCTATACGATTACTCAATCTCCGTCGCGCGACTCCCGTTGCTCTGGCTCGTTTCAGCCACTGTGCTGGGGGAGATCCGGATGCGACAGTTCCGCGACAGACGAGGGCTGAAACAGCGACTTCACACCGCCGAGGAACGCGGAGAAAGCATCGCCGCTGCCTACGAAAAGATCAACGCCGCCAAACAGGGGCTCGAGGTCCAAGTAGCCTCACAGTTCGATTCGGTGGCCACTCTCTTCAATGCCGCCAAGACTATGAGCCGCCTGCAGCCGGACGAGGTCCTGCTCGGCGTCACCGAAATCGTGCGGTCTCTGATCAACCCGCACAAGTTTTCCATTTTCCTGATCGAGGGAAGCCGTTTCAGCGTGTTTCAGAATCACGGCTGGACGCCCTCCGACCGGTTTTCGGAGTCTTTTGGGTCCGATTGCCCGATCTTTAGGGAGATCGTCCTCGAGCGTCGCATTCTCTGCGCAGCCAGAACGGAACACCAGAAGTGTCTGGGCGGCGAAGGGGTACTGGCGGGACCCCTCGTCGATGCTCCGTCGGATCGCGTCTTCGGCATGTTGAAGATCGAAGAACTGAGTTTCCGCGATTTCAATCTGAGCACCACGCACATTTTCCAGGCGATCTGTGAGTGGTTGGGGACAAGCTACACGAATGCTCGGAATTACCAGGAGGCTCGGGCGGCCGCACTCCGCAAAGCCCGCGCTCAGCTTTTTTCTTCTGGAACGCGCACCTCGCAGGGGACTTTCTTGCAGGCGCTGGCACGCAAGATGGGATTCGATCTTTCAGTGGTCAGAGTCGCGCTGACCGGCCCCGACTCCAGCCAGGACAATCGCGATCGTTTTTCGCGGCTGCTGATGAAGGTGGTCCACGAAGAACTTCGCAAGACCGACGTCGCCTTTGAGTCCCGTCAGTCCGGATCCGTTGTGCTGTTGCTTCTGCCTGGAACTTCAAGTCAAGCCGCTATCACTGTGGCAGGTCGCATTGCTGAAAGCATCAAACGAAACGCGGATCAGGTATCGGTCGAAGGGCGGGTCTCCTTTGCGATCAAGTCTCTCCACCAGCAGACAAAGGCGGGCGGCTTGTTGTCCCGAGAGGAGTTCCTGCATCGTCTCAATCTCATCGAACGACTCTCAGCTCGAGTCGAGATCGAGAACACACTGCTGGCTCTTGAAACTCGAAGTGTCGAACGAGGAGCGGAAGGAGAACTCCACGCGGCCCAACTCGTTCGGCGTTCGCTGGCGGACCTCCTTCGCGATGACTCGACAGCTCTCGGCTACGAGGCTTCTCATGGCAGGTTTACCGTCCTGCTGCCGGGCTGCGGGACCACACAAGCGGCCCAGACCGGAGATGAATGGAAGAACCGGCTGCAGAGGGATCTCGGAGAAAGAATCGGGGCACTCGATTTCTCCGTCAGCGTACAGAAACTCTCGGAGATCGGGGGCTGTTCATGAAGCGAAGCCATGAGAGACACCCTGACACAACGGGCGTTCTGCTCCAGCGGACCATCCTCGCTGCTCTCGCTCTGGCTGCAGTTCTCGTCGAACTTACGCTTCTGAGCTGGTTTGCGGCCGAGCAACTGTCGGCGTGGTCACTCTTGCTGGCGCATGCGGCGGTGGTGGCTCTCTTGTCCGGTTTTACGTGGCTGTCCCTTCGCCTTTCCTGGGATCTCAGATTCGCGTCGCTTCTGCTGCTTTCCACTTCGACCACGGGTCCTGTGGGAGGCGCCGGCACCATCCTGTCGTTGCTACTGGTGTCTTGCCTGTCCCGGTTCTCAAGGCCCTTCTCCGAGTGGTACGACGGTCTGTTTCCGGAGGTGCGGGTCGGATTCGCCGAAAGGGTCCTGAACGACATAGTGACCAGCGGAACCGACAGGCGGGTCGGCACCCCGACGCCTTTCCTGGACGTTCTGACTTACGGTTCCGTCGAGGAGAAGCGAACCGTCATATCCCTGGTCAGCAAGAACTTCAGACCTTTGTTCTCCACGACCTTGCTCAAAGCCCTTCGAGATCCGAGCCAGTCCGTGCGCGTCCAGGCGGCGACGGCCATGGCGACCATAGAAAGGCAGTTCCACGAAAAGGCCCTGCAGTTGGCGCAGGAGGTCGAGCGTGAGCCGACTCCGCCGGCCGATTGGCTCGAACTGGGACGCTTCTATGAGGAATACTCCTCCACCGGTCTGCTGGACCGCAGCAGGGAGGTCCATGCTCTCAGGGACGCCAGACGAGCTTACCAGCGCTACCTGGAGGAATGCCCCGACGATCTTCGCGCCAGGACTGAGCTGGGCGGAATCCTCGTTCGGACAGGGGAGTTCGAGGAGGCACTTTCCCACTTCCTCGACTCCGTTCGCGCTGACCCGGACGACATCGAATCGCGCCTGGGTCTAATGGATTGCCTCTATGAGCTGGGACGATTCGAAGATCTGCGAGAGATGTCCCGGTCGGCCGCATGTCTGCCCGAGAAACAGGGATCGGCGGCAAGTCACCGAGGTCCGGTCAGCCTTTGGGCTGGTTCGGACAAAAATTCCGCGGCCGTCGGCGGGAGTGGAGGGGCGAGTCTTTGAGTGGACCGACGGCTGATGTCTGCATGGTTCTAGAGGGAACGTACCCATTTGTGCCGGGAGGTGTCTCCTCCTGGACCCACGAACTGATCCAGTCTCAGGCCGACCTGACTTTCCACCTTCTGGCGTTAACCCCGGCTGGAGCCGAATGGACCCTCCGATACGAACTCCCGAAGAACGTCGTCGGAATGACCAGAGTCTCCCTCTCAGAACTGCCCGAGGGATCCTTGTCGAGTCGGGAAACCCGAAGAGTCCTGAGCCGATTGGGTCCGCCGTTGCTGCGACTCGGAAAAGGAGGGGGGCTCGCAGAGATTCAAATGATGCTGGACGCAGTGGCCCCCTACAGAGGCCGACTCGGAAGCGACGCGCTTTTCAACTCCAGAGCGGCCTGGGACCTGCTCATGAGTATGTATGACGAGTATCTGCCGAACGGTCCCTTCAACAACTTTTTCTGGAGCTGGCGTGCCTGCTTGACCGCGCTCTTCAGCGTTCTGCTGGGGGAACTTCCCAAAGCCCGCGTCTACCACAGTGCATCGACCGGATATGCGGGTCTGTACGCGTCGCGAGCAAGCCTCGAGACAGGCCGGCCTTCACTTGTCACTGAACATGGGATCTACACCAACGAGCGAAGGATCGAAATCGCAATGGCCGATTGGCTCTACGAGGGGCCCTACGCAGGTCTGACTGTCGAGACCTTCTTTCGTGACCTGAAGGGATTCCTGATGCAGGTCTTTACGGCCTTCTCCCGGGCCACCTATGAGGCCTCCAGCAAGACTCTGACTCTTTTCGAGGGGAACCAGGTGCTCCAGAAGCAGGATGGTGCCGACCCCGGGAAGATGCAGATTGTCCCCAATGGAGTCGACTTCGAAAGATACTCGTCGATTAAGAGGGTTCCACATTCTCCGACGGTGGCATTGATCGGCCGAGTGGTTCCCATCAAGGATGTCAAGACTTTCATACGAGCCTGCTCCCGGCTTCGGGTTCTGATGTCCGATCTGACTGCGCTGGTCATGGGACCCAAGGAAGAAGACCTCAGATACTACGAGGAGTGCCGGCAACTCGTCGAGCACCTCGGACTACGGGACACGATTCGATTCACCGGCAAAGTGAAGCTGGAAGACTATCTCGGACGAATTGATGCGCTGGCCCTGACGAGCATCAGCGAAGCCCAGCCTCTCGTCATTCTGGAGGCTGGAGCAGCGGGGATTCCCACGGTAGCGACAAACGTGGGAGCTTGCCGCGAGATGATCCACGGAGGGCGGAGCGAGTCCCCCAGCATCGGTCCGGGAGGTGCCATTACCGCTCTGGCCAGCCCGGACGAGACTGCCCAGGCGCTGGCGAGGCTGTTGAGTGACCCGGACTGGCGCCGGACTTGCAGCCTGAACATCAAGCGTCGAGTGGAGCGCCACTACAACAAAACGCAAATGGTCCGAAGCTACCGTGACATTTACGAGGAATGGCGGACAGCGCCGGCTGTGAGAAGACCGGCGATCAGAGAGAGACGATGGCCGGAATAGGTTTCGAGCTGAGAAGGCTGAGCCTGAGGGAGGATTTTTCAGGGCTTTTCAAGGCGCTCGTCCACGCGTCCTTGGCCACTTCCG
>CAJHYB010000251.1_pt1 | contig 13212 bp, 8 predicted proteins | sample 9198631 | NCBI WGS metagenome assembly CAJHYB01 (sample SAMEA7708354, study PRJEB35096) | sediment metagenome | biome: marine neritic benthic zone biome [ENVO:01000025]; feature: sediment [ENVO:00002007]; material: shallow marine sediment [ENVO:03000034] sea grass bed [ENVO_01000059] ... | reverse complement strand
GCTGATCAACTCGATCCGCGCCATCGAGTCCAAGGCCAGGTCCGCAATCAGCTTCGTATCGCTGGTGATTTCACTTTGGTCCGCACCGGTCACCGAAGCCAGCAGGGCTTCTGTCGTTTCGATCCCGACTGCAGATCGCGAAGGAGGAGCGGACCCGGCACTTGAGGTTGTCTTCGACGCCCGAACCCAATCGGCAACGGCATCTCGATCGATCTTCAGGGTTCTCGTTCTTGGGAAGTCTTCCCCAGGCCAAAGGCTGTATTCGCGAATTTGCTGTCTGTCCTCGAGCCTGCGGTTGATCTCATCAACGACCTGCGACACCCTCGGGGAGCGCCGCTTCAGGATCAGGCAGACGTGCACGACCTCCATCCTGCTCCGTTGTGAGGCAACGGCGCAGCTGTCGATCACGGCGGGGTGGTCGTTGACGCACCTTTCCAGGTCTTCGGTGTAGACGTTCTCTCCCGAGGTCAAGACGATTTTGAAGTGTTTCCTGCCGACGAAGCGCAGGTGACCTCGCTCGATTCGACCGACGTCCCCGGTGTGATACCACCCCTCACGAAAAGCCTTGTCGGTCGCGACCTCATCCTCGAAGTAGCCCGGTGAAACGTTCGGTCCGGACACCAGGATCTCGCTTTCGCCGGACAGCCGAATCCGATTCCCTGGCAAGGGCCGACCGCACGATCCAGGACGCCTGGACCGCCCGACCCAGGGCCCGGTGGCGACGGCCGTCACCTCGGTCGCCCCATAGCCTTCTAGGACTTGGATACCCAACCGTTCCCAACGTCGAGAGACCTCCCGGTCCAGCGTGGCCCCTCCGACAGCAAAGAAGCGGAGGTCCCTGCCCAGGTCCCGGTGGATAGACCGAAAAAGCTGGCGACGGAGCGCGAAGGGCAGTGGCCGGCTCAACTTCAGGAGAAGTTCGTACAAGGGCGCTCGACCCCGACGAGCCGCCTCGGCCTCCACCGATTGAAGCATCCTCTTCAGAACCAGCGGTACCGCAACGAGATGCGTGCATTTCGAGTACCTGAATTCCCTCGCTATCGATGAAGCAGTGGATCGAGGAGGGTAGCGAATGCAGGCACCCTTTGAGAGTGGCAGGAAGAGGTTGATGATCTGTTCCAGCATGTGGCTCAGCGGGAGAATCGAGACCGACTCATATCGCGGCAGCTCGGGGATCATGACAGCAGCCGAGCGCAGGTTGGCGAGGACGTTGCCATGGGTGATCATGACTCCTTTCGGACTCCCCGTTGTCCCGGAAGTGTACACAATCTCAAAGAGGTCAGAACGCGTGACTTCAGGGAATGAGTTCAGCGTCGGGTCGGAGCTGTCCAAACGAGTGAGTTCTCCGACCGAGATCAGATTCGCCGGCGGCATCTTCGCTTCAAGCGCACTCGAATGGATTCCGAGTCGCGGGCGAGTGCGATCGGCAATACGTCCGATCAGCTGCGGACTACTGGCCAGATCCACTGGAACGACGACCGCGCCGAGCCTTGCGCAGGCAAGTAAAGTCAGTGCGAATCCGGGGCCGTTCTCGCACAGAATCATCACCCGGTCACCTTTGCCGACCTGCAGTGAAGACAGCTTCGCGGCTATTTGAAGAGAACTGGCGCAGGCTTCCCGGTAGCCGATCCGGGTTCTCCCTAAACCGTTGCGGGACTGGAACGCGATTCGATTCGAGAACCGCTCTTCACAGGCTGCGAACCAGTCTCCGATGTTTCCGAATTCATCTTGAGCCGGTGACGTTTCTTGCCTCGTGGAGGGCTCGTGATCCCGCAGGAAGGCCATCTGGTGCGAATGCTACCAGAACCGTGGACAGGCGGATGAAAGGAGGGACAATCGTACTGACGTCTGCTAGAATCTGCGCACTTTCAGAGGTTCAATCTGACATGAGAACAATACTCGCATTCCTCGCAGTCGTTTTTCTGTGCCTCCTTCTTCCCGCTTGCGGTCCAGCAATGGAGCAGGAAGTCATGAGACAGACCATGGAGGACGATGAATACGATCCGGACGATGAACGCCCCGACATCGAGGACGGCTCTGATGTGGAGCAAAACGTTGAAGACCCAAAGGACCGCTTCACGCAGATCGACGTTGCTCTGCCTCAGTTCACCGAGCCCATTCGGACGATGTGGGTCGGCCTTCCCATTGGGACAACGTTCTTTGGCTTTCCGGAAGGGAGCCTGGTGGGAACCTGGGAATGGACCACAAATGAGGGTCTCTCTCTACCTTGCCTCTTGATCGGAGGTGGTGCAGGCAACTTGCTCACGGGGGACTGCAACAGCGACGTGATTCCTGAGATTGACCTCGGAGGACGATTCGGATGCACACCTGCCGCGGGATCCGACCAACCCTCTGCGGGCTGTTCTCTGACGGAGAGCGAAATTCGAGATCTCAATCTCAGCGGCGAGGAGTTGATCATCAACTTTTCCAACGGCTACACGCCCCTGGAGAGTTTCGTTTACGGCCCGGGCGACTACAACATCAGTTTTCTCGGTCAGATCTTCGACCTGAATTGCGATCCGGAAGACAACTTCAGATTCAACGTCCCGGTGACTTTTGAGTCGAGGGATGGGGATACGACTCGGCAGACACATTCACTGCTGTGCAATACATCAGTGATTCCTCACGCTCCGCTCGGCACGTTCGGCCCGTTTGAACTGGTACTCGAACTCGTCGCGAGCAATCCGTTTCCGACGACTGAAGATGTGGTCATAACCGCGTTCGAAGCCAGTACCGGTAACGAGGCCATGATCACGATCGATGACGTGACTGCTCATCAGCACAAACGCACCCTCGATCCGCGATCGTCCTGTAACCTCAAAATCACCGGGGATGATCCCGGGAACACTTTCTGGTTCTCCGTTTCGGGCAGCGCCGACTTGCCGAGCAGCCTCACCTACACAACGATCGACAACTTCGATGAAAACGCTCCCAGGGTCGCAGGCGAAGCAGGCATCTCAGGCTCCGGAGTCGGCCTCAGGCATGTCACGGACCTCAGCCGAGTGGGTACGAGCGATACGGCCTTCGTCATCCTGAACTCCACGGACGCTGAGGCTACGATCGACGTGACTTTCCAGGCGACGGACAAAGGCGCAGCCGCGAAGCAGCAGGTCCCGCCAATCACGAGACAGTTGACGCTCGGCCCTCGACAGCAGACGGCTCAGTTCTTCGGGCCCTTCTTCGAACTGACTGGAGGAGACGTTTCAGGAACGCTGACAGCCGTCAGCAATGCCTCGATAGCAGTGTTGACTTTGCGGACTCGCGCCGGCTTCCAGAGCGCCAGCCTGCCATCTGCGTTCCGGTGACGCGCTCGAGCGTTGGTCAGGTCTCTTCATTCGCCTTCGACCGCAGACACCGACCTGCGACCTGAGTTCTGCTTCAGAATCCCCAGAGCCCGGTCTGCCAACCTGTCAGGATTTCCATCGCCCAGGCCAGCCCGAGGTGAACCGCCAGGCCGGGCCAGATCGACCTGTATCTCAGACTCAAGAGACCGAGGACAATTCCGGTGGGGATCGATGCCGCCGTTTCGAGGATCGGCTTGCCGAAGTGAATCATGCAGTACGGAATCGTCATCACCAGCACGGATGAGGACCCCAGACTGAGCCTGGTCCCATGCAGGAGGAAGCCTCGAAAGAAAAACTCAACGCTGACGAACTGCAGCCCATACAGCAACTGCCAGCAATAGAAGACGGATCCGAGTGGCTCCCCGGACGGAGGTTTGTAGAGTGGGTATTGGCTCTGGAACGTCTCTGTGAAAGAGAGCAGGACATAGATGGGCAGCATCAGCGCAAAGAGAACGGCGCTCACCGCGAAGCCTTCCAGCGTTCCCCTCAGCCGCACGCCAAAGGCTGAAAAGGGCTCTCTGAGAATCCAGCGCACGACCGCCGCCGGAAGAATCAGGAAAACGAACACCGACATTGCGCCAAACAACAGGTTCCGGTTCAAGGACGCTGATGGAGAATCGAAGAACCAGGCCCGCAGGTCGGCGGCGGGCTGATCAAAGCCCAGGGCAACCAGGTAGGCGGGTAATCGTAGCGGTCCCGCGACGCCGAAGTAGTACCATATCGTCAGGACAAGGGGAGCCGTGACAAGTGCGACAGTGGTTGTTCTCGAGCGATTCCGGAGCTGATCGAAGTCAACTGCAGAGGGCCGGTCGGACCGTAGAATTGTATCGGCAATAGCGTGTCCTATAACTCGGAACGGCGCCACGAAAAACCCCCGGCTGCATTCTGCCATAGAGACGCAGGACCCGGGCCTGTTCCGCTATCGACTGCCGACACCAGCACCGCAACCGCCAAGCAACCGGACCTCGGCGGCGAGCGCTCAGGTTCAGTTGGAGGACGCGCACCGTCAGGACCGGCCCCGAGGACGGGGAGCGCGCAAGTCCGGGAGCGACCTTGTACGGTCTGGGGGCTTGTCGTTTCTGCCCGAATTTCGCCAGGGGTGTGAGGCCGTCGACAAGTCAGTGGCCACACTGCTCGATCAGTGGGACATCCGAAAGCCGACGGGCCCATGCCATCATGGCATCGGCAGCCTTTTCCTTCAGGTCGAGTTCCCCTTCTTCCGGTACAACCTGTTCTTCTATGTCTTCGTACTCTCTTTTTTCGATCGCACGAAAGGAGATCCAAGGTTCAGGGCTGCCCTCAATGTTCTGGAGTCGAAGCTGAGCCCGGACGGACAGATTGTCGATGAGACACCTCATCGAGGGCTGAAAGGCTTGAAACTCTGCGAAAAGGGCCGCCCCTCGAGACCCGCGACCGCACGGTACGATGAGATCAGGGGCGATGTGAATCTCGCGCAGAGGGGCTGAGGCACAGAGTCCTGTTGCTGGGGTCTCCTCGAGGCGTGGTCGTGGACAGACGACTCACACTCAGTACCGCGACCGTCAAGGGAGCGGATACCCAGCGTCTTCTTGTCTCTGCTTGAGCCGTCCCCAACAAGAGCTCAAAAACTGTTTTTCCCGGTTGCGACAATGCAATGCGGGGGTTACCTTTTCTCTGAGGGGTCAAATCGTCGACCTCTTGGAACCGGTCGAGCATAGGATGGTGTGCAGATGCTCTCCATAGCCGCTTGGGCCATCGTCTGGAGCTTAATTCCTCACCCGCCTCTCACCTCTCCTCCCGTCCCTCAGCAGCAGGCGAGTGCACAGTCTTATTCGGTCGATGGAGAGATCGGCTTGAGCGCCGTCTTCGTCGACGTCAACGGGAGCGAGGAAAAATATCGCAGCGACTATAACTACACACCCGGATTCAACCTGAGGAGCTTCGCTCTGAATCTTTCGAGCGAAGAACCCGGGCAGACGCTGGTGGATTTCCTGAATCTGCAAGGTTCCGGTTTTGGCGACTCTGATCCCAGTGAACAGGCGGTACTCTCATTCGGGAGACGCGGCTCATTCGAATTCAACGGGCGCTATTGGAAACAGGACTTCTTCTCCTCGCTTCCGTCATATGCTCTGGGCAGCCACCTCCATGACAACGCCCGCCGTGTCTTCGATCTGAATCTCAGGATTTACCCTCATCCACGATGGTTCGTTGAGCTCGGATACGTCCGCAACAGTCAATACGGCACGTTCTACAATAGCGATGAAGCGTTTCGAAACCTCGTCGAGGTCAGTGAACCCCGTCGTTCGACGACGCAGGACTTTCGTGTGGGCGTTTCCTACCACGGCCCCGTCCTGCAGGCGGGGGTCACTCAGAATTTCAGGAAATTCAAGGACGATCCGGAGCGCACAGAGAACCGCCTTTTGGAACCGGGAACGCTTCCGGAAATCGACGGTACCGAGCCGGTTCGGCTCTCCATTCCCTCGACGAGCTTCCTGGTTCGCGTATCCCCTTCAGCGTCATGGTCCGTGGATGGACGTTACGTCTACAGCGACGGACGCGCCGAATCCACGACCTCGGATTTCCTGAAGCTGGCACTTTCCGAAACGCTCGACCTGGAGGAGATCGTCAAAGCCACCAGCGTCAGCGACCGTCCCGAACACCGTGCGACGGTCACAGCCACATTCAATCTGACTGATCAGCTCGTTTTCAGCAATACCTTCAGACTGCATGTTTTCGACATCGAAGGCATGTACGCCAAGTCTCTGACCTTCCCCCCATCGCAACCGAACGCGGGCGAACTGGTGCTGGAGGAGGAGGCTGTGACCGACATCGATTACCGGCTCTGGAGAAATCGCCCTCAGCTCGAGTTCTTCATCAACCAGGATTTCTCGGTTTACGGTGGATACGATTACTCGGACAGGCTCGTGGAAGAGACGCTCGATCCGGATCGGCAGGTGCGGATTGCCCATCTCGGCTTCGGGGGCGCAAGCTGGCGTCCCTACGATGGCGCTCGACTGAATCTCGAATTCGAGAAGGGAACGGCCAACAACGCATTTGCCGTTACGGAACCGCGACGCCAGACTCGATTTCGTTTCTCGTCGCATCTCCCCCTGGGAAGGTCCCTGACACTGTCTCCCCATTTCCTTTACTTCGAAAGCAGTAATCCGGGGGGAGAGGAGGAGTTCGAGTCGGACAGTTACCAGGCCGGAGTTGAGGCCCACTATGCTGAGCCGGACGGCCGGCTCTCGGTAACGGCTGGTTACACATTCTTCGATCTGAAGACCCTGACCGACATCCGTTTTGCCCTGGCCGGGATTCCCCAGCAGGGAACCTCCCGATACGACACTCAACTTCACTTCGGTCACGCCCTGGGAGTCATCCCGATCAAGGGGAGCCTTGCGATTCGGCTGGGTTATCGGCTCCTGTTAGATCCGGACGGATCTTCGTTTCCTTTGACACGTCACGAGGGGATGGGCGGCCTGGAATTCAAGACAGGAGAATCCTGGTGGTGGCAGCTGGAGTGGAACTACGTTTCCTATGATGAGTCTCTGGCCGACTTTCAGGACTACACAGCAAATCGTCTCTCCGTGACTGTAAGAAGGAGTTTCTGAATCGTGCGTCGAACATCTCTGCTCGAGACTCAGATCGTTCTCTTCTTCAGTCTCCTCGGGGTCACATCGGCACAGGACCCTTCCGACTTTGCAGGGAGCGAGATGTGCGCCGTCTGCCACGACGAAACCGCCGCGCATTTTCAGAAGAGTCCGCATTGGAACGCGGATCGCCTCGCGCTTCTTCCGGCCCACGAAGTGGGCTGCGAGTCCTGTCACGGCCCGGGAGCCTCTCACGCGAGCGATCCGAGCGAACCGATCTTCGCTTTCAGGGAAGAAAGCGCCCGTGAGCGTTCAGATCGCTGCCTGGCCTGCCACGCGCAACTGCAGTCCTCGGCTTTCGATCACAGCATTCACATTTCGAGCGGAGTCGCTTGCGACAACTGCCACCGCAGTGGTCACGGGACCGGACAGCCCGGGCCGGCACGCCTCCTGCATGAAGCCGAGCCGGATCTGTGCCTCTCCTGCCATTCGGCGCAGATCGGGCAGTTTCGCATGCCCTTCCGACATCGGACTTCTGATGGCGTTCTGCGGTGCAGCGATTGCCATGAGCCTCATGGGCCGGCCGTGCGCCGCCGGCTTCGCCACGTCAGAGAGCTGTCCTGCGTGAAGTGCCATTCTGACAAGCAGGGGCCGTTCATGTTCGAACACCTGGCTTCGACGGTCATGGGATGCTCGAGCTGCCATCAGCCCCATGGGAGCACCAACCCCTTCCTGCTGATTCGCAGCGAAGTCAGATCCCTGTGCCTGGAATGTCATCCGAACACACCGACTTTCCATGACTTGTCGACGGCCCGCTACCAGAATTGCACCGTCTGCCACACGGCGATTCACGGATCGTATTCAGACAGAAAGCTCTTGAGGTGATTCGGTCAGGTTCTCAGATTCTGTGTTGCGAGAAGGCAGGACGGGTAGGAGAATTGTTGTGAGGGCGAGGGAGCCCTCAAAAAAGCCGCCCACGGCTTCGCGACGCCGGAGGATGCCGCCGTTCAAAAGGACCATGCAGGCGCTCTTGGACTCGATTTCGGTTTGTCCGGCCAACATAACGTTGAAGGAGGTAAAAGATGTCGCGGAAGATCTGGATTGTCCTTGTGGCTGTTTCTATAGCAGGTATCTCAATCCTTGTCGCCGCTAACGCCCGAAAAACCGATGAAGTGATCGTTCGCCAAAGCGTGGTCCGAGCGGTTCAGAAGATTTTCGGGGCGGAGATGAGGCAAGGGGGAAATACGTACGTCGGCTCGGAATTCTGTATCGCGTGTCATCCGGGTCAGGAGAACTGGAAACAGACCCGGCACGCTCAGGCCCTTCGGCGACCGATGGCCCAATACTCGCTCCTCCCGGGCCAAGGCGTTGTGGCTGACTACGATCAGAACGGAGTCGACGACTTCATGCAGGGTCTCGATTTCAACACCATCTCAACGGCTTTCGACAGCTACAAACCCAACGCTCCCATCCTCTCCTACGAGGACGGGACGTACTACATCACGATCGGCGAGCTGATGATGCCCGTCATCTCGACACAAGGGGGCACCGGCGAGTGGAAACAGCGCTATCTTCTCCGCGTGCCGGTTCAAGGCACTCTGGACGGCCTGACATCCGAAAACTATGTCAGTCCCGTCCAGTTCAACGAGGTGACGTTCGGGTACGTCGCCTACCACCCGGAAAACTGGTGGGATCAAACCACGATGCAACCGCTCTATGGCGCGGGGACCAACGCGACCGTCGTGGCCTCGCTCGGACGGAGCTACTCGAAGAAGTGCATCGGTTGCCATACGACGGGACTCCGAGACATCGGACAGGACGCCAACGGTGAGTGGAACTACACTCCTTATCCTGCCGTGCTGTTCGAGGAAGATGATCCCAGCTACTTCGACTACGATCACGATGGGATCTTCGATATCGTCAACATCGGCTGCGAGGCGTGCCATGGCCCGGGAGGTTCACACATTCTGGGAGGTGGCGATCCCGAGCAGATCGTCAATCCCGAAGAACTGGACACCCAGGCGGCCAATGAGGTCTGCGGCCAGTGCCACTCGCGGGTCAAGTCCGTCCCCAACGGGACTCATGACTGGCCTTTCAAGGACGATACGAACACGTCCTTCTTCCCTGGAGGGGGAGAACCCCTCGAAGACTTCTTCACGGACGCTTCCGGGCGTTACCCCGATGGGATCAACTCCAGACAGCATCACCAGCAATGGCTGGACTTCATCGAATCACCGAAGCCAGGATTCCAGTTCCACCCGGTCAAGTGCCTGGAATGCCACGACTCCCACGGGAACACCCCGAACGCTCGTCTGATCCGTGACACGATCGTTGACGACGGGCTCGTGATCCCCACTGAAACAAACAACAACACCCTCTGTCTGTCGTGCCACGCCACACACGGCCCTTTTGAGGAAGTGACGAAGGAGATGGTCGCCGACATCGACGACGAAGAGAACTCCGACTTCATCGCGAAGACGGTGAGCACTCATGCCAACCATCCCTATGCACCGGAACGAAGCATGGGTCTGGATCGGTGTGTGGAATGTCATATGCCGAAGATCGCGAAGTCAGCGATCAACTACGACATTCGTTCGCACACTTTTGAGGCGATATCGCCTGAAAAGACTCTCGTCTACCAGGATCAGGGCGGTATGCCGAATTCCTGCGCGGTGAGCTGCCACAGTCAGAAGGTCAACAGTTTCGGCTTCGGTCTCGATCCGACCATCTCGAGCTGGGACGAAGATTTCGACCGGGAGACCGCCGACGAGCTGATCAAATACTTCGGGCCCGGCGGAATCTGGTGGGATCATTCGATCGACGAACCGGAAGCGGGCGGAACGACGCCGAGAAAGTAAACAATTCGCTACGAATCACTAACCTGAGGCCGGGTATCAGGGGTTCTCTCTCAGAACCTCCTGCTCCCGGCCTCACTTCTTTTGGGCCGCAACTTCATGCCGCTTCGTACGACATTCGCTCGTTCCGTCCGGTGACCAGACCCCCGTAAAAAGGTTTGTCCATCCGAGTTTCTTTGGGACGAAATCCAAGAACCTCACAAGGAGGACTCGGATGGAACTTCATAAGCCTTGATCGTTAACCCGTCCTGAAGTCGAACCGACACCCTCGGGAGCGAATCAGCGAATCCAAAAAACAGTCTGTCCCTTTCTCCCGTTCCTCGAATTCAGCGAACCGAAGAAACAGTCTGTCCCTTTCTCGCGTTCTGTTTCCCTTTCTCGCGTTCTGTTCTCCTCGCTCACTTCTTCCTGGAAATGATTGCCGATCGCATGAACGTTGCGCGTCCGCGCCTGACCCAGGCCAACGTTCTCCACTTGCAGAGTTACGACTGGCCAGGGAACGTTCGAGAACTCCAGAACGTGATCGAGAGAGCCGTCATCGTGTCTCGAGGAGGACCGCTTCGACTCGACCTCCCGGTGGAAGAAGAGCGCTGGCCAACCCTTCCTCCGCTGGAGCCTCCCGGCGTGACGGAGATCGGTCCTAAAAGGGTGATACCCGAGATCGAAATGCGCCAGAGGGAGCGCTCGAACATCGAAGCCGCGCTCGAGGAATCGGGAGGAAGAGTCTACGGCCCGGCGGAGCCGCCGAACTCCTCGGAATCCGTCCCACCACCCTCTCTTCGCGCATCAAGAAGATGGGTATCCGCAAGGGCTGAAAGCCCGACCGCGTCCTCACTCCGAGAGCATCTTCCTGAGCCGCGAAACCGCAGCAGAAGCGGCTTACGCACCCTTCACTTCGTCTTTATCAGGCCTTCACAGACGGTCCTTATTCTCCGCTTGTCAAGAGACGGGTGCGATTTGTGCAGATGATGTTCGCCTCGACATCCGGGGACACGCGAACAGATACAGGGCATTGTCAGATGAGACGAGTTTATTCAGCGGTTCTCTTCCTGGTCCTCATGGGCGGGACCCTGGCCATGGAGTCGGGGAGTGTCACCGGGTTCGCGTTGAACCTGGCGACCGGGGATACCGTTTCCGGCGTTCAGATAACGATCACCGGCCGGGATTCGGCTGCCACCACGGACCTGGACGGCCAGTTCGTCTTGGACCTCCCGCCCGGCACTTACGAAATCCGAGCCTCGAAAGAGGGATTCCAGGGGATAGCGATCGAGTCCGTCACGGTCATCGCCGGCGAAGCGGTTTTTCAGGACTTTCCCATGACTCCCTCGAGTGGAGTGGCTTCGACTCAGGTCGAGGTGGTCGCGACCAGAGAGCGAGCCTCCGCCGAAGCTCTCCTGTCGGAACGTAAGAGTGCTGCCGTGTTGCTCGACAGCGTCGGCGCCAACGAGATGAAGCTGCTTCCCGGCAATGACGCATCGGACATGATGCAGCGTGTGACGGGCGTCTCGATCGTCGATGACAAGTTTGTCTTTGTCCGAGGGCTGGGAGAGCGTTACAGCGCGACTCAACTCAACGGAACCCAGCTCGCCTCCCCGCAGCCCGACAAGAAAGTGATTCCTATGGACCTCTTTCCGACGGCTCTGCTGGAGAACATTGAGACCGTGAAGTCTTACCTTCCAGATCAGCCGGGCGAATTCGCGGGCGGCGTGGTCAGAATCAACACGGTTGACTTTCCGAGCGAGGCCGTTTTGAAGGTTTCATACGGAACCGGGTTCGACACGAACACGACTTTCGATCCGTTCCTCAGCTACCCGGGCGGTGGCCGAGACTTCTGGGGTTTCGACGACGGGACTCGGGCGCTGCCCGCGATTATCCCGGATGAGAAGATCGTCAAGGCGACTCGCTTTACTCCGGGCTTCACTCCAGAAGAGCTGCAGGCTTTCGGCCGATCGTTCGCCAACGTCTGGGAATTCGACGATGATAGCAGCGCCCGTCCGGGCCAGAAGTTCAGCGTCGTCGGCGGAAACACCTTCGGACCGGTCGGTATCATCGTCGCTGCCAATCACGTCAACAACCTGACGACCTCAGCCGAACAGCAGACCTATTATCGTGTCGAGAACGACGGACTGACGGTGTTCAATGATTACGACTTCGACATCGGGACCGTCACAACCAGAACCGGTGCCACCGCAAACGTCGGCTTCCGTCTGAGCGACAACCACCAGCTCAAGTTCCGCAACTTCTACGCTCACGACTCCAGCGATGAATCTCGGTTCTTTACCGGATTCAACAGTGATGTCGGTCAGGACATCATCAACACACGCCTCAGATTCGTGGAAGAGTCGCTCTATTCGAGCCAGCTCTCCGGCGAGCACTTCGTGTCCGTCTTCGGCGAGAGCCTGATCGAGTGGGACGTCTCTCGCTCGAGGTCGACATTGGACGAGCCCGACATCCGGGAGACGCTCTATGAGTTCCGGCCATCTCTGGACGCGTTCGCCCTGGCTGACGAAAGCCAGAGCGGCTTCCGTCAGTTCAACCACCTCGCGGATGTCGTTTGGGAGCCGAAGATCAGCTGGAAGACCTTCTTCTATATGCCTGGGGTCAGCGGGAGCATCAAGGTCGGAGCCCTCTATCGAGACAGGGAGCGAGATTTCAATTCGCGGCGATTCCGCTTGACTCCGAACTCGACCGCCGGGATAGACATCACACAGAATCCCGAGGGGATATTCATCCCGCAGAACATCCGGCCCGATGGCTTCGAACTCCGTGAGGAAACCAGGAACACGGACGCTTACGATGCTCATCAGGTGAATCGCTCGTTCTACGCGATGGGTGACGTTGCCTTCTCGAGGATCCGGATCGTTGGAGGGGCTCGCATCGAGACCGACACTCAGCGTGTCACCACATTCGACCCCTTCGCTCCGGATGCCGCGATGGTCAGCACTGACCTCCGCAATCAGGATCTCCTTCCGGGGGTCAACTTCGTCTATTCGCTGAAGCGTGACATGAACCTTCGCGTCTCCTTCAGCAAGACCCTGAACCGGCCGGAGTTCCGTGAACTGGCTCCGTTTGATTTCACGGATGTCGTGGGCGGTCGGTCGGTGATCGGATTCCCCGACCTCCTACAGGCTACGATCTGGAACTACGACCTTCGGTGGGAGTGGTTTCCGACCGCGGCGGGTCTCATCTCGGCCAGTTTCTTCTACAAGGACTTCGAGAATCCGATCGAGCGTGTGGTCGAGGCGACGGCTCAACTGCGGACATCGTTTCGAAACGCAGAAAGCGCGCGCAACCTCGGTTTCGAGTTCGACTTCCGTCGAGATCTCGGCTTCATCAGCCCATCGCTGGAGAACTTCAGCCTCAACACCAACTACACGTGGGTTGATTCCGAAGTCGAAATTGGGGAACAGACGGGCGGTGTCAATCTGACCTCTTTGTCGCGGC
>CAJHYB010000153.1_pt1 | contig 13263 bp, 8 predicted proteins | sample 9198631 | NCBI WGS metagenome assembly CAJHYB01 (sample SAMEA7708354, study PRJEB35096) | sediment metagenome | biome: marine neritic benthic zone biome [ENVO:01000025]; feature: sediment [ENVO:00002007]; material: shallow marine sediment [ENVO:03000034] sea grass bed [ENVO_01000059] ... | reverse complement strand
TTCAGGGCTCTCCATAACGGTTTTCTGGTACCCGGCGCTCACGCACTGGGCTCTTCTTGTGCCGCCCTTTTCGGGGCTCTAATCCCTTTTCCGGACGGGAACCAGCTGGGGTAGATAAGAACCCGACGGAGACTGCATTCTCAGGGTCAGCCCCCAGATTATCTAGTCGCCGATTTGCAGAGACTCGATGGTATCGACCCCCAGGTATTTATCTTCCTGGTGCGTATACCATTTCCTGACCTTGGGCAGCCGAATCCCCGAGGCCTCGGCCTCTCCCTCGAGCGTAATGTACTCTCCGTCGTTCTTGCTCTCGTCGTGATAGAAGCGATATCCGACCAGCGCCGCGGAAGCCGGGTCAAAGTAGAAGTACCAGATGTCCTGTCCGACACTCTTTTCGTATGTGACGCGGATTCCCTCGACCGCGAGTCCCTGGAAGGTTGTCGAAATGACCTCCGGATCGATGATCGTCCCGGCATCCCGCAGCTTCATCGGCAACCCGTACAGGTAGAGGTAATAATTGCGCATGAAGCTCATCCGCTCGGGGTTCAACCGATGCTTCTCCCGGTCCTGGTCAGAGATCTGCTGCGATCCGTTCAGGCTTGCCTGGGAGGTCTCGCCTTCGAAACTCACGGCGACCGTGTCGCCGTCCTGCCGCGTGACACTCTCGTAGACACCTCTTCCGTTCTCGATTCTGAGAGTGACCTCACGGGTCGAGCCGTCGGGACGGGAAGAGGACAGTTCCAGTCGGACGGTTTCGTCCCACCACGCTCCCGCCGGATCGTGATAAGCGATCGACCGGTTCAGGAGCACTTCGGCCTCCGTATGAGACTCGCCTTGATCCTGAACCGGTCGTTCGGAACAGGCGACCAGGAGGAGCCCGGCGCTCAGACTGAGTACGAAGGGCCTGTGTTCGGTCCAAAACGTGGTTGCCCGCCGTGGGGACTCGGGTGACAGATGTCGATTCTTCATAGGTTCTCCAGCGTTTTCTGGCGAGCTTCGAGCTCTTCCGCGTAACGCTTCCACTGTCGGACGTGGTAGAGGTTCGGTTCAGATCTCAGGGCCTTGACGATCGTCTCAGTGACGCTGGGAGGCTCTTCCTCGTTGTTGAGTACCCATCGGTAGACACAGGCTTCATCCGCTTTCTTCGGATCGCTGGTGGTCTCCACGTCCATCACATTCTCGAGATCGGTCGCTGTCCGGATCCCCAGGCATCGGAGTTTGTCGCGCGTCACGAAGCTTGCGTCTTTCGAGGACTTGCAGACATGAAGAAGAAGGTGCGCTTGATCGATCCAGTCGACCAGGCGATCGACCGGTATGCGAGTCCGCAGAATCACATCGACCAGATTCGACGTCGACAGATTTTGCAGATCCTCGATCCCTTCCTCGAGCAGCCGGGACTCGTACCAGATGTTCATCCCGTCCAGGTCGCTCAGCGGATTATTCTTTTTCAAGCTGGGGACCAGCCCGCGCAGGGGAATCGCAACCAGCGATCGAAGAGCCTGGACACCCAGCTGAGGGAAAACCCCAACCAGGAACGCGAACGCCGCTTTGCCGGAGTATTCGTCCGGCCAGACCCGATCGACGGTCACCACCAGAATAGAAACGATGACGATCCTCACCGTGGCGTTGAGATAGGCGCTCGTTTTCAAGTCGTCCTGATAGTAGCGTCGGATGAGCATCTGGAGCATGAAGAAGTAGGACCCGAGAAAGCCAAACTGCAGTGCCTCGACCGGCAGGAGCATCCTGTCGACACCGAACGTACCCTCCACGAACTTCCAGCCGATGACGACGTCGGGCCGAAAGGTCATCGTCCACGCCACACCCAGAAGGATGGTCGAGACAAGAACGGGAAACAGGTTCTCTCCATAGGATTTCAATTCTCCGCTGCCGGTCCCCTTCTCGAGAGAAGAGCCATAAAGGCCTCTGAACTTCCGCTCATAGAGGTTGGCACTGCCGTCACCGGTTCCGTTCGGCTGGCTCTTCTGCCACCGCTCATAGAAGATCGAGGTCACCGGAGGTCTTGGGAGATTCCGGTAGTCGTCGACGTGAAGCCGGAAGAGATTGAGGACATATTCGTTCCACAATGTCTTCCCTTTCACCGCGACGAACTGCAAATAGAGCCAGCCGGGAAGCAATGACAGAAAAAGTATCCCGGCCAGGGTCAGCAGCAGATTCCTCTCGACATTTCCGAACACCACAACTGGAATGACCGCGACGGTGAAGACGAGAAGCACGAGGAGTAACGCGTTGGTGAAACCGGATATCCGAGGGTGCTTCCTGTAGACCCACGCCAGCCCGCTGATGGCCGCCACGACAAAGACTCCGATGAGAAAGAAGGCGATCCACCACTTCGTCTTCTCGGGGACGTCGAGGTTTTGAATGACGACGGCGACCATGCCTGCGACCGTGGCAACGATGAAAACCCATCCGGTAGGATCGGCTTTCTTCCGGCTCGAACTCGTCGCGGATGTCTCGGGATGATCTGGCGTCGGCATGTCACTCCCCCCAGAGATACGTCAGGATGACCGCTTCCTGCAGGCCTTCCAGCGTGAAGGCGAACTCCGTCGCGTAGCTGCCTCGAGCCAGGAATCCTTCGTCCGACTCGATCATCGGGAGGATTTTTCGCTGGAGAAAAGCGCCGTCGCGATCGGAGTGTTCGTCGGCAAACTTTCGCAGATCCGCAAACCATCCGCCGAGTGAATCGCGGATCACGTCAATGTGGTCTTGTGGCTTTTCAGCAACTTTTCCGAAAGACAGAGGCAGTTCGCCATTCGAGGCGGGAGCTTCTCTGAGCTTCCAGAGAGCCACGTCGTCAGCCAGGACTGACTGCCACGAGGCGACAGCGACAATTTTCTTCGCCCCACCTGATTGGAGATACTTCGGCACCGACACGAGAAGCCAATCTCCCGATGGAGTTTCATCGCAATAGAAGACGACGCTGAGAACGTCCACCGGATTAGAGGGGACCTCGTACCAGGTCAGGTCATCGGGGGGGATGTTGACCCGCCCCGTTTTCGTGTCTCGCACCAGGAAGAGAGACTCGACTTCGGCATCCGGGTCCGTTGGTGACTTGGCCGTGTAGACCTCGGGGAACGTTTGCGGATTCTGCCCTCGGATCCGCTGGAACTTGACTGTTGGCGTCGTGCATCCGTCCACGTCACGGGAATAAACGAGCAGGGTTTCCACCTCAGGATCGACGAGTTTCGGATGCTCTTCCCCAGACCACAGGGCCCCGTCCAGGAGGATCCTCAGGTTGCCCTTCTCGGCATGGTCCTTGAAATACTTCGAGAGGTTTCCAATCTGGAGCTTCCACTCCGTATAGGTAAACTGCTCCTCGTCATTCCAATAGGGAATAACGATTCCTCTTTGTTGGGCAATCTCCGGAGAAAAAAACAAGACGGCTACAAGAAGGAACGCCGCGAGGAGTAGCCAAGAGGCCGGATCGCGCCGCGACCAGAGTCCGAGGCGCCTTTTACTGGACCCCTGAAGAAGGCGCAGCTTGGCCTTTGTCTTCAGACGCGAGTCGTCCTTGATTCGCAGGACGTCCTGAAGATCCGCCGGTTCCTCGTTTGACGACCGAACACGTTCCGGCCGGGTCTCGAGCCGATGACGCGCAACAGAGAAGCCATGCGAGACAAGTTGCAGGATCTCGAAGTCTGAAAAGGAATCGAGATCCGTTCGAACAAACTTCAGTTGTCGCTGGAGATCCTGGGAGAGGGCAGGCGGGGGAGTGTCGGGCACCGTTTCGGTGATCTTCACCTCGATCAGCTTCTCGCTCAGCTGCTTTTCGCCCCTCAAGAGCCTCTTCTGAAGGTCCCTCGTCTGAGCCATGAAGATGTCAATCGTCCGGACCGCAGTGCCGATCAGCTTCGAAACTCGCTTATTCTGAGTCCAGTCGGTTCCTCCCGTCGCGTCGGAAACGATGATCCCGTCCAGCCCCTCGACGAGCCCTCGAAGCGGCTTCGAGTCGCGAAACTGAGTGATCCCGAGGTTGTCGTAGACCCCTCCGTCTGAAAGGTAGAGTTCCTCGAATCCGAAGACTGCCAGGTCGACTCCCACCTCGGCACGCCTCAAGATGACAGGTGGAAAGAACCCCGGGAATGCAGACGAGGCGGCGACGGCCTGCGAGATGAGAATCGCCCTCGCCGCGATCGGTTCGCGATCAGAATCCCAACAGAATCCGGAGTGACTGAACCAGCAGAGGCGGTCCTGGTTCAGGTTCGTCGACAGAATATAGAGGGTCGGACGAGAACCCGTCGCGTCCTGCAGGTCGTTGAGCGATTCGTGCTTGAAGAGTGCCTCGTAGTGTTCCTGCAGCATTCCTGTGGGCCGCGCCGAATCGGAAAACTCCTGAAGACGATGCTCGAACTTGGCCGACCACTTCCCTTTGGAGGCCAGCCAGGCGAGGAACTTCTTCGCAGCCGAGTAGGGGAGTCGGCGCAGAATGCGACCTCGGACGTCGTGTCGAATGAAACGGAGCAGTTCCGCGACGGCCCCCTGGTACTCCTCGTCCGTGCCTGTGTATTTCTCCCAGTTTCTGACCAGGTGGGCGGCCAGAACGCTCCCACCGGATACGGAGCAGATCGTCGAGACTTCGGTCAGCCGGTCCTCGGATCGAAGAGCGTGGATGACTCCGAGATGAAACAGAGTCGCACGAAACCCCCCGCCGGAAAGAGCCAGTCCGAGTTCTCGAACATTCTTCTCGGTCACTTCACTTGGAGTGTGGGGTTGCCCTGAAACCATTTCCGGCCGCACCTCTCCAGACGCCAGCCCCTCGACCGAACGCTCCGGAAGAAGATACCGGTTGGCGTTTCGACGAGCTTCAGCGCAAATCAGGAGTCCTTAAAGTGTCTGGAAGACCCCTCTTACTTATCGCAAGAGCACGACAACTATAGGTAACCTGCGGACGCAAGTCGAGATTTCCCTTAACCTTGAGAGCTGTTCGGGACTTCCGGCTCCCTTCGCGGGTCTGCGGCCGACCCCGAAAGGCGTACGCCCCCGGGGAACGAGTGTCACACTCTGTTGCCTGTGGTAGGATTCCTTGCCAAGAACGAGTCACTATCGCAGGATCATGACCTGCTACCTGGGGGTTGGGTGGGTTCTCGCTCACGGAGGTATCTGGCTGCGACCGGTGGGGCTGTCTCCCTGCTGGTTTTCTTCCTTTCGATAGGAGCACCTGCGGCGTTTCTCGACTTCCTCGACACCGACCTCAAGGTTTCGCCGCTCGCTGGCCTCGAAATGGGCTCTGTGACCCAAGAAGTGCTGCACCCGCAGACTCGTTTGAGGTTCCCGATTCCGCTGTCGGAAGGCCAGTATTTGAGGCTGTCGGTTGTCGTCCAGGGGGGGCCGGCGAACGTCCGTGTCGAAGGGCCCGATAGGCAGAGCATCCAAGAGACACGGCTGGTGGGGGCACGGAAGGTGACACTCAGCCTGCTGAGTTCACGGGCCGGTGTCCATCTCCTCGAATTGGAGGCGCTCCAAAGATCGAGTCCCGATTCGGAGTTACGGATTGTGATCGAGGACCTTCGGGACACACGCTCGGGGGATTCGGACCGTGTCGCCGCGGAACTCGAGGAAACTCAGGCTTTGGAATCGTCTCGCGAGGATCCGAAAGCCGCTGTCGACGCCTACCGCCGAGCGATTGCCATCTGGGAACGGCTCGACGAACCCATCGGATTGGGACGCTGCCTGAGGTCCATCGGTGAGATCCGGCTCAAATCCGGCCCTCTCCCTCTGGCGATGGACGCCTTTTCCAAAGCTCGGCAGCTGGCCGAAACTCTGGGAGACGAACGGGCTTTGGCCGCCTCTCTTATCGGACTTGGAACCGCCCGCCGGCTTGCGGGCGAAATCCCGAATTCGATTCGGACGCTGGAAACAGCGCTGGAATTAACTCGGGCGGAGGTGCTTCGCTCCCTTGAAGCCGAAGCGCTCAACGCACTCGCGGAATCCTTCTATCTTTCGGACGACCGGGAGACAGCACGTAGGCACCACGAAGATGCGCTTCTGATCGCCAAGAAGTACAACATTCCAAAGGAGTTGGGGGCAGCCCACCTCGGCATGGCGGACATCCTGTCGGATATCAACCAACCCGACCGGGCGAGCATTCATTACCAGAGCGGACTGGAGGTCCAGAAGCGTCTCGGCGATCCTGCCGGCACAGCCCGAGCGCTCGTTGGCCGAGCCCGCCACCTGGCCCAGATGGGCGGGACAACCGCCCCTTTGCAGGACATCGAGCAGGCTCTGGTCTATCTCGAAAACGACCTTCTCTTCAAAGGTTATGCATTTGCGGCCCGAGGATATGTCCTCGAGCGGATCGGCGATTTCGGAGCTGCTGTGAAAGCCAATGAAGAGGCTCGAAGCTCCTATGAAGGGATCGGCTTCGAAGCCGGCGTCAAGGCACTCGACTACAAACTGGGAATCGACCGCGTGCAGAGTGGAGATCCCGAGGGTGCGATCGCCGATTTTCAGAAAGCCTTGTCGGCTCTGGCGGACCGTCCCCGGGCGGCCACTTTTTCGGCGATGGGAGCAGCCTTCACCCAGATCGGGGGATTCGACGAGGCAGAAAGAGCTCTGGAGGAGGCAGAAGCGGCTCAGACGAGGAACGCTGACGGTCACGGACTTCGAATGACCCAGCACCGATTCGGCGAACTCGATCTCGCTCGTTCTCGACTTTCCGAAGCCGACCGCCGTTTTCAACAGTCGATCGAGACCAGTCAGAGGATTCGCGATCGCTGGGGAGAATCGGAGTCTCTCTTCGGTCTGTCCAGGGTTCTTCGCGCCCAGGGCAGGATCGAACCAGCGATCCTGCTGGTCCGAGAATCACTGGCTATCACTGAGGCGTTGCGACGTGGGCTTCTCGCTGCCGATCTGCGAGGCCGCTTTCACGCGTCCCTCTATCGACGATACGACAGCCTGATTCAGCTCCTGACGATTGGAGACGTGACGGGCAACTCCAGGGGAGTGCGTGAGTCCTTTCAAATCGCTGAGCAGGCCCGTTCACGACTGATTCTGGAGCGCCTCTCCTTGCGAGGAGTCGAAGTCCTCGGGGCGGCGGACCCCGGGGGTGCCGCTCAGCTGGTCCAGGTCGATCGCGACCTCAGGTCGGCAAATTCGGAGCTTCTGGGATTGCAGCCAGATTCTGACCGCCGCTCTCAAATCGAGGCTCGGATGGAGGACCTGGCCGATCACTACGGGGCTCTCGAGCACAAGCTCCAGCGGGAGAGCAAGGTCTACAGGGATCTTGCCGAGCCCGAGACGCCGGGACTTTCGGAAATCCAGCGACGCCTCGACGTGAGAGACACTCTGCTGGCTTATTGGCTGGGAGAGGGATCCGGACTCGTCTGGATCGTGAGCCCTGACAGCGTCCGCGTCGAACGCCTCGCCCCAAGAAAGGACATCGAGGACAAGGTCAGAAGATTCGCCCGGGGAGTCGCCGGACACCTCGCTGAGGATCTGCCATTCCCGAGCGCCTGGCAGCGGAAAGACGACGAGCTTGCCCGGGACCTGTCGGCCGCCCTCAAGCTCCCGAGGCCGATCGCTTCGAACCAGCGCCTTCTGATTGTTCCCGATGGTGCCGTGAATGAAGTCCCGTTCGCAGCATTGCCGGTTCGAGCAGCCGAGGATGAGAGTCTGCGATTCTTGGAAATCATCGATATTGTTCGATTGCCCTCGCTCTCGCATTTGCCGGACGCGGGCGCGGAGATCCCGGAAACTCCTCGGCGGGCCGCGATCTTTGCCGACCCCGTTTTCGAGCAGGATGATCCTCGAATGGCGAGAGTTTTACGCGATGTCGGGCCGTCGGGAACGACACGCTCGGTCCTCAGATCGCAACGGCACGAATTCCCCCGGTTGCAGTCGACTGGTCTGGAGGCGGCAGGGATTACGGCTTTGCTCGGACCCGACAGTGTCGAGCTACTCGATGGGTTCACTGCCAGTAAGGCGCTCCTGACCGAGTCCGGGGGACTTGGCGAATTCCCGATCTGGCACTTCGGGACCCACGGAATCTCGAATGCGCGTTTCCCCTCGCTCTCCGGCATCGCACTATCCATGTACGACGAAGCGGGACTCCCTGTTGACGGGTTCCTGACGTTGGGCGAGATCTATAGTCTGAGCCTTCATCAGGATCTGGTGGTTCTGGCCTCCTGTGACTCGGCCGTGGGCCCCGTCTCACTGGGAGAGGGAACAGTCAGTCTTCTGAATGCTTTTCTGAGGGTCGGCGTCGGAAGGGTCGTGGGCAGCCTCTGGAAGGTCGATGACAACGCCACAGCCTTTCTGATGAAGCGTTTCTATCGAGAACTCCTCGAGCACGGGGATCCGGCACGGGCGCTGAGAACGGCGCAGGTCGCGATTTCGAATGAGAAGCACTGGACCCATCCTTACTACTGGTCCGGGTTCGTTCTGCAGGGCAATCCTTCGCCGATGAGGTTCGACTGAGTGTCCAACTCGCGACAAGCTGACAGATTCTCCAGAACGACTGCTCCCGGAGAAGACCGCCGGCGATTCGACCGTTTCCTGCAGTGGCTCGCTGAGGATCGCGAGTCGGCGGGGGTCCAATACGAGAAGATCCGTCGGCGCCTCATTTCTCTCCTTTCTCTAAAGGGAGCGGAAGCTCCCGAAGAACTGGCCGACAAGGTCCTGGACAGAGTCGTCGGCAAAATCGACGAGGTTGCCCCAGGTTATGAAGGAGATCCTTATTACTACATCGTTCGAGTAGCACGCCTGGTTTTCCTGGAGTCCGTCAGGAAACGACCGGTCAAACTGATGCCTCGACCCGTCCCAAAGGGGGAAAACGAACACCGTTGTCTCGACCTGTGCCTCGGCAGACTGTCGGACACAGATCGGGATCAGCTGCTGTCCTACTACCGTTTCCAAAAGACTCGAAAGATCCGGCACCGACAGGAGATGGCCGCTCGTCTTGGAATCGATATGAACACCCTTCGTCTGCGCATCTTCCGTCTGCGGCGGAGAGTGGGCGCCTGTGTTGCTGCATGCCTGGAAAAGAACGACAACTTTGAAACGTTTCAGGGCGAGGACTCATTACGCTTATGAGACCATTGCGAGTGGTTCGAAAAGGGACGAAGACCATGACCGGAAGTGAAGACGAGCGCACCCTCAGGCGCTATGTCCTCCGGCAGTTGGACGAGCGGCAGGATCTGCAGACCGAGGCACGGCTTCTGGCGGACGACCACTTCTTCAGTCTGATGCACCTGATCGAGGACGAGCTGGCGGATGATTACGTCCGAGATGAGCTGTCTGTGACCGACCGGCAGGCCTTCCAAGAGCATTTCCAGGTTTCCGAAGAACGGAGAATGAAGCTGAAGGTCGCTGAAGGGCTGAGGGAACGGGCCCTGACAGAAGGGGAGCCTGGAGTTTCCGCGACAACTGCTCCCGAGGTTTCGGACGGATTGTGGCACTCCATCCTGCGTCCCTGGTCTCCGTCTGCTGGGCTGGCCGCTACGGGGACAGCTCTGGTTCTGGGTGTTTCGCTGATCGCCGTGCTTCCATCGGCAAGGAGCGGACGCGATGCGCTTGCCGAACTCACCTCCACGCGCCAGCAACTGGCTCGAACCGAACAAATGCTCGGGGCCGTTCGGTCCAGCGAAGGAGATGCACTGACCGCCTCGCTGACCCTGTCGCCCAACCGAACGCGATCCTCGGGGAGTACCGCTCAGGTTCACCTTGAATCCTCTCACCTGTTGCTCTCTCTGCAACTGCCGGTGCCGGAAGCTGGAGAGTACCGCGCTGTGGTTTCTAACGTCGACACAGGAGAGCTTCTGTCACGAAGCGGATTACCCGCCACCGGTTCAGATCCGTCGACGGTCACAATCCGAATACAGTCCGATCTCTTCGAGCCCGGCGACTACGGCCTCGATCTCTTTCAGCAGTCCGAAACGGGTCTCCTGCCAGCCGCCAGCTACTTCTTCCGCGTCACTCGTTGAATCCAGATTCCCCGCTCCGCTGCGTCCGAAAGTTCCCCTGGAAATGTTTTGAGCCCTCTGGACATTACTTTTAAGGGGGCTGGACCAAGTCATGAACAAAGCTGGGGTTGAATTGAGTCGTGACGATTACCGATGTTTTCTTGCTGAGAATCAGAAACCGATCGATCGGATCATCGCCGTGCTGGCGCGCAAGTACGCTCTGACGTCCGACGCGCAACAGGAGTTCAGAGCGGTCGTGCTCCTGTCACTGGTGGAGGACGACTACCGGATCCTGCGGGCGTTTCGGAACGAGTCCTCGATCTGGACGTATCTGACGAAGGTGATACACAACGTCTACGTGAGCGACCGCTGTTCGCGGACCGGTCGGTGGCGCCCTTCCGCAGCCGCGTCAAGAATCGGCCCACTGGGGATCGAACTGGAACGGTTGATTCAGGTCGAGGGTTTTCTGCTCTCGGACGCGTTGGAAACGTTGCGAACGAAGAACGGAGAGATTCCACAGGACAGTCTACGCGAGCTGGGACTGAAAGCCAGTCTCCGCCGGCGAAGGAAAGCGATGTCGGGCCTGCGTCCGGCGCAAGCCGTCGCGGACTCCGATCCTGAGCGAGATCTGCTGGCCCGGGAGCGCACCTGCAGATCTCGCGACGCCCGGACAATCCTCAAACGGTCCTTCGTGGGGCTGAGCGATGGCGATCGACGGCTCCTGGGTATGCGCTTCCACCGAGGACTGACGGTCGCCGAGGTGGCACGGCGTCTTCGCCTGGACCAGAAGAAGCTGTACCGTCGGATGTCCGGTGCCCTCCGCCGCCTCAGAAGAGAGATCGAAACAGCCGGCTTCAACCGGTTGGACATGCTCAGCATGATCGACGAAAGGCGGGTGGACCTGTCCCTGGACTGGGATTGAGTCCGCGATCAGAAAAGGCCCTCCCATATCCACCTTTGAAAACTGGCGAGCGGTGTGCGTCAGCCGCGGTTCTCGGTGCCCCTCCTCCGAAAACGCGGAGCTGACGCATCTCGCCCGCCGTTCTGAGCTCTGTTGCTGAGCCAGTGTTCTACGGCATTGCCGGAGGACACCACACACGCGCCGGGTTCTTCATCCGTACGAACTCGGACTTCCCTTTCGCGTGCGGCGGGACGTACTTGGCGTGGGGCGGAACGTATTTAGCATGGGGTGGCACATACTTGGTGTGCGGTGGAACGTATTTGGCATGCGGCGGGACATACTTCGCATGGGGCGGCACAGACTTGTGGTCCGCGTTCCTGATCAGGTCTTCATCAACGGATCCGGGCTCCGTTTCTGAAACCTCGACGATCGGCTCCCCCGCCCTGCGAAAGACGCCCACCTGCTCCGGACACTGGTCCCGACGTGCGGTCCGCCTCGTCACCTTCACGTAATCTGCAAGAAACTCCGACCAGCCGCTCGAGCCTGCAAAGTCCAGAGCCGTGAATTCAGGCGAGATGTCGGCCCAAGGGAAATAAATCGAGAGGCCCCGCGAATACTGAAACTCCGGCCCGACGTGGCGGGACTCGAGGACAATCGAATCGAGGGTCCGACGCACTTGCCCGCAGGCTGAGCCCAGGGCGCTCGAAGAGCGCTCCGTGGAATCGGCGACACGATCCTCCAGCAGCAGGCAGAGGTCGATCAAGTCGACATACTGGTCCGATTTGTAGCTCTGCGCCTCCCAATGGCTGAGAAGAATCGCGTCCGTGCCCGAGGACGTCGCCAGCGCACCGCGAAGCGCTTGTGACAATCTCAAAACGGCCTGCCGGAATTCTTCGGCGTGCATCGAATCCACCTGAAGCGCCGAGAGTTCGACGGACTGGCCGGCCAGGGCGAAGTCGGAATAGAACTCGGCGTAGTCGCGAACCGTCTCCCGGGCGAGGCGTGCCGGATCGATGCCGGGATCATCGACAATCGTCTCCAGGATCTGGCGATAGGGCCATCCCAGGTTAGGGACGAGTCCTTGCGCTGCGACCAGATAGTCGGCCAGGCCGGCGAGCTGATGGTAGACGGCAGCCGTGGCCATCAGGCAACTGTCGAGACCGAGGACGTCGATTCGCCGCCCTCTGGACCGGAGCCATTCCGACACAGCGGTGAGGGCGTCACGCTCGGGTTGTCCGTACGATCTCAGTTCCTCGATTCCAAGGGCATTGCCGGACTGATCATCGTACAGAAAGAGCTGTTGATCGCTGCCTCCTCCATGTCCGCTCAGGATCACCATGTAGTGCCGACTCTCGTAGCGACGGACGGAGTCGAGCAGGAACTGCCTCAGAATCTCAGGCGATCCCGTGTCCGGTTCGACCACCTGCCCGTCCGCCGACCGCCACGGCGTCATATTCGACATCAGGTTGCCGCCGGAGGCGGATCCGTCCACCTCATAGAGCTGAGCTGGAAGCCCGTGTCCAGGATCGAATAAGACGACTGCCGACACCCGCTGATCGGAACCGACTCCGGACTGCCGCATCTCGCGAATCGCCCACAGCATCTCGTCAGAGAGGTCGTTGTCCCCGGCAAGGTAGACGAGCACGGTCCAGTCACGGAGTGGCGGATTCGAAGTCTTCTCCGTCGACTGGTCCAACTTCCCGTTCCCGTACGACGACTGCTCGGGTGAGCCCAAGGCCACCGCCGAAATCAGGAGGAATAGCAGAAAGCCCGACATACGGACGGTCCTCGAAGGGCCACGCCTGCGCAGGTTCGCGTTGGAATTCTCCAGGTCAATACACTCTATCGGTCTGAATCTGTTCATTGTCAATCGCCTCGCAATTCGCTCTGGGTAGAGGGAATCAAGTGTTGTGTCTGGCGTTCGTGCTACCGGTTCGAGAAAATCCTCGGGAAGCGACGAACGAACCAGGAGTCGATTGACGGCCGTCATTCTCGGGCCACTCTTGTACCCGCTCCTGATTAGATAGACAGGCGGGGCTTGGAATTTCCGATTAACGCACTTGAAATAGTCCTGGTGAAAGACCGGGAGCCCCGCACCGTCCCTGCGGTTGTCGAACTCCTTTTGTCGGAACAGAGCTCACGACGAGGGGCAGACTGGTCGAAGACACGGGACTCTGCTGAGACTCCTTCAGAAAGAAGAAGGACGTTGGGGGGGCGGGAAGATCCTTTTCCGTGGAGCTCTCGATGTCCGGACCGGCGGGACGCGTGGCTACCCTCGGCGCATGACCTGGTAAAGGAACACGCCGGCAAAACCGTTCCAGGCACGGTAGAAGTCTCGACGAGTCTCGGCAGCGAGAAGATTGTCCAACGACCCGTGGAGAAGGGCCAGGGTGGACTCGAGGGCTTCGCGGTCGATTGGCTCTATCTGGTTTGATCGCCTGGCCT
>CAJHYB010000593.1_pt1 | contig 13265 bp, 10 predicted proteins | sample 9198631 | NCBI WGS metagenome assembly CAJHYB01 (sample SAMEA7708354, study PRJEB35096) | sediment metagenome | biome: marine neritic benthic zone biome [ENVO:01000025]; feature: sediment [ENVO:00002007]; material: shallow marine sediment [ENVO:03000034] sea grass bed [ENVO_01000059] ... | reverse complement strand
TGTCCCATTGGTGGGAATATAGGACAGATAGTACTGGTTCTTGATCTCCTGGGCGACCTCTTCGTAGATGTCCGACAACTCCGTTGCGGACGCCGCATTGAAGATTCTGCCACCGGTGTTTCTGGTCAGTCTTTCCAGGAACCGGCTCGACTGCCGAATGTAGTCCTCTTGCAGAGGAAGGGGAACCGGTTGCAGGCGCGCGCGCAGCTCGATCCGGGCGCTCGCTGCTGTGTGACGGTATTCCTCCAGCAGCGAAACGACATAGACGGCGGCTTCTGATCTCTCGGCGAGACCGAGCACGTCCTCAAAGCCAACCATGCTTCCGACGTCCACGCCATCCGTCATCAGGATGATGGCCTTCTTTCCCGGCAGGTCCTTGAAGAGATCGTCATAAGTGACATAAACAGCATCGTTCAGGACGGTTCTTCCCTTGGCCCAGATCGATTTCAACTTCGTTTTGACACGGTTGAGGTCATTCGTCCAATCGAGGATCAAGCGCACCTGAGAGCTGAAAGTGACGATCGAGACCCGGTCGTCTTTGTCCAATCTCTCGGCAAAGCGATAGGCCGCACCCTGAATCGACTTCTGCGAAAACTTCGTGCTTCCACTCGAATCGATCAGAAGTGCGACGTGAACCGGAGCCTGACCCCTTGAAAACGTCTGTACGACCTGCTCGACCCCGTCCTCGAAGACGTGAAAGTCCTCTTTTCTCATGTCGTCGATGAACCCCCCGCCAAGGGCTCGTGCATTGACGGATAGGAAAACTTGATCGACACGGACTCCGATCCGGAACCCTCCGGGGTCCTGTTGTTTACTCTCTTGGGGGGGCTCGGTCTGCGCTACGATGGACGCGACCAGCAGGCTCAAGGGTAGAAGTTGACGGAGTCTCACACTGGTCAGTATATCAGCCATCTGGATACCGTCCGCAGGGTCGTCTCCCGTTCAGTCCCGCTCGGGTTGGAAAGAACTTGACCTCGAAACCATACCGCTTCCCCATTCTCGCCACAGCCTTTCTTCCAGCGTTTGTCGTGATTCCTCACCTCGCCCTCAGCCTCCTCTGGCCTTATCGCGACTCTATTCCACTCTATTTTCTTGTGTACTCGGTTGGCTTCGTCGGGACCGGTTGTGCCGTTGCCGGTCTGCGGAAGCGTCTGATCGGTTGGAGATGGCTCGTTTGTCTGGGTCTGCTCCTTCGAGTTTTCTGGATCCCTCAGGAACCCGGACTTTCCGAGGACCTCTATCGGTACATGTGGGACGGTCTGTTGACTATCGAAGGCCGGAATCCCTATCCGGTCGCGCCCGTGGACCTGGAGGGCTCGCAACAGAAACACACGGAACTCTACTCAAAGATGGCCCATGTCGACCGGACGTCCATCTATCCTCCGGTGGCACAACTGTTCTTCCTGATAGGAGCAGCTTTCGGTGGTGCGTCCCACCTGTTCTGGAAGGTCATTCTTCTCGTTTCGGAATTGCCGCTCTGGCTTCTCTGGTACCGACGCAAGCTTCGCCCTGAGAGTGTCGCTCTGTGGATACTGAACCCGCTCATCATCGTGGAGTTCTATTCGTCCGGCCACCTGGACTTGCTGGCACTCGCTCTCTTGATGGGAAGCGTTCTCGTTTTAACCGGAGGTGGCCTTCCTGCAAATCGCGACCTGGCGGCGGCGCTTCTCTCCGCTGCTTCTCTCGTGAAGATCTTTCCGGCCTTTCTGCTCCCGCCTCAGCTGGTGTCTCTCGCTTCGACGAGTGATCGGGTTCGGTTTCTTCTGATCTTCGGATCGACCTCGGGTTTCTTGATTCTCGGGTTCTTCGCTATCTGGGGTCTTCCGTGGGCTTCTTCCTCTTCGTTTCTCGATATTCTCTCGACCTACCGAGGCATCTGGCGTTTCAATTCGCTGCCGTTCTGGCTCTTCAGCGAGCACAGGGAAGTCGTATTGGTCCTGTCGGAAGGGCTCTTCGGGGGAACTGTCCTGTACTTATGCTGGCGGATTCGTCCAAAGAGCCTCCATGACATCGTGACAGTCCACTACTTTTCGATGCTGACGCTCTTCGCGGTATCTCATACGGTTCATCCCTGGTACGTTTCCTGGGGTCTTGTCGCGTACCCGGTGCTCGGACTCCGCTACTGGGCCATCCTCTACCTTTCCGCGGCATCGTTCCTGAGCTATCTGGCCTACTGGTTCGAACCGCCCGGAGAGCGGGCTTGGGTGCTGTGGCTCGAGTATGTCCCCTACTACGTTCTCGCAGTCAGGGACGTCGGCGCCTTGAGAGAGCGGCTGGCCCTTCGAAGAGTCGTCAGTCGAGGAGAGTGATCTCTTCCTTGGTTTTTGAGAGAACTCTGATTTCCCCGATCGTCATCCGCTTGTCCACCGCCTTGCACATATCGAACAGCGTCAACGCCGTCACGCTGACGGCTGTCAGCGCCTCCATCTCAACTCCGGTTGTCCAGCGGCTGCTCACGGTTGCCTGAATCCTCCAGGAACCTGAATCCAATTCGATCTCGACATCGATGAAGTCCAGGTGGAGTCCGTGGCACAGAGGGATGAGTCTGCTTGTCTCCTTCGCAGCCTGTATGCCCGCCACCCGTGCAACCTCAAATGGATTTCCTTTCGGCAGCCTCTGCTTTGAGATCAGCTCGACTGTTTCCGGGGACAGCGAGACTCGTCCTTCGGCAACGGCCTGACGTCGGAGCACCGGTTTCGAGCCGGTATCGACCATTCGGGCGCGCCCTTCGTCATCGACGTGCGTCAGCTTCATTGTGATTCTCCACCCCTTGAGGCTCCAGAAGAATGACCGGGACCGGACTGCCCTTCTTGATCGATGACTGTTCTTCTCCCATCAGGAAGAGAGAATCAGCTCGGGAAAACGCCACTATGTCGGCGGAACCTTTCGTTTCAATTGGTTCGACAACAAAGCCGGCATTCTTCCACCTGGTCGTTGCAGGCTTGAAGAACAGTCGGCCCGGTTTCTGGTAGACGGTCCTCTGCAGCTCTCCCTGGACTCTCTGAAGCCCGTCGCTTGCGAAGCCCATCCACTTTCTCAGCGCCGGTCGGGCGAAGATCTCGAACGTCACGAGTGATGACACGGGGTTACCCGGCAGGCCGAAAACCATCCGGTGTCCGTCGGAGGCCACGAGGATGGGCTTCCCCGGCTTGACGGCGGCTTTGTGGAAAACCTGCTCGAGTCCGAACCGAGGAAACATCCGATGGACATAGTCGAATTCGCCGGCGGAGACACCGCCCGTGAAAATGACCAAGTCAAATCCCTGCGTCTCTTCGAGAGCCCGGAAGACAGCGTCGGGATGATCCGCGACCGGACTCAGAAGCTCGGGCTTCAGCCCCAGTTTTCGACATTGTGCGGCCAGCATTGGTGCGTTCGAGTTACGGATCTTCCCGGGTCCCGGTGTGGTGTCGACTGGAACCAGTTCATCTCCGGTCGCGACGATCGCTACAGTTGGGGGACGGACGATCTCCACGGCGTGCTGTCCGAATGTCGCCAGAACCGCCACCTCCGCTGCTCCGATCTGGCGGCCTGACTCCAGCACCGTGTCACCGATCTCAGTCTCGCTCCCCAGCGGCGCAATATGAGAGCCTGATTCGACTGCAACGAGAATCTCGACACGGCCTTCGTCGAGCGAGCGCGTCTTCTCAACCATCTGCACAGCATCGGCCCCTTCCGGCACTTGGGCGCCCGTCATGATCTGCACCGTCGTGCCGGGAGTCACCACCAGGCCTTTCGGCTTTCCGGCTGGCTGAACTCCGATAACCCGAAGCCCGGCCGGCAAGGTGCCCAGGTCCTCACTTCTCAAAGCGTACCCGTCCATGAAAGACTTGTTGAAAGGCGGAAGTGGAGTATCGGCCTGCAGATCGGCCGCCATCACGAAGCCAGCCGCCTCTTCGAGCGGAACACTCACGTAGCGAGACTCCGGTACGGACGCGAGTGTCAAGCCGAGAGCCGTTTCGTAGTTGAGAAGCGCCGCTGAAGCTGACGAGTCCATGATAGTAATAGGAGAGGCTTGTTTTCTCCGCCAGTCTTTATATCAGCTCGGGCGGGCGGGCGGTCAGAACTCACGAATAAACGCTTGCAAACAGGCGTATTGCTGTCAATCGATATCGCTGCTAGAGGATGATCCTCCGAACGGAAATCAGGTAGATACAAATGCGAAAAAAGGTTCTCATCATCATTGGTGTCATTGTCGTCGTAGGCATCGTCGTGGTCACCAGCGTTGCCTCGAACCGGAGCGGCAGGGGGACCCTGGTCCAAACAGACGATGTCTCTCTCACCGAATTGCTGGTTTCGAAAGTGACTGCGTCCGGGGAGATCAAACCGAAAGAATTTGTCGAACTCCAGGCTGAGATCACCGGCCTGATCACTGAATTACTCGTCGACGAAGGAGATCTGGTCGAGAAGGGAGACGTCCTCCTGCGGATCGATCCAAAGCAACTCGAACTACAGAAGATCGCAGAAGAAGCCAACTACGAGATCTCCCGCTCGGAAGCGACCAATCAACTCGCTCAAATCAGAGTCCAGGAGCGCATCGTGGACCGCGATGCATCTGCGGTCAAGAAGGCTGAAGCTGATCTGACCAAGGCCAGGAGCAATCACTCTATCGCTCGCCGAAGCTACGACCGCAAGGAAAAGATGGCCGAAGACAGGCTCCTTTCGCGAGATGCCTTCGATGCGGTCAGAAACGATCTCATCGCTGCAGAGAACGCGTTGTCGAGTGCCGAAATCGCGTTGGAACAATCACAGGCACAGCTGGCTGTCAGCAAGGTGGTGCTGGATCAGGAAAAGGTCAGGTATCAGAATACGCTGCAGCGAATCGATCAAACCAAGGCCAATCTCGATCGACGCAAGGATGATTTCTCCAAGACCGTCATTCGCTCTCCCTTGACCGGTGTCATCACTCAGATGAACATCGAGGTGGGCGAGCGGGCGGTACCGGGAACGCTCAACAATCCGTCCGCCACGTTGATGATCATCGCCGACCTTTCCGTGATCGAAGCCGAGGTCGAAGTCGACGAGACCGACATCGTCAACGTCACGCTCGGTCAGCTTGCGGCCGTCAACGTAGACGCCCTGCCCGATCAGCCTCTGGAGGGACGGGTGACGGAGGTCGGTAGTTCCGCAATCCAGACAGCCGGCAGCGGCCAGGAAGCCAAGGACTTCAAGGTTGTCATCCAGTTAGAGGATCCGCCGATCAGTCTCAGGCCCGGCTTGAGTTGCACCGCTGACATTACAACGGCAGAACGGGAACAGGTTCTGACGATTCCTATACAGGCTCTCACCATTCGTGAATTCGCCCTCGATGAGAGTGGTCAGCTCATCCGCGAGAAAAGCGACTCTGAACGAGGTCGCTCCAAAAAATCGGACAAGGAATCGAAGGTCAAAAAGGAAGAAATTCAGGGAGTCTTCAAGGTTGTCGATGACAAGGAAGTCCTCTTCGTGAGTGTCGAAACAGGAATCACCGGCGAGACGGAAATCGAGGTCGGGAGGAGTCTCTCCGAGGGTGATAAGATCGTGAGCGGCAGTTACAAAGCCTTGCGTTCATTGAAGGACGGGGACCGGATCAGAGTGGACGAAGAGAAAGAAGAGGAGAGCGATTAACGTGTCCGAATGCCTGATTCGAACCGAGGATATCTGGAAGACCTACGTGATGGGCACCGAAGAGATCCATGCCCTGGCCGGGGTCAGCTTCGAGATTCAGCGAGGCGAATACGTCGCAATCATGGGACCTTCGGGATCAGGTAAATCGACGCTGATGAACCTGATCGGTTGCCTTGACACGCCGAGCAAAGGTGAATACCTGCTGAATGGAAAACTCGTCAGTGACATGCATGATGACGAACTGGCACATATTCGTAATCACGAGATCGGGTTCGTCTTCCAGACTTTCAATCTCCTGCCACGCGCCACTGCCCTGCACAATGTCGAACTTCCGTTGATTTACGCAGGACTCGCTTCGTCAGAACGCCGGGACCGGGCGCTGGACGCACTTCAGCGCGTCGACCTTTCGGACCGAACCGATCATCGCCCCAACGAACTCTCGGGTGGGCAGCGTCAGCGAGTCGCCGTAGCCCGCGCGCTCGTGAACAACCCTTCAATTATCCTCGCCGATGAACCGACCGGAAACCTCGATACGAAAACCGGACTCGAGATCATGAGTCTCTTCCAGCGACTGCACGACTCCGGCAACACGATCGTTCTGGTGACACATGAATCTGATGTTGCGCGTTTCGCTCAACGCGTGATCAGTCTTCGAGATGGGAAGATCGAGAGCGATGAAATCGTTTCGTCGGATTACCGGACGCCCACCGATGAGGTTTCCGCCTCCGTTTGAACCTGGCATTCCGGGCTTTTGAAGCAGTCTGGTAACGCCTTCTTCCGCTACCGTGGAGAAGTCCCGAGAAGTCGCTTGGCGTACTCACTCTTGGGAGAGCGAAAGACTTCTTGCGTCTCGCCGATCTCGACGATCCGACCTTTTTTCATGATGCCGATTGACCCGCATCCATGATAGGCAACTCCCAGATCGTGGGTCACAAGTAACATGGCGAAACCTCCTTGCTCCTGGAGGCCCCTCAGTCTTTGAAGAAGCTGCGCCTGCAAAGAAGAATCCAAAGCCGACGTGGGCTCATCGGCCACCAGTAGCTCGGGCGCCGTGGCCAGGGCTCTCGCAATCGCCACTCTTTGTCTCTGACCTCCTGAAAGAGCGCCCGGGCGCCTCTCGAGCACCTCCACCGGCATCCTCACGGATGCCAGAACTTCCCTGATGCGAAGGGCTCGGCTCCTCCGGCTTCCTACCCTATGAACGATCAGGGGTTCCTCTATGATCTGTTGAACGGTCTGGCGCGGATTCAAAGATGCCAGCGGATCCTGAAAGACGCTCTGGATGCGTGCTCGAGCGTCGCGGTCGCTCGCGGACACCTCCCGCCCATGCAACAGAATCTTCCCTGTGGTGGGGACTTCGAGACCCAGAATGCACCTGATGAGAGTGGTCTTGCCACTTCCCGATTCTCCAATGATCCCGAGCGTCTCGCCTCTGCGGATCTCAAAACTCACTCCCTGCAGGGCTTTGACTTTGGACTCCCTGGAGAGGACCCCTTCTCCGATCCTTTCTCTCCCGCGACCGGAGAACTGTTTGACTAGTTCCTCGACAGCCAGAACCGGTGCTTCTCGTGACCTCGACTGCCGAGTGTTCGAGCCTCTCATCGGCCCTCGCCTGGGGCAGCCTGCCCGTTCGAGACCCGGCAGGGGTTGAAGCATCTGACCGTATGACGAGCAGTGCCGGATAGCTGCGGAACCAGACTCGTACACTCATCGATCGCGCGACCACACCTGGGTTGAAATCTGCACCCCAGGACTCCTTCCTCCAGCCTCGGAGGGTCGCCCGGGATTCCTGAGAGCTTCCCCGGCGATCCGCGCGGCAGCAATCGCGAAGCGAGAAGTCCCTTCGTGTACGGATGCTCGCATCTGTCGCGGATTGCTTCCGCTGAAGATGACTCAACCACCTCGCCCGCATAGAAAACCGTGATCCGGTCGGCGGAACCGAACAGGAAGTCTAAGTCGTGTGTTATCAATAGTATAGATATACCGAGACGCTCCTTGAGAGAACTCAGAAGCTCCGCCTGCTCCACCGTACTGATCGCATCCAGGGAGGCCGTCGGTTCGTCGGCTATCAAGATCCGCGGCCGGAGGGACACCGCCAGCGCAATGGCCGCACGTTGACACATTCCTGTTGATAACTGGTGCGGAAACGCTTTGAGGATCTGGTCCGGCTCGGAGAATCCGACGTCACGAAGGGCTTGGACCCCCGCCGCCAGCGATTCGTTCCGGTGCATCCCTCGATGCACTCCTAAAGCTTCTCTGAAGTGTTGTGCCAACGGATGATAGGGATTCAGACTCGCTGCTGCGTCCTGCGGGATGAACCCGATCTTCCGACCCCGGATCGCATCGACCCGCGACGGTGAAAGCTCTCGAAGGTCTTCTCCTTCAAAAACGATACGCCCCGTGACGACGGCTGTGGTGAGGTGATTCAGCCGCAGGATCGACCGCGCCAAAGTCGTTTTGCCGCTGCCGCTTTCTCCGGCAATCCCGTGGATTTCCCCGGCGTAGAGGTCCAGGTCGACATCTCGGACCGCTTCCACGATTCCTACATCGGTCGGGAACCCCACACGGAGTTGTTCGATGTGAAGCAGGGTTTCACGAGGATTCCGACGCGGTTCCACTGTGTGGGCAGTCCTTCCTGCTCGGTGGCCGTTCAGATCACGACCTTTTCCTGGTACTCCCCGAAAACATCCCTCAGAGCATCTGAAATCTCACCAACTGTTGCGAGTACTTTCACGGCCCTGAAAATCGAGGGGAACAGATTCTCTTGCGTCCTGGCAACAGCGCGAACCTCCTTCAATGCCTCGGAAACTTGGGCCTGCTCTCGCGTCTGTCGAAGTCGAGCGAGTCGCGCGGTCTGTTTTTCCTCGACTGCCGGGTCCATCTTGAGAAGCGGTATTGATGAGTCCTCATCTTCCTGGAATCTATTCACTCCGACAACGACCTGTTGCCCCTCTTCCAGAGCACGTTGTTGCAGATAGGCGGCGTTCTGGATCTCCCGTTGTACAAAGCCGGATTCTATCGCCGTCATCATTCCACCGAGATCGGCAATCCTGGAGAGGTAGTCTCGGGCTGACCGTTCGAGTTCGTCGGTGAGGGATTCGACAAGCCAACTGCCGCCGAGCGGATCAGCTGTCTCCGCAATTCCGCTTTCACTGGCAAGAATCTGCTGTGTTCTGAGTGCGATTCGTGCGGCTTCTTCGCTGGGCAGTGCGAGTGCCTCGTCTCTGGAGTTGGTGTGGAGAGACTGAGCGCCCCCGAGGATCGCTGCCATGGCCTGGACAGTTACCCTCACGACGTTGTTCTCCGGTTGGCGGGCAGTCAACGTGCTCCCGGCTGTTTGAGCGTGAAACCGGAGTTTCCATGAGCGAGGGTTTCTGGCTCCATAGGTCTCACGCATCAGTTCCGCCCAGACTCTGCGCGCAGCTCGGAACTTGGCTGTCTCTTCGAACAGATCATTGTGTGCGTTAAAGAAAAACGAGAGTTGAGGGGCGAACTCGTCGATTTTGAGACCGGCTTCGAGGGCCGCCTCGACATAGACCACCGCGTCGGCGATGGTGAAAGCAATCTCCTGGGACGCTGTCGCGCCTGCTTCACGGATATGGTACCCACTGATCGAGATGGGATTCCACTGAGGAACCTTCCTGCTGCAGAACGCGATCACATCGGTCGTCAGGCGAATCGACTGTTCGGGAGGGTAAATGTACGTCCCACGGGCAATGTATTCCTTCAGGACATCATTCTGGACGGTCCCTCGAACCTGATCGAAGGGAACGCTCTGCTCTTCCGCAACCGTCAGGTACAGCGCCAGAAGAATCGCCGCTGTCGAATTGATCGTCATAGAGGTCGAAACCTGATCGAGTGGGATCCGGTCGAAGAGCCTCCGCATGTCTTGAATGCTGTCGATGGCTACACCGACTCGCCCCACCTCTCCCTCCGCCAGGGGATGGTCCGAGTCCAGACCGATCTGTGTCGGAAGGTCAAACGCCACCGACAGCCCTGTGGTGCCTTGGGACAGGAGATAACGGTAGCGGCGATTCGACTCTGACGCTCCGGCAAATCCAGCGTACTGCCGCATCGTCCAGAGGCGCCGACGATACATCTCGGCGTGTATTCCCCGAGTAAAGGGATAAGCCCCGGGGTCACCTATCTCTTTCTCGTAACCGCGGAAGGGTTCGTCCGGCCGATAAAACGGTGGGCTTTTCTCTTGTTTTTCGTCACGCTCTTCGGCTGACCGGGGAGGGCCTGTCATTTTCCTCTCTGAGGCGAATCTGCTATGCTCGGTAAGCCCAAGAAAGAGCGCGAATTACGACCGCCAAAGACTCGTTTGATGGTAGCAGAGGGAGGAAAGCGGTTCAAATGACGGACGAGTTAAGGGAGTATCGAAAAAGGTTGGAGAAAGCCATCAATGAAGCCTTGGCTGAATCCTCCCACATCAACTCGATCATTCAGGATGTTCGACGATCCGGCTTTGATGTTTTCATGATCATCGAGGCAACCGTCGGATTCAATCAGCTCGATGCGGGCTCGGAATCCGAAGAAATCAAGACGAGCGTTCAGCTCGATCTGACTTCGCAGGATGAACGCTTTCTTCGCCAACTGAAGATCAGCCCCGACTAGCCCCTCAGTTGGGAGATCCCGAGGTCTATCGGATCTCCACAAGCGCTTTCCCTTTTTCCTGGACTTTCCCCACCTCGGCCGCGAGTTCTCCAGCAGCTGTCAACTCTGCCTTCAGGGCATCCGAATCATCAGGATGGACGCTCAGAAGAAGTCCTCCTGAAGTCTGGGGATCGAGGAGAATGCTCTGCAGCAACTCACCGGTGCGGTTCCATTCGATATTGTCGCCAATGTAGCGACGATTCGAGTCGATCCCGCCCGGCAACATGCCCTTTCTGGCCAGTTCTTCGACGTCAGCCATCAGAGGAACCTCGGAGCCGAATATGACAAGGGAGCGCTGAGCCCCTTTTGCCATTTCGTACGCATGCCCGAGGAGTCCGAACCCCGTGATATCCGTCGCCGCGTGAACCCGGTGTCGCTCAGCAATTCGGGCTGACTCATCGTTGAGGCGACTCATCGTTTCAACTGCCTCCAGCTCCGCCCTCGACGACGCCTTCTGAAACTTGATTCCGCTGGTTATGATTCCAGAACCGAGGGGTTTCGTCAGGATCAGGCGGTCCTCCGGGCGGGCACCTTTGTTCGTCAGGACCCGGTCGATCGGCACCGTTCCCGTCACGCAATAACCGAATTTGATTTCAGGGTCCTGTACCGAGTGTCCTCCAATCACCGGAACATTCGCCTCGGCAAGTTTCTCGGTGCCTCCCCTCACGATCTCTCCCAGAATTCGGGTGTCGACACCCTCCTTTGGGAAACAGACGATTGAAAGGGCGAACTTCGCCCTTCCTCCCATGGCGTAAATGTCGCTCAGAGAGTTCGCGGCCGCGATCTGGCCGTACACATATGGATCGTCGACAACCGGCGTGAAGAAATCCATCGTCTGAACGAGTGCTGTTTCGTCATCCAGTCGATAGACGCCGCCATCGTCAGCGGTCTCGAATCCAACCAGGACGTTGGGGTCCGGCAAGACTTTAATTTCTGACAGAACTGATTCCAGCACCTCCGGTGCCAGTTTCGACGCTCAGCCGGCGCACGACACCATTTCTGTCAGGCGGCGTTTTCGCTTGAATATCATCACACGAGTATACATTTTCTCCCGCTACTCTCGCCGCCCCTGGAAAAGGGGTCTGCTCCCGACGGCAGGAGATCCTCGCCTACTCAGATATAATCCCTCCGATGGGCACAAGACACTATGACGTGATCGTGATTGGAGGGGGCCATGCCGGATGCGAGGCGGCTCACGCCAGTGCACGGGGTGGGGCAAAAACTGCGCTTCTGACGCTGAACCCACAGATGATCGGCCAGATGTCCTGCAATCCGTCCATCGGAGGCATTGCCAAAGGACACCTTGTGCGAGAAATCGACGCGATGGGTGGCCTGATCGGAATGATCGGGGATCGGACGGCCATTCAGTTCAGGCTGCTCAACCGAAGCCGGGGACCCGCGGTTCGCGCTCCGAGAGTGCAGAACGACAAGGAACTCTACCGCATCGAGATGCAGGCCGCTCTAGGCAGAGTTCCGGGTCTTTCGATCGAATCCGCGGAAGTCACCTCAATTCGGAGAAAAGGCGGCAAAGTGATCGGAGTGACCACCTCTCGAGGTGACCTGATCGACTGCAGCGCTGTCGTTCTGACCACTGGAACCTTTCTCAACGGTGTCTGCCACGTCGGCGAAGAGAAGTTTCGAGCCGGCCGATCGGGCGAACGCTCGGCTGTTCCGCTTGCAAAGTCCATTCTCGAGATCGGTTTCGAGATGGGCCGCCTGAAAACGGGAACGCCGCCCCGGCTCCGGGCCTCCAGCATCGATTTCGGCCGATTCCGGGCGCAGCCCGGAGACAAAGATCCGACGTTTCTCTCGTTCCGAACGGAGGAGCCGTCACTGCGCCAGGTCCACTGTTGGATCGCGGAGACGAGTCCTGCGGTTCATCGGATCATTGAAAGGAATCTTCATCGGAGTCCCCTGTACAGTGGCGAAATTGTGGGTGTTGGCCCTCGATATTGTCCTTCTATCGAGGACAAAATCGTCAAGTTTTCCGAACGGCCTTCTCACCAGCTATTCCTGGAACCGGAGGGTCTCGAATCACCGATTATCTACGTCAACGGACTCTCGACAAGCCTTCCGGCCGATATCCAGGGAGAGATGGTCGCCGCGATCGAAGGACTGGAAAGGGCCGAGATTGTCCGGCCCGGATATGCCGTCGAGTACGATTTCGTTCAACCTTCTCAATTGCGGAGAACCCTGGAAACGCGGGCTGTCGACGGACTCTACTTCGCCGGACAGATCAATGGGACAACGGGCTATGAAGAGGCTGCGGCTCAAGGGTTGGTGGCGGGAATCAATGCGGCCCTGCGCGTCCAAGGGAAGGATCCTCTCACGCTGGGACGAGAGGAAGCCTACCTGGCCATTCTGGTCGATGATCTCGTCACACGAGGTGTCGATGAACCTTACAGAATGTTCACGTCGAGAGCCGAATACCGGCTTCTTCTTCGGATCGACAACGCCGATCGTCGCCTGGCGCACTATGGGCTCCAGTTTGGTCTTCTGAAACGGGATGATTCTCGTCGCGTCGAGCAGAAGTGGCAACGGGTGGAGGCCGCTGTCCGGCGCCTGTCTTCGACTCACCTCAGGAAGGGACTCGCCGGGCACGACGAACTTGCCAGGCGGTTCAACGTCACGAGCGGAACTGCGTTGATTCAACTGCTACGGCGTCCGGAGTGCCGTTTGGCTCATCTCGAACACCTCTTTTCAGGGGACGCGAGGGCCGACTTTCGGCCATCCGAATGGGAGATCATTGAGACCCAGGTCAAGTATGAAGGATATGTTCAGCAACAGATGAAAGATGTCGAGAAGGTCCGTCGTCTGGGATCGCGCCCCATCCCCCCGGATTTCGACTTTGAGGGCATCGACGGGCTCTCGCGAGAGATGCGTGACCGGTTTTCAAGAATCCGGCCGGAAAGCCTCGACCAGGCCTCCCGCATACCCGGTGTGACTTCAGCCGCCGTCTCGATTCTCAATATTCACCTGGAGTTGGCGCATCGAGGTCGAGTCGG
>CAJHYB010000298.1_pt1 | contig 13353 bp, 9 predicted proteins | sample 9198631 | NCBI WGS metagenome assembly CAJHYB01 (sample SAMEA7708354, study PRJEB35096) | sediment metagenome | biome: marine neritic benthic zone biome [ENVO:01000025]; feature: sediment [ENVO:00002007]; material: shallow marine sediment [ENVO:03000034] sea grass bed [ENVO_01000059] ... | reverse complement strand
TGGCCAACGTCAGTGATCGCCCACAGGGCGCGTTGCAGCAGGGCTCCCATGGCTTCCATCGGTGCGTCTTCGAATGCTATCGCAACTGAAGCGAGGCACCAAGGGGCCGGCTCTGTTATTGGAGGCTGACCAGGCCGGCAACGGTCCCAGCGCTGTCTCAGGCAGTTCTAAGGAAATGGGTCGGGAAATCCGATAAGAGGCGTAGGGAGAATGTTGAATCGAGCACGAGGAGCGAGCAGATGATCAGAGAGCAGGGCCCGGCACCCTTGCCGGGCCAACCGGACAGCCCGAATTTCCTGACGTTCAAGAATGCGGCAAAGGATCTGCCTGCCTTTCCAGCCGTTGCTGGAGAGGTCATGAAACTGGTGGACGACGACGACTCCTCCGCATCTGACCTGCAACGGGTGATCGGGAGAGATCCGGCCCTTGCGGCGCGAGTCCTGAAGATAGCTAATTCCGCCTTCTATGGCGCCTCGACCGAGATCTCAACTCTCTCCCACGCCATCACACGACTGGGCTGGAAACCACTGCAGTCTATCGTTATCGCCGCCTCGAGCCGTTCTATCTTCAGCAACAAGAGCTTCAAGGACATGCTTCTTTGGGAACATGCCCTGGGAGTCGCCAACGTCTCGCGTGCGCTCGCGGGAAAATGCCGTTACCGGGATGTCGAATCCGCCTTCGTCGCCGGGCTGCTCCACGACATCGGTAAGCCGATTCTCGACTCGAATCTCGGCGACCTCTACAGTCAGGTGATCCAGGACGTCTACAACGAAGGCGTCACTTTCCTGCAGGCAGAAAGGCGGATCCTGGGCTTCGATCACACGGAAGTGGGCGTGCTGGTCCTCAAGAAGTGGAATCTCCCCCAGGTACTCCAGGAGGCCGTCAAGTTTCATCACGACCCCGGACGAGCTGAAATCTCTCCACACTTGTGCGCCATCGTCAGTTTTGCCAACTCGCTGTGTGTCAAGATGGGCCTGGGACCGGAAAGGCTTCCGGACCTCGATCTGAATTCCCTGGAGACTGCCAGACTTCTCAAACTCGATTCCGACACAGTTTCGGAGTACCTCGAAGAAGCTCGGGAATGGACAGGATCCGAACTGGTCCATTGACCTGAACGCGCGTGCCACCGGAATCAGGTCAGAGCCCCTGCACAGGACATCGATCCGAAGTGAATAAAGAGGACCGCTCTTCCGGCAAGCTTGCCCTGACCGGCCGTGATGTCGATCATCATGTGCTCTCGGGTCCCATTTGAATTCGAATAGACAGAGTCGAGCTTGATGATCTTGGACTTGTCGGGAGTGGCGCCGCGTCCTAACCGACCGGGGTAGAGAGCGATCGACCAGTCGCTGGCCGACTCCTTCACGACTCCGATGGTGTATTCGCCAGCAGGTATCGATGTCGCACCCGAAGTCAGAGCAGCAGACAGCGTGAGCCGAGGCCCCCGCGGGGAGACGAAACTCCCGACCGCCGTATTTGCGGCTCGGCTCTCATTGGCGGTCGCGGTCTGGTAGGTGAGGGTGGCTTCGACCTCTCCCAGTTTCACGGTCAACGTTTTTCTGAAATGGGGATGGGCGAAAATCGAGGCAACGATACACAGGACCACACTCAGAACGGCGATTCTCTTCATGACGAACTCCCTGTCGTTTGGTTGATACTCGCACGAAGGTACTGTACCCGATTGAAAAAGGGAAGCGCGGCCCCAGCACGGTCGTGACCTGATGGCATCAGGGCACTAACCGCAGCACAGGACTGGGTTGAAACGCCGTCCAGGGACATCCTCAGGGCTCTCGTGGTCCGCCTCCCTCAATGGGTCTGATCCTGGATTCGCTTCCAATCCGGCATCGCGAGTTGCTATTCTCCGAGCCAGAGAGGTCGAAGGATCATGGTGAGACTGATCGCGGTTTCAGGACTCCTTCTCGGATTGCAGGTCTCTTGTTCTCCTGCCAGCGGCCCCGTGACGACACCCATGGACGAAGCCCCCGGCGTCGACTCCGGGACACTGAACCCGGATGCTCCACCTGAAACAGCTTCTCTCGGACGGCTGGTCGGCGTCTGGGATGTGGAGCAGGAGACCCGGAATCGTGATGGCTCCTGGAGCGAAGCCAGTCGGGCCGAGTGGCGTTGGTATTACATTCTGGACGGTCACGCGATTCAGGACGACTGGATCAAGCCCCCTTCGACCGAACCGGACGCGACCCGTCGCAGTTTCGGGACCAATATCCGCATCTATAACCCTGAGGAAGAACGATGGGAGATGTCCTGGATTGACAGCAACAATCGTAAAACCGCGACATACACAGCCATCATCGAGGGCGACACGGTCATCATGAGCGGCCGGAATGCTTCAGGGCGAGAAATCCGAAACACCTTCTTCAACATCAGCGAGAACTCTTTCGAATGGGTCCAGCAGTGGACCTTTGACGAAGGGGAGTCCTGGGTTCCAGTCTCTCGCATACGCGCCTCACGGCGTGACCAGCAACTCTGAATGGGGCGACTGCGTGCCCCCCCCCACCATCGCGAGCAGGAGGGGGGAAGAGGAAGCGTTCAGCGGTGACCCAACTCCCGCAGGAGTCCTTCAGCCCAGAAGTTCTCGGGAAAATCAGAAACGACCGAGGCGAGCAAGGCGATGGCCTCCTTCTCGTGGGCTTTCTCGCCTGCAAGGGCGAAGGCCAGCCAGATGCGAGCCGCGACGCTCTGCGGGTTCAACTTGATCGACTCGCGGAGACTCTCCACGGCAGCCTCCCGGTCTCCCCCGAACAGGGACGGCGCGAAGAGGAGATTGCGACCCCGGCTGAGGTGAGCGAGATAGTCTTTCGGCCCCAGTTCGAGTGCTCTGCGGGAATCGTCATCGGCCTTCGGTCCGTACCGTGGCCCGGCAAACATTCGTGAAAACGTACCGCTCAGTTGAATCTTCCAGCCGTAGAGAACCGACCTGACGGCAAAGGGGCTGCTCTGTTCGGGGTCGAGTTCGATCGCTCTGCCAGCCTCTTCCAGACCCGCATCGACGTGCCGACTCGCTTCCTTCTTCTTGCCGCTCGCCGAGTAGAGACAGACGAGGTACTCGTGTGTCCTTGCGCGCTCGAAGAGATTAGCCGCGTCCGGGGGTGCGCTCGTCCGCAACTCCTTCAGGATCGCTTCGAGACGCTGGATGTCGGTCCGGGAGAACGATAGCCGGATCTGATCGGACAAGGACCCGGCAACGTTTCTCCCCTCCTGGCCCATTGAAGGCCCCGGCATGGAGACTCCGTTGACGACAAAGCCCAGGACCAGAAGCAGGCAATTCAGCGCGCGTCGAAACGTGCGTGCTCGCTTTCCGTAACGAGCACGTTCGTGCAGTCCGGGACTCCTCGAGATTCGCTCCTTCACGCGACCGAGCAATGCCGGACCCCTCAGGTCTCGGGGAAGGGCGGCCACTGACCGTCTCATAATCTGGCTACGGACTCCCATCGATAGATTGCGTCTACTTTTCAAAACGCGCCGTAGCCGTGCTGGACTAGCCCCTTTTTCTGAATTCGATGAGATTCTGGAGATCACTTCTGCCCCGCTTCGGCGGCGAATTCCATTCCGGACGTCCAAAACAAGGGCATGGCTGGAGGCCGATGAGTCACCCGGACTTGTCGCTCCAGGAGTGGCGATCGCAGAGAAGGCCATTCCTCAGGTTGTCATTCCTCGCAGAGGTCGCCCGGTCGTCTTGTCGTGCTTGAATCACCCGTCCAATCCGATGCCGTCGAGCAAACGCTGAAATCGCGGGTGGGCTCGAAGGCCTTCGAAGGCCGGGTCGACGTTCAGGTAGACGACGTATTCAGAACGCTCTCGCACAGCGACTTCCAGCCAGTCGATCGCACGCTCTCGGTCCTCGAGGATGAGATAGGCCATCGCCAGATAGAAAGAAGGAACCTGCATCTCTCCGGCCCGGACTCTCATGCTCTCCAGGGGATCGGTGCCCGGAGTTTGAGCTGCGTTCCGGGCATCGTCGAGGACGTCCAGCAGCGCGAGTGTGGCCTCCGAATCCCGAAAGGACTCTTTCAGTGCCCGCATGGCTTGATCGAGATCCCTTTCAGCGAGATGGACGAGGGCAAGTCCCAGAGACGCGACTCGAAAGTTCGGGTCGAGCCCCAGCGCTTCCTGATAGTACCTCGTCGCCATGGAGTAGTCTCGCCGATAGTAGAAACTGCGCCCGAGATTCGCCAGGGTCAGCGGTGACGACGGGTCCAGTTCCGACGCGATTCGTGCTTCTGCCAGCGCCTCTTCCGGTTTTCTCAGCGCGAAAAGACTGAGCGAGTACCAGACATGCGCGACGGAGTTATTGGGATTCAATTCGATCGCTCTTCGAAACCCGACCTCTGCTGCCTCCAGATCCCAATCGTAGGAGAGACTGGCGTTGGCGAGCGAGCTGTGGGCGTCGGACAGTTCGTCGTCCAGACGAAGGGCTTCGCGGGCCCATTTCTTCGCGAGAGGCATGATTTCCCGGGGTTGCTTCGATTCGTAGGCGGTCGACGCCATCATCGAGTAGGCGTCCGCCAGGCCGGCGTAAGCCGGCGCGAACTCGGGAGCATCTCGAATCGTTCTCTCGAAGTACCGCACAGCCTGTTCCAGCCCCCCTCTCGTCCGTGAGTTCAGCGAGAATACACCTCTCATGTAGGACTTGTGCGCCGCGACGTTAACGACGGGGCTTGCAGCGAGCCTGCTCCGTTCCGGGGCGCTGAGCTGGACCTGAATCTGTTCGGCGATGTCCCGGGCGACTTCGTTCTGAAGCGAGACAATGTCTTCGAAGTCTCCCTCGTAGGCTTGCCCCCACAAAGGGATTTCGTGCGCGGCGTCGATGAGCCGTGCACGGATCGAGATCTTTTCGCCTTCCAGAAGTACGCTGCCTTCGACGACACCGGTGACACCGAGTTCCTCGGCGATTTCAGGAAGTGCCAGATTCCGGTCCTTGTAGCGCATCGAAGAGCTTCTCGAAACGACCTTTGCGAAGCCCTGGATGCGTCCCAGGCTGAGAATCAGAGCGTCCGTCATTCCATCGGCGACATACTCGAGTTCGTTGTCCCCGGAGAGGTTCTCGAATGGGAGGACGGCCAGAGTGCGAATCGCTTCGGGCCCAACACGGGTCGTAAATGGGCTCCACGGACCCAGCGCGAGCAGCAGCACAATGAACAGAAGCAGCAGAAAGGAGCCTGGAATCAGAATCCTGGATCGTGCCGGTGGGGTACTGTTCGAGATTGACGAGGCCTGGCTTTGCTCGAGAAGGGCCTTCCTGGCCTCGGCCGCCGACTGGAAACGGTCGCGTGGCCTCTTCGCAAGAAGCTTCATCACGATGTCGTCGACACCGGGCTGAATTCCCGGGACCTCCGAGGAAGGCGCAACGGGCTCCTCGTGGACGATCGCCTCAGCGGTCGCGTAAGGAGTCGAACGCCGAAACGGGTGCGTCCCCGTCAGGAGCTCGTAGATGACGACTCCAAATGCAAATATATCGGAGCGACTGTCGATGGTCCGCCCCATCAGCTGTTCGGGCGCCATGTAGGGGAGTGTTCCTGATGCCGAACCCTCGATGGTGGCAGTGGTTGACGCCGAATCGCTGGCGAAGCCCACGGAGCGGGTGGCGAGTCCGAAGTCGAGGACTTTGGGGTGCCCTTCCGGGGTCAACATGATGTTGCCCGGTTTCAGATCCCGGTGCACAAACTGCCCGGCATGCGCCGCCTGGAGAGCATCGGCTATGGAGGCCCCGATCTCGAGAGCCTTCTCGACTGGAAGTCTCCCTTCCGAGACCAACTCCTGGAGGGTGCTCCCTCGAACAAACTCCATCGCGATAAAAGCTCGCCCGTCCAGTTCTCCAGCGTCGTAGATTTTGCAGATAAATGGGTGATCCAGCGCCGCGGCGGCCCGGGCCTCACGGAGAAGCTGGTTCCGGGCGAGTCCGTCCTTCTGCAGTTCGTGCGAGGGAAACTTGAGAACGACTTCACGGTCCAGGGTCGTGTCGAGAGCCAGGAAGACCTCTCCCATCCCTCCTTCGCTGATCTTCTCCCCGATAACGTATCGATCGCTCCCGCCCGACTCCTCGACAAAACCCAGGGAAAGGAGGCATCTGGGACAAAGCCCCAGGGGCGCTGCCTGGGCCATGGGTGTCCCACACGAAGGGCACTGCTTTCGGTCTTGCATCATCTCCCGAGCCGAGTCGAAAAGTTCCGGGTCAGACCTCTATGCGAGAAGTAACGAATCTCAGAGTATGCTGTCGGCAGAGTCCTACGCAAAGGCGCGGGTGAACGGGCCTTCTGACAGAACTCTGCTTGGCGAGTGATTGTATGTCCGAAGATGAAAAACCCGAGGGGGCCGGCCGGCGAAAATGGTTCGCGACGACACGATGGAGCGTCGTTGTCGCGGCTGGGCACAGCGAAGATCCCTTCCACGGAGCTGCGCTTTCCGAACTCTGCCAGAACTACTGGCATCCAGTCTACGCGTTCGTTCGTCGCAGGGGCTATGACGCCGTAGAATCACAGGACCTCACTCAGGGCTTCTTTGAGAGACTGCTCGCCAAGAAGACACTTTCCGCCGCCGAGCCCGAACGCGGCCGCTTCCGGAACTTTCTGCTGGCATCCGTCAAAAACTTTCTGGCGAACGAATGGGACCGGGAACAGGCTCAGAAACGCGGCGGCGGAAAGGCCCGCCTTTCACTTGACTTCGAGACCGCGGAAGCGACTTACGGGCGGTCTCTCTCCGAGCAGGAGACCCCCGAAACGATCTTCGAAAGACAGTGGGCCTTGACGCTGCTCGGGACCGTCCTCGAGAGACTGGGAGACGAGATGGTCCGCGCGGGAAACGAAGAACGATTCGCCCTGCTGAAGCCCTATCTGACCGGGGGCGGAGCACATCCATCTTATAAAAGGGTCGCCAAGGAACTGGACCTGAGCGAGACAGCCGTGAAAGTCGCCGTCCATCGGATGCGACGACGCTTCGGATCGCTTCTCCGCGAAGAGGTCGCCCAGACCGTCGCTCCACCGGAGGACGTCGAGCCGGAGATCCGGTCCCTGTTTGCGGCGCTCGGGTAGGGGCGGCATTGGCCAAGGTTGAGAGCCCCGATCTTAATCCAGCCAGATCTCAGCAGCCAGGTGACCGCCCTTTCTCCTCAACACTGGCCACCGCACTCCAGATCCGGGCAAGCGCCCGTTTCGACAATCGTCTCGCGTAACCTTCCGTCGCCTTTTCTTCATTGATCTCTGAAACAGGAGAAACAGATGAAGAGAAAAGACTCGACACCAGCTCAGCCGGAACAATCTGCCGGACGAAGCTTCTGGAGCCTGCTGGCAACTCATATCGAAGGGGCTTTCAGCGACAACGCCTTCAAAGCGCTCGTCATGTTCATGCTCATCGGAGCGGGCGCCTATCACGGGCGGAGCCAGGTGCTCCTTGTCGGAGCCTTGTTCGCGCTTCCCTTCCTTCTCTTCTCGATGACAGGAGGATTCCTGGCGGATCGTTTCAGCAAACGCACCGTCACGATATCGACCAAGTGCCTGCAGGTCGTGGTCATGTGTCTCGGACTCCTGGGACTTCTCTGGAACAGCGCACCGCTGCTCATCGCCGGAGTCTTCCTGATGAGCGTCCAGAGCGCACTCTTCGGCCCATCCAAGTACGGGCTGCTGCCTGAACTGCTGCCGGCCGGCCGGCTCTCCTGGGGAAACGGAGTCCTCGAACTGGGGACCTTTCTCGCGATCATCTTCGGGACGGTGACCGGTGGGTTTCTCGCTCAGAGTTTTCAAGGAGAGCAGCACTGGTCTGGAGTCCTCCTGGTCTGCCTGGCCTTTGCGGGCCTGGCGGCCAGCCACGGAATCAGGCGGGTCCCCGCTGCCGATCCCCGGCGCCGCTTTCCGCTCAATCCGATTCTGGAATTGAAGCAGCAACTCGCTTCGGTCCGGCGCGACCGGATTTTGCTGCTTGCCGTCATCGGGAACACCTATTTCTGGTTTCTCGCGGCGCTACTCGATTTCAACATCCTCTTCTACGGATTGGAGACTCTGAGCCTCGATCCGGTCCGCATCAGCCTCCTTCGCGCCTCTGTCGCCATCGGAATCGGAATCGGAAGCCTGGCTGCAGGTTACTTGTCCGGGAAGAGGATCGAGTACGGTCTCATCCCCCTGGGCTTGCTCGGAATCTGTTTCGCCGCGGCCTTCCTGGCTCTTCCCGGTCTCAGTTTCTTTCTCGTCGCCGGAGGGTTGATCGTCCTCGGCCTCGCTTCCGGCTTCTTCGTCGTACCGATCAATGCGATCGTCCAGCACCGGCCGGAGAGTCGCAATCGAGGGCGCGTGATCGCAGCCTCATATTTTTTCTCCTTCCTGGGAATCCTGACGGCCTCCGGAGCCTACTTCCTGTTGTCGAGCGCGTTCGGCTTCAGCCCGAGCCAGGTGTTCGCCGTCGGCTCCGCGCTGACACTGGTCGGGACTCTCTTCGCTATTCGCCTCGCGCCGGCTTCGTTGCTGCGCCTGATCGCCTGGTTCCTGACCCACATCTTCTACCGACTCGAGGTCGACGGACGAGAGAACCTGCCCCGGGACGGCGGTGCCCTCCTGGTGAGCAACCACCTGTCCTTCATCGATGCTGCGCTTCTGATGGCCTCGTCCGAACGGCCCATTCGTTTTCTCATGTTCAAGGGCCACTTCGACCGGCCCTGGATCAAGCCGTTCGCCAGCGCGACCGGAGCCATCCCGATCGATTCCGAGCTGCGCCTCCGGGACATGATTCGCAATCTCCGCAAGGCCGGCCAGGCCGTCGCAGATGGAGAGATCGTCTGCATTTTCGCCGAGGGCCAGGTCACCCGGATCGGGCAGATGCTCCCTTTCCGCCGTGGAATGGAGCGAATCATGAAAGGAGTCCAGGCCCCGATCGTCCCGGTTCACCTCGACGGACTCTGGGGCAGCGTCTTCAGTTTCGAGCGAAGCAGAGCGTTCTGGAAACTGCCGCGAAGACTGGCCTCTCCCATCAGAGTCAGTTTCGGCTCACCCATGTCACCGGATTCCTGCGCGGTGCAGGTCCGACAACGGATCCAGGAACTCCAGACAGAGGCGTTTCGTCGGAATCACGATCGGAGGGGACCGGTTCACCGGAGGTTTGTCGCCGCCTGCCGTCGCCACCCTTTCCGGCTGTTTGCAACAGACCAGAATGGATCCGATCTCCGATACGGTTCGGCCCTCTTCAAGACTGTCTATCTGGCCCGGCGCCTGCGGCCGCTTTGGAAAGAACAGGAAATGGTCGGCATCCTGCTGCCGCCTTCCGTCGCCGGAGCGTTGGTGAACCTGGCCGCGCTTTTAAGTGGGAAGGTCCCCGTCAATTTGAACTACACAACCTCGCGCGAAGTCCTTCAGTCCTGTATCGAGCAATGCAGTATTCGAACGGTGGTCACGGCTCAGGAGTTTCTGGACAGAATTGACCTCGACGTCCCCGCCGAGAAGATCCTGATCGAGAAGATCGCTGCGGGGCCGCGTGTCATCGAGAAACTGATCTCGGCCCTTGTCGGAGTGCTCCCGGTCCGCTTCGTGGAAGCCTTACTCGGTGGTGGTGATCAGGATCCCGACGACCTGGCTACGGTCATCTTCTCGAGTGGAAGCACCGGAGAGCCGAAAGGCGTCATGTTGACGCACTTCAACATCGCTTCGAACCTGGATCAACTGGCCCGCGTCTTCTTCCTGGAGCCAGGCGATCGAGTCCTGGGCATTCTGCCTTTCTTCCACTCCTTCGGATTCACGGGGACGCTCCTTCTTCCGGCAACGCTCGGGCTCGGCGTGATCTTCCATCCCAACCCGCTCGACGGTGCCGCGATCGGCTCGCTGGTTCAGAGACACAAAGCGACTTTTCTGCTCGCTACACCGACGTTCCTTCAGGCCTACATTCGACGCTGCGCTCCCGAACAATTCGGAAGCCTGAGAGTGGTCATGGCCGGAGCTGAAAAACTGACGGCCGAGGTGTCACAGGCGTTCGAAGATCGTTTCGGGCTGCGCCCCGTCGAAGGCTATGGTTGCACCGAGTGTGCCCCCGTCGTGAGCGCCAACACCCTGGACTACCGCGCGCCGGGATTCCGTCAGGTCGGAACAAAGCGGAATACGGCTGGTCATCCGCTGCCGGGCGTGAGCGTGCAGATTGTCGATCCCAACAGCTTCGAAGAGCTTCCCCCAGGCGAAACAGGACTCCTTCTGGTCAAGGGGCCCAACGTGATGAAGGGTTACCTGGGCAATCCGTCCGGCACATCGAGAGCATTCAACGGGGATTGGTACGTGACGGGGGACATCGCGACCCTGGATGAAGACGGTTTCATCACCATCGTCGATCGCCTGAAACGTTTCAGCAAGATCGGTGGCGAGATGATCCCTCACTTGAAGGTCGAGGAGACCCTGCAGGCACTCGCCGGATGCACTGGGCGGAGCTTTGCGGTCACCGGGGTCCCTGATCCGAAGAAGGGTGAAAGACTCGTCGTACTTCATACTCTTTCGGACCGAGAACTGACCCAGGTCAGAGGCCTGTTGAAAGAAGAGAAACGGCTTCCTAACCTGTGGCGGCCACGAGCCCGGAGTTTCTATTCGGTTGAGTCGCTCCCCTTTCTGGGGACTGGAAAGCTGGATCTGCGAGCTGTCCAGAATCTGGCTCGATCATTCGTCGAGATGGAATCGCGCGTATAGCCTGAATTTCCGGGATGTCTCGAGCCACGCTGCTGAGAGGTGCGTGAATGGCTGTCCTACCGAATGGCCGGACAGTTCCCTGTTCAATTCGCTCGGGTGCCTCCGGAGTGAGCGCGGATTTCACGGAACGAATAGTATTCGCCAACATCCGCGAAATCCGTGGCTCGATTCCGGATCGACGACAAACGCCGGACAATAGAAACCGGGTCGGGCAATCGGCTGCGATTCAGGTCGAGGTAGAATGGGGCACGCTATCCCCATTTCCGGTGTGAGGCCACATGAAACTGCGAGTCCTGAAGACAGCCGCGACAGCGATTCTGCTGAGTCAACTCTCCTATGCTCAGGATGACCGGCAGATTCCGACCTATCGGGTCACATCTCAAAGAATCGTCTTCGAGTTCCTCGCTATCGACAAGAAGACGGGCCAGTACATCGACAATCTGAAGAAGGGCGACCTCGAGCTGAAGGTCGACGGGAAGAAGCAGAAGATCGATCGTCTTTTTCCACCGAGGCCCCCGATCGATGCCTCAGCCGATTCGGGAGAAGCCGAGAGTCCGGCGCTGACTTCGGCGAGGACTTTCAGGACCGTCATTCTGCTGGATTCGAGAGTCCTCGACGCGGGGAACTTTCATCAGACGAAGGAGGCCATTCGCACTTTCCTCCGCACCTCGCTGCAGTCCGATCATCTGGTCATGCTCGCCAATATTGACCGATCCTTGAATGTCCTGTCGACCTTCACACGCGATGAAAAGGTCCTCCTGGAGAGTGTCGAGGGCCTTCGTCCAGCCACTCTTTCAAACCCTCTCGACCGGTCCCGGATGCTGACGAACCGAGGCCGCGACTACATGGACGAACTGCAGAGGCAAGTGGTCTACCTTCGATCCGGCCTCACGCTCCTTTGTCACACACTGTCGGGCCTGCCGGGCCGAAAACAGATCGTCTTTTTCTCTGAAGGATACCCGATCGACCCTGTAGCCGACCTCGAGTTCGAAGCTCGCCAACAGGTTGCGTTCGCAACGAGCACGACAGCGCGACAGGAGAGTTCGCAAAGGGCCGGCTCGACCAAGGATCCCGGCGTTCTTCCCATGCTTCGACAGGTTATCGGTCTCGCCAATAACTTCGGCATCACCTTCTACGCCGTCGATGCGCGCGGCCTCGTCGCCGTACCGGGCCTGGCAGCGACGGCCTCAGGTTCCAGGACCGATCCCGACACAGCCACGATCGTCAGCGGGGGCCAACCGCTGGATCAGTCGGGGTTGACGACCTTCAGGCTGTCCACGCTCGATTCGATCGAGAGTGCCCGCAACGCTCTGATTGCGCTGGCCGGGGGGACGAATGGATCAGCCTTCTACAACAGCAACGATCTGACGGCTGTTCTGAGGGCTTCCAGCGAAGAGCAGCGACACGTCTATCTGGCCAGTTTCGTGCCAACGATCAAGAAGAAGGAAGGTCGTTTCCGGAAGATCCAGGTCAAGGCAAAGAAGAAAAACATCTCGTTGCGGTCCCAGGTCGGTTACCTGGATGCCGATGAGCGCCGGGCGACGTCGGAGCGACTCGGCTCTGCATTTGCGGCTCCGAACCTCTTCTCACACCTGACTCCGGTCCTGGAGTTTGAGTCGAATGGCACCAAAACGGTCGTGATCTTCGGCTTGGCGGGATCCCAGGTCGAAGCGCTGCCCCTGGGAGACAAGATGAGAATCGACCTGACCTTCCTCGGTCAGGTATTCAATTCAGACGGAGACAGGATTTCCGATAAATTCGAGGTTGCCCGAGCCTTCCAGACCGACCTGCCCAACCAACGCTGGGAGCGTATTGCGGCAGAGGAAGTTCTGGGCAGTCAGGAACTCGAACTGCCCAGCGGAAAATACAGAATCGTCCTGGTGGCCGAGGACCGGATCGCCGGAACATTGGGCGTTACCTCTCGTGAGTTCGAGATGCCGTGAAAGTCCGAGAATAATCCCGTAGGGACACCAGGATGGCGCCCGGTCTGTACCCTCGCACTGACGCTGCAGGAACGTCGACTCCCAAAGCCTCGAATCCCTGCCCGCGCCCTGACACTCCGCCTTGGCACCAGCAGCTCGGGTCGATTTCATCGGCCCCTACGAATCCCGAGGGGACACGCCAGTCGATCTCAGCTCCCAGGTTCCACTTCCACCGGCGGCGCGGATTCTCCTTCCTGTCCTTCTTCTTTCTTTTCCTCTCGTTTCCAGGGCTCCCACTCTTCACCGAGCACGTACTTCTGCATCCAGCGGATTTCCTCGATATCACGGGTCCTCTGGTGCCGAGGCTCTCGAAAGCCGTGCGGCTCTCGCGGGAACTTCAGGTAGCGGACCTCTTGTCCGAGGTCCTTGAGAGCGGCGAAGAACATCATGCTCTGAGGCTCGGTGTCGGTGAAGTCCTTCAAGCCGTGAAAGATAATGGTCGGTGTCTTGACGTTGGCCACGTGTGTCAGAGCCGATTTCTCTCGCCAGCCATCGGGATTCTCCCAGGGAGTTCCACCGATGTACCACAGTTTCACATCGTGGTTGAACCCGGGCCCATACTCGGAAGTCCAGTCTGAGACCATCGCCCCGACGGACGCCGCCTTGAAGCGGTCGGTCTGAGTGATCGTCCATCCGCCCAGGATTCCGCCATAGCTCCAGCCCCGAAGTCCCATGCGGTCGGCGTCGACCAGACCTTGGTCGATGAGAGCGTC
>CAJHYB010000480.1_pt1 | contig 13402 bp, 10 predicted proteins | sample 9198631 | NCBI WGS metagenome assembly CAJHYB01 (sample SAMEA7708354, study PRJEB35096) | sediment metagenome | biome: marine neritic benthic zone biome [ENVO:01000025]; feature: sediment [ENVO:00002007]; material: shallow marine sediment [ENVO:03000034] sea grass bed [ENVO_01000059] ... | reverse complement strand
GTAGTCTCCTGAGGCCGCTCTCGCTGATGATCCACTCGACCAGATATCGCTGGGTCGGATCACTTGCCTGCCGAGGGCCGCGAAAGACCCGGGAGGGCCCGATTTCTCTTAGAGGAGACGGTCCGCCGTGGAGGATTCTGGGATCTCCCGAGATCGAGGAACCAGATGTCGGAGCGAGGAGTCCCTGGTGGTGGATGAAGGGCCGCGATGCTGTTTCGATGCGAAACCGACTGTCCGACGTTCACTTGCGACGGTTCGGGTCTCGACCCGCCACACTCCATGGTCTTGAGTGACCCTATCTCGCAAGGCGGTCCCCTCCTTCGCTTGTTCTCTGGCGGCCGGTTCGCTTCGGTACGGACGCGACGGCGACCCTGTGCTATTCTCCGCGCTGCGCAAAGTTGTGAAAACGAGCCGGCCCTGGGGACACTGGCAAGACGATCGGAGACGGCACCGCGAGGAGATGACGCGCCTGCGCCCGTCGGCCGAGGTTCCCAAGATGTCGACCGAAGGGCCGGTCAATCTCGTCGGCCGCAGTGTCGCCCCGATGTCCCTAATCAGCCGGACAGACCGTCAGATCCCTTTCGTTCGCCGTTCTTTCTGGCCTGCGAACCTGGATCAGTTGCTGACATCCCCTCTCCTTCTCGTGCTCCTCGTTCTTCCTTTCTTTGTTGCGCTGGACGGTTCTTCAATCTGGGACTCGAACGAGGCGTTCTACGTGGAAACTCCTCGCGAGATGATGGAGCGTGGGGAGTGGGTCGTGCCCTATTTCAACGGAGAGATGCGCCTCAACAAGCCTCCATTGTCCTACTGGCTCGTCGGGATCGGCTATCAGGTCTTCGGTGTCAGCATCTGGGTCGAGCGGTTTCTCATGGCGATCCTGGCGTGTGGCTCGATCGCCGCCTGCTACCGGATCGGAGTGCTCCTTTTCAATTCGTCCGTGGGATTGCTGGGTGCCGGAATCCTCGCGACGACCTTTCGGTTCCTGATTCTGTCTCGACGACTGTTCATCGACGTCCTTCTTCTGGCCTGCCTTCTGGCCGCTATCGCTTTCTTCGCCGAATGGGTTTACAGGCGCAAGCCCTGGGCGTTCCACCTTTTTTGTCTCTGCATCGGACTGGGCGTCCTGACCAAGGGCCCGGTGGCCCTTCTCCCCTTGCCCCCGCTCGGTCTCTTTCTGCTCGCGAGGGGAGAGTTGCGGAGGATCCGCGAAGGACCCTGGTTTCTCGGAGGTCTCATCGCGCTTGCGACCGCCGGATCCTGGTTTGTGCTCCTGGCTGTCAGCCTGGGGTGGGATCCCGTCATCAAGTTCTTCCTGGAGGAGAATCTCAGCCGCTTCTCCAGCCGGCCGTACGGACCTTCTCGCGGCCTCGGCTATTACTTCGTCGTATTTCTGACCGATTTCGCGCCCTGGTCGTTCCTTTTTCCGGCTGCCTTCTTCTGGTGGACCAGGAAATGGGCTGACGGAGGTTGGAAGTGGCCATCTCCCCGAATGGTCCTGCTGGCCTCGTGGATCGGGATCTACTTCGTATTCTTCTCCCTCTCCCTGAACAAACAGGAGTACTACATCCTGCCGCTCTACCCGGCGGCCGCAGTCTGGATCGCCTACTACCTGACATCGGTGAGAGCGTCTTCAGTCACGTCGTTCCTGGCCGCAGTGCCCACTGGACTCGGAGCCGTCGTATTCGTTCTGATTGCAATCACTCTCGAGCCTGGAAACATCTTCCTGTGGATCCCCTCCGTTTTTCTGCTCGCCGCGTCGATCGCGACCTTACTCCGTCGCTTCAGGCTCGTCGTACCGCTGATGGCACTTTTCTACCTCGGCGCCTTCTCCCTCTATCTGTCCCCGCTCGAAAGATACAGGCCGGTCCGTCCACTCAGCCGGGAAATACAGGTTCGGACAGAAGGCATGGACCGTCGGGAATACAAGGCCGGATACTATCGGCTGACGGCACCCAGCATGGCCTATTACCTCGGGCCGCCGGTCCTGGAACTCTATGATCCGGAAGAGGCGATCGAAGTTCTCGACTCGGACACGCTCGTCTATCTCGTCATGCAGGCGGGGGATTATGTGACACTCAACTCCAGAACGCTGACGGAGCTCCAAATTGTGGAAGTTCGGCCGAAGTTGTATACTACCGCGCGCAATTTTCAGAAGGTCCTTTCAAGCGGAGACGAAGAGTCCTGGACGCGGCCTGTCTATCTTGTGACCAACCGGCGAGGCGACTGATTATTTGCTGGACATCTCGGTAGTCATCCCTTTCTACAACGAAGAGGACAACCTCGCTCCCCTCTACGATTCCCTTAAGGCGACGCTCGAGAACCTCGATCTTTCCTACGAAATCCTGTTTGTCGACGACGGCAGTGACGATGGCGGAGCTGCTCGCGTGCGCGCCTTCGAACACTCCGATCCTTGTGTGAGGCTTCTCGAGTTCGCTCGGAATTTTGGCCAGACGGCCGCTATCTCAGCTGGTTTCGAGCATGCCCGGGGTGAAGTCATCATTCCGATGGACGCCGATCTCCAAAACGATCCCGTAGACATACCGAGAATCCTGGAGAGACTCGCCGAAGGGCACGACGTGGTCAGCTGCTGGCGCCGGGAGCGACAAGACCCGTTTCTGACGAGAGTCCTACCCTCGCGGCTGGCCAACCGACTCATCAGCCGGCTGAGCGGCGTTCGCCTTCACGATTACGGCTGCACCCTCAAGGCTTATCGCCGGGATGTGATCCAGCATGTCCGACTCTACGGAGAGATGCACCGGTTTATCCCGATCTTTGCCAGCTGGGCAGGAGCCCGGGTCACGGAGATTCCAGTTCGGCATCATCCCCGCCGTCATGGAAAATCGAAGTATGGGATATTTCGAACCTTCAAGGTTCTTCTGGATCTTTTGACGATCAAATTCCTCGGAAGCTATTCGACGAAGCCCATGTACCTCTTCGGAGGGCTGGGCGTCGCCTCGATGATAGGCGGAACAGTATTCAGCGGCCTGGTGCTCTATCAGAAGTTCTTCGAGGGCGTCAAAGCGCACAGAAACCCGCTTCTGCTCATCGCATTGCTGCTCGCGATCGTCGGAGTGCAGTTCATCCTGTTCGGCCTGGTCGCGGAGTTGATCGTTCGCACCTACCACGAGGCCCAGAGCAAACCGACCTACATACTGAAAACACGCCGCCGCCTGTCCGAGGAGTCCGACGACCGAGATCACGTGGAACGGTCCACCCGGACTTCGAACGCACCATCACCGGGATTCGCAGAGACTTCAGAACCGAAGACTTGAAAAGACCTGTTAAGGATCACTATGCAATTGACCGCCATCATTGAGTTCGTCATCGGGGCTTTCAACGACTTCGTCACGTCTTATCTCGTTCCCGAGAAGCTGATCATCGTCACGCTTCTGGGGACCGGTCTCTTTCTGACATTGAGACTGGCCTTCATCCAGATCAGACGCTTCAGACACGGAATCGAGGTTGCGACCGGCAAGTATGACGACCCCGATGACCCGGGTGATGTTTCTCATTTCCAGGCGTTGACGACCGCTCTCTCCGCCACCGTGGGAGTCGGCAATATCGCGGGTGTGGCTACAGCGATCCATTGGGGTGGACCCGGAGCCCTCTTCTGGATGTGGATGACCGCCTTTCTGGGAATGGCCGTCAAGTACTCCGAAGTCACGCTCGCGCTCAAGTATCGGGATGTCGAGACAGGGCCCACCGAGACCTGGCAAGGAACGGTTTCCGGGGGTCCGATGTACTCGATTGAGAGAGGACTCGGAAGACGCTGGAAACCTCTGGCTCTCTTCTTTGCGGGCGGTCTCCTTCTGACCTCGTTCATCACAGGCAACGCGGTCCAGGCCAACACGATCAGCGATCTCTTCAGCACGGAGTTCGGCATCAACCCCTGGATCGTGGGTCTCATCACCTCCACATTCGTCGCGATCGTGATCTTCGGAGGCATTCGGCGCATCGGCCGCGTGACATCGATCCTGGCCCCTTGCATGGCCGCCATCTACGTCCTGGGAGCTTTGGTTATCCTCGTTTTTCATGCCGGCGATGTCCTGCCGACCTTCGCGACGATCTTTTCGGAAGCCTTCAACCCCACCAGCGGTGTGGCCGGCACGGGTGCGGGGATCTTCATGATGACGATCCTTTGGGGCGTCAAGAGAGGCCTCTTCTCGAACGAGGCCGGTCAGGGATCAGCACCGATCGCCCATTCGGCTGCCCAGACTGACGAACCAGTATCCGAGGGCGTCGTCGCTTTGCTCGAGCCTTTCATCGACACTTTGGTGATCTGCACGCTCACGGGCCTCGTGCTCATCATCACCGGTGTCTGGAACGAGCGAATTCCGACGCCGATCGATCTCAGTTCAGGTGACGTGACACACGTCGTCGTGAATGAGGAGAGCGGCTTTGAAGAGACCGACGGGATGTCCTCGATCCTCGTCGTAGGCGGGGCACTCCAATACCGGGACGGCGAGGCACGCATGGCATGGCACGACGTTCCTGTGGAGCGATTATTCGTCGATGAAGCCCAGACGCAGCCATTCAGCGGGACGATCTATCCCGCTCGCGCCGCAGCCGAGAGCAGCGATGGACAAACCATTTCAATCCTCTACGGCGACGCCGCCGAAACGGGAGCTCCCTTGACGGCCCTTGCCTTCTCTCGAGGACTTCCCGGAACCTGGGGCCAGTACATCGTCCTGATGTGCGTCGCCCTCTTCGCCGTGTCCACAGCGATCTCCTGGAGCTACTACGGTGACCGATGTTCGAACTACATCTTCGGCAAGGCCTCGATCATTCCGTTCAAGTGTGTCTTCGTCGTCTTCCATCTGGTCGGGGCCGTCATTTCGGTGCAGGCTGTCTGGGATCTCGGGGACGTGGCCTTGAGCATCGTGACGATCCCCAATCTCCTTTCGCTGATCCTGCTCTCGGGCGTGGTGGTCAAGACGACCAACTCCTACTTCGAACGACGCCCCTGGGAGAAGACTCGACGCAAATAGCGGACTTGCTTCACGTACGCTGACGACACCAAGGCGATTGACAGCATCGACAACGCGAGCCGTGGCCGTCCGCCTGCGGGTGTGTTCCTGCCGAGGTGTCATTCTCCTGCGCTTCGCGACTCCGGCTCTGAAAGAGCGGCGTTGCGGTCCCTTGCAGAAGACCCCGGATCTCGTCTGACTGCCCCAGGTTCGACCTGAGCGACGACGAGGGACTCGGCCCTGGATCCGTCTTTTCCAGCGATGGTTTCGAGAAATGCTGCCGGGGAGATACAATCCCTCCATGCCACAACTCCAGCACATGGGCGACCTGCAGCGAGAAGAATCGCGCCAGCTCAGCCTGTCCTGCACCAAGGCCCTCCTCGAGGCCGACAGCCTGAACGACTACATGGAACTTCTGCTTCCGGAAGTGGGTGAGGTTTTTCGGACCGATCGTGTCGCTCTAGTCGATTATCGAGAGCAGACGGACGATTTTGTGCTGCTTTACTACGTCGGCTACGGCATGGACGCGCGTTTCGCGCTCCAAAGGCGCCTGAAACTGAATCAGATTCGAAGGGCCCTGGAATCACGGCGACCCTTTGTCTCGGACCTCGACAGTCGACTGCTCTGCATCCCATTCTATTTTCGGGAGATTCTGGAGGCAGTTGCTGTGCTGGAGTATGAGCAGCCAACCTGCCTTCCGAAGGAACTGGAAGAAACGGCCGAAGTCGTGTCCCGCACACTGGGCCTGCTCATGTCCTCGATACGTCTGAAGGTGAATCAGGACCAGATCGTCGACATGAGTGACATTCAGAAAGCGCGACAGATTCAGCTGAGCTACCTCCCAGGTGACCATCCGGCCACAGAGGCATACGAGATCTTCGGCTATAACAAGTCGTCGGCCCTTGTTGGCGGCGATTACTTCGATTACTTCCGCTACCGGGACGGCTCCATTCAGTGCATCCTGGCGGATGCCTGCGGCCATGGGATGTCGGCAGCTCTGATCGTGACAACTTTTCGCGGGCTGCTTCATTCGGAGATGGGGCGCCGTGAAGAGTATTCCGGACTCTTCGACTCTCTCAACGACTCGGTTCACTCGGGCCGCGAATTCATCCAGTATCTGACTGGAGTGTTTCTCGACTACAACGAGCAGGACCGCAGCCTGCGCTACATAAATGCGGGTCACTACCATCCCATCGTCTTCGATGTGCACGGCTCGCAGAGGGTTCTGAGAGGGGGCGGACCACCACTCGGAATGTTCAGTTCTTCCGAATACACCCTCGAGCAAACAAAGCTGTCCCCGGGTGACCTCGTGGTTCTTTTCACCGATGGTCTGGCCGACATCCGTGACAGGCATTCGGAGTTTTTCGGGGTCGAGGGAATAACTGCGGCGATCGGCGCTCACCGTGAAAAGCCGCTGCACGACCTCGCCCGGATCGTCCTTGATCGAGCGTTGAGTTTCGGCCATGAAGTCGACGACGACGTGACCCTTTTCCTGATGAGAGTCCGATAAGAATGCAGGGCCGACCGAGGAGCACACCCTCGGGAATCAAGTACCCAAACGACCTGGATGCGATCCGGGCGGGCCTCCGGTCCAGATTGGAACTCGCCTCCCTCGCTTGCGTATGATCACGGTCTATGAACAAGCCTCCCGGCGCTTTGCTCTGGAAAGACGAGACGCCCCTCTTACTCGAGTGTGGTCACCGACTCCCCGAAATCGAAGTCGCATTTGAAACCTGGGGTCGACTCAACCGAGATAGAACCAATGCGATCCTTGTCTGCCCGGCCTTCTCGGCTCATAGCCACGCGCGATCTTCGGAGGCAGATCCGACGCCGGGCTGGTGGGAGGGGATGGTCGGGGGAGGATTGGCATTTGATACGAGGCGATTCCACGTTATCTGTGCCTCGCTGCTGGGAGGCTGCTTCGGGACGACCGGCCCTCGTTCGGTCGATCCCCGGACCGGCCGAAAGTACGGCGCGGACTTTCCGACGGTCACGATTCGCGACATCGTCGACGTACATCTTCGCCTGCTGGATCATCTGGGAATCCGGAAGCTGTGGGCTGCGGCCGGTGGGTCCATGGGAGGCATGGAGGCCCTCGAGATCGCCGTCCGCGAACCCGACAGGGTCGCCCGGGTCATCACCATTTCCGGGACCGATCGGACGCGCGCCTTCACGGCGACGATTCGGAACATCGGGCGCCGCGCGATCATCACTGACCCGGGCTTCCGCGATGGGCGTTACGGAGACCGGCAACCGCGCGAAGGCCTCAGGTTGGCGCGAGAACTGGGGACGATCTTCTACCGCTCTCGACCCGAGTTGAACCAACGCTTCTCGCTGCAGCCGATCATCCCCATGCAGGACTTAAGTGCCGACGGCATCAACTTCGACTTTCAGAGCTACCTCGACTATCAGGGCCGCAAGGCCCCGATCCTGTTCGACGCCAACTCATATCTCAGACTGTCGCTCGCGATGGACCTTCACGATGTGGCCCGAGGATTCTCCGATCTCGCGGATGCATTGTCCCGCGTCCAGGCCAGTTTTCTGGTCGGCGGCGTGCTGGACGATCTCCTGATTCCGATCGACGAGCAGAGGCTTGTGCACGACACCCTCTTGAGCCTGGGCCGGGAGAGTACCTGGATGTCGCTGTCGAGCCCTTACGGACACGATGCGTTCCTGAAAGAGTTTGATGATATGTCGCCGGGAATACAGGATTTTCTGGCTTAGGTGAGGAAGACGATTCCCGCCTGGGGATACGAGTGCAGCGCGTCATAAGTCCTGATACACCCCAGCGAGTCATCGTTGCCGGCGGTGAGGCGTCGCGAGGAGGCAATCCCCAGTCATATGGCGCGGCTCGTAAAATGGGACCGCCTTCTCACCGTGCGCTGCGGCATCATCGCGGCTCGTCAAGTTCGGATCGATTGCTATCGACCGCTATGGACCACCTCGACATCGATGATGCTCGGGACACGGGTTTTCTTCATTTTCAATGAAACCTTTTCTTATTTTGTCCGTTTTGTATAACATATAGCACTATGGGAAAAGGACAGTTTCTCGGAGAGTTCGAACAGATCGTCCTTCTGGCTGTCGCGCGGCTGGAGGGCCAGGGATATGGAATGACGATCCGCCGCGAGATCGAAGCGCGGACGGGGCGCAACGTCTCCATCGGCCCCGTCTACAGCACACTCCGGCGCCTTGAACTGAAAGGCTTCGTCGAGTCGAGAGAAGGAGACCCGACACCCGTCCGCGGAGGCCGCTCCACCCGACACTTCAAGATTCTCGCTCCAGGAGTCCAGGCACTTCGCCTTTCGAGAGAAATGCTCGATCAGATGTGGGAAGACGTCTCTTTCGATCCAAGGCCGGAGGTGACATGAGCCATCCTCCGAGACTTGCGGAGCTGCTGCTCTCGTCGGCTCTTGTCCCAGGTGACAGAGACGCCGTTCTTGGCGATCTCTGCGAAGAGTACTCGTGCCACAGGCGTCCTGAGCAAGGATCCCGGAAGGCTTGGGTCTGGTACTGGCGCCAGGTGCTGACGTCTCTCTGGCCACTCCTTTTCGACCGTATCGCAAACAGGTCCCGGTTACAGAAGCAACCCCTTAGGGCGAGGAGTCTTTTTATGCATCGAATCCTGCAGGATGTGCGCTTCGGATTGCGCACGCTCAGTCGTAACCCGGGCTTCTCATTGATCGTTATCCTCACGCTCGCCCTGGGGCTGGGAGCCAATACTACGGTCTTCAGTGTTGTCGACGGTCTCGTTCTCAACCCTTTCGACTTCCCGGACGGTGATTCGCTTGTCGGAGTCGGACCGGTCTTCCCGAAAAGGAATCAGGAACTCGGCTTCGTCGAAGTCCTCTCACCTCCCGAGTACCTGGATCTCAAGAATGAAAGCCAGAGTCTGGAAAAAGTGGTGTGCTGGGACATGGGAAACCGGCAGGTCTCGCACGACGGTCCCCCCGAAAACACGTTCAGTGGCTTCTGGTGGGGAAACCCGTTCGAAACCCTGGGTGTGACACCGACCCTTGGTCGTGGCTTCACGGAAGAAGAGACGCTGCAGAGAGCACCGGTCGCGATCATCAGCCATCGCTTCTGGATGAGGCGATTCGGTGGTGACCAAAGCATGCTCGGCAAGACTCTTCACGTCAACGGAAACCCGCACACCCTGATCGGAGTCATGCCGCCCGGCACACTGATCTACGGCACCGACCTGTGGCTGCCTTTCGGAACGACACCCGAACGGTTCCCTCGCAACAGGAGACAGATGCAGATCCTCGCTCGTTTGACCCCCGGGACGACGCTGCAGGAGCTGAATACCGAACTGGAAGGGTTGGCTCGTAGAATCGAGATTGAACACGCGTCCGAGTTCGAGGAATACCAGGGATGGGGCCTGATCGGTCGGTCCTGGACAACGATCAACACGCATCTTCTTCAACCCGCAGGTCTGATCCTGCTCGGTTCCGTCGCCTTTGTCGTTCTTCTCGTCTGCGCCAATATGGCCAGTTTCATGCTGGCGCGTTCCCTCAGACGACGGCAGGAAATGGCCATTCGCGCGGCTTTGGGAGCAGGCAGGGGCCGTGTTGTGAGACAGCTCCTGACCGAAAGCCTCCTCCTCGGCCTGGTGGGTGGAACCCTGGGTGTGGGTCTCGCCTTTTTCGGTGTGCGCCTGGTCGCCCCGATAGCTGCTTCGACCCAATTCCTGGCCGCTGCCGTTGCGATGAATGAACGTGTTCTGGCGTGCTCCGGCCTGGCGGCGCTGGCGGTGGGGTTGCTGGTCGGAATCCTCCCGGCCCTTCGAACCTCGAAGTCGGACACGCAGAGAGCTCTCAACGCCGAAGGTCAACGGACAACCTCCGGGATCGGAAGGCTACGTCTCCAAAGCGCGCTGGTCGCCGTCGAAGTGGCCCTCGCGGTGATACTGCTGATGGGAGGAGGACTCCTCATCCGAAGTCTGATCACTCTGCAGGCCGTCGATCCCGGTTTCGACGCGGGAAACGTCCTGACGATGCGTCTGACGCTCCAGTGGGAAAAGTATACGGGTGCTCAGATGACCGGCTTCTTCAATACGCTCGTGGAAAGAACCCAGGGGATTCCGGGGGTCTCCATGGCCGCAGCAACTTCTCAGTTTCCCCCGAATGTGTTCGGTCGCGGTGAATTCTGGATCGAAGGCCACGAACAAAAAGAGGAAGGCCGACTCCCAACCGCATATACAACCCTCGCGACTGAGGGCTACTTCGAGACTCTCGGAATGAGGTTGATCCGTGGCCGAACATTCAACACCACCGATCTTCCGGGCACTCCCTTCGTCGCCGTGATCAATGAGGACGTTGCACGGCTCTACTTCCCGGGTCAGAATCCGATCGGACAACGGCTCAAACTCGGAGGCCCGGACTCTCAGAATCCGTTCTTCGAGGTCGTCGGTATCGTCAATTCGACAAAGAATCGACGACTCCAGGCGCCGTCGCAACCGGAGATGTTTGCGAGCATCCGGCAAGCCGAAGGCTGGAACAATCAGCTCAGTCTGGTGGTCAGAACAGAGAGGGACCCTTACTCGTTTCTGGACCTGATCAGGCACGAAGTGACGGGGTTGGACCCCGACCAGCCGGTCTACAACATTCAGACCATTCAGGAGGCCTTTGCAGCCCGCAATCTCCAACGGCGTCTGGCGACCACCACGCTGACGGTGTTCGCCGTCTTCGCCTTGATCCTCGCGGCGGTCGGAATCTTCGCAGTCATCTCTTATAAGGCGGCCGCGCGCACCCAGGAGATCGGAGTCCGCATCGCCCTCGGCGCGAGGGGGTCACAGGTCCGCGGCATGGTCGCCAGGCAGGCCATGATTCCCGTTCTCGTCGGAGCGGTGGTCGGTCTCGGGGCTTCGTTTCTGGTGGGTAATGCTCTCTCGAGTCTGCTGTTTCAGGTCAGCCGCACAGATCCACTGACCATCACTGCAGTGATCGTCCTGCTGCTCGGCATAGCCGCTCTGGCGAGTTACCTGCCCGCTAGGCGGGCTAGCAGAATGGACCCTGTCGCGGCGCTGCGCTTCGAATAGCCTCGACGGGTGACTCGGGACTCCGATTCTCAACGGCCCACAGATGCCCGACCGCAAACGACCCACAGGAGTGTTTCCGTTCCGAAAGCTTCAGAGGCCGCAAAGCCAACGGCGGTGAGGGCCGCTGGGGGTGGCTCGGGACTTGTGAGGCGCAGCAACGGTGTCAGGTAGCGAGACTCCCACGCGACTCAGACAGCCTCGAAAGCCCGTGCGAGCGTTGCTGAGAGCCGCAACTTGTCAGTGGTCTCGATCTAGGCAGAGAAACCCATGGCGGACTCTTCGACCTGCGCCAGACCTTCGAGCTGCGAGGTCTCCGAGGCGATTCTCTCGATTCCCTCGACCGCCTGATACTTGTTCTGAAGGACGGCCTCCGCCGCTTTCAGACGAGAAATCTGCTCGAGAAGAGCTGCCCTCTCTTCCCTTCCCCGATCGATCTGGCCTTGAATAGACTTTTTGAGTGAGCTCGTGTTCAGCTGCATCACGCATCGACTCCTTCTGAGGTTCAAGTTTGGAACAAGGCCCCAAACAGCAAATCTCGTTCCAGAACTGCGAATTCAGCAGGAGCAAGGCTTCGGACGATTGCCCGGTTCCGAATTCAACGGAAACCTGTGAAGCTGGGTTACCAATTTATGAACCTGGGAACACAGTCGACGACGGTCCAGCGCCGAATACCTTCCGCACGAAGGCCACGTCGTCTCGAAAGGCTTCAAGGCTGATGAAGGACTCGCACTCAACGGCAAGACTTCCAGGGAAGCCTCCCTCGAGAAGCGCCTCAGCAACCCTCGGGAAATCGATCAGGCAGCTTCGACTCGGCGCCCTGGATTCTTCTCCGCGCAAATGCAGTCCGGCCAGCCCCGAGGAGTGACGACGGAGCACCTCATGGAACTCCGCCCCCTCCACCGTCAGTAGATGGCCCGTATCGGCAACCAATCCGAAAGACTCTCCTGGCAATGTCTTCAGGAAACTGGCCATCGCCGGCAAATTCGGTAAAAGGGCCGACCGGCTCGGCGTGAGCACCTCCACCAGGATTCTCGCCGGGATCTTACGTCGCAGCGTTTTCAAGAATCGGCGCAGCTCGCCTTCGGCGCGCGACGACTTCTCATAAATCGCAACCAGGACGTCGGCCCCAAATCGTTCCGCGTGCGACGCCAGCACGGGAACGTAGCACCGAAGAAAGTTCTCACGTTGCCTGACATCCGAAAGCAGATCCCGGCCGTGACATTCATAGGCGACGATGGTCGAGACTGGACAGCCCTCCGCCTCGCCCGCCACACTTTCGGCACGGACGACCAGGTCCATCGCGACCCCCGCCCCGAGGGCGGCCTTTCCGCGAGCCTCGAGATCAGCACCCGGAATGGAGTCACTGCTGTACGAGATCTTCATGCCGCTGCTACCCGAGCCCCGCGAGAGGCACCCTCCTCAAGGATAAGAGCACCGATCCTCTCGCGCAAAGCGCCTGCGCCTTCAGGGATGTCTCTCAGAACTGCTTCTCCATGAACCCGACTCACCTGCGTCCAACAAGTTCCGATCGCTGCCGCTCCGTCACGGCCGGGGGTCTCAAAGAGAACGGTTCGACCATGAAGCTGAGTGCTGCCCAGGAAGAACCTGAATTGTTTCTTCCCGCCGGATTTACTCTGACGTTTCCGCTATGATGAGTCGAGAATCTCGAAAACTACGGGACGAAGAGGTGAATTCGATGAAGAAACAACTGTTTCTGCCGCTGATCGTGGTCATTCTGACTGGAAGTCTCACCTGGGCACAGCAGCCTCAAGGAAAGTTCTGGATCTATGGCCAGCAAATCGAGGAAAGGGCCTCGACTCGAATCGGCTATTGGAAGACAACTGCGAACGCCGGGATCGGAGAAGCCGTCGTCAGCTATGGCCGACCTCCCTGGAAGGAGCAGTACGCTCAGCAACTCGACACCCTCACCAAAGGGAAGATGTGGCGGATGGGAGACAACTACTGGACTCTCCTCGACACCAATCTGCCCATCCAGATCGGGGGGGTGGATGTTGCCGTTGGCCTCTATTACCTCGCGGTCAAACGGTCGACTGATGGAGCCAAGTGGGAACTGGTCTTCATCGACCCTCAGAGGAGCCGTGTCAAAGGTCTGGATGCCTTCGATGTGGGGACCCGCCCCACCGAGATCCCGGTGCTTTTCTCGGCTCCCCTCGAGTTTGAAGCTTCGGAGAACACTGTCGAGAAGCTCACAATCCTCTTCAAACTGGACAAAGGGAGTCAGACCGAAGGAACCATGAAGCTCTCGTGGGGGAGTTTCTCGCTTTCCACGCCCGTGAAGGTCACGCTACCGGCCGAGTACTGATTTCTTGGGAACGGACCGAACCCCGAAACAGACTCGAGAGTTGTCGCTGACGCGCTGCCCTTATTCTGTTCG
>CAJHYB010000661.1_pt1 | contig 13499 bp, 5 predicted proteins | sample 9198631 | NCBI WGS metagenome assembly CAJHYB01 (sample SAMEA7708354, study PRJEB35096) | sediment metagenome | biome: marine neritic benthic zone biome [ENVO:01000025]; feature: sediment [ENVO:00002007]; material: shallow marine sediment [ENVO:03000034] sea grass bed [ENVO_01000059] ... | reverse complement strand
TGACGGATCCTGTTGTTGCCGACGTCCACGACCAGCAGGTTGCGATCCGAATCGAACTCGAGGTCTCGGGCTGTGACGGAGGCCTGCAGGGCCGGTCCGCCGTCGCCTGAGAAACCGGCCTGCCCATCTCCGGCGAGGGTCGTGACGAGCCAGGTCGAGTCTGCTTTCAGGATTCGACGGTGGAAGACGTCCGCGATATAGAGATTCCCCTCGTCGTCAAAAACAAGCCCCCGAGGGTCCCGCAAGGCGTAGCTACTGGCCGGGAGCCCATCTACGATGTAGTCGGCGTCGCCCCCCCCGCCCATTGTCGTGATGGTTCCTCCCTGATCCACTGATCTGATCCGATTGTTTCCTGTATCGCTGAACGCGATATTGTCGGTACTGTCGAGCGAGACCGCCGTCGGAAAGGAGAGCGAGGCCAGTTCCGCCGGACCGCCGTCACCGGCAAAACGGGAGTCTCCAATGCCGGCGATGGTGGTGATGATTGCAGTCGAGGCGTCGACCCGCCGGAGGCGATGATTGTCCTGGTCAGGGATGATGAGATTTCCCGCGAGGTCGACACTGACTCCGATAGGCGCGCTCAAGGACGCTTCGCTGGCCAGGCCGCCGTCACCAGAGAATCCGCGTTGGCCGGTGCCCGCCACTGTCGTGATGATCCCGGACGCATCAACGCGACGGATCGCGTTGTTGTTCCGATCCGCGATCAGAATTGATCCGTCAGCATCGAAGGTGGTCCCACTGGGACCTCTGAAGGTCGCGGCGGTGGCCGGGCCGCCATCGCCGTCGTACCCGATTTCGCCGGTCCCGGCTATGGTTGTGATGATCCCTTGGGTGTCGACCGCCCGGACCCGAGCATTGAACCTGTCGGCGATCAGCACCACTCCTTCTTGGTTGACTGCTACGCCAAACGGGCGAAAAAGGGAGGCTTCGATCGCCGGTCCCTCATCGCCCAGGGCGCCCGGATCCCCGCCTCCGGCAAATGTTGAGATGACTCCGTTCTCGATGTCGACCCGGCGGATCCGGTCGTTGACGGCGTCAGCGATGAAGAGGTGACCGGACGCGTCCAAGCCGATGCCGATCGGACTGCTGAAGCTGGCATCGGTGGCGGCGGATCCGTCACCTGAAAAGCCATTCTGGCCGCTTCCCGCCACAACCGAGAGAAGGCCCGTGGCAGCGCCGATCTGTCGAATCTGATGGTGGCCACGATCCGCAAGGATGACATCACCGAAGACGTTCCTGGTCAGTCCAATGGGGTCGTCCAGGATGGCACCGATGGCCAGGGAGCCTGTCCCGAAGGTCAAGCTCGTGGCACCGACGACGGTGGTGATCGATCCCGGCGGCAGTTCGCCTGGAGGGGGAGGTGTCACAAGGAAACTCTCCTGAACCAGGCCTCCCCGATGATGCACGGTCGCGAGTGCCAGGCCCGTAGGCAGCTGCGGGGCTGCGAGCAAGATTGTCTGTGAGTCGACGACTTCCGCACCCTCAACGATCTGTCCGGAGAGGCGGACAACTGTTTCCGGTGCGAAGTTCCGTCCCTTCAACGTCACGAGTTCCCCACCTTTGGGATCGACCTCCGGGGGTTGGATGCTGAGGACTTGTGGAGGGGCGTCGACGATCGCGACTCCCAGGCCTTCGATATCGGCCGCCACTAATCGGCCGGCGGCTGTGATGTCGATGCCGTCGGGGAAAGAGAGAGCACCGACGGGAGAACCGTCGACCATCTGGCCGGTCCTCAGCAGGACTCGGACCTGCTGGATACTGGTGTCGGTCCCATAAATGTTGCCGAGCGAGTCCACGGCCACACCCGTTGGCTCGACGAGTCCGATCGGTGTTCTGAGGGAGGGTGCTCGGCTGGCCTGGATGCTCGGCCAAGAGACCGTCTCGACCCGTCCGTCCCGGTAAACACGTCGCAAAGCGTTGTTGACTGTGTCGCCGACGATCAGGCTCAATTCGCCTCCGAACGATCCGCTATTCTCTACAGCGATTCCCGACGGTGCATGAAAGCGCGCCGAGGGGCCCGTCCCGTCCACGAACCCGGCCTCACCAGGAGTTCCGTCCACGGTCTCCACCTGGCCGGTGGCAATATCAATCCTCCTGATGGCGTGGTTACCAGAATCGACGACCCACAGCGAACCTGGCGTTCTGACGAGTCCCCGCGGTCCGTGAAAAGTCGCATTCTCAGCTGGTCCGTCGTCACTTCCCAACTCGCCTGTGCCGGCGAATGTTTCGACGAGACCATCGGGTCCTGGGTTCACAACCCGAATGACATGGTTTTCGGTGTCGCTGACGAAGAGCCGTCCAGTGTTCTGTTCGAGGCTGAGGCCGGACGGTTCGCTAAAGAGGGAATCCGTCCGGCTGCCGTTTTCAAAGCCGGGAACTCCGGGCCTCCCTGCGTAGACGGTTGGAGGCACATCGAGGGAATCGAACCTGAGAATTGCATGGTCAAAGATCGATGTCAGAAAGACTCGCCCGGCCAGATCCTGGACCACGCCGGCTCCGTCCGAGAATCCCTGTGGTTCGCCCTTTTCGATTCCCACCACATGAATCGTCCTTTTTTCCTCATACTCCCCAGCTCGCAACGTCAGGGTGGAGAATCCCGCCTCGTGGGCGTTGATGGCACCCGATTCCGAGATTGTGGCGACCTGTGGGTCGAGGCTTGCCAGGACGGAAGGAACATCTCCAACTATTCGGCCCAGCGTGTCGAAAACCGTGGGGTGAAGAACCAGTTCCTCGCCGGACGGGATCATCACCTCGCTGGCCTGGGGATCGAAAAGATCGAGGTCGATGCGAGAGATCAGCGTCTCGCCGGGAACCAGCAGGCCCAGTGCTCCGGCAAGGATGGAATACTGAATGTCGGAAAAGTCCTCACCGGGTGGGAAGAGAAAGCCTCCATTGGATTTGCGAAAGATCAATTCACCCAGAGTCGACCCTGCTACGTCAGGATTGAGCAGTATCAACCGGGTGTCCACCCGAAAGCCACCGGCAATTCCGAAACCGACCTGAGGGAAGACGAGTGAAGTCGCCGCACTCGGACTGGAGAGATCGGCGACTGGCAGCGTAGTCAGAATCGGATCGCCCCGACTGTTCACGGTCAGCTTCAACGTGACCGGGTAGATCGGTCTGGAACTCTCGACTTCCAGGATGCCGACGAACCCGACTTCGATGAAGGGGAAAATCTCGTCTGCGAAGCGAGCGATATGAGCCCCTGAACCGACCGTGGAAGGACTCTCTGCCAGAGGTCGGCCCTGCAGATCCAGGAGTCGGACGACGACCTCGGACTGTCCGTCAGGGCTGGCGACCGCGACCCCTGTCCTGGTGTTCCTGAAGTCAGCAACCATCCGGGCACGAAGCGTTGGGGCGACCGAAGCGACCCCCGCTTCTGAAAACAGGCCTGATCCCGACCTGAACTGAAAAACCGCGGTTCCAACCGGGAGTGGGGAGCCTGTTATGACCGCATAGCCCACCCGAACCTCTGCAGGACTGGTCAGGTCGGTACGAAACACTCCGTTGCCTTCGATAGAGTACGGGAATTCGGAGACCAGCTCTCCACCGACCTCGACCTCCAGCGGGTCTGATTCAGAATCGGTCAGACGGACAGAGCCGGAAATGGTTCCTGCCGTTGGATTGATGAGGACGAGCTGTGTGGAGAGCAGACCTCCCCCGGCCCCGATCTGTGGAAAGACCAGTGACCCCGTGCCCTGCCGCGCCAGATGACCTTCCATCGACAGATCCGCGACCGGAAGGGTCGCGGTGATGGGTTCTCCATAGGCATTCAGGGCCTGGCGAAGCGTCACGGCCGCGAGTTTGCGGCCTGGGGGCTGAGCCCGGAACGTCAGGCTACCGACGAAGTCAGCCGGGATGTTCGGGAACAACTCAGCGACGAAGACAGCAATGTGCTGGGCAGGCCCGAGACTTCGCTCCGATGTTCCAAAGAGGCCGCCGCCTGAATCGCGCAAGATCAGCTCGGCGACGACGCTCTGAGGCGAGCTGTTGGCGAAAGCGACTCCCGTGAAAGTTCCCGTCTGGTCGACGAAGACTCGACCGCTCTCGATCGGTTCGACGGCTTTGACGCCCGCTTCCGAGATGAGGATGTCTTCGGCGTTCCTGAAAGAGAACAGGGCGCTGGCAGCCGGAGCGACACTCGAAGGCAGCACATCGATCACGCTGTAGCCCACTTGCAGGTCATCGGGTACGACAACCTGAAAAGGGGACTCGAAGGGACCGGCCGTCAACCCACCTCGAGAGACGAGAGAATTCGCGAATGTCAGAGACCCCGCTTGTTCGGGAGCGTCAAACAGATCAGGTGCAAAGATGTCCTCGAAAGTCGATTCCGATTTCAGGTCGATCAACAACCTGAGCGTGTCCTCATCGGCCTCGAGATCCGTCAGACTCTCGAGTACGAATCCAGCACCTGACGCCGAAATCTGGCCGGTCCTCTGAGTTATCGACTGTCTGATCAGTTCCTTGCTGTTCTCATCGATGATCAGATCGAATGGCTCGACGAACACCACCTCCTCGACGACTCTCGTTTCGAGGTCGGCTCGATCGGGGCCTCCGGGGCTCCCGACTTGAAGGTTGGTGACAATCTGCTGAACTCTGGCCTTTGCGGCAAGGCTCCGCGTCCCAAGGAGCTCCAGTGTCATTGAGAAGTCGGTCTCGAGCAGCACTGAGCCGACGCTCAGAAGGTCAAATCGAAAGAGTCCATCACCGGTCTCGAGCCGTTGTTCCCGAGGGAGGTCATCGGTCCCGAAGAACGTCGTCAGCCGGCGGATCTGCGGCGAACTTCCGGCCGGAATCGAAACACTCCTCTGGCCATTCAATGTGAACACGAGCACCGGCGCGAAACCCGGCGGTTGCGGACCCTGGAAAGGCTGAGCCGGAATCGAGGAGGACAGGAGACAGGCTCCAGTCAGGAGCAACACGATCGATCGAGCCGCGATTTTTCGCATTGTTCCACGAACCTTCAGCAGTGGCCCGGTCGTGTTGGAGCGTCGCACGTTATCAATCATCGACTTCATGAACCCAGCAGTACCTCGATCTTCGCGAGCAGTCTCGGGAGTTCCACCGGCTTGGTGTCGTAGTCGTCACAGCCGGCGGCCAGAGCCTTCTCACGATCACCTTCCATCGCATGGGCGGTCAGGGCTACGATCGGGATTTTTTTCGTCAGAGGATTCTTCTTCAGACAGCGCGACGCTTCCCAGCCATCAAGGATGGGGAGACTCATATCCATCAGAATCAGATCGGGACCATCCGACACCGCCTTTTCGACGGCTTCCTTTCCGTCGAGGGCGAGGATGATGTCGTAGCCCTTACGGCGGAGGCGCCGCGAGAGCATGTCCCGGTTCATCTCATTGTCTTCGACGAGCAACAAACAGCCTCTTTTAGTAGCCACTGATCCCCCTGCGAAAGCCTCATTCAATCGTCTTTGTGTCTTTGCTCGAGATTCATCCCGCCGAATCCGGTTTCGTGTCGCTGTGAGGCAACCCGATTTCAGCTTCTAGTTTGCGGACCTCGGCGACGAGCATCTGCCGGCTCGACTCCCCCTTCAAGAGAATGGCGCGAGCCTGTCCCTCCAGCCTTTCCTTTTCCTCGGGGCTCAGGTCCTTACCCGTCAGAACGACAATCGGAATGTCGTGCCACTCCTCCATCCGGCTGAGAGCCGCTACAAACTCGAACCCATCCATTTCCGGCATGATCAGATCAAGGAGGATAAGGCTGGGTGTTTTCTCCGCCAGACGCTCGAGTCCGGAGCGGCCGTCCTGCGCCTCGATCACGATCCAGCCTTCCTTTTCCAGGACCCGTCCGATCATCTCTCTGGTTGCGTCATCGTCCTCGATCACCAGTGCCGACGGAGTGGTGCCCGCGGTGTATTTCTGCATCACATGGAGGAGGCGCCCTCGATTGATCGGTTTGCTCAGATAGTCGGAGGCTCCCAGCGAGTATCCCAGTTTCTCGTTTTCGATGACCGTGAGTAGAACCACGGGAATGTCGACCATTTCCGGGTTCCCTTTGAGCGTCTGGAGAACTTTCCAGCCGTCCATTTCAGGCATCAGAACATCCAGCGTGATCACGGCCGGTCGGATCTGACGGGCCAGTTCGAGACCCTCCTCACCGCTCCCGGCTGTCACAACCGAGTATCCCTCCTTTCGCAACATCCGTCCGACCAGGTCCCGAACCGTCTCATCATCGTCGATGACCAGGATCGTCTTCCGATCAGCCGAAGGTCCATCGTCCGACCTGGCCTCCCGTTCGGTAGATACTGTTTGCACCTGTTCCGGATGGCGCGGCAACCTCAATGTGAAGACCGAGCCTTCATCCAGGGTGCTCTCGACGAGCAGGTCTCCGCCCATCATCCTGCTGAACCGGCGACTGATGGCGAGTCCAAGGCCGGTCCCGCCGTATTCACGCGTTGTCGAAGAGTCGGCTTGTGAGAATTCCTGAAAGACCCGATGAAGCTGATCCGGCGCGATCCCTATTCCGGTGTCCTCGATGGCGAAGAGAATCTGTTGCTCTCCGTCGAGTTCGGTAGCGGTCACGGTCAGCGTGATCGTGCCGACCTTCGTGAACTTGCAGGCGTTGCTCAGCAGGTTGAAAAGGATCTGTCGAACGCGGGTCAAGTCGGCGGTCATCTCTCCAATCTCTTCCGGGCAGTGCAGTTCGAACATATTCCGGTTCTGTTCGATCAGAGGTTCGAAGGTGGCTTCCGTGTCGCGAACCATCTGAAGGATATTGAAGCTCTCGGAATGCAGCTCGATCTTCCCCGCCTCGATCTTGGACAGGTCGAGAACGTCATTGATCAGGGCCAGCAGATGTTTTCCCGAGTCATGTATCCGACGAAGGTCCGGGACTTCCTCGACACGGCCTCCTTCCTCTGCGTCCTCAATGAGCATCTCGCTGTACCCGAGGATCGCGTTCAGCGGGGTGCGCAGTTCGTGGCTCATGTTCGCCAGGAAGGCACTCTTGGTCGAACTCGCACCTTCCGCCCTCTCTTTGGCCTTCGTCAACTGGAGATCCCGTTCCTGGATCTCGTCGAGCATGGCATTGAATCCGTCGATCAGCAGGCCGAGTTCGTCATCCCCTTCCTTGACCGCCCTGATGGAATAGTCACTCTCTTTCTTCACTCGTATTTCTACGCCGGCAAGGTGCAGGATTGGTCGAATGATCAATTGTTGGAGTCTGGAAGAGACCACGAAGGAAATGGCAGCGGTTCCGAGCATGATCAAGGCGACAGCGAACGCGATCCGCTGCGACCTGGCATTGAGTTCTTCCAGGTCCTCCTGAATATACAGAGTTCCTTTTCTTGCTCCGTCTGTAACTATGGGGTGAAAGAGATACAGATAGGTGTCGTCAAAAGAGTGCCCTTCCGCCACTTCAACCGGAGGGAGTTGGCCTTCGATGTCCTGGCGTTGATATCGCGCCAGCAGTTGCCCATCGGCGGTGAAAAGAGCCGCCGAGACCACATGGCTCTGTGCTCGAAATGAGTTGAGGATCTCTTCGCCGCCGGCCGCGTCTTCGAAGTCGAGTGCCGGCTCGCTGTTATACCCGACGGTGTCGGCCAGGATCTTGAGCATTTCGACCATGGATTGGCGGTAGGTGATCCTGTCGTAGACGACAAACGAGCTGAACGCCACCAGACCCGCGACGCCTATTGTGACCAGGGAATTCAGCTTGAGTTTCCGCCGAACAGGAAGGTCTCGAAACCATGTCTTCAAGTTTTTCATCGGTTCCGAACAGGTCTCCCGAAGACTATCTACCTCAGGACTCTGGCCCGCCGGAGAAGGCGGCTATCCAGTTTGCAGCCGGCCGACTTGCAGGACTTGAGGTTGAGAATCAGTTTGGGCTTTCCGAGTTGCTCGTAGATCCCCCAACAGGCGATCCCTTCCTCAGCATAGGCGAGGACTCCGGTCATTGTCACAACCTTGTTCTGATCGCTGAATTCCTGAACCGACTCCAGGACCTCCAGATCCACGCCCGGAGTTATATAGAGAACGTTGATTCCCTTGTCGTGTGCGCGACCAACCCAGTCACCCGGCGTTTCAATAGCCGAGTGTGTCACCGGGAGGCCTTTGAAATTTGCTTTTCCAAGGCGCTCAAAGGCCGAAACGACCTCGTCTCTCGCGGCGAGAGATGAGGCATCGGTCGATGAATAGAGGACCCCGATCCTCATCTCGGGGCTCAGCCTCTCTTTCAGTCCTCGATCGTACGTGAAAGCCTTCAGAAGGATCGGAATCTGCTGTGAGGCCGGAACGTCCATGACACCGTTGTTTCCTCCGAGATGCACCCAAATGCCCAGCAGAGATCCGGCCAGGATTGTCCGATTCCAGAATCCCTTCCGATGTCGGCATCTTGCCGGACTTTTGCCGGCACGCAGGGTCGGGTTTGAGGGCTGGTTCGCCCTCATGCCCGGACATCGTTCTGGTCTTCGGCTTTGCATTTCAATACTTGAAGCTGAAGCGAAAGAAGGCGCTTCTCCCGGGACGCGGATAATCGCCTGGGAAGCCGCGAGGCGGGGCAGGGTCGAAATACTCGGTATCGAAGACGTTCTGGATGTTGAGCCTGACTTCTATCGAATCGCCGATGTTGATCACGTGGAGATTCAGATCCACGATGGCGTATCCGTCGACGGGATCGAACCGCGGCGCCAGGGTCGGGAAGCGTTCCAAGGCAGCAGCCTCCAGGCTGTCGCGAGGACGGCTCGATCGGACGCGCACGACGGGTGAAACGATGACGTGCTTTCCGATGCCGATGTTCGCGCCGAAGTTGGCCAGATGAGAAGGAACGTCGGGCAATCTCTGACCGTCCTGGTCCTCCGGACGCTGATAGGTGTAGTTGGCGAAAAACGAATAGTTGAGGCCAAAGGTTCCTTTGATCTCGGTTTCAACTCCACGAGTCGTGAGCTTCTCGCCCACATCCTGATCGAAAGTGCCGATTCCAAACAGACCGAAATCGAGATCCTCCGGGACCCGCGTCACAATCAGGTCCTTGATGGAATTCCAGTAGAAGTTCGTGCTGACCGAGATGTTGCTCGCTCGATAGGTCAGAGCTGCTTCGAACGTGTCGATGGTCGCCGGCTTCAGGTTGGCGTTCCCGACGAGGAACTGCCGCACGGCGATGAACTTCTCGAGCAGAGTCGGTGGACGAAAGGCGCTTCCGTAGAGGATCTTGAGATGGAACTTCCTGGGCATTCGCCAGACGACGGCTGCACGAGGATTCAAGGAGCCGTCGAGGTCGTCGTAGTCGTCCCACCTGAGGCCCAGGGTCAGGCCGACCTGCGGAACGATGTCCCACGTGTCCTGCGCAAACAGACTGAACAACTTCCTGTCAGGAGAAAACGATGTGTCCGGAGGTGATTCCGAAGGACCATCCTCCAAAGAAGGTTGCGGCGAAAAGAGAGGCTCGGCCTCCTCGTTCAAGGCGAAGGACAGGCCGTAGGTATTCTCGTACTCGACTGAGGTCCCGACAGTCAGGCGATTCGAATCGAAGAGCGCGTAGTCGAATGAGACTTCGCCCTGATATCGACGGCTGTTGACGGTGCCTTCGACTTCGATCCCTTCCTCGAGCAGCCCGAATCCGTCACAGTTGAAAACCGGGGAACAGAAGAATCCATCGGGACGGATCTTTGTGCTTTCGCCGAATTCGCTCTGGACGAAACTGAAACGAGCATTCCCCTTGAGGCGGTCACTGATCGAAAAGGCCTGATTCGCGCCCAGCAGAGTCTGTCGGGTGCGGACCTCGTTGTCGTCTCCCAGCGAGTCCAGTTCTCCGATGAACCCGCCTGAGGTCTCGTCGTGAACGCGACCCACGATGCTCAGACCCCGATAGGCAGCATGAAAGTTCCAGTCAAAGGCCCGGCGGCTGTCGTCGGCGAACCCGGGAGCCAATGAAGCTCGGGGCACTCCTATTGGAGAGAGAACGTCATCAAAAGTCGTCTGGGCATCAGCCGGCACGAAAAGGCTGGGACCGTTCCTGTCGAAGAACTGAAAGGACCCTGACAAACCGACGTTTCCGAACGTCCTGGCGGCCACGACGCTGTATTCCTGAGTCTCATAGGATCCCGCCTCCACGTTGGCCTCGATGCCGTCGAAGTTCTCCGAAGTGTAGGTCAGAATATTGATGACGCCGACGAACGCGTTCGATCCGAAGAGCGCCGATCCCGGACCTCGGATGATTTCGATTTTGTAGACGTTGTACAGCGGGATGTCGAGATTGACTCCCGTCGATCCGCCGTCCAGGTTCGAATTGAGCCTGTGACCGTTGAAGAGGATGAGAACGCTGGCGGCGGCTGAACTGACGGCGAAGGGCCCCGACACGCTCTCCTTCAGCCCGCGGACTATAATCACGTCACGGCCGACCGAATCGGTCAGCACTTCGAAACCCGGGACAATCTCGAGGGCGTCCTCGAGAGTCCTCAATCCCAGGTGCCGGATATCCTCGGCGGTGACGACGGAGACGACGGCAGGAGCCTGCTCTAGAGATTGAGAACGACCCGACGCGATCGAGACCGGAACGTCCAACAGGTCACCCAGGCTGAGTTCGTCGAAATCTTCGAACTCTTCGGCCTTTTCCTTCGGCTTGTCGGACGGACGTTGCTCCGCTGTCTGGCCGGGGAGGGAAGCGATCGTCGTTAAGAAACAAAGGGCTAACGTCAGTGTACGAGGAGACTCTCGCACGAAGGAGGTTCGCTCGAAAAACGAGATCACGTTATTGACTGCGAGAATAAGCGTCCACGGGCCGGAAGTCAATCCGTAGCTCAAGAGACGCTGGGGCCTCCAATGCCGATCGCTGCGTATGGCGGACAGGCCCACCGGAGCGTAGAATCCAGTCGCGAGAAGGCGAACGCGGAAAGCGAAGAATCAGCCGGTATTTGTGTGGCTCGGTGTCGAATCTCTCCGCTTCGTTGCTTGAGGAGAAACCCGGTGCCGGGTCCGAACTCCATGAACGAATCGCCAAATCGACCAACCGCTGAAGAGGATGCGCCCGTTGAACGCGAACGGAATGCGCGACTCGCTCGCCTGACCCACAAGATTCGGACACCGGTCAACGCCATTCTCGGGTACTGCGAACTGCTCATTGAAGACAGCCTGGACTCCGGTCGAGATGGCTTCCTGTCAGACCTGCGGAGGATTCAATCCGCGGGTCGAGAACTGTTCGAGGTCGCGAAGGACGCATTGGAAGAGAGGCGCACCCTGGAAGCCTCAGCGCGGCCGGTCGACGAGATCGAGGTCCGGTTCGGACACCTCATCAGGACACCCTTGAACACGATTCTCGGCTATTGCGAGATGCTCATCGAGGACGCGGCGATCCTGGGCGCCATCGAAGCAGTCCCCGATCTCGAGCGGGTCCGAGACGCTTCGAAACTCCTTCAGAGTCGATTGACCGAAACCGGAGGACTGTTTCGAGCCGGAAGCAGCAGTGCGGCCGAAGCAGGTCGGAGTGCCGATGACACGACGACGTTCATCCGAAATGTCGTGACTTCCATCCGGCCACGCGGCGGTCAGACTGAGCCGAGACGTGGATTCCTGCTCATCGCCGACGATAGCCCGGTCAACCGCGACCTGCTGGAGCGTCGCCTGACCCGGGAAGGCTACACGGTGGACCTGGCGGACAACGGGGTCAGGGCACTGGAGATGATTCAGGGTCGAGACTACGAAATCCTGCTGCTCGACATCATGATGCCGTTGATGGACGGGTTCGAGGTTCTGAGGAAACTGCGGGCACAAGACGAAACGAAACATCTCCCCGTGATCGTGATCTCGGCCCTGGACGATGTCGACAGTATCGTGCGCTGCGTCGAGATGGGAGCCGACGACTATCTGACAAAGCCTTTTGACCCGGTCCTGTTGAGGGCGCGAATCGACGCCAGCCTTGAACGAAAACGCCTTCGAGACCGGGAGCAGTCGCACCTGAGGGAAATCAGCCTGGAGCGACAGAAATCGGAAAGCCTGTTGCTGAACGTCCTCCCTCGACCGATCGCGGAACGGCTGAAGCTCGGTGAAACGACAATTGCGGATAATTTTGAGGCGGCCACCGTCCTCTTTGCTGACCTTGTCGGTTTCACTCAAATCTCATCCCGGCTCGAACCTTCTGCTCTAGTGCAGCGCTTGAACCAGGTCTTTTCGGCGTTCGACCTCCTGGCGGAGAAGCGAGGACTCGAGAAGATCAAAACGATTGGGGACTCCTACATGGTCGCGTCCGGGATCCCGACGCCTCGATCGGACCACGCCGAGGTGATCGCGGAGATGGCGCTGGAGATCCTGCAGGTCATCGGAAACCTGGCCGAACAGGAGAAACTGGAGTTCCAGGTGAGGGTCGGATTCCATAGCGGACCTGTGGTGGCCGGCGTCATCGGTATCAGAAAGTTCGCCTTCGACCTCTGGGGGGACACAGTGAACATCGCAAGCCGCATGGAATCTCAGGGACTCCCCGGAGAGATACAGGTCTCCGCCGAAACGTACGCGCTGCTTGAGGACAGATACCGCTTCGAAGAACGTGGACGGATTGCGATCAAGGGGAAGGGGCGAATCAGAACCTACCTCCTGAAAGGAAGGATGAACTGAAGACGAGATCTCCAGGTCCTGTCCCGGCCAGGAAGAGCTTGAGAATGGGACCGCCTCCAGGCCGCGACGCGATTGATCGTAGAAGTGTGCGACTGACAAGCGAATCTTATTGCGCGATAGAGACCGTTCCTGAACCGCCGCCAGGGGCGACCCCACATTCAACGAAGGGTGCGTGATCCGGCATCGATGCCGGCGCAACCTCACGGTGGCGAGCGGTTCCGGATGGGTTCCTCGGTGCTAGAATGTCACCATCCTCATGAGTACTCTTCGAAAGCTTCTCCTGGGTCTGGGTTTATTTGCCGTTGCCATCGTGATCGGGCTGGGCGTGCTGGTTCTGACGCTCGATGTGGACCAGTTTCGCGATCCGATTCTGCAAGAGCTCAGCTCTGCTCTGGGCCGCCCCGTCCAGGCCTCCGACCTGAGTCTCTCCCTCGTTCCGCTGAGCCTCACCCTGAACGACGTCGAGGTCGCCGAGGGTTCAGGCTTCGAAGGAGACCACATCATCGCTTTACGAGGAGTCCGTGTCGGGGTCAGCCTCTTCTCCCTTCTCGGCAGCGACATCGAGGCCGAGTCGCTGACCCTCGATGGCGCAACGGTTTACTTGAGAGAGAACCGGGAGGGTCGATGGAACTTCTCGGACCTCGGCACACCGACGACGGAATCGACGGGAGCCGAATCTCCCGCCGGCGGGTCCGGACCCCTGGTGAAGGATTGGCAGATCCGAGAGGCCGCACTGGTCGTTGAGAGGCCCGACACCGATCCATTTCGGCTTGAGATCTTCGAGGCCGACATAGCTGACTTCAGCACCACGAGGCCCTTTTCGTTCCAGATGACCGGAAGGCTCGGCGAGGGCATGCCTTTCAATGGGGAAGGCCGTCTTGGCCCCATCGACCGAAAGAGCCCGGTTCGGACTCCCGTCGAGGCCAGATTGTCGGCTGAGGC
>CAJHYB010000414.1_pt1 | contig 13577 bp, 15 predicted proteins | sample 9198631 | NCBI WGS metagenome assembly CAJHYB01 (sample SAMEA7708354, study PRJEB35096) | sediment metagenome | biome: marine neritic benthic zone biome [ENVO:01000025]; feature: sediment [ENVO:00002007]; material: shallow marine sediment [ENVO:03000034] sea grass bed [ENVO_01000059] ... | reverse complement strand
GTGCAGTGAGCGACGAGATCGACGCCGACTGTGTTGTGGACGCCCGTCAAGAAGGCGATCTTGAGCTTCGTACCGACCCCGTCGGCGCTCGAGACCAGGACAGGCTTCCGGTACTCGCCGAAGTCCGCCCGGAAGAGCCCGGCAAAGGCTCCGATATCCTGAACGACGTTCTCATTGAAGGTCGAGCGGGCGAGCTTCTTGATCCGATCCTTGGCCGATCGGGCCTTGTCGATATCGACTCCGCTCTGCTTGTAGGTCAATCCGCCCGGCTCGGTGGCGTCTGGCCCGGTTTCGTCCTGATCAACCATTGGCTTCAAGTGAGGTGATCCAGCATCCTTTTCCGGCTTGCGTTCGCCGGGCTTCTGCAAACGTCATGCTTCGATTTCTTCGAACAAAGTCGGTTGCGAAGCGAAATCGTCGATGTCGAGCGGGTGGCTCTCGTCGAAGCAGGCCGTGCAGTAGCTCCCTTTGTCCTCGACGGCCGACTTCAGACCCTCAAGAGAGAGATAGGCCAGACTGTCGGCACCCAGGTGTCGACAGATCTCGTCGACGGTCTTGGACGACGCGATCAGCTCTTGTCGAGTCGGGGTGTCTATTCCGTAATGACAGGGTGAGAGCGTCGGAGGAGAGCTGACCCGAAAGTGGACCTCCGTTGCACCGGCCGCTCGGACGATCTCGACGATCTTGCGACTGGTCGTTCCGCGAACGATCGAGTCGTCGATGAGGACGACCTTCCTTCCTTGCAGGATTTCGCGGACCGGATTCAGCTTCACCTTGACCCCGAAGTTTCGAATCGACTGCTTCGGCTCGATAAACGTCCTTCCGACGTAGTGATTTCGGATCAGTCCCATCTCGAAAGGCAATCCCGACTCTCGCGCGTAACCCAACGCGGCTGTCACGCCCGAGTCAGGAACCGCCACGACAACATCAGCTTCGGCCGGGGCTTCGCGCGCCAATGCCCGTCCCATCTGGATCCGGCTTCGATTGACACTTCTCCCAAAGACCCGGCTGTCGGGGCGACTGAAATACACATGCTCGAAGATGCAGGAGGACTGTCTCGGGGCGCTCGGCAGACGGACCGATTGAACCCCATCCTTGTCGACTCGCAGTATCTCGCCGGGTTCGACGTCCCGGATATACTCAGCTCCGATCAGGTCGAACGCGCTGGTCTCGGACGCAACCACCGGACCGTTATCCAGTTCCCCGAGACAGAGGGGCCGAAAACCAAACGGGTCGCGGACGGCAAAGAAGCTGTCGGGAGTGAGCAAAACGATCGAGTAGGCGCCGGCCACAACGGTCAGAACGTCGCGCAAAGCCTCCATCAGTTCCGGCTTGGGCGAGCGGGCCAGGAGGTGCTGGATGACCTCGGTATCGCTGTTGGAGCGAAAAATGGCGCCCTCGGATTCCAGGCGGCGGCGGACCCGCTTTGCGTGGATCAGGTTTCCATTGTGGGCCATCGCAATCGGACCGCGCCAGGATCTCGTGAGTATGGGCTGTGCGTTCGCCATGCTGCTGTCGCCTGCGGTGGAATATCGAACGTGGCCGATGGCACTGTCCCCGGGGAGCGAGGTAATCCGATCGTCGTCGAAGACCTCGAAGACTTTGCCCATCCCTCGGTGAGAAAAGAGGTCGCCATCGTGGGATGTGACTATTCCGGCCGACTCCTGACCACGATGCTGCTGGGCCAGCAGCCCGAGGTAGGCATGGTTGGCAGCCTCCTCATGTTTGTGGATCCCGAAGACTCCGCACTCATCGTGGAACTTGTCTTCGAGTCCCGGACCCTCGTGTGAGCTTCGGTCACTCAATGCTTCAGCACCTCGTCCAGACGGGAGTCCCAGGCTTTCAACAACTGGTCGGTTGGAAGATCGATGAGGGTCTTCCCATTCAGAGTCAAAGAAAAACCCGACTTCTTGACGACACCGATCCGCCGGGCCGGAACGTCGCCGAGGCGCGAAAGTAAGTTCTCTTCGTTCGCAGGCGAAACGGACACGACGATGCGGGAAGGCGTCTCGCTGAAGAGAAAGTGGTCGGAGCGAAGGTCCGTCTCCGTTCGGACTTCGATTCCGAGACGATGCCTGAAACAACACTCGGCCAAGGTGGTGCCCAGACCTCCCTCGGAGACGTCGTGGGCCGATGTGAGCAATCGCCGCTCAATCAGTTCCAGCATCAAGGTCTGCAGCGATTTCTCCGTGTCGAAGTCGAGAGTCGGGCACGCTCCGGCCAGCCCTCCCGAGACCGTTTCAAGATAGATCGATCCGCCGAGGTCTGCAAACGTCTCTCCCAGCAGGTAAACCAGGTCACCTGGATTGGTGAAATGGCTTTCGATGACCAGGCCGGTGTCCTCGATTCGGCCGATGATTCCGACGACAGGCGTCGGGAGAATCCCGATCCCGTTTGTTTCGTTGTAGAAACTGACATTGCCCCCGGTGATGGGAGTCCCGAACTCGCGGCAAGCTTCACCCAATCCGGCCACTGTCTCGGCGAACTGCCACATGATCTCTGGGTTTTCGGGACTCGCGAAATTCAGGCAGTTGGTTGCGGCGAGAGGACGGGCTCCCGAGCAGACCAGATTCCGGCAGCACTCCGCGACCGCGAGGCGAGCACCCATTCGGGGGTCGAGGCGCGAGAAACGGGGATTGCCGTCAAGACTCATGGCCAGCCCACCCGGTGTCCCCTTGATCCTGAGAACCGCTGAGTCACTTCCGGGGGTCACGATCGTATTCGTTCTGACATTGTGGTCGTATTGCCGATAGACCCATCGTCGACTGCAGAGATGCTCCGAACCGAGAAGGCCGAGCAGAGTATCCGCATAGTCGGCCGGCTCCTCCAGTCCAAGGCTTCTCCAGTCGGGGATGGAATCCAATTCGGCAGGTCGCGCGAAGGGGCGCTCATACACCGGAGCGTCGTCGGTGAGAAGATGATTCGGAATCTCGGCGACAATCTCATCGCCATCTCTGACGCGCAGACAGCTTTCGTCAATCACCCGTCCGACGACAACCGCATCCAGATCCCACTTCGAGAAAATCTTCCGGATCTCTTCCTCGCGTCCTCTTTCGACAACGAGCAGCATCCGCTCCTGCGACTCTGAGAGCATGATCTCGTAGGGGCTCATCCCCTCTTCTCTCTGAGGAACCAGGGCGAGGTCGAGGTCGATACCAAGACCGGCACGCGAAGCCATTTCGGTTGTCGAACACGTCAGTCCGGCTGCGCCCATGTCCTGAATTCCGACCACGACGCCGCTGTCCATTGCCTCCAGGCACGCCTCGAGCAGAAGCTTCTCCATGAAAGGATCACCGACCTGCACCGTGGGCCGCTTCGCCTCGGAGTCCTCGTTGAATTCCTCCGATGCCATTGTTGCACCGTGAATTCCATCCCGTCCGGTCTTGGCGCCGACATAAATCACCGGGTTACCAGGTCCACTCGCAGTGCCTCGAAAAATCTTGTCGACCGGAGCGATCCCGAGGCAGTAGGCGTTGACGATCGGATTCAGGCTGTAGCTATCATGGAACTGGACCTCTCCACCGATCGTCGGGATTCCCATGCAGTTTCCGTAGCCGGCAATTCCCGCCACGACGCCTTCCAGAATCAGTTGGTTCCGATCTCCTCTGAGCGGCCCGAAGTGGAGCGAATTCATGCAGGCCACCGGTCTGGCGCCCATGGTGAAGATGTCTCGGATGATGCCGCCGACGCCGGTCGCGGCTCCCTGATAGGGCTCAATGAACGAGGGGTGGTTGTGTGATTCGATCTTGAAGACTGCCGCGAGGCCGTGTCCGATGTCGACCACGCCGGCATTCTCTCCCGGTCCCTCGATCACCTGCGGGCCGTCTGTGGGGAGGGTCTTCAAATGGACCCTGGAACTCTTGTAGCTGCAGTGCTCCGACCACATGACCGAGAAGATACCCAGTTCGGTGAGATTGGGTTCGCGCCCGAGCAGGCGGACGATTTTCTCAAACTCGCCAAAGGTCAGGCCGTGATGCTGAATGATCTCAGTGCTGAGTTCCACCTGGCCTCACACGGTTTGCAGTGAATTGACCATCGATTCGAAGATCAGGCGCCCATCTGAAGATCCCAGGATGCTTTCGGCTGCCCGCTCGGGATGAGGCATCAGGGCCATGACGTTGCCCTCCCTGTTGACTACGCCCGCAATGTGGTCGACCGAACCGTTTGGATTCGAGTCCGGCGTTGATACTCCGTCCTCGTCGCAAAACCGGAAAAGAACCTGCTCACGGACCCGCAGGTCCTCCAATTCAGCTGGCGGAACAAAGAAACTCCCGTCGTGATGGGAGATGGGGAGTTTCAGAACTTGTCCCGGATGGCAGGCGCCGGTGAAGGGCGTGTCGGTTCGCTCCACTCTGACCGAAAGCAATTCGCACAGGTACTTGAGCCGCTTGTTCCGGAGCATCGCCCCGGGGAGAAGCCCTGTCTCCTGAAGTATCTGAAATCCGTTACAGATCCCCAGCACCAATCCTCCCGATGCGGCATGATGGCGCACGCTCTCCATCACGGGAGAGAACTTGGCTATCGCGCCGCAGCGCAGATAGTCGCCGTGAGCGAAGCCCCCGGGGACGATGACGACATCGACTTCCTGGAGGTCAGTCTCGTCGTGCCAGAGGTAGACCGCCTGCAGACCCATCACCTCCCGAAGAACGTAGACGGTGTCTTCTTCGCTGTTTGAACCAGGAAAGACCACCACGCCGAACTTCATCGAATGTCCTCGACCTCGAAGCTCTCGATGATCGGATTGGAAAGAACTTTCTCTGAGATTTCGCGGGTCCTGCTGAGGACATCGGCTTCCGGCGAGGACTCGTCGAACTCGATCTCGAAGAACTTCCCCTGCCTCACGGCTCGGACGTCGGAGTGACCCATCTTTGCCAGTGCCCGTTTGATGGTCGCCCCCTGCGGGTCGAGCACGCCTTCTTTCAGTGTAACGATGACTTTCGCTTTCATAGTGTCGGATTCCAGATGCCGGATGTCATTAGCAGATTTCAAGGGCCGGACGATGTGAACCGAGTGAGGTCAACCGGTCCTTGCCTTGGCCTCGGCCTCCTCCATCCCGAATCCTATCACCCCTCGCTGTCGCACAGATCGATCCGATCTATCACGCCGATGACGGCGGCTTCGAGAGGAACGTTGAAGCGCCCGAGGACGTACATTGCAGCATAGCCGTCCTGCACCAGGAGGACTCTGTCTCCAACGCCCGCGTCCGCCCCATCGATCGCAGCACCTCGTCTCCCCAGTCCGAGCCATCGAGCTCGACGGGCTGCACGACGAGAAGTTTCTGTCCGAAGAGATGGTCCTGCTTCTGGGTCGAGACCATCTCGTCGACTACCTTGGCTATGACCATCTCCCGATTGGTCTCCTCAGCCCTTGAGATCGCCGCCGCTCTCGAAATTCGAACGATCGAGAATGCCGACGATCGAGCAATCCGACGGAACTGCTTGAGGGTGCCAGGGGAACGATCCCTCTTTACCTCTGGCGTAGAAAACCTCTTCGCCCACACCGGCTCCGATGGAATCGAGAGCGACAAAAGGGTCGCCGTAAATCGTCCCGTGGCGATCGATCGCTTTCAAGAGCAGGATCTTCTTTCCTTCCAGTGTCGGGTTCTTGACCGTCGACACGACCGTTCCCACGACGCGGGCCATCTTCACGAACTGGGGTCTCCGGCTTTCTCGGCGGAAGAATCGAGGTCGACCGTGTCGACGATTCCGACAATCGCGGAATCGATCGGATGTTCGTCCAGGCCCGCAGCAAACCGGGCCGAACTCCCTCCGACTGTGATGACAGTTTCGCCGACTCCCGCGCCGACGGTGTCGACACAGACCTGATAGCCACCGGGCTGGCCCGTTTCAGGATTGATGATTCTGACGATGAGCAGTTTCTTGCCGCGCAGTTTTTCGTCTTTCCGGGTGGCGACAATCGTGCCTGCAACTCGACCTAGTATCATGGCGCGGGCTTAGGAAGTAGAACAAGACGGGGTCGGAACAGGGCGCCCCGGGCTATTTCGGCACGATTGGAAGACGAATATCCAGCTCTGAGTGCGGCCTCGGGATGACATGGACGCTCACCAGTTCGCCGACCCGCCTCGCTGCTGCGGCACCGGCATCCGTCGCGGCCTTGACGGCTGCAACGTCCCCGCGCACGATCGTGGTCACGAGGCCGCTGCCGATCTTCTCGTATCCGACGAGAGTCACCTTGGCAGCTTTCACCATAGCGTCTGAGGCCTCGATCATTGCAACCAGACCTCGCGTCTCAACCATCCCCAGGGCTTCCATGGAATCAGCCATCTAATTTGCTTCCCAACGAGACCTCAAGTCTCTTTTGTAAGTCTCCGAATGGCGGTCTCGATCAGGTTCTCCAACTCGCTTCGGGAGAGATCCAGGCTCTTCCGGTCGTCCTCGGCGGAGGTGATTGAGCAACCGGTTGACTGCCGAAAATCGGGGCCACTTATACCATACTTCGTACGGACATCAAACAGTTTGTCCACCTGCTCATCGTTCAGCAAAGTCTGTCGTCCCAAGACCTTGGTCAGGATGGCGATCTTGGCGTAATGCTCCAGGATTTCCATCCGAAAAAACGCCTGTTCCAAGTCTGGACCGGACGTGATCGCGCCATGGTTGGCCAGAAGAATCGCGTCATGCGAAGGGACCAGGTCGACCAGCGAATCGGCCAGTTCCCGGGTCGAAGGGGTCCCGTACGGCGCGACCGGAACGCAACCCAGAGAAACGACCACCTCCGCCATCAGTGCTTCGGTCAGAGGCAGGCCCGCCACGGCATGCGACGTTGCATAGACCGGATGGGCATGGCAAACCGCCCGGACGTCCGGCCGCAGCTTGTAGAAGACGGCGTGGATCTTGATCTCGGAGGAGACTTTGCGGTGCCCTTCCAGTTGCTGTCCCTCGAGGTCGGTCACGACCAGGTCAGACGGGCTCATGTATCCCTTGCAGAGGCCCGTGGGAGTCGCCAGCAGCCGGTCTCCGATGCGAATCGAAAGGTTCCCTTCATTCGCCGCGATCAGATCTTTCTGATACATCCGGCGACCGATCTCACAGATCAACTCGCGTTGAGAAGCTTTTGGCATCCAAGGAATGATAAGGGCCGTCGGTCGACTTCCACAAGTCGCACAGGGGCAGTCTCAAGTCCTGAGTCACAGGTCGAAGGCCCCCCAGCCGCATCGATGTCTGCTCAATCCGACGTAGCGAGAATCCTCAGTTTACGACTTTCGACTTGAGACCTGAGACTCACTTCCGATCCCCATCAACCTCGCCGCATTCCCGCCCAGGATCGATTCTTTGTCGGAGGCTGAAATGTCGAGTGCGCCGATGCTCTCAATCATTTTCTCGAGACTCCCGATTTTGTGCGGATAGTCGCTACCTGCGAGGATTCTGCCGGTACCGGCAAAATCGATCGCCAGTTGGAGTGCTTTGGGATCGAAGTTGACCGTGTCGTAGTAGAACCTCTTGAGGTATTCGCTTGGCGGTCGATCGATATTCTGCCGGCAGTCCTCGAAGGCATGGAACCCCCGATCGAGGCGTTCGGCGAGGTAGGGGATCGTTCCGCCGAGATGAGCCAGCGCCCAGTCGATCCTCGGGAACCTCGCGGCCACGCCGGAGAAAACGAGTTTGGCAGCGGCGAGCGTCGTGTCGAATGTGAACCCCAGGAGCGGCATCAGCCAATAGTCGGTCATCGCCTCGACTCCGACCGGGTGGATGGGATGGATGTAGAGAACACACCGATGATCGTCGGCCAACTCGTAGATCGGCCAGAAGCACTCGTCGCTCAGCGCCTGGCCATTGACATTGCTGAAAAGCATGAACCCACGGAAGCCGAGTTCTTCAACGGCCCTGCGCGCCTCGACGGCAGATGCTTCCGGGTCGTTCAGAGGTAGCGTGGCCAGGGCCGTGAAACGCCCCGGCCTTCTAGCGATGATGTCCGCCAGGGAGTCATTCACCCGACTCGCGATGCTCCTCGCTTGTCGGGGCGACTCGACATGCGACCCGGGAGACGTAAACGTCAGCACTTGAGTGTCGATGCCGGCCGCGTCCAGCACCCCTTCTCTGAAGTCGATGTCCCGATGTCCAGGTACGACCACATTGTAGTCACCCGGATAGTGGAGAACCGGGTTCTTTTCGGCGTCCCAGGTCAGTTTGATGTTGGTCGGCCCCTGGCGCACCACGTCCAGGTAGGCCTTTGGATAGAAGTGGTTGTGAAAGTCGATGATTCCCATTTTGCGTTACGGTAGCGGAGGGCAAGGGCAGGGGCAAGGGCAGGGGCAAAAGGCTCGGGCTCGGCGGAGATTCTGGCTGCAAGCCCGACCTTCGAACCTTCCGACTTCCTAACGTTCCGACTTCTTCCCAGACACCGCCTGATAAGAAAAGTGAATGATGGCTCCCGCGATCAGAGCGGCTGCGCCTGCCAGAAGCGAAACCTGGTCGGCACCGGCGATGACTATGAGAGATCCCGCCAGAGCAGCCAGAGGAATGACGGGTCCCCAGGGAATGACAGCGGGTGTCCTGTCCTCGTCCCGCCGCCTCAAGGAAAGGACCGCCGCACACGTCGCCGCGTAGAAGATCAGTCGGGCCACAGCGCTGACCGCAGCCAATTGAACGAAGGAACCCGACAGGGCCAGAGCCAGTGAGACCGCTGCATACAGGAAGATGGAGTTATCCGGCGAACGGAACCTCCGATGAATGTGTGCGAGCACCTGAGGAAGCTGTCCACCCTCGGCAAGCGCGAAAGTCACTCGCGGGCCCGCGAGCATCGTCCCGGCATTCGCTCCGGCAATCGAGACCAGCCCTCCCATCGCCATCAACGTCCCCGCCAGGGGCCCCATGAAACCGGCTGCGGCATCCGCGAGGGGTGTCTGTGTCTCGCCCAGGCCCGGAAGGGTCCCGACCGCGACGACCTGGATCAGTATGTAAAGACCACAGACGATGGCAATCGTCATCAGAAGAGCCTTGGGGACGTCCCGGCGAGGTGTCCTGGCTTCGCCGGCAGGAATCGTCACGAGTTCATAGCCGCCAAAGGCGAACATCAGAAGCAGGACACCTTCTCCGAACCCGGACATTTGAGGCTCGAGGAAGGACGAGAAGTTCGACCAGTCGATGAAAAAGAACCCGATGAGGACAAACGCGCTGAGGGGGACGAGCTTGGCAAGCGTGAAGATGTTGACTGTCCAGGACCCGTAACGGACTCCGCGCCAGTTGATACCGGCCAGGACAGCGATCGTCGCGACCAGAACGAGCGTTCGGCCCCATCCGACTCGAGCTCCTGGAACAAGATATCCCAGATACAGTGCCAGAGCGTTCGCCAGTGCCGCCTGTCCCGAAACGCGTGTGAGCCAGATCATCCAGGCGATCTCGAACCCCGTCAACGAACAAAACGCGGCTCTCGCGTACAGGTAGGGGCCTCCGACACCTCGAAAGCGCGCCCCCGCCTCCGCGAAGCAGAGGACGATGAGGGCGTTTACGATCCCGGCGACGACCCAGACCCAGGGACTCGCACCCGCCCCGACGAGCAGCGCGACCGAGGCCGGGAGCACGAAGACTCCGCTGCCGATGACCTGATTGACCCCGATGGCCGTCAGATCCCAACGGCCCAAAACCCGTGAAAGCCCTGAATCTCCCTCTTTCTCCATCAACTGATCCTTCTGTCCCTTGCGCTGGGTGTCTGTCCGGGGGAACATTCCGTGCCCCTGGTCCGTTGTCCCCGCAGGATAGTGTTGGAAGGAGATGAAGGGCAAGCGGGCACGAGGTGAACGTCCGAAGGCGGCTCCGTCTGGGTCGATCGGAATCGACCCGATCGGTGGGAGCCAGGGTGCTGGTTCAGCAGCGCGGTACTGAGGCGATTCCGAAGCCTGCACAGGTCGGACGCCATATCAGTGCACTACCGCCCTGACGACTCCCTTGGCCCAACGCTCCGGCCTCTTTGAACGTCTTAGTAGTCTGAGCGGCAGCATCGGCTGTCCGAGTAGAGACTCCGGGAGATGATCGGTATGCCTGATTCGGGAACGTGGAGCGGCCGACCGGTCAGCAGTCCGGGATTCGATGAGGAGACGCGGTCGTACCTTCAACGGCGACTTCGGCTTCTGACAGGGACGCTGGGGCTCCTGCTGTCCTTGTTGGGCGTGGCTTTCGTCGGGACGTTTCTTCGCGCCCCCGGGACCGGTCTTGTCGGTGCCTTGGTCCGGTTTCTGACCGAGTTCCCGAACTCTATTCTGGCAGCGATGCTCTCGGCGAACCTGGCGATCTACCTCTTGCTGCGGTTTCGCGAGGTCTCGTCGCGAACGCTCGGAGTTCTGGATGGGATCTTTCTCCAGGTGCTGACCGTTCCCTGCCTGATCATCTACGCCACACTTCACAATTTCTCTTTCTCGGGGTTCTCATTCGTCGTCAGTTTTCTGATCCTCTTTCTTCTGACACGTGCTGTCCTACTTCCAAGCACCGCGATGCGCACCTTCTGGCTCTCACTGCCGGCACCGATCGGAGTCCTGTTGATTCAGCTCTATCACGGCGACTCTCTCGCTGCTCCGGGGCAGTCCTACGGACAGTCGCACTATCTGGACATGCTGATCCAGAACCAGATCTGCCTGATCGGTGCAACCGTGGTGGCCACCGTGGCCTCTCGGGTCAACCTGAACCTCCGGCGGAGAACCTACGACGCTAAGAGGGTGGGACAGTACGAGATAGAAGAGATGATCGGCAAAGGAGCGATGGGCGAAGTCTACCGAGCCAGACACGCCCTGTTGAAGCGCCCGACAGCCCTCAAGTTCCTGCGGCCCGAAATCACAGGTGAAGGAACTCTGCGTCGATTCGAACAGGAGGTGAGGCAACTCGCCCGACTCACCCACCCGAATACAGTTTCGATCTTTGACTACGGACGGACTGCGGAAGGTGTCTTCTACTATGCGATGGAACTTCTCGAGGGCGCGACTCTCCGAGAGATCGTCGAGAAAACGGGTCCGATGCCTCCGGAGCGGGTCATCCATGTCCTCGCGCAGGCCGGTGCGGCGCTTCATGAAGCTCATGCCAAAGGAATTCTTCACCGGGACATCAAGCCGGCTAACCTGATTCTGTACGAGCGCGCTGGAGAGTTCGACGTGCTCAAGATCGTGGATTTCGGGTTGGCCAAACAGCTCGATCCGATCAGCTGCCTGATCCCCGCAACGGGAACGGTGGCCGGAACTCCCGAAACGATGTCACCGGAAACGTTTCGTGGCGAGGCGATCGGACCTCGATCCGATATCTACTCGCTGTCGGTCGTCGGCTATTTTCTCCTCACCGGGCGTCCCCTCTTCGATGCTTCCAGGACCGAAGACTTCCTCAGACATCATCTGGAGACCCGACCTGTTCCCCCAGCCGTCCACGTTCCAGACTTACCATCCGACCTCGAGGAGATCATCATGAAGGGTCTATCGAAGTCGCCGGAGGAACGCCCTCCCGACGCTCTGACGATGCGCGAACTTCTGCAGGAATGCGAAGATGCCCACGGTTGGACACAAGAACATGCCCGGACTTGGTGGAGCGAGAACGAAAGCTCTCCACCGGCCGACAGAGTGACTGATCCGGCATCTGAGGAGGTTTCGGAGACTTCGATGATGACGGCCGTCGAGGGGAACCCGGCAGAGGATCTTCGGCGGTCGTAACTCTGCCCGGTTTCCCGCTATTCCCGGGAACCGGGGTCTCTGAGATGTCACATGATCTCTGGTGCGGCCGGGCCGAAGGTCGACATCTCGATCGGACTACTATGAATTCAGCCTTCCGCCTCATATCCTGGGCTCAGGAGGGCCAATGACCGATTCCTTCAAACTCCGAGACAAAGTCGCAATTATTACGGGGGCGAGCAGCGGCATCGGTACCGCGGTGGCTCGAAACCTCTCAGCCGCAGGGGTGAGAATCCTGGTGACAGCACGGCGCGCCGACCGCCTTGAAGCATTATGCCTCGAACTCGAGAACTGTTCCATGCTGGCCGGCGACGTCCAGGATGAGTCGCTACCGGAAAAACTCCTCGATCGAGCCCTCGAACTGCATCAACGCTGTGATGTTGTCGTCAATAACGCAGGGATCATCGAAACGGGATCCATCGACGAACTGGACCTGGAACGCGTGACCCGGATGGTGCGCATCAACGTCGAGGCGGCATTCCGGGTCGCACACGTCGCGGCCCGACATTTCCACTCGTCGGGGGGCGGACATCTTGTCAACATCTCGAGCATTCTGGGAGTGAAGTCGCGGCCCCATGCAGGCGCATATGCCGGAACCAAACATGCTCTGGAAGCCCTCTCGGAAGGCCTGAGGTTGGAATTCGCCGGCACCGGAGTGAAGGTTTCCTGCGTTGAACCCGGTCTGGTGCTCAGCGAACTCCACGAGCACTACGACGTTCACCCAGTCGAGTCGATGCAGATCCGCAATCCCCTGATGCCGGAAGATGTGGCTCGTTGTGTCCGATTCGTTCTCGAACAGCCCGCGCACGTCCGAATTCCCCGCCTCATGGTTCTTCCTGCCGAGAATCGTGTTTGAATGGAGTCCCTTTTTGTTGCGGTGAAAGAAAGCGTGAGGACAACAAAACAAAGCTCTGGCCCGGGTTCGAGCTGTCTTTGAAATCTCCGATGCAGAAAATCAACTACGCACATGTTCTACTCGCCGGTCTGGGCGGGTTTGTCGGATCCAGTGCGCGATTCTTCTTGAGTGGAATCGTCCAGAGGTTTGTCGTCGCCGGCACATTCCCTTATGGAACTCTCGCGGTCAACCTCACGGGATGTCTGGCGATCGGTTTTCTGGGTGGGATGATGGAGATGAAGCAGGTCTTGGGGCCTTCCCAACGGGTCTTCCTCCTGATCGGCGTGCTGGGAGGCTTCACTACTTTCTCAACCTTCGCCTACGAGACTCTCAACCTCGTTCACGCAGCGGAGGCTCCGAAAGCCCTGCTGAACGTTACGGGACATGTCATTCTGGGGTTGGCAGCGGCCTGGGTGGGGTACACCACCGCCCAGCAGTTGTGAGACGTTCATGATCATTCCTGGAGAGGGACATCTTCTGCGTATCTTCGTCGGTGAGAGCGACCGTCACGAGGGTCGACCACTTTACGAGTGGATCGTTCAGAAGGCCAGGGACCACGGACTGGCAGGAGCGACAGTGCTGCGCGGGCTGGAAGGCTACGGGGCCCACAGCCGACTTCATACGGCGCGGATTCTTCGACTCTCGAACGATCTTCCGATCGTCGTCGAGATCGTTGACACCTGGGAGAGGATCGACGCCTTTCTGCCGATCGTCGACGATGCGATCGAAGAAGGCCTGGCAACGCTGGAAAAGGTCCAGATCCGTTTCTACAGGAGTCGACGACCTGAGGATCCTGCGACCAGCTAGTTCCCGTTCGAAAAAACCAAATCGATGATTATAAAGAGGTTCTGCGAGAATGGGACTCCTGATCCCATCCCCGCAGGAGATAGCAACGGCCTCGATGATCGTAACTCTGTTTTGAGATCAATTCTCAGGAGGGTCTTGCGCCACCGTCCGAGCCGATGCGGCTGTTGGAAGGGGTTGTTCCTTCTCGATCAGTCCGGCTGTCTCCCACTGATCGAG
>CAJHYB010000562.1_pt1 | contig 13706 bp, 13 predicted proteins | sample 9198631 | NCBI WGS metagenome assembly CAJHYB01 (sample SAMEA7708354, study PRJEB35096) | sediment metagenome | biome: marine neritic benthic zone biome [ENVO:01000025]; feature: sediment [ENVO:00002007]; material: shallow marine sediment [ENVO:03000034] sea grass bed [ENVO_01000059] ... | reverse complement strand
GTTATTCTGAGCGCTGACACGAGGCTTGGAGAGGATCCGAGCATCTCCGTCTGATTCCGCTGCCGAGATAACGGCGTCGAGCCGGACGGTGTCTAGAAGTTTCCCGAAGCTGATGCCGGCGACCCCGACGGGATTCTCAACTCCCGCGTCCACGATTGCTCCACCCTGGTTCCGGTCGGTGAAATTCCCGATCTCAATCGCGAACTGAGCGCCCAGTCTGCGAGCGAAGTTCGTCGTCGCTTCCACGATTCGAGCTTCAATCTCGACTTGCTCTTCGGCGACATCGAGTGTGGTGATCAGGCCAGAGAGATTCTCGACGTTCCCCTGAATATCGGTCAGGATGAGGGTGTTGGTACGAGGGTCGACATCGATCTGTCCACGATCCGTCAACTGGTTTTCGAGGGTCTGTGCGATGTCGTCGGCTATGGCATAGTTCAGGTGCCTGGTCACGGTAAGGGTGTCCGCCGCCATGAAGGCTGCACGCTTGATCTGCCGTTTGACTTCCTCTTCCAGGCGAACAGTATCTTTCGTCGACACGCGGATCAGGTTTCCATCGATAACCCGCTCGAGCCGGTGACTTCTCAGAACTGCATCGAAGAGCTGGTCCCACGGGACCGATTCCATGTTCAGTGTGACGCGTCCCGCCACGTCGGGATCGATCAGAATGTTGAGACCGCTGACCTCCGAGATCGTCCGGAAGAAATCGACAAGTGGGATATTGACCACCTTCATCGTGATCGGCGTCCCACCGAACTGACCGGGGTCCTGGCTGAAGAGGGCCGTTGTCACAGTCGCAGGCGAGCCGATCTGAGCGGGTGGAGCCGCTGCGAATTGACTCAACCCCAGCCCTGTGATGAGGACCGCTTTGAAGACCCTCCCTCTGTGGGGTTTAAGGATTCTCATTAGCTTTCTCCTCTTTCTGCCCTTGTGCAACTTCGACCTCTTGGGCGTAGAGGTTCTTGATCACTTTTGAGCGATGATGATTCCCGCGGGTGTCGACGGTTTCCCGAACGAAACCCACCTGATCACCGCTGAGCGACTCGACGTATCCGTTGTAGAGACGCGAACCGGACCGTGCGAAGTAGGTGAAATTGTCGACGCCGCGCAGCAGCGCTACCATCGACTTCCCATCACCGACCATGCCGACGACGGTGACCTCACCGACCAGAAGACCCGCGAGACCTGGCGGACGCTGTGTCAGTGGGGGCGGCGCGATCGGCCGAGCAGCTTCGGGCTTCTTGAGGGTCCGCAGGGTGAGGAATGGATCTCGCTTCCCTCTGGAGTCGTAGTAGACCTTCTCGGCCTCCGGCTTTCCCTGGGCGTCCGGTCTCTCCTGACCCAGGACCGCGCCTGATGACCAGACCAGGCCGAGGATCGGAAGCAGGGACAGCCAGGGCCTTCTGCAATTGACACCGTTCGTCCTAAGTGTCATCTGTCGCCTCCTGAAACACATAGGTCGTCGCCGTACAGGTCGCGGCAATCGTCCTGTCACGCGAGGGATTCTCCACCGGGCGAATCGAAAGACTGTCCACGTTGATGATCCGATCAAATTGAGCGATTCGCTCGAAGAAAATGCCGAGATTGTCGTAGTTTCCTTCTATCGACAGGAGAATCGGCCAGTCCTGATAGAACTCATTCGAGACCATCGCTTGAGGTGTGAAGCTCTTCAGATGGAGATTGGACTCAACAGCGAGCGCCTGAACGCGTCTCACTACCTCGGCCGTCTCCTTCTCGGTCGGCAAGACCTGGCGGAGTCGCCGGAGTTCGCTCTCCTGGACCTTGATCTCTGCCAGCAGCTTCGGTAGCCGGGCCTCAGCGACCTGCGCTTGCTGGACCTCGAAGCGAAGGCTCTCCACCTCCACCTCCGCGGCGGCCAGTTCCGTGCGGGCCGGACTGATATACCAGGCGTAGGCGATGTAGCACACACCCGCTGCCAGGATGCCGATGAGAACCATCTGCCGGATTTGTTCGCGCGAAGAATCGTCAGCCATTTTCTTAGTTCTTTGTTCGGCAGTTCAGTTTGAAGCGGACGTCGTTGGGCTGTTCTTCCCAGAATTCGATGTCGACGGCCCCGAACGGCTTGGTTCGACCAAGGTCCGAAATAAAGTCCGCGATCGCAGGCACGTTGAAGGCGCGGCCCTCGACAACGACATTGTTGTTCCGCTGAACCAGGTTGGTCAGCCAGAGCTTCGGCTCCTCAGGAACGCTGGCGAGGACCCCGTTCATCAGGATGACCGGTCCCCTCTGGTTCGACTTCAGCCGGTTGATCAGGCTGATCCTCTCTTCCAGTTGAGCCTGTTGGCGCTCGGATCTCTGGATCTGAGCCTGGACTCGGCGGAGACGCATCTTCTGCTGTTGCAGTTCGGCGATCTCCGTCTTGACCTCTTCGAGCTGCCCCGCTGTGTAGATGTAAAACCCGACCAGGAACACCAGCAGGGTGGCTGCTGAAGCCAGCAGGATGATCATCGGCTTGGAGACACCGAGTCCCCGGGAGGCCTTCTTGGCCGATGGTTCTCGCAGCAGGTTGATCTTGATCATCGGTCGCTTCCAGACCGCAGCGCCAGTCCGACGGCCACGGCGAAATCAGATGACAGTCCGTTCAAGAACTCGGCGGGGAATTCCTGCTTGCTCGTATCGATTCTCTTGAAGGGATTCAGATATTGGACCGGGACCCGGAACTTCTCTTCGAAGTAGTCCCGAAGGCCCTCGGTTCTGCTCGCACCGCCACTGATGTAAATCTCTTCAATCTCTTCGGATTCCGTCGTCGTTTTGAAGTAGTCGAAGGTCTTCTCGACCTCCAGAACGAGATTCTCCGATACGGCCCTGAGAACCCCCGGAATTCTCTCGTCCTCGTCATCCTCAGGGACCACTCCGCGTTTGATCTGCTCGGCTTCCTCGAGCGAAACATTGAGTTCGCGCTGGAGAAACTCCGTGTAGTGGTTTCCTCCCATGTTGATGTCGCGTGTAAAGAGGAACTCGCGACCACGGAGAATGTCGACATTGATCACGGTCGAGCCGATGTTCAGAAGAGCCGCGACCGTGTAGTCCTTCGGCTCGTAGCTCAACTCGTACACGTTGTGCAGCGCAAAAGAGTCGATGTCGACGACGATCGGCGTCATCCCGGCCATCGAAACCACACTGGTGTGATCCGTGATCTTCTCTCTCTTAGCCGCCACCAGGATCAGCTCGATCTTGTTGGTGTCGGGCAGTCGTCGAACGACCTGATAGTCGACGTTCACTTCCGAGATGTCGAAAGGAATGTATTGCTCGGCTTCCCATTGGATCGATTCGTCCAACTCGGCACCCGACTGCGCGGGAACCGTGATCTTCTTGACGATGACCGAATGGCCGGAAATCGAAGTGGCGATCTGAGTGTTCTTGATGTTCAGGTCTTTGAAGAGCTTGTCGATCGCCTCGGATACCGGCAGCTTCGCGATGATGACGCCGTCAACGATCGAATCGGCCGGAATCGCCTCCAGCCCGATCGCTTTGAGGTCGTAACCGCTCTTGCTGCCTTTTCGGAGTTCGACAACCTTGATGGAAGAAGTGCCGATATCGATGCCCACGAGCGATTTCGATTTCGATGCGAACATGTCTTTGAAACTCATGCGAACTCAGTGTCCGGCTCGGCGTCTTTTACGCCTCCGGACGTCCTCCCGTTCGAACCGGCTGATCAGGCCCACACGGCCGTTCCCGATCTCCCGGCGCCCCTTGTTTTCAGGACGCCAACTCTACATCTGCCCGCCCAACTCTTCGGTGACCCCAGTCACGTACTTTAGACAAGCCTCGAAGGCGCTCCTCAAGAGACCCTCCAACACGCGAAGTCGCCTGCCTTCCATAACGCCGGAAAGCCCTTAATTGCGAACTCTCGACCCACTTTTTTGTCGGCGCCGGCAAATCGAAACCAGGGCGGTTCCGGCAGCCCCGTCTCCATACCAGCGACTCACCGATTGGCGCCTCAAAACGGGGGTGCTGGCAGAGAGGATTCAGTGCTGCCGACCCCTCGCTCGATTCTAGCGCGGGCGCCTGACTGAGAAGCCCACATCGAGTCCCTGCCCGACGGAGTTCTTCGATACGAGACTTCAAAAGACCCGTGAAGGCGACCGGGAAGCCTCGAGCCAGCCTCTTCCCAACGTCGCAAATCCTCCCAAATCCGCTCCACGCAAGGGATCGGCGAAGGACGCAAGGGACGAATCCGGGCCTGTTAACCACCCTTCGGACGGTCGATCGAAAGTCGATTCTCGGGATCGTGCCAGGGTTGACAGCCCCCTCCCCTTCCTGTATTTTTTTCGCTTACTTTTTTGGGGGATTCGTCTGCAAGGGACTGCGATAATGAAGACTTACTTACCGAAGGTTGATTCCATTGAGAGGAAATGGCGCCTCGTCGATGCTGACGGCCAGACCGTGGGTCGATTGGCGACGCGTGTGGCGACCATTCTCATGGGGAAGGATAAGCCGACCTATACGGATTTCCTGGACACGGGTGATTTCGTCATTATCGTGAATGCCGAGAAGGTCCGACTGTCCGGCAACAAGTGGGAGGAGAAGACGTACTACTCCCACTCGGGACGCCCCGGTGGCCTCAAGGAAACGAGTGCAAAAAGCATGCTGGCAAAGCACCCCGACCGGATTATCCAGCAAGCCGTGAAGGGCATGCTGCCGAAATCAAAACTGGGGAAGCAGATGATCCGCAAGCTGAAGATTTACGCGGGCAGCAGCCATCCTCACCGAGCACAGAAGCCAGAGGCGCTTGCCGTCTAGGGAGAAACTCGTGGATAAGGTTCAATACTACGGAACAGGAAAGCGGAAGTCGGCGACGGCGAGATGCTTCCTGATGCCCGGAACAGGCCAGGTTATTGTCAATCGGGTGGAGTTCCAGGAATATTTCTGCAACAAGTCACAGCGAATGGTGGTGACTCAACCACTGACGCTCACCGAAACCCATGAGAAGTTCGACCTCTACGTCAACGTTCGGGGTGGTGGGTATTCGGCCCAGGCGGACGCGGTTCGTCTTGGAGTTTCTCGGGCGCTGCAGCAGTTCGACCCGGAGCTGCGCGGCAAACTGAAAAAGGCGGGATTTCTGTCGCGCGACCCCAGGATCAAAGAACGAAAGAAGTATGGGCAACCGGGCGCCAGGAAAAGGTTCCAGTTCTCGAAGCGGTAGTTGGGAGAATTCTGTTGAGTGCAATTTCATTAAGACAATTGCTGGAAGCCGGAGTCCACTTCGGTCACCAGACGCATCGGTGGAACCCGAAGATGAAGGAATACATCTTCGGGGAGCGAAACGGCATCTACATCATAGATCTGCAGAAGACGCTGAAGTCGTTCAAGGAAGCGGTTGGCTTCGCAGCAGACGCTGCGATGCGAGGGAAGAAGATCCTCTTTGTAGGCACGAAGGCTCAAGCCCAGGAAACGGTCTTGGAGGAAGCGTCGCGTTGCGGGATGTATTACATCAACAACCGCTGGCTCGGTGGACTTCTCACCAACTTCTCGACTATCCAGATCGGTATCAAGCGGTACAAAGATCTCGATGAGCAGAAACAGAGCGGGTTCTTCGAGAAGCTTTCCAAGAAGGAGGCTGCGAGGCTCGAGCGAGAACGCAAGAAACTCGAGAGGAACCTCTGCGGAATACGGGAGATGGATCGCCTCCCCGACATCGTCTTCATCGTGGACTCGAACCGGGAAGCGATTGCCGTCAAAGAGGCCCGGAGGCTTGGGATTCCGATCATTGCGATCGTCGACACCAACAGCGACCCCGATCTCATTGATTTCGTCATCCCTGGTAATGACGATGCCTTGAGGTCCGTCAAGCTCTTCGCCTCGACCATCGCGGACGCGATCATCGCCGGCGCAGAGGTCCACAAGGCTCGCGTCGAAGCGGAGAGGAAGGAAGCGGCTGAGGCTAAGGCCCGTGAAGCCGCTGCCCGTAAAGCCGCGAAGGAAGCCAAAGAGGCGGCGCTGAAAGTCCAGAAAGAAGCTCAGAAGAAGGCCAGAGAGAAAGCAGACGAGAAGGGCGAGAAGCCCGAAGATGCCAAGGGTGACAAGGCCGCCGCCAAGGTCGAGGCGCCTGCCAAGAAATCGGAGCCGGTCGCCAAGAAGCCCGCCAAATCAAAGGCCAAGGCAGAGAGCCCTGCGAAAACGGCCGCTAAAGCCGAGTCTGAAACGAAGGTCGAGGACTCCGCCGAACCGGCAGCTGCGGAAGCGAAGGCTGGCAAGGCGAAGGCCGAACCCAAGGCCCAGAAGTCGGCCGAACCGGAGGCTGCCGAAGCGAAAGCGGAATCGAAGCCCGAGGTTTCCGGCGAGCCGAAGCCGGCCGAGACCAAGGCTGACGCGCCAACTCCCCAGGCCGCCAAGGGTTCCTCTGGAAAAGCAGACCCGTCTTCAGAAAAGAAAGCTTCAGACGCCGACACGCCGGCCACTGAGGAGAAGGCCGAGGTCAAGGCGAAATCCTGAGAGTCCAAGCGACTCACCGAACACCGAAGAGGTTCAAGATGTCGATCACAGCGGCACAAGTAAAAGAACTGCGCGACAAGACAGGCGCCGGCATGATGGAGTGCAAAAAGGCTCTGGTCGAAGTCGACGGCGATGCCGAAAAAGCCGTCAAGTTTCTGCGGGAACGCGGACTGGCAGCCGCAGCCAAGAAGGCGTCGCGGGCGACGACCGAAGGAATCATTGGCCAATATATCCACGCCGGGGGTAAACTAGGCGTCCTGGTCGAGGTCAATTGCGAGACGGACTTCGTTGCCAGAACAGAAGAATTCCAGGAAATGGTGAAGAACGTGGCCATGCAGATCGCAGCGGCCAACCCTCGCTACGTCACGAGAGACGGCGTGAATTCCTCTGACCTCGACAAGGAGCGTGAGATCCTCCGCAATCAGGCTCTGCAGAGTGGCAAGCCGGAGCAGGTGATCGATAAGATCGTCGAAGGACGGATCAACAAATTCTTTTCCGAGGTTTGCCTCTACGAGCAGCCCTATGTCAAGAATTCTGATCAAAGCGTAGAAGACTACGTCAAGTCGGCGATCGCTCAGCTTGGCGAGAACATTTCAGTCCGCCGGTTTATTCGCTTCAAAGTCGGCGAAGAATAAAGGGGAGACCGCACAAAGCCTCCCCCTGAAAACCCGCTTCCCAATGTGGAGCGAAGGAGTTCAGGCCTTGTCGGGACCAGTCGTTGAATCGGGCGAGATGGTACCCGTCGAGCCGGCCGAACTCAAAAAGCCACAATATAAGCGAGTCCTCGTCAAACTGAGCGGAGAGGCTCTGATGGGGACGAACAACTTCGGAATCGACTCCGAAGTTGCTCAGGACATCTCCTCCCAGGTCATCGCTGTCCACCGCCTGGGAGTCGAGATCGCGATCGTCGTCGGCGGTGGGAACATCATTCGCGGTGTCTCTGCCAGCGAGATGGGCTTTGACCGGACGACAGGCGACTACATGGGAATGCTGGCCACGGTCATCAATGCCCTGGCTTTGCAGAATGCCCTCGAAAAGAACGGCATCTTCACCCGAGTCCTGAGCGCCATTCACATGCAGGAAGTGGCCGAACCGTTCATCACTCGTCGGGCCATACGTCACCTCGAGAAAAAGAGAGTCGTGATATTCGCAGCCGGTACCGGCAACCCGTACTTCTCGACCGACACCGCGGCGGCTCTCCGTGCCATGGAAGTCCGGTCGGAGATTATTCTCAAGGCCACTAAGGTGGACGGAGTGTACGACAAGGATCCCAACCTTCACGCCGGCGCTCAGATGTTTGAGACCTTGACCTATCTTCAAGTCCTCCAGAAAGGGCTGAAGGTGATGGACACGACTGCGATCTCGCTCTGCATGGATCACGATATGCCGATCCTGGTTTTCAATCTCCACCGGGCCGGCAGCATCCAGGACGCGGTGATGGGACGGAGCGTTGGAACGCTGATCAAGAACTCGGAAAAGGTCGGGACGATGGGCCCTCCCTGAGCCGGCGGCGCAATGGTGACGCGCCCCGCAACCTTGAGACTCGGTCAGGTCAACTGGAAAGAAACGGGCGAGAATCGGGGACATCCCAGGACGCCCGAGAATATCGATCGAAGGGAGCTTCATGATCGAAGAAGTGAAGGACGAAACCGATCAGAGGATGAAGAAAACTGTAGAAGACCTGCGGCGCGAGTTGGCTACGATTCGCACCGGGCGGGCCTCAGTTCATCTACTCGATCAGATCCAGGTCGATTACTACGGAACGCTCACACCACTGAATCAGATGGCGACGCTGCACGTTCCGGATCCTCACATGATCACGGTTCAACCCTGGGACGGAAGCCAGGTAGCGATGATTGAACGTGCGATCATGACGTCCGACCTGGGATTGACACCGTCGAACGACGGCAAGATCATCCGCCTCCCGATTCCTCTGCTGACTCAGGAGCGTCGCCAGGAACTGGCCAGAAAGGTCGGTAAGGTGGCCGAGGAGCACCGAACCGCTATCCGAAACATCCGCCGAGACTCCAACGACTTCCTGAAACGCGCGCTCAAGGAAAAGGAAATCTCGGAGGACGAAGAAAGCTGGGGACTCGAGGAAGTTCAGAAGGTCACCAACAGCTTCATTGAGAAAATCAACGCGCTGGCCGCGCAAAAAGAAGAAGAAATCCTGGAAGTCTGAGATCCTCAGCGGGTCGATTCCCGAGATTCGGGCTTCCTTCGAGTGAACTCGATTCCATTCCGACCGACCGCTCTGGAAGCCTTCAAATCGGCTCGGTCGTCAGAACTCTTGCCGGAAGTATGCCCCTCAAAAGCTTGCTTCCCAGGCTGTTTTCGCCGTGGGTGATCCCAAAGGAGAGACTCATTGAAGATCGAGCGTCTTGAAGCTCCACTCAGAACATTGATGGGCCCCGGCCCGCTGGACATCCACCCGAGCGTCTATCGCGCCTTGTCCGCGCCGGTCATCGGACATCTGGATCCGGAGTTTCTCAAAGTCATCGCCCGCATCGGCGAGTTGTTGCGGCCGATCTTCGGCACGGAGAACCGAGTCACCAATACCACTCCTGGAACGGGCACTTCCGGAATGGAGAGCTGCGTGGCCAATCTCGTCTCCCCAGGAGACTCGGTTCTGTGCTGCGTCCACGGATATTTCGGCGACCGGATCCGCCAGATGTGCGAGCGACAGGAAGCCGATATCACCGTGATCGAAGGTGATTGGGGTCATCCGACAGATCCGGCCCGGATCGAAGAGGCGTGCAAAGCGAGAGCCTTTCAAACGATCTCGATCGTTCACGCGGAAACCTCGACGGGAGTTCTGCAACCGATTGACGACGTGGCGAGAATCGCACAGGAAAACGGAGCCATGATCCTGCTGGACACCGTGACCTCTCTGGGGGGCGTCGAGGTGAAGGTCGACCAGTGGGGCATCGACGCGGCCTACAGCTGCTCCCAGAAATGCATAGGGTGCCCTCCTGGACTGGCGCCTGTGACATTCAGCGACAGGGCCCTGAGGCGCATAGCGGACCGTCGATCACCGGTCCGCAGCTGGTACCTCGACATTCGACTGTTAGACAAGTACTGGAGTCCTCAGCCAACCTACCATCACACCAGTTCGAGCACGCTCAACTACGGCCTCATGGAGGCTCTGACTCTCATACACGAAGAGGGGATAGCGAATCGCCTCGATCGGCATATGCGCAATCACCAGGCACTCGTGGCAGGAATCGAAGCGATGGGGCTTTCGATGTTGGTCGAACCCCGCTTCCGTCTGCCCACTCTGAACACGATTCGTATTCCAGAGGGCGCTGACGACATCAGGACCAGGGGGTATCTGCTCGAAAACTTCAACCTGGAAATCGGGGGCGGCCTCGGCTCTCTGGCGGGGAAGGTCTGGCGGGTCGGATTGATGGGCTACTCCTCCAGGACGGAAAACATCCTCTTTTTCTTATCTTCGCTGAGCCGAGCGCTGGCGGTTCAGGGAGTTCGGACCGACCTGCCCTCCGGCCAGCAGGCTGCAATGTCCCTTTTGGGTGCCTGACCGAGATCGAAAGGACGGAGAGTTCTCACGCGATCGTCTGCGATGTAGCGTTCGGTGAGTCGGTGCGGTGCGCCACACTTTCTTCGTCGACAGCCCGAGAATCGCCAACGGCAGGATTTGTTCCTGAATGAGGAGTTGTGGTAAATCTTCAGGGCTGGAGTTTCTTCTTTTTTCGCCCCTATGTCCGAGCAGAGTGCCAGGAAAGTCCCCGAACAAGAGTCCGACTTCGAGCCCGAGATCTCGGTGACACAAGTGTCCGGACCGATCTCGTTGACGGAGATCCGCGGCTGGATGCGCGACATATTCTTCGCCGCAGTGACGGCAATCCTGATTGTCATCTTCGTCGTCCAGCCGGTTAAGGTCGAGGGCACCAGCATGGAGCCGAAACTCTCGGACCAGGAGCGGATCTTCGTCAACAAGTTCGTCTATCACTTCAGCGGAATCGATCGCGGAGACATCGTCGTTTTCTGGTACCCGAAAGACCCGACGAAGTCTTTCATCAAGAGGGTCATCGGCCTGCCCGGAGAGACGGTCGAGATCCGATCCGGGGTCGTCTTTGTGAACTCTGAGCCGATCACGGAACCTTATGTCCCTCCCGGCTTCTTCGACTACGCGACTCACGATCCCATCGTGGTACCCGAAGGTCAGTTCTTCGTTCTGGGCGACCACCGGAACTCCAGCAACGATAGCCGCAACTGGGGGTTTGTCCCGCGGCGGAGCATCTTCGGAAAGGCCATATTCCGCTACTGGCCCGTCTCCAGGCTCGGGCTTATCGAGTGACTGCCGAGTTGGCCACTGATTCGGCAACCGACCCTGAAAGGAGGAACAGGGCCTCCGAGTCCTGATTCAACCTGCCGGAAATGCCTGACCGTTTGCGAAAGCCCACACCTGTTTGGCAGAATGAGCCGGTCCCCGGAAAGAGGCTTCAACTTGTCGATGGATTTCGGTCTCCCAGCGGTTTTGTATCTCGAGGACGGTTCCGTTTTTCGAGGCTCCGGATTCGGCTCTCCCACGGAGAGAATGGGCGAAGTCGTTTTCAATACTTCGATGACGGGTTATCAGGAGGTTTTGACCGATCCCTCTTACACGGGCCAGATCGTGGTCATGACGCACCCTCAGATCGGGAACTACGGCACGAATGCCCAGGACGCCGAATCCCGGTCGTCCTTCGTTTCCGGATTCGTCGTTCGGGAATGCAGTCCAATCGTGAGCAACTGGAGATCCGAACAGCCCCTCGGCGATTACCTGTGCGACCATAGCGTCCCCGGCATCTCGGGCATCGACACGCGGGCACTGGTCCGGCACATCAGAAGTCGCGGCGCAATGAGAGGCATCCTTTCGACGACGGACACGAATCTCGATTCCCTCAGGTCCAAGGTCCTCGCCCACCCGAAGATGGAAGGAAGCGACCTCGTCCGCGTTGTCACGACTCAAAAAACCTACGTCAGGCACCCGGAGTCCCATCCCGCTTTTCGAGTCGTGGCCTACGACTTCGGAATCAAGTACAACATCATCCGTTCGCTGGCGAGGCGAGGATGCGAAGTGACCGTGGTCCCGGCGGCGACCCCGGCGGAAGAGGTTCTGGCTCTCGAGCCCGACGGAGTCTTTCTGTCCAACGGACCTGGTGATCCCGAGCCTCTCGTTCCGATCGTCGGGAATATCCGAAAACTCCTGGGCCGGAAGCCGGTCTTCGGGATCTGCCTGGGGCATCAGCTTCTGGGACTGGCAACGGGCGCCGAGACTTACAAGCTGAAGTTCGGACACCGAGGTGGGAATCAACCGGTCAAAAACCTGATAACAGGCCGAGTGGAGATCACCTCTCATAATCACGGTTTCTCAGTCGATCCGGAGACGCTGGATGATGGTGAGGTCGAACTGACGCACATCAACCTGAACGACCAGACGGTCGAAGGACTACGATTGCGTGGAGTCCCGGCCTTCTCCGTGCAGTATCACCCTGAGGCCTCGCCTGGACCTCACGACTCTCTCTATCTCTTCGACGACTTCATCGACCTGATGGCGGGCGCTCGCGGGTGGAAGACCTCCGCACGGAACGAGGGAGACGGCGTCGACCGGGAGTCGGATCTCGAACTGGATGTCCACCGGTGAGAGACCGCTCCCGTGATAAGACCCGGAAACCGCCCGGTCATCTCTGTGGGACAGGTTGGAGAGCCCGTTGGGGACAGAGTGAGAGCCGCACGGCCTGAATTCCTGAGAGCACTGAGTTATGCCCAGAAGAGACGACTTACACAGGATAATGATCATCGGGTCCGGACCGATCGTCATCGGCCAAGCCTGCGAGTTTGACTATTCCGGCACTCAAGCGTGCAAAGCTTTGATGTCTGACGGTTACGAAGTCGTTCTGGTCAACTCGAATCCAGCCACCATCATGACGGATCCGGAACTATCGACCCGGACCTACATCGAACCCCTGACGACACGCTACCTGGCTGAGATCGTTGAGAGGGAACGCCCGGACGCTCTGCTTCCGACCGTTGGCGGACAGACTGGGCTGAACGCCTCCGTCGACCTCCACGAGAAGGGGGTTCTGCAGGAGTACGGAGTCGAACTGATCGGCGCGAACATCGACGCGATTCAGGTTGCCGAGGATCGACGACTGTTCCGGACCGCGGTAGAGGAAATCGGACTGGAGGTGCCTCGCTCCGGCTTGGCGAACAGCATGGATGAGGCTCTGGCGATTCGCGAAACCCTCGGCCTGCCGGCTGTGATCCGACCCTCATTCACACTGGGCGGAACCGGAGGAGGCATCGCCTTCAACAGCGAAGAATTCGAGGAAACCGCGGCCAGAGGGCTTCAACTCTCTCCGATCGACCAGATTCTCATCGAGGAATCCATCATTGGGTGGAAGGAGTTTGAACTCGAGGTGATGCGCGACCTGAACGACAACGTCGTCATCATCTGTTCTATCGAGAACATCGACCCCATGGGCGTCCACACCGGCGACTCCATCACCGTGGCTCCGGCTCAAACGCTGACCGATCGCGAGTACCAGAAGATGCGTGACGCCGCTCTCCTCGTGATCCGCCGGGTCGGAGTCGAAACAGGCGGCTCCAACATTCAATTCGCGATCGATCCCCAGGACGGCCGGATGGTCGTCATCGAGATGAATCCTCGCGTGAGCCGAAGTTCAGCTCTAGCCTCAAAGGCGACAGGTTTTCCGATCGCAAAGATCGCCGCCAAACTCGCTGTCGGCTACACGCTCGACGAAGTCCCGAACGACATCACGCTCAAGACGCCAGCGTCCTTCGAACCGACGCTGGACTATGTCGTCGTCAAGATTCCACGCTGGAACTTCGAGAAATTCCCCGAGGCGGACGATACGCTCGGCACCCAGATGAAGTCGGTCGGCGAAGTCATGGCGATCGGCCGCACTTTTCGAGAGGCTCTGCTGAAGGGGTGCCGATCGCTGGAAGCCGGCAACACGCTCGACCTCGATGCTCTTGACAAATCGCACATCCGGGAGCGGCTCATCCGTCCCAACGCTCTGCGCCTCCCGTTCCTGAGGCTCGCCTTCAGGGAAGGATTCAGCATAGAGGAGGTTTTCGAACTGACAAAGATCGACCGGTGGTTCCTGTATCACATCCTGCGTGGCGTCGAGGTCGATCAGAGTCTGGCCGCGTGTTCCTTGCGCGATCTGGATCGCGACACACTCCGGGTCGTGAAGCAGGAAGGACTGTCCGACGAGCGCCTCAGC
>CAJHYB010000606.1_pt1 | contig 13775 bp, 12 predicted proteins | sample 9198631 | NCBI WGS metagenome assembly CAJHYB01 (sample SAMEA7708354, study PRJEB35096) | sediment metagenome | biome: marine neritic benthic zone biome [ENVO:01000025]; feature: sediment [ENVO:00002007]; material: shallow marine sediment [ENVO:03000034] sea grass bed [ENVO_01000059] ... | reverse complement strand
CCCGACGGATTGGCTGTGTGAGCCTCCATCCTCTAACTCGCACGATCAGCCAGCGCAGCGAGCCCAGGAAGCTCTTTTCCTTCGAGGAGTTCGAGGCTGGCGCCCCCACCTGTCGAAATGTGGCTGAACCTGCCTGCCAGTCCCGACTGGGCGGCGGCAGCTGCGGAATCACCACCCCCAACAATCGTGGTTGCCGAGCTCTCGGCGCAGGCTCGAGCCAGTCCCATAGTGCCTTTTGCGAATCGCGACCACTCGAAGACCCCCATGGGGCCGTTCCAGACGACGGTCCCGGACTTGCGAACCTGCTCGCTGTAGGCGACCAGGGTCTTCGGTCCGATGTCGAGTCCGAGCTGGCCTTCAGCGATCTCCACTCCTTCCGTTACACTCACCTCGGCGTCTTCATCGAAAGAATCAGCGCAGATGTGATCGATGGGCAACATGAACTGGACCCCGCGATCGAAGGCCTCTGCCCGCAGCCGCCGAGACAGTTCGAGCTGCTTCTCTTCGACTCGGGAAGCTCCAACGGGAACACCCTGAGCCTTGAGAAAAGTATAAGCCATCGCACCTCCTACAAGGAGTGCATCCACGGTTCCGGTCAGGCTCTCGATGACGGGAATCTTGTCGCTGACCTTGGCCCCGCCGAGGATGGCCGTAAACGGGCGTTTCGGGTTGGTCAGGGCCTGCCCGAAGTAGTCGATTTCTTTTGCCATCAGAAAGCCGGCGGCGGGCTGTTGGAAAAGTCCCGGTACGGCCACCATCGAGGCGTGAGCACGATGCGCCGTACCGAAGGCGTCATTGACGTACCTGTCGCCCAGCGCAGCCAGCCCCGGCGCAAAGTCCGGCTCTGCATCCGGTTTTTTCTCCCCAGCGTGAAACCGGAGATTCTCCAGCAGCAGGACCTGGCCGGGACTCAAGGAGTCTGCGGCATCACGAGCTTCCGGCCCGACACAGTCCGACACGAAACCGACCGGCGCTTCGAGCAGTTCAGAAAGACGCCGGGCGACCGGGCGGAGACTGAACTGCGGATCGGGTGCTCCTTTGGGCCGGCCCAGGTGGCTCATCAGGACGAGCGAGGCTCCCTTCTCGAGCGCATACCTCAATGTGGGCAAGGCGCGAACGATCCGAGTGTCGTCGGCGACGCGCCCGTCTCGAACAGGAACGTTGAAATCCACTCGGACCAGCACCCGCTTGCCCTGGAGGTCGAGGTCTTCGAGGGTCGACTTGTTCATACGGATTCAGGGGTCGAAAGTCAAAAGTCGAAAGTCCCAAGTGCTCGTTCAGAGATTCGCAGGCGAAGGTCCAGTCGAGAATCTTCTGCGACTTGCGACCTTTCACCTGCGACTTGTCCGATTCGCGACTTTAGACCCGCAACAGAGTTAAAGATTCGAATTCACCTTGGACCACTCCTCGAGCGGTGGGAGCACGCCCAGAGAGATGACTTCGTCGCGCAACTTGACAAGATGCTGGTAAGAAGCCCGCAGATCGGACAGTTCCGTCTCGGTTCCCGATGGCATTTTCCAGGAGAGTCCCTCAGCGGACAGCTCCGTCTCCATTGCCATCATGATCTTCTCGAAGCCGTCTTCCGGAGAGTCGACGTAGGTCCCGCTGGGCCACGGGTATCCCTGGCCGTCGATGACGGCCTTCACCATCAGAAGAGACTGATGGGCCGGGCTCTGGAAAGAGCTGCGGCCACGGAGCTGGATGATCGTCTTGCCACCCTGTTGGACGTGTTTACGGATGCGCTGCCAATCGGCGTCCGACAGCCGATCCGTGCCGAGTAAATCCGTCAGGGGCGTTCCGTCGACAAGAACGGTACTGGCGAATACCGCCATCGATTCCCCATGGCCTCCGTAGGTGCGGCAGCCGGTGACCTTGTCTTGAGGAACTCCGAAGTGCTGGCTCAGGGCGGTCTGGAGCCGAGTGCTGTCCAGAGCGGCCAGCGTCGCCACGCTTCGAGCCGGAAGTCCGGAATAGATCAATGTGGTCAGCCCCGTGATATCTGCCGGGTTGAAGATGATGACGACCATCTTTGCAGCAGGACAGTGCGAGCGGATGTCACGGCCGAGTTGAGCCGCGATTTCAGCATTCCCCTTCAGGAGATCCTCGCGGGTCATTCCTTCCTTGCGAGGCGCGCCACCGGACGAGATCAGGTAGGAGGCACCGGCAAGTGCCTCGGCGATGTCCGTCGTCCAACTCACACGCGCCCCGGGGAACGCGCAGTGGTACATCTCTTCGGCAGCCCCTTCGAGTCCCTTTTCATAAGGGTCATACATCATGACGTGAGGTGTCAGACGCATCGTCAGGGCGGCTTGTACCATGTTCGATCCGATGGCCCCGGCTGCGCCGAGGATAACCAGTTTTTCATCTGTTAAGTAAGTCATCGGTAATACCTCTTAGGATGCCGTCGATCTCTCGGTTCCATTGGAATCTATCGCTTTGCGGTCAGCGATCTCCATTTCGCGCGGCTGATCTGTCCCGCGGATTCATTGCGATGCGAGGAGTTCTATTTTGAAACAAGGCTGGTCCCGTCGCAACCGAGCGTTCCGGTTTGAAACGGCACGTCCGAATCAGCGTCTCCCTCCACAGGCATGTCTTACTTCTGCGTTTACTGCGGGTCGAGTTCTGGAGCCGATTCCGCCTATCGAAAGGCGGCACGAGAAGTGGGTCGGGTGCTCGTGGAGCGGAATCGAGGCCTTGTTTATGGTGGAGGTCGTGTCGGGCTTATGGGGATCGTCGCCGATACAGTTCTCGAAGGCGGCGGAAAAGTGATCGGCGTCCTCCCCTCATCGATGAAAGACAAGGAGGTGGCCCACGAGGGTTTGACCGAGCTTCATATCGTCGAGGGAATGCACGCGAGAAAAGCGAAGATGGCAGCACATGCCGAAGCGTTCCTGGCGCTGCCCGGAGGTTTCGGGACCTTTGAAGAACTGTTCGAAGTCATCACGTGGTCCCAGCTTCGATACCATTGCAAACCTGTGGGAGTCCTCAACGTCGGGGGCTATTTCGAACCCTTCGTTCGTCTCGTCGAGAACGCTGTACAGGAAGGCTTCATTCCCCAGGCCAGCCGGGATCTTGTCACTGTGGGCGACAATGCTGTTGAACTCGTAGAGGGACTGCTGGCGAGAGTCCCCACGGAGCGCCCGGACTGGGTCGACCTCGGTGAAATCTGACGTGCTCCGAGTTGAAGGAGTTTCCCGAATGTCGACGCGACATGTGGGACAGAAGAAGCGAATGGCTCCAGCGCAAGGCGTCAGCGTCGGCTGGGAAGCAAGGCCTTCGAGACGTTTGCCGAAAGCGGTTACTCGAGGGGCTGGGACAGCTGGCTCACGATGTTTTTTTCGGTGACGCCGAAATGAGAATCGTTCCAGACCGCTCGCCCGCCTTCGAGCAGAATAACCTGTGGTGAAGCGTGAGGGACTCCCGTCCGGTCGGCCACCAGATTCGAGAGTTCCCGGTTTTCGATCACATGGACTTTGTAGACAGGTGTCCCGCTGGCAGTATCTACGAGCTTCTCGATTTCTTGATGGGCATGAGAACTGATAGGACAGCGGGTGCTGTGCTTGAATATGAGGGCCCTTTCCTGGGTGAGCATTTCGCTGAGAGCTTTCTGGGTTTCGATTCGATTCATACTGGACTCCTTGAGAATGCCGGACGGCCCGCAGTTCTCAAGGCCTTGATGCTGAATGTCGAAGTCAGGTTTCGCCGGCGGTCACAACCGGGCAGAGGACATGTGGCCAATGCTGACACAAGTGAGCTGCTTGAGATTTGGATGACACCGGAAACCCTTGAATCGGCAGCCGGAAGTTCGGACGTCGAACTGGGGCTCTGGGCCTTCATCAGGAACTTTCCTATTGAGATGCCATTCCTGTTCCGCCGAGATAGCTGACGACAGCCGGTACTGCTCCAAGTGTGGCAGCTCCGCTTCGCTCGACGAGATCGAAACCAGAGTCGAGCATCGTGGCGAGCCCTTCTCCACGGGACCGAGCGGAGGGGGCGGCCTGTCTTTCGGCTCGGGGCCGGGCCTGTCTTTTGCGGCCGGCGATATCTTCAACCGGCGCTACCGGATTGTGGGGCGCCTTGGCCGCGGCGGTATGGGAGAGGTGTATCGGGCGGATGATCTGGAACTCGAACAGCCGGTCGCCCTCAAGTTCCTGTCAAGTGAGTTTTCGAACGATCTTCACGGAGTGACCCGTTTTCGGTCAGAAGTGCGATTGGCGCGTCAGGTCTCCCATCCCAACGTCTGCCGTGTTCACGACATCGGCGAAGTCGACGGCACGCACTTTCTTTCTATGGAGTACGTCGATGGGGAAGATCTTCGCACTCTGCTGAGACGGATCGGTCGGCTGACCCCGGACAAGGCTCTCCAGATTTCGAGGCAGCTGTGCGCCGGCCTGGCCGCCGCCCACACTCAGGGTGTCGTGCACCGTGATCTCAAGCCGGCGAATATCATGCTGGATGGAGAATGGAACGTCCGGATCACCGATTTCGGACTTGCGGTTCCCGGTGGGCTGGAGGAGGGCGACGAGGTTCGAGCGGGGACTCCGAACTACATGGCTCCAGAGCAGTTTGCCGGACGGGCGGCCACGATCCGAAGCGATATCTTCTCGCTCGGACTCATCCTCCTCGAGATATTCAGCGGCCGTCCTTTGTATCGTGCGAGGACCCTGGCTGAACTGACTCAACTCCATACTCAGACCAGAGCCCGGGCCGAAGAACGGCTCTCTGAACTGGATCCGAGGATCGAGGAGGTCGTGCTCCGGTGTTTAGACCTGGACGCTGCGGCACGCCCTGCTTCCGCGCTCGTCGTTTCCCACGCTCTTCCCGGAGGTGATCCGCTGAAGATCGCCCTGGAGGCAGGGGAAACCCCGTCGCCACAGGCCGTCGCGGATGCCGGCCGCACCGGCACTCTGTCTTCGGGTCCCGCCGTCTGTCTGCTCCTCCTCGCGTTGGCGAGCCTCGGGTTCGTCACCTGGCTGGGCAGTTTCAGTCTGGTTGGAGTCGCTCCCCTCGGAAGATCTCCCGAGGTCCTCGCAGATCAAGCTCTGCAGATCTATCAGGACTTTGGCTACCGGGACGCGATTGGAGACCGAGCCTGGGGATTCTTCTACAATCTCGGCTATCTGGACCATATCGACCGCGAGGACTCCACTGTCGATCGCTGGCAGCGCCTCTCGAGCGGTGAGCCTTCGGCGATACAGTTCTGGTATCGCCAGAGCCGCGAACAACTGGTCAGCCGGGGCGGCCTGCGAGTCACGCCCCAGGACCCTCCACCGACTGCTCCCGGAATGGTGACGATCCGGCTCGCCACGTCGGGCAAGCTGATCGAGTTCGTGCAGGTTCCGTCTGAACCACCCGGACCGGCGGCTGGTGTACCGCCCGACTGGAGAGTCGCTTTCGAGAAGGCCGGACTCGACTTCAACCAGTTCACTCGGACGCGCGTTTCCTATCCGCCGCCGGTCTATTCCGATGTCTCTGAATCCTGGAGCGGGGTCTACCCCAACGATCCCGATGTGAAGATTGAGGTGGTGGCCGGAGCCTATGACGGTCATATCGTCTACTTTCGGATCGAAGAACCGTGGTCGGATCCCATTCCAGACTCCTTAACGATGCCTTCGGAAGCGGTCCGAATCGCGATTGTGATCGGGACAGTTCTCCTCGTAGCAGTTCTTGTCGGCAGCGTCCTCGTCGCGAGGAGAAATATCCTGCGAGGCCGAGGAGATCTGAAAGGCGCTCTGCGCGTCGCCGGGTATGTGCTCAGCCTCAACCTGATCGGCAGCTTTCTGCTGGCGGACCACGCTCTTGTCATCAGCGGAGAAGTTCAGCTGTTGATTCTGGCCGGATCTCTTTCCGTGCTCCTGGCAGTGGTTGTCGGCTTGCTCTATGTCGCGCTCGAGCCCTACCTCCGCCGTCGCTGGCCTGAGGGCATCATCGCCTGGAGTCGGCTGTTGGCGGGCCGCTTCAGTGATCCCCTGGTGGGACGCGATCTTCTCGTGGGTGCGACTCTCGGTGCCGTTATCGGGAGCCTGGGACGGATCGACGTCTGGATCTATGGGTTGATCCAGATGCCCTCACCCTGGCCGACCATCGTCGACCTGACGCCCTTGGAAGGCCCGTCCGACTACATCGGGAGTGCTATCGCCTATCAGGGGCTGGCCGTTGGAGCCGGACTCGCCTTTTTCTTTCTGCTGATGCTCGTTCGGTTTCTGGTCCGACGTGATTGGCTGGCCATCCTCATCATCGTGTCAGTCGGAGTGATCCAGAATCTGCTGCTGCTTCCGGGATTCGACCGGGGACAGATCGTGGCGGCACTGATCGTGGCAATGATCTGGAGTCTTGTCGCCTGGCTGATCCTCCGCTACGGAGTACTGGCCGGTATCGCGGGTGTGTACGTCAATCTCCTCGTCCAGGCGTTCCCCCTGACACCGGACCTCCTGGCCTGGCACTCGGGAACGACTCTCTTTGCACTGTCAATCTGTCTTCTGATACTGGGTTATGGATTCACCGCGGCGATCGGAAAGAGAGTTTGAGACGTAGCCCGTTCTCCATCCTGACGAGAGTCCATCCGTCTTATCCGTGTTTCTCTTCCGGTCTGAAGAGAGGAGCCACGAATCTCACGGAGCGAATAGATTTCCAGGTCGGCTGAATTGAAATCCGGTCGAGAGGGTCGAGCTAGTGACTTTCCCTTGGTATTGGTGCGCCGCTGCTGCCGACCAGAAAGTCGAGATCGACTCCCAGATTAGCCTGCTGGACGTGCTCATGGTACAGGCGATACCAGCCCCGGTCCGGTGGCGGCGACGGTGGATCCCAGCCCGAGAGGCGCTCGGCCAGCACTTCCTCAGGGACGTCGAGCCGAAGGACGCGTCGCTCCACGTCCAAGTCGATCCGGTCACCGTTCCGGACCAGGGCCAGAGGGCCGCCGACGGCCGCCTCGGGTGCGACGTGAAGGACGACAGTGCCGTAGGCGGTGCCGGACATGCGCGCGTCGGAGATGCGGACCATGTCGCTGACGCCTTGGGCCAGCAGCTTCGGGGGGAGGGCCATGTTGCCGACTTCCGGGAAGCCAGGGTATCCCTTTGGACCACAGTTCTTGAGGACGAGGACGTCGCCGGGATCAACCTCGAGATCGGGATCATCGATCCGGGCCTTGTAGTCGTCTATATCCTCAAAGACCACGGCCTGCCCGCGGTGCTTCATCAACTCCGGACTCGCGGCCGAAGGTTTGAGGACCGCTCCGTCAGGGGCGAGGTTCCCTCGGAGAATCGCGAGGCCTCCGTCATCTTTGAAGGGTTTCTGGCGCGTATAGATGACGTCCTCATTGACGCACTCGGCACCCGCGATGTTTTCGCGGACGACCTTCCCTGTGACGGTGAGCGCGTCCATGTTCAGAAGGTCCTGGATCTGTTGCATGACGGCCGGTACTCCTCCCGCGTAATAGAAGTCCTCCATCAGAAAGTCGCCTGAGGGCATCAGGTTGGCCAGGCAGGGGACATCCTTGCCGAGCCGATCCCAATCGTCGATCGTGAAGGCGACCCCAAGGCGTCCGGCCAAAGCCAGGAGGTGGACGACCGCATTGGTAGAGCCCCCAACGGCTCCGATGACTCGTACGGCGTTCTCGAAGGCCTTCCGATCGAGAACGCGCGACATCTTGAGGTCTTCATTGATCATTTCGACGATTCGCCGACCGGCCAGGTGGGCGAGTAGATAGCGGCGGCTGTCGACGGCCGGAATGGCGGCGTTCTCGGGAAGAGCAATCCCGAGCGATTCCGCCATGACCGCCATCGTCGAAGCCGTGCCCATCGTCATGCAGTGTCCCGCCGATCGTGACATCCCGGATTCAGCCTCGAGGAACTCGCACATCGGCATCTGCCCCGCTCGGACGGCGTCAGAGAATTCCCAGACGCTCGTACCGGAGCCGATGTCGCGGCCGCGAAACTTCCCGTTGAGCATCGGGCCTCCGGACACCACGATGGAAGGAAGGTCACAGCTGGCGGCCCCCATCAGAAGCGCCGGAGTCGTCTTGTCACAACCTGTCAGGAGCACGACGCCGTCCAGCGGATTGGCCCGAATAGTCTCCTCGACGTCCATCGAGACCAGATTCCGAAAGAGCATTGTGGTCGGTCTCATGTTGGTCTCGCCCAGACTCATGACCGGGAACTCCAGAGGCAGACCTCCGACTTCCCAGATCCCTCGCTTGACGTGCTCGGCAATCTTGCGAAAGTGGTGGTTACATGGAGTCAACTCCGACCAGGTATTGCAGATTCCTACGACCGGTCGGCCCTGGAAGACGTCGTGCGGAAATCCCTGGTTTTTCATCCAGCTCCGGTGGATGAAGCCATCGCGGTCGTTCGAACCGAACCAGTGCTGACTTCGAAGACGCGGCTTTGAATCGGACATATCACCTCCCATAGAGTCGCGATGAATCAGGACGAATCCTATTCTGTTCCCACCTTCGCCGGGCGGCAACAGCAAAACGCCTGCCTCTGGGTACGTCCAATGGAAACGAAAACTCTATTGCGCACCAAACACCGATTCTGGTCTGATGATCAGGAGTCGGGAGAAGAGAATGCTGTTGAAAGATCGCGTCGCCATCGTTACGGGAGGGAGTTCCGGGATCGGGAGAGGAATCTGTCTCGAGTTCGCCCGGGAAGGAGCCGGCGTGGTCGTTTCCGACATCAATGAAACGCCGAAACAGGGGAAATACCATGAGACAGAGCCATCCCCACCGACGGCGGACCTCATTTTGACCGAAGGCGGAGAGGCTCTCTTCGTGGAAACCGACGTCGCTTCGGAGTCCGACCTGAAGCGTCTGATCCATGCGGCGATCGCCAGGTACGGAAGACTCGACATTCTGGTCAACAACGCCGGCATCCTGATCGAGGGAGGTATCTCCGAACTCTCCAGTGAAGACTGGGATCGCGTCCACGCCGTCAATCTGAAGGCCGCGTTCCTGGCGACACGCTTTGCGCTTGCCTGCCTGGAAGATTCCCCAGCCGGTCGGATTATCAATGTCGCATCGGTTCTGGCCTTCGGGGGTGGCGGAGGGCCCGCCTACGCCGCCAGCAAAGCGGGGCTGGTCAACCTCACCAGGGACACTGCCCTGGACGTCGGCAAGTCCGGCATTACTGCCAACGTGATCTGCCCCGGCTACGTCGAAACACCGATCCAGGACTATCTGACACCGGAGGATATCGAGGCCTGCCGAAAGAAGACGTCGCTCGACCGGTTCGGACAACCCAGGGACATCGGACGAGCCGCCGTGTTTCTGGCTTCGGACGATGCGCAGTGGATCACCGGAACCGCTCTGACGGTTGACGGAGGTTTCTCGGCCGGCATGTTCTAGGTCCAGAATAGGCGCAAAGGAGATCTCGAGCAGAGACGCAAAAACGTCAGAGTGCTCACTCTATCGCCTTCCCGAGCCTTGGAAATCAGCCTGGAGGGGCCGGTATGAGCGCGAAGATTCGCGTCGGAGCCCCACTCCCCCCTACGATCTTGAGCGGAGCGACCACCACCTTGAATCCGACGGCCGGCAGGTCCCCGAGGTTGGTGGCGTTCTCGATATGGTAGACGTTGCGGGGCATCGTCGTCCGGTGGGTCTCGAATTCCGCTGAGGGTCCATAATCGAGACTCGGCGTATCGATTCCGATACCGACGACTTTTCGATCGATCAGGAGCGATGCCGCTGCGACCGAAATCCCCGGGAAGTGTTTCACCCCCTCGCGCTCGTTCAGGTAGCGTTGCGGGTCGGGCCAGCGTTCGCTCCAGCCGGTCGAGACCAGGACTATGGATCCCTCCGCTATTCTCCCGTTGGACCTCTCGAATCCGAGCACATCTTCGACGGTCAGACGGTAGTCCTCTTGGTTTCGGACGGCTTCATCGATTCTGATTCGGACGCCCGGTCTCACCAGTCGTTCCACCGGGATCTCGTCGACCGTCCAACCCGTTGCCGAGAAATGAGCAGGTGCGTCGAGATGAGTCCCGAAGTGTTCATCCGAAAAGAAACGGCCCATGGCGGCTCCGTCTTCCTCGAAGGTGCCGGTCGCCGTTCGACCGAAGACTTTTTCCCCGGACCAACTGGGATCGGTTTCCTTGAGAGGATGGCCGAGGTCGACAACCTTTTCAGCAGGTTGGGCGCCGGCGAACGGTGTTGTCCAGGCGGCGGCAAACAGAAGATGTGTCAGGATCATGCATCGCTCTCCCGAGACTGAACGTGTTCGCTGGATCGCGGAGCTCACACGCTCCGCTTACTGTACTGACGGAGTCGACGATGGAGACGCTTGTCACCGTTTGGCCAACCGTCACCGCGACTCCTGAAGCGAAACACTTTACAGGACTGCGCCTCGCTATCAGACTGTCGGTCATGTTGAACTCGACAAGCGGGAAGTTTCGTCATCCTCGAAAGCTCCTCCTGGCCGCGGCTGTGTCGGTCATGTTTCTGGCTCAATGCAGAGGTCCGCAACCTTCACCTGAGTCGAATCGGCCCAACATCGTCTTTATTTTCTCGGATGATCACAGCCAGCGGGCCATCAGCGCCTACGGCTCGCGGATCAATCGAACACCTCAGATCGACCGATTGGCGAGCGATGGCATGCGCTTCGAGCACTGTCTGGTCACCAATTCCATCTGTGCGCCCAGCCGTGCGGTCATTCTGACTGGAAAATACAGCCACCTCAACGGTCAGTTGACTAACGCGGAGGAGTTCGACGGGTCTCAGGAGACCTTCCCCAAGCTGCTTCAACAAGCCGGCTACCAGACGGCGATCATCGGAAAGTGGCACCTCAAGAGCGATCCTACAGGCTTCGATCACTGGCAGGTTCTGATCGGGCAAGGCCCATATTACAATCCTCCGTTCAAGACGCCCGAAGGCCGAGTGCAGATCGAGGGATACACCACTGAGATCGTCACGGACCTTGCCCTTCAGTGGCTTCAGGAGGGCAGGGAGGCTGATCGACCCTTTCTTCTGATGCTTCAGCACAAGGCTCCTCACCGCCGCTGGGAGCCCGGTCCCAGCGAACTGGGGCTCTTCGACGACGTCGAAGTTCCCGAACCGGAGACCTTCCGTGACGACTACTCGAATCGGAGCCGGGCTGCCCGTGAAGCAAACATGCGGGTCACACGCCACCTGAACGCGCTCGATCTCAAGATCGAACCACCGCGGGATCTGACTCCAGAGCAGATGGCACTCTGGAACGCTGCCTACGAGCCGAAGAACGCAGCACTGCGCGAATCGGGACTGAAGGGCGAGGCGCTGGACCGGTGGAAGTTCCAGAGGTACATCAAGGACTATCTGAGAAGCATCGCTGCGGTTGACAAGAGCGTCGGGAGAGTCCTGGACTTTCTCGATTCGTCGGGTCTCGGTGAGGACACTCTCGTCGTCTACAGTTCAGATCAAGGCTGGTACCTGGGTGAGCATGGATGGTACGACAAGAGATGGATGTACGAGGAATCGCTCCATACGCCCCTTCTGGTCCGGTGGCCGGGCGCGATCGAGCCCGGTCGCCAGAATTCCGACCTCGTTTCGAATCTCGATTTCGCGGCGACCTTCCTCGATCTGGCCGGTGCCGCCATTCCTGAAACCTTCCAGGGCAGGAGTCTGCAGCCCCTCTTGAGAGGCCAGACGCCGGAGGACTGGCGGAAGAGCTTCTACTATCAGTACTACGAGTATCCTGCATCGCACTGCGTTCAGCGGCACTACGGAGTCCGGACCTCCCGCTACAAACTGATCTACTTCTACGTGATCGACGAATGGGAGCTCTTTGATCTGGAGACGGATCCAAACGAGCTGGAAAGCGTTTACGGGAAATCGGACTATGCTTCGATTCAGGCCGAGCTCGAGGCCGAGCTTCTCAAGCTGAGGGAACAGTACGCCGTTCCTGAAGATGACCGTCCGGTGGGTGACTGCGATTGGGACGCCGTGGGTTGGCCCGGTTTCGAAGAGTAGTTGATCGAGGGTCCAGAGCGCCTGCCTGGAGTGCTGAAGATCGCTTCAGCCCAACAAGCCGGGAGCCTGCTCGCGGCGCGAAGTCGACTGACCTGAGTTCGACCAGTAGCGATCTCGCATTCCGGCTTGGCACCAGCGAGAAGGCGATGCCACTTCAGGGCTCAGGGTTGCTCCAGAGAGTCGCCCGGCCTTCCGGGCCTGATCTCTGAACGCCGGGTAGCTGCTCAGGCTCCCGGCCTGTTCCGTTGGCCGAGTTCTCGCCGCAGCCAGGCCTTCGCAAAAGCCAGGTCCTTGTAGACTCGCTTATCGGGCACTCCTACGACCTCTGAAATCTCTTTGGCCGAAAGACCCCCGAAGTATTTCAGCTCGACGACCTCGGCGACCCTCTCCTCCTCTCGACTCAACCGGGTCAGGGCCTCGTCCAGGTCGATGACATCCAGCGGCGTCTGATGAGCTGCTGCGATTCGGGCTTCCTCCAAAGTGACCTTGACCGCGTCGTCTCCCCTTTTGGAAGCCCTTCTTGCCCGGGCATGATCGACGAGGATTCTGCGCATGAGGCGGGATGTGAGTGCGAAGAAATGAGCTCGATCACGCCAGTCGACATCGGCGTCAACCAGTCTCAGATAGGCCTCGTTGACGAGGGCGGTCGTCTGGAGGGTGTGACCCTTTCGCTCAGATCGCATCGAACGGCCAGCCAGGTCATGCAACTGCTTTTCGACCAGCGGCAGGAGTTTGTTGAGGGCGTCTTCGTCCCCACTTCGCCAGGAAAGCAGCAGATTTGTAACGGTCCCGGGAGTCTTTTTTTCCATGCCGGAGTCACCGTCTCAAGAAGAAGTTCTTGCACCGAGCATGGTAGGCCTCGCTCAGCGAAGAAGTCAATTGAGCAGCTTTCTTGAGAAAAGAGAGAGAAAAACCCTCGGAACTTGCGCTTTCACTATTGAGCGAGCGGAGACGGGTCCCGGAAGGACGGACTGTCACGCTCTGCTGGATATGCGATGCAAGAAACCGGGAGTGCTTCGATGAGTCATAGTTTTCAAGGGATGGCCTGCCGCGACTGCGGACGGGTTGGTCCGGTGAGGCCTGAAGGAAACGACTGCCACGCGTGCGGGAGTCCGGAGACGATCACAGTCGATCTTCTGCTTCCGATCATCGAGCTGACGCTACGAGGTCAGAGACGCAGAGGCTCGTCCCAGGATCAACCTTCGGGAGGTCAGGTCGTCGACTTTGAAAAATACGTCATTCGATTGCGCGAGCGTCGGGCCCAGGCGAATGAACGCGAAGCCCGGAAAATCCCGGAGATAACCCGGCCGGAGCCGCGTTGCCCGCCGTCGAGGTACTGAAGCGCCATTGAACCCAAGTTAGCTCCTTCCAGGCGAGAGGGAGCTCCTGACGAGGTTTACCGCCTGGAGCGAACTGTCCGGCTTCTTTCTCCTTCCCCCTGTCGGTCAGACACTTCGAATTCCGGGCGGGCCTCGACCCTTTTTCGGTGGGACCACCGCGGTCCAAAAGATTAAAAGAAATGAGCGAAGGTCACTACGGTGTCGAAGAGGTCACGATCACTCTGGAGGCTCTGGACTGGTGGTATGTCGTGCAGGCCCTCAAGGGAGAGAGGAACACTTCGGCCGCCGAAGAGTCAAAAGAGGACCTGTCATTCTCCAGCGAGGAATCCATCGTTCGTCTGGCAGGCGCGATCGAAAGACAATTACTGAAAGGAGTCGTCATGAGGCGACTTGCACAACTTCCACCGCTCTGAACCGCCGTCTCGGAAGTCCACATCACAGCCTGGGGTCAAATCAACAACCCTAATGCTTCCCCTCGCATCCTCACATGTGCCTTG
>CAJHYB010000572.1_pt1 | contig 14076 bp, 14 predicted proteins | sample 9198631 | NCBI WGS metagenome assembly CAJHYB01 (sample SAMEA7708354, study PRJEB35096) | sediment metagenome | biome: marine neritic benthic zone biome [ENVO:01000025]; feature: sediment [ENVO:00002007]; material: shallow marine sediment [ENVO:03000034] sea grass bed [ENVO_01000059] ... | reverse complement strand
GCATCCCGTAACTCATTGTCGGAACGTATGAGGAGTCCATTATGTCAACGAGACTTTTCGTCTGCGCGTCTGTCCTGGTCTTGAGTCTCTCAGTTGCGGTGGCCGGGTCGGGAGCAGATCTTCAGAAAGGAACGCCCGATATCAAATCGATGGGTGCGATCGCTTTCTCTCCGGAAGGCGTCCTGTTCGTCGGTGATTCGGAAGGTGCTGCTGTCTTTGCCATCGACGTTGCGGACCGCGATGTCGACTCAGGCAAGGAGCCGTTTCAGGTCGAGCGAATAGACCAGAAGGTCGCGGCGGCGCTGGGAACCACGGCCGACCAGATTCGCATCAACGACATGGCGATTCACCCGGCATCCCAGAAAGCGTATCTCTCGGTCAGGCGTGGAGCCGGGAACGCGGCGACTCACGTTCTGCTCCAAGTCCACAAGTCGGGCCAAATCGACGAGGTGTCCCTGGTCGGGATCGACTTCGCGAAGGCTTCGATCTCGAATCCTCCTTCCACCGATGCGAAGAATCGTAGAGGGCGCCGCCTGCGCACCGACTCGATCACCGATCTGGCTTATTCCGACGGAATCGTTTATGTCGCGGGACTGTCAAACGAAGAGTTCGCCTCTGCGCTGCGGAAGATTCCATATCCGTTTACGGGACAGAGCCAGGCGTCGAGCCTCGAGATCTATCACGTTGCGCATCGACAGTACGAAACGCACGCTCCGATCCGAACGTTCATGCCGTTCACGATGGACGACAAGCCGCACATCGTGGCGTCCTACACCTGCACTCCTCTGGTCGTTTTTCCGACCGACGATTTGTCCGATGGAGACCATGTGAAGGGCCGGACCGTTGCCGAGTTGGGTGCAGGGAACAGCCCTCTAGACATCATTGCAGTGGAGCGTGGCGATGAGAGCTACATCCTGATGGCGAACAGCAACCGGCCGGTCATGAAGATCGACGCAAAAGATGTCGCACGTGCGCAGTCCCTCACACAGCCGCTCGAAAAGAGGTTTGGAACGAGCGGAGTTGACTACATCTCGCTCCCGCGCACCGGGGTCCTGCAGCTGGCTGATCTGAATGACGATCATATCGTGATGATCCAACGTGCAGCAGGCGACGGAACGCTCAATCTCGTCTCGCTTCGCAAGCAGTGGATCTTCCGGTAAACGCGAGAGTTGATCGAATGCGAATGACTTCTGTCTTCGGGGTCATCGCCGGAATCGCCTCGGTATGCCTCCTGTCGGCAAACAGCGCTTGGGAGGTGCGGTTCGTCGACGACCAGAAGGACGCACATGTCGAGGTCGCCGGACTCGCCGAGGGCGAATTGGCGAAACTGGTGTCCGCAGGACTTCATGCAAGGGAGTGGAGTCGCCTGCTCAGGGTGTCGGTGGACGGACACTCCTCAGACGACGGCCCGGGGATGATGGGGCGCTACTCAATCGGAGGTGGGAAGATCGTTTTTCACCCCCGCTTTCGCTTGAGTCCAGGACTGACCTACCTGGCTCGCCTGGATGTCAAAGAACTCCGACGATACCTTGATGCCGGACCCTCGGCCATGGAGACAGATGTCCTGGAAGCGCGGCTGGAGATTCCAAAGCCTCCTCTGGACCCGACCACGATCGTCACCAAGATCTATCCGAGCGGCGAAACGCTGCCTGAGAATCTTCTCAAGTTCTACGTTCACTTCTCGGCGTCGATGTCTCAAGGGGAATCATACGAGCGTATTCAACTCCGAGACGCCTCCGGTGCGGTCATCGAAGACGCGTTTCTGGGGGAGGAACTCTGGGATCCGGAAAGGCGTCGGCTGACAGTCCTGCTCGATCCCGGTCGGATCAAGAGGGGGTTGGAGCCTCACGAACAGCAAGGCGTTCCTCTCACTGCCGGCCGAAGCTACACTCTGGTGATCGACTCCGGCTGGGTCGATGCGGTGGGAAACCCCCTTGTCGAAGACTTCGTCAAGCCGTTCAAGACGACGAGGTCGGATCGGACCTCGCCCGATCCGTCTTCCTGGGTTGTCGAGGGGCCGTCAGTCGCAGGAACTGACCCGGTCTCAATCTCTTTCGGTGAGTCCCTGGACCATGCTCTTCTCGGTCGGCTTCTGATGGTCGAAGATGACCAGGGAGGGGAAATCAACGGGCGGTTCGAAATCTCGGAGAACGAGTCCCGGTGGAGCTTCTACCCGACCAATCCCTGGAATGCGGGTCAGTACCGGATTCTGGTCGATTCCTGGCTGGAGGACCTGGCCGGGAACAACCTCGGACGGGTCTTCGATCTCGATCTCGCAGCTGGACCTCTACCGGATCCCAATGCGGAATCGCAGGTTGTCCTCACCTTTTCGATCCAGTGAGATGGGCTTTCAACGTCAGACCGGGGGCTCTCGACGGGCCGGGTCGACTCGGACGTTGAAGGAGGCGACGAGAATCCGATGAAGCTGATGATCGTCGGTATGGGTGATCTGGGCGGTGTGATCCTGGACCTGGCAGCTCTCCAGAGCGAAGTCAGCAGGATCGCTGTGGCTGGCCGGGACGAACGACGGTGCCGGGAAAGAGCCAATCTGGCGAGACTGAGTGCCGCTGTTCATGGGTGTTTTCCAGAGGTCGTTCCGATGCGAGTCGACCTCGATGACTCTTCGTCCGTGGCAGAGGCTGTATTCAGAGAGACCCCGGACGTCGTACTGCTCACGGCGAGCAGAGCCTCCTGGAGACTTGCTGAGCAGCTCTCTTCCGACCGCGCGGAGAGGTTGAGCGCGGCGCGGTTTGGAATCTGGTTGCCTTTGCACCTGGCGCTCGCGATCCGCTTCATGAAAGCCCTCAGTGATTGCCACTTCCAGGGAATCTCTCTGGTGGCGTCTTATCCCGACGTCGTCAACCCGATACTGAAAGAGCTCGGTCTGGCGCCAACTGCAGGCATCGGTAATCTGGACGAGATCGTGCCAAAGCTCCGGTTGCTGACCGCGGCGAAGGTCGGAGTGAGGCCTCAAGATGTTCGGATCCTGCTCGTCGGACATCATTCTCTTCAGAGATTTGTCTTCGAGAGCGAGGTTTGTGAAAGCGATATGCCACCCTTCCACGTTCGGGCGGAAGTGGAAGGCCTGGATGTCACCGATTCCTTGAACTTTGGTGCGCTGCTTCGAGAGCCCTACCCGATTCCTCATGACCGGAACTGGCACTCCCTGACCGCCTCGTCAGCAGTCCGGATGCTTGCGGCCCTGAGAGGAAACGCTGATTCCGTCGTCCACGCGCCAGGCCCCTTCGGCAGACCCGGAGGCTATCCGGTCCTGGCGAGCGTCCGAGGTCTGAGGCCCTTTGATGTCCCTGGATTGCCGGCGCGCGAGGCCGTCGCGATCAACGAGGAATCTCATAGATTCGACGGAATCGAACGGATTGAGAGGGGCGGCACGGTCGTTTTTACAGACGAAGCGGTGACTTCCCTGAAGAGCTCGCTGGGATACGAATGCGCCGAGCTCAGACCGGAGGATGTCGAAATTCGAGCGGACGAACTTCTACAGCGCTTCGGCCGCTTCAGGTCTCACGGCTGATCCGGGCCAGACGGAGATCGCGTGTCGAGTGGAATGCAGACAGGATGCGCTCTTGAACGGCCGGGATGGTTGGGCCATACTCCCGCCCGTGAGCCACACAACCGACCGGTCCCGTCAACTGTTCGAGCGATCTCTCGGAACCATGATCGAGGGAGGGAGTTCTGCTTCGCGTGGTCCCGCCAATTTCGGGGCCTATCCTCTATTCATCGAGAGAGCCGAGGGACCTCATCTTTTCGACGTCGACGGGAACCGCTACATCGATTGGATGATGTCGTACGGCGCCCTGCCCCTGGGTCATGCTCATCCTCGGGTCGTCGAAGCCGTCACGCAAGGAGCCGTGGGTGGATTCCATTTCGCGGCCGCTACTCAGATCGAGATCGAGGTTGCAGAACTCATTCAGGGGATGGTCCCGAATGCCGAGCGGGTCCGTTTTGCGAATACCGGGACCGAGGCCGTCATGGCCGCCATCAGGCTCGCCCGAGGTTTCACGGGTCGGCCTTTGATTCTCAAGTTCGAAGGTCACTATCACGGGTGGCATGATGACGTCCTCGTGAGCTCGAATCCGCAGTTGTCTTCCTCTCTCGGTCACCGTGCGGATCCCGTCAAGATTCCGGACAGCTCGGGCCTGAATCGACGCTCGCAGGAAGACACGATCGTCGTGCCCTGGAATGACATCCGGTTGCTGAGACAGGCCGTAGCCAATAACCCGGGCCGGATCGCGGCGGTTCTGACCGAAGGTGTTATGGCCAACATGGGTGTGATTCCCCCTGCTCCCGGCTATCTGCACGAGGTGCAGGACCTGTGCCGGGCCGAAGGCATTCTCTTCATACTCGACGAGACTGTGACAGGGTTTCGAATCTCCGGCGGAGGCTGCCAGCAGCATTTTGGTCTTGACGCCGACATCGCGACTTTTGGAAAGGCTCTTGGGTCCGGACTGCCCGTGGCCGCTTTTGTCGGTCGGGCCGAGATAATGAACGCGTTGGCTTGGGGCGGGGTCCTTCACTACGGGACACAGAACAGTTCCCGCCTGGGCTTGTGTGCGGCTCGGGCCAGCCTGAAAGAACTGCAGCGAGATGACGGGGCTGCGGTCCAGCGGATCTGGGAAACGGGTGAAGCCCTCTGTGACGGCCTGCGCGAGGTATTCTCGAAGAGCGGGACGGAAGCGATCGTGCAGAACGTTGGACCAATGTTCCAGATTCTCTTCACTGACCGAAGCTCAATCGACGATTATCGGGAGTATTGCGAGGCGGTTGATCGCGACAAGTTCCGGCGCTTTGCGTGGGAACTGTTTGAACACGGCGTCTACATGTCTCCCTCGCCGGCTCTGCACTCGGTGGCGTCGCTGGCTCATGGAGAGAGGGAATTGAGAGAGACCCTTGACGCCGTCCGGCATGTCTTGAGGAATTTCAGCTAAAGATGATCAAGCAAAAGAGCCTTTCGGGTCGAGTTGCAGTCGTTTCCGGTGGCGGTTCGGGAATCGGGCGGGAGATCGCATTGCTGTTCGCCCAGCATGGAGCGCTCGTTTCGGTCATCGATATCAACCGTCGAGGCGGGGAAGCCACGGCGCGGACGATTACCGGAAAAGGCGGCCACGCGACGTTCATTCCGGCAGACGTCATGCGCGCGGAGGACTGCAAGAAAGCGATTGAAAAAACGAGCGAAGAGCTGGGGCTTCCTCGAATCCTCGTGAACAGTGCCGGGGTGATTCGACGGGCCTCGATTCTTGAGACCAGCGAGTCGGATTGGGATCGAACGATGGATGTCAACGTGAAGTCCGTCTTTCTCCTGGCCCGGGCAGCCATTCCACTGATGGTTGTCATGGGAGGCGGAACGATCGTGAACGTGGGGTCCGGCTGGGGTCTGCGAGGGGGAAGTCAGGCGGCAGCCTACTGTGCATCGAAGGGAGCGGTGGTGCAATTGACTCGGGCGATGGCGATCGACCACGGTAGACAGAGGATTCGTGTGAATTGTCTGTGTCCCGGCGATACCGAAACGCCAATGCTGCTCGAAGAGGCTCACCAACTGGGCCTGAGCCGTGAAGATGTGCTGGCGCAGTCGGCGGAGCGGCCGCTCGGTCGCGTGGGTTCGACCCGGGAAGTTGCGGAAGCCGCGCTGTTTCTGGCGGGCGATGATTCGTCGTACATCACGGGGACGACGCTGGTCGTTGACGGCGGGGCGCTGGCGGGCTGAAGCAGCTCGTTGAATCTGACCCTCCAAAGCCCGACGGAAATACACAAAACTGCGCCGCGCGCGAAGCAAGGCGTCAGGCGACACCGGGCCGACGTCAGCGGTACTCAGGCCCGAGAAGAGCGGTCCCGACGGGAAGACGGGTCGAACCGCGCTCAGTACGGCTTCGGCCCTGGTGAATGTTGACCGGTGAAGCACTCAGCGTGAGACTTCGACGGTCCACGCGCGTGCTATAATTCCGCCCGACTTCCGGGGATTCCGGATTTCGAACCGACAGGGGTATCTTCAGGATGGAAGCGGCGTTTCGTAAGGTCGATGAAGTCATCATTGTGGACTTGAGTGGCCGGTTTGTGATGGGTGAAGCTGTCGAGACTTTTCGGCAGATGATCAATCAGCTGGTCGTCGAGAGCCAAAAGAACATCCTTTTGAATCTCTCAGAAGTCGAGTGGATCGATAGTTCTGGAATTGGAGAACTCGTCTCGAGTCTGAAGATGGCCGAGAGCTTCGGGGCGTCCGTCAAACTGCTCCGGATCGGAGACAAGGTCCGACACGTTCTGTCGATCAGCAGGCTCCTGCCTTTGCTGGCAGTTTATGAGAACGAAGAGGACGCTATACAGGCGTTCAAGACTCCTGCTGAAGAATCTGAAGAATAGTCGCGCTGGACGCGACTCGGACCGTAAGGCCAACCCGCCCGAGTGCGTTTGCACTCACGCCTCCAGCGAAACCGCTGCGCAAGCGAACTGTCACCCCGCTGGATTCTCCGGAGGGTCGAGATAATCCAACAACAGCGTGGACATCACTCGCATCCCGACAGGAACGGCGGCGTCGTCTGCGCTGAAAGTCGGCGTGTGATGTCCACCTGACTCTGTTCCGGGCTTGACCATCCCCAGTCTGAAGAAAAAGCCGGGAACCTCGTTTGCGAATATGGCGAAGTCCTCGCCGCCCATCGTCGGTTCGAGCTCGACCACATTCACCTGACCGAGGACCGCCTGAACCGAGGGGATCATCCGAAGAGACAATGTCGGGTCGTTGATGGTGGCAGGAGTTCCACGCTGGTAGTCGAGTTCGAAGGTTCCTCCGCCGGCATGAGTGACTCCTTCGAGAATCTCTCGCATCCGGCGCTCAACTGCGTCTCGGACGTCGGGATTGTAGGTCCTGACGGTCCCTTCCAAGTGGACCTCGGCCGGAATGATGTTGAATCTCTCGCCGCCTCTGACGATCCCCACGGTCACGACGCTTGGTTCGAGCGGCGGAAGGTTGCGGGAGCGTATTGTCTGAAACGCCTCGATCGCCTGCGACGCCATCACCACGGGGTCCACCGAAAGATGGGGAGCCGCACCATGCGCTTGCTTCCCTTTGATGTCGATGATGAAGTGGTCGACTGCGGCCAATGCCGGGCCAATCGTATAGCCCACCTTTCCGACTTCGAGTTCCGATAGTGTATGGAGGCCGAAGATCGCTTCCGGTCGAGGGTCTGCCAGGGCGCCCTCCTCGAACATCAGCGATGCTCCACCTTCCTCGCCGGGAGGGGGGCCTTCCTCTGCCGGCTGAAAGATGAACTTGACCGTGCCGGTTATCTCTTCTCTGAGAGAGGCCAGAACAGATGCGACGCCGAGCTGCACGGCAACGTGGACGTCGTGTCCGCAGGCGTGCATGACTCCCACCTCCTTGCCAAGGTACTCAGTTTTCACTTCCGACTTGAATGCATAGGGAGTGTCCTCAGTAACCGGTAGCGCGTCCATGTCCGCGCGGACAGCTACCACCGGTCCTGGTTTGCCGCCTTGCAGGATCCCGATCACGCCGGTGTGGGCGATACCGGTCGTCACATCCATTCCAAGACTTCTCAGGTGTTCGGCCACCATCGTCGCGGTCTTGAATTCCCGATTTCCTAACTCCGGGTATTGGTGGATCTGGTGACGCATCTCGATGGTTGCGGGGGCGAACCGCTCCACGGCACGATCCACCTCGGATTGCTGGCCTACCAGCAAGTTCGATCCGGTCAGGAGGAGTAGAGCGCTTAGAAGACAGAAGACGGAGGGCTTGATTCTCATCGGAAATATATCCTCTTTCGAGTACTTGAACGCGTTTGCCGCTGTCCTGCGCACGCATTCTATCCGATGGCACTTTCGAGAAACAGAGGTGCTGAGACCCGATGGATTCAGGCGAGCTTCCTCATGACGCGGGCGGGCAGAGTCAGCAGAGTCCACAGAAAGTCGAAGACGGCTCCGACTGCGACTCCGACCAGGCGAAAGGGAAGAAGAAGCAGCCAGACGAGCGGATAGAGGAGGAGGGCCAGCAGGGCTACCGGCCAGCAGAGCACCAACAGAATGCACCAGAGTATAAAGCTGAACACTCGCCACCTCCTGAGTTCTGTGAGTGAATACGGAACTCAGAGCCCGTTGGTTCGTCGCAGACGCCGTTCATTAGACTTCAATCCCGTGAGAAATTGCGCAAAGAGCTGAGGAGGATCCCGAGACCCCCGACTCCCAGAACCAGGATCGTAATGAGATCGAATGCCGACATCGGGCGCATTCGAAAGCTCGTTGCGACGATGACTCCGACGGAGAGCGCGACCAGGGAACCGACCGAGAGAATCCAGCCGAAGATGTTCCTGGCGTTATAGAAGACCATGCCGATGCCGAGGATGAACGGGATCAGGATCATTCCCGACGTGATCCCGAATCCGCCCACCCGGTAAAGCCCGTAACCCCAACCGAAACCGGAGTGGACGTAAATGGAATTCAGAAAGAGGTATCCACCTGTAATCAGCATTCCGAGACCAATAAAGAATCTCAGAACGCCCCCTTCGGTACCGCCGGCTCCAGTCATGATGTGCTCTTTTTGATCTGTCGGTCTGGAATGGAGAACCGCGCCCGAACCCCGAACCGACTTCAGGAGGGCGCGGCTCTACAGGAATCCTCAGCTAGAGGCGTTGATGCCCATCTTGGCCTTCAGGGCCTCGAGTGACTGACTGGCCTGAGCCGCGGCCGGTGTCCCCAAGGCTGCGTCCAACTCGTCGTCGAAGCTCGAAGCGTCGTCGGAGATGTCTCCATAGGCCTCGGCGAGGGACTCCTCTTCCTGGACCTTGCTCTTCATTTTCTCGAGCATGGCCACAGTTCCGGAAGCGTCGACGTTGGAGAGTTGCTGGTTGATCTTCCTCATCGAGGAAGCTGTTTTGGCCCGCGCCTTGAGAGTGACCAATTCGTTTTCATATCGGCTGACGGTTCGCTTCAACTTTTCCACCTTGGCTTGCAGCTTGTCGGCCATCAGTTGCTGGGCCTTATGCTCGGCTTGCCTCTCACTGGCGCGGTTGGCCGCTTCTTCCTTACGAGTCAGGGCCTCTGTTGCCAGACCGTCGGCCTTTTCGGCGTCGAGTTCGCCGTTCTGCATTTTCTGGAGCAACAACATCGCCTTGCGCTCGAAGTCCTTCGCCTGTTTGAGGTGATCCTCGCCTTCCTTCTTGAGACGGATCGCCAGCGATTTGACCTGGGCGAGGCTTGTCAGAGAGGCTTGCAGGTCCCTCTTGAGATCGCGGATTCCCTGTTCCGTCATCTTTATCGGATCCTCCAGCTTGTCGACAACGCTATGCGCCTCCGACTGGGCCATTTTGAACATTCGTCTGAAGATACTCATTCCATACTCCTTTTCTGACTTTGCTCACTTCCGGCTGCTTTGATCGCACCGGACTGACGTGACTCTCGTCTACTTTGAACCTGCGCTGCCGTTGCTGTATTCGAGCAGTTTTGCAGCGTGCTCAGCCATGGCCAGCGAGAGGGCCGATATGGTTCCCTCGATCTCGTTCTGGTCCAGGTGCTCCAACTGGAGGGTATCCCGGAACAGGACGTTCTGACTCTCGTCGTCCAGGCAGAAAGCGCCGTGGACAAGGCTGTTGTTCGTTTGGAGGAGCCATTCGTAGAGATCGCCAGGGTTTTCCGGTACCGGCATGATCAGTTGTTCGAGGATCACGATGGGGGGTTCGCAGTCGATGACGAGGTTGTGGATCCCGACGGAATCGTCCTGGACGACCAGGAGTTCCTCTCCTTCGTCCTCGTGAACGATCTGGAGATCAAGATCCATTATGTAGTTCTTTACCATGTCGAGATTCTCGGACATTGAGGTCGCCTCCTTAGGGTTATTGCTCGTTGAGCCCTTTCCAGGGTTCTCACGAGTCATGAGTGTCGCCGTCCATCGAAGATTATTTACGCCTCTTCGATTCGGACTATTCAAAACTGCGAGCGGAACTCAGCTTAGGCGCCCGCTCGCAACAACGATGAGAGAGTCTCCTTTCTCGACGCGGATGTCGCCGTCAGGATTGGGGATGACGGTCCCGTTCTCCCCGTGCTGCAGGGCAAGAACGGTTCCATTTCTGGTTCGCTTGAGTTCACAGAATACGTCGAAGAAGTCCTTTCCGGTCAGTTCGTCCGGCACTGGAATTCTGAAGAGGTCGGCTGCGTAACTGGAACTGAGCAGCCTCGAGAGAACGGTCGTAATGCCGTGGTCGCAAGCGGCCCTGGAGATCAGGCGGCAACTGAACTCGCTGGACACGATGATCTCGTCCGCGTTGGCCCTTTCGCAATGCATCGAATTGGAACCGCTCTCAAGTTCAACGATCGTGTAGGCGTCCGGGTTGAGCGTCTCAACAGTCAGCGTAGCGAGTACCGCTTGGGCATCGCGGGAACTGCCTTCCAGGTCCAGGTCTCCGAGTATGATGACCGTGTCGGCAGACTGGACAGCCGCGCGCCTCAGAGTCTCGTCCGAAATCTCTCCGCGGACGAAATGGAGATTGTCGTCATCCTCCGGGCAGCTTTCGAGCTGGGCGATGATTGCGACGGGTGTCTGAGTGGCTCGTGAGTCTGCGCGAATCTCGCGGAGTATCTCGTGGGCCTTGTGGTTCCAGCCGCAGATAATGATGTGATCCTCAAGTTCAAAAGAACTCATCCCACGATCCTTTTTCATCTTCTTTTCCACCAGAACTCCGGCGACGGTGGCGCTGAACATTCCAAGCACGCCGATCCCGAAGAACATCATCAGGACGCCGATCATCCTCCCGCCGCTGGTGGTTGGTGAGATGTCGCCATATCCGACCGTCGTCATGGTCACCACGCTGAGCCAGAGGGCGTCCCAGAAGTCCGTCTCCGGTTCAAAAAAGCTCAGGCCTGATGCGCTCAGTAGCACCATGATAAGGATCAAGAACGCCAGACGGGTCAGGTTTTCGCGCCTCATGAGTTGCCAGACCTGCCTGAACCAGAGAACCTTCATCGCGACTGCTCCGAGTTGCCAGTTTCAGGGACCCGTACCAGCAACCGATGACCAGTTATCGTTGACTGGTCACTGGCTGCATCAATAAAAATCCCACTCTCCTCGCTGGTAGTAGCGGTAGAGCGGGAGATCCAGTTCTGAGTTGACCCGAATCTCATCGAGGTCGTCCAGGATTCCTTTGCCGAAGTTCAGCATGCTGTACATCGCATTCTGGTTGAGGAAGCGAGTTTCCAGATCAGCAAACCTCAGGCCTGCGAGCCTCTTCTTCAGTTCCTCCGTCCCTACACCAGGGGCCTTGAGGCCAAGCGCCCATCCCCACTCTCCCATTGTCGGTATGTGATTGTGCAACGCAACCGCCGGGAGTCCTGAGGCCCTGAGTGATTTGAGGATACAGGCGAAAGCATGTTGAGAGAAGAAAGGGCTGGTCGCCTGTGTTACCAGAGTGCCGCCAATCGAAAGATGGCGGTTGGCGTTTCGATAGAACTCGACACTGTAGAGGCGCGCCAATCCCACGGTTTTCGGATCCGGCAGATCGACGATGATGACATCGAAAATCCTGGAGTTCTCCCGCATGAAGACACCGGCGTCTTGATGAACGAGTTCCACTTTCGGACTGGACAGAGATTCGCCGTTCAGTTCACGAAGGACACCATGGGTCATTGCGAGTCTTGTCACGGCCGGGTCCAGGTCGACCAGAGTGATCCTCTCAACATCCGGGTACTTGAGCACCTCCCGTGCTGCGAGCCCGTCACCTCCCCCCAGGATCAGGATCTCCCGTCGCGAAGCGCTCAGGCTCATGGCAGGATGGACCAGAGGTTCGTGGTATCGCTCTTCGTCATAGGACGAGAACTGTTCGCTGCCGTTGAGGTAGAGCCAGTGGTCGTTCTTCCACCGGGTCAAGACGATCTTCTGATATCGGCTCCGTTCCTGATAGACGATCTGGTCGCGGTAGTTTCGTTGTTCCCCATAAAGTCGGATCGGTTCAGCAAAGACAGCGAGCAGAATCAGGATCACAGGCGTGATGGCGAAGCCAGCCCCGACCAGGCGTTTCTTGACCAGATCTCCCCGAAAGCGGTACCAAAGCGCTGCAGCGACCGCGAAGTTGACGGCTCCGAGCACGATGGGGGTATAGGTCAGGCCCAGATAGGGAAGGGCCAGAAAGGCGAAGATCAGACCGCCTGCAAGAGCCCCGAAATAGTCTCTCTCCATGACCGAACTGATGTTTATCCTGAGTTCCTCGAACAGGTCGTTGAGACGGGTCACGAGAGGGATTTCGATTCCGATCAGCAGGCCTATGCAGCCCGCCATGGTGTAAATCAGGGGAGCCAGAGACTCAATATGAGCGGACAGAAAGTAGACGAAGAGCGCGCTGCCGGCGCACAACACGGACAGGGCCAGTTCGACCGCCACAAAGGCATCCAGAAGATCGCCATGGATACGACGGCTCAGGCGGCTCCCCACTCCCATGGCGAAGAGCATGAGGGAGACCGTGAGCGCCCACTGCGTGACTGCGTCGCCGAGCAGGTAGCTGGCGAGCGTCGCCATGACGTACTCGGCCACGATTCCCGCCAGTCCGGTGGCGAAAATACACGCCAGGAGGATGCGGTTTCGATGACCATGTGGCCGATTGTGGCCACCGAGTTCCGAGTTCACACGACCCAGCCCAGGAGAAACGACGCCGCGAGGTAAGAAAACGCTTCGATGACTCCGGCGCCGACGTTGGGATGCTCCTGATTGACGAGTTCATCTGTCAGGCTGGCTCCCGGCAGAAGGAGCTTGTCGGTCACAACCCGAAGTAAAGGGAGTAAGAGCAGTCCGAACAGGGCAAACGCTCCCAGTTGGAAGAGATTCTCGGACCAGGAAACAAAATCGCCTTGTGTCGCGACCCGGATGATATTGCCAAGAGCGATCAGCACACCGGAGAAAGCGACGCCGACGGCGACGTTGTCCTTCTCGATCTCAGCGTGTATGTCGAAGGGGGTGATCAGGTTGTAGATGACTCCTCCGACAACCAGCAGGGCTTGTCCGATAAGCCAGAAGGCTGCTGCGGTCATCAGGTCGCCCTCGCCCGAAATGGCCCCTGCGATGATCAATCCGACAGCGATGTGGTTGCCGGCCTCAACCAGTCCGGTCCCCAGATTCCGGTCTTCGATGATCTCCTTCTCGTTCGAGAATTTCGAGAGGATGATCCGGTCGTTGATCCAGCTTGAGAAATTGAGGAGAAGGATCGCCAGTATGCCGTAGAAAAAGATGTCGATGACATCGTCCACCCACCAGCCGGCCGGCCCTGCCAGGATCCCGCCCAGTGCGAAGATGAGTCCCAGGTAGTACCCGGCGACGGCCACGGCCAGAGCCACATTGTCTTTCTCCAGCAGTTCGACGCGCAGGACAAAGTTACGGTGGAGCTTATCGTAGATGAACTTGCCGAGAAGAAAGAGAACCAGGATACAGGCGAGATAGAGGAGTCCAGTGACGACCTGATCAAGTGTCATTCAAGCCCCCGAAGGAAGGTTTTTGGACAGTCAGAAAGTGGAGACATCGCTTTGTCGGATCGGAAGGTGCCTTTAAGAACACGCGCTTTCGCTCTCGAAACAGGGCCGTCGTCATCACTTACCAGACCGGCCGCTTCGACTTCTGACGCCGCTCATATTGCTTCTTCGGACCCTGTTGTTCACTTTGTTCTTGAAGCTCGAACTCCGGGCCCGCTGCTGCTGGACCCGGCGCTGGTAGAAAGTCGGATTGGTGTTCTTCGTGAAGGTCCCGTTTGTTCCAAACTCCCGGTTGGCACCGTAGTAAGGACGACCTGCTCCGCGAGCTGTCCGATAACCGTCCCAGTCGTTGCGGTAGATCGACCGGCTGCCCATGTTGAACATGTGACTGATCAGCGCGTACTTTCCGTAGAATTCCCAGAAGGAGTTCCCGCTCGAATCGGCTCGCCACCGCCCGTAGCGATCATTCCCGACGTATTGATACCCGGGCGGAGACGCGACCTCGGAGACCTTCCCGTCCTTCGATTTCGAAGCGATCACCATCCCCAGGTTGTTCGCATACTTCTCGAACTCCCGCTTCGAGACCTGTTGCCAGTCGGTGACGTCGTC
>CAJHYB010000150.1_pt1 | contig 14108 bp, 8 predicted proteins | sample 9198631 | NCBI WGS metagenome assembly CAJHYB01 (sample SAMEA7708354, study PRJEB35096) | sediment metagenome | biome: marine neritic benthic zone biome [ENVO:01000025]; feature: sediment [ENVO:00002007]; material: shallow marine sediment [ENVO:03000034] sea grass bed [ENVO_01000059] ... | reverse complement strand
GCCTTCCCCTCGACGCCGATGCTCCGATCCTCCTCCGTTATGATCCTTCGACCGATCCGATCATTCGAGTGAGCGCGACGGGCTCTTCGAATCTGGCGGCGCTCCGTTACTTTTGCGAGGAATTCGTCAAACCCGATATCGAGAGCATTCCGGGAGTCGCTGCAGTGCGCGTCTCAGGTGGGCTTGAGGAGGAGATCTACGTCGAGCTGGACGAGAAGCGTCTCTCCTCACTCGGGCTCGGTATCGGTGAAGTCACGATCCGACTGCAGCAGGAGAACATCAACCTGACCGGAGGGACTCTGCGAGAAGGCGAGAGCAAGTATCTCGTGCGGACCCTCAACGAGTTTCAGGAGGTGGCGGAGATCGAGGACGTGATCGTCGGACAGAGGGGGCGTGCCCCGGTTCGACTCAGCGACGTCGGATCGGTCTACTCCGGGTTCAAAGAACGAAAGATCATCACTCGAATCAACGGGTCTGAAAGTGTTGAACTGGCGGTGTTCAAGGCGGCCGACGCCAATACGGTCTCAGTCGCCGAGGTCGTGCGAGAACGCCTCAGCGAGCTAGAGGAGGTCTATGCGGAACGACCCAACCCTCCACATTTTCAGGTTGTCTTTGATCAATCTCGTTTCATCCGAAAATCCGTCGATGAGGTGCTCAACACGGCAATTATCGGAGGAGTCCTCGCGATTATCGTCCTCTTCATTTTCCTCCGCAGCCTGAAGAGCACAATTATCATCGGACTATCGATTCCGACTTCGATCGTGGCCACATTCTTCCTGATGTACGCCTTCGATATTTCGCTCAACATCATGTCCCTGAGCGGACTGGCCCTGGGAATCGGGCTGCTCGTCGACAATTCGATCGTCGTACTCGAATCGATTTTCCGCTACCACTCCGAAGGTCATGGTGTCGTCGAATCGGCGGATCTCGGCGCCAGCGAGGTGGGTCAGGCCGTGGTCGCCAGTACGATGACCACGATTTGTGTTTTCGCTCCCATCGTTTTCGTCGAGGGCATTGCCGGGCAGCTGTTCGCCGACCAGGCGCTCACGGTGACGTTCTCTCTCGTCGCTTCCCTGGTCGCCGCGATCATGCTCATCCCGATGATGTCCAGCCTGGGAAAGGGTCGACCGCCCAAAAGCAGTGTCACCGCAGTCAAGAAGCCGGGACCGCTTTCGCGTCTCTACCTCGGTTTCTTGAACCTGGCGCTGAAACAGCGCCTTCTCTCGATTGCGGTGGCAATCGTCATCTTCGCGCTGTCTATTTCCGTTCTTTCTTCTCTCGGCTCGGAGCTCATCCCCGAGATCAGTCAGGGCGAACTCTTCATCGACGTCGAGTTGCCACCGGGAATCCCGTTGGATCAGACCTCGGAAGCGATGGACCAGATCGAAGAGGCGCTGGCCCAGGACGAGGATGTCACGCTCTACTACACGATAGTCGGGTCTGGAAATCAGACCGGCGTTTCCGCAGTGGAAGAACTCGAACACATCGGCCAGTTCTATCTTCAACTCCCGGACGGAGTCCTGCACGAGGCCGAGGACATCGTTATCACGAGATTGCGAGCCGCCACCCAGTTGGTTCCAGGTGTCGACCTGAAGTTCTCCCGCCCGGCGCTCTTCAGCTTCAAGACTCCGATTGAGGTGGTCATCCAGGGTTACAACCTGCAGACCCTGAAGTCACAGGCGGAGCGCCTGACGTCTCAGCTTGCCGGAATCCCGGGACTTCGCGACCTGAAAGCGAGCACCGAAGGAGGCAACCCGGAGGTCCAGATCCACTTCGATCGCCGCCGCCTCGCTTCCTTCGGACTGAACGTCAACCAGGCGGCAACGCTGGTGCGAAACAAGGTGCTCGGAGATGTTCCGACGCAGTTCCTCGAGAAAGATCGCAAAATCGATATTCGGGTGCGAGCACTCACCGAGGAGATGAGAACGGTCCAGAACATCGAAAACCTCGATCTGGTCACTCCTACGGGCCAGCGAGTGAAGGTCTCGGCGGTTGCCGACATAATCATGGATGAAGGGCCGACGGAAATCCGCCGCATCGGACCCCAGAGGGTCGCCCTGATCACCGGGAACATCGCGGGGCGTGATCTGCAGGGTGTTGTCGACGATATTGAGACAGTGATCGCCGGATTCCCGATGCCTTCGGACTTTACGGCGTTTGTCGCCGGGCAGAGCGAGGAACGTGCGGTGGCCTTTGAGAGCATGAAGTTCGCGATCATGCTGGCCATCTTTCTCGTCTATCTTGTCATGGCTTCCCAGTTCGAATCTCTCGTTCAGCCTTTCGTGATTATGTTCTCGATACCTTTTGCCCTCATCGGAACGTGCTGGGCACTCTTCCTGACGGGTCAGGCGGTCAATATCGTCGTCCTGATCGGTGGCGTGGTCCTGGCCGGCATCGTCGTGAACAATTCGATCGTGCTGATCGACTTCACAAACCGACTGAGAAGCGAGGGTCTCGATAAATTCCAGGCCGTCAAGAAGAGCTGCGCAGTCCGACTCCGACCGATTCTCATGACGACCAGCACGACCGTGCTGGGCCTGATGCCGATGGCCTTCAGCTTCGGCGAGGGTTCGGAACTCCGCGTGCCCCTCGCGATCACGATCATCGGGGGACTGGTGACGTCGACCCTTCTGACTCTGGTACTCGTTCCGGTACTGTATACACTGGTCGTTCGGGAGAAACGTGATGAAGCTATCTGAGTCCTCTGTTCTCCGTCCGGTTTCCGTTTTGATGGCGACACTCTCCGTGCTCGTCCTGGGCTTCATATCGCTGCAACGACTGCCGCTCGAACTGTTGCCGGAATTCTCATCCGAGAGTATTCGCGTCTCTGTCGACTACCCGTCTTCGTCGCCCGAAGAGGTCGAAAGAGAAATCACTCGACCTCTGGAAGAGGTGCTGAGCACTCTTGAACATCTCGATACGGTTTCGTCCACCTCCTCCGGTTCCGGATCGAACGTGCGGCTGCAGTTTCTCCCAGGGACCAATATGGACCTGGTGGCGTTGGCGATCCGCGATCGCATCGATCAGGTTCGCAACGATCTTCCCGAAGAAGTCGAGCGAGTCCGCTTGCGGCGGTTTCAGTCCACCGATCGCCCCGTTTTTCGGTTTGACATCGGCTGGGGTGGTGACGAGGACCAGTTCTACAACGTCACTCAGGAAATCATCCTTCGTCGACTCGAACGAATCGACGGTGTGGCGAGCGTCGAGTTTCGGGGCCTCGAGACCAAACAGATCCTGATCGATCTCGACCAGAGTCGTTTGCAGGCCCACGGGATCGACATTTTCAATCTCACACAGGCCCTTCGTGACAACAACATCAACGTTTCCGGCGGAAACGTGAATGACGGCGGGAAAAAGTACAGCCTCAGAACCGTGGCGGAGTTCAAAGATGTCGATGAGATCGGGAATCTACCGTTGTTGGACGGCAGCCGATTTCGGCTATCGGACGTGGCCGACATCCACTATGACTACCCCGAGAAGAACTCGTTTGCCCGGCTGAATGGCCACGATTCCGTTTCGATTCGGGTCTATAAAGCCTCAACCGCTAATGTGGTCGGCGTCTGCGCCGCGGTTCGAAACGAGTTAGATGCGATCCAGGCCCTACCACAACTCGACGGGAATCTGAGCGTCCAGGTCTTCGACGACCAGTCAGAAGCGATCCTCAAAAGCCTGAACGACCTGAAGGTCGCAGGAATCTACGGAGGACTGCTGGCGATGATCGTCCTCTATTTCTTTCTGAGAAAGTTCCGAAGCACCCTGGTTATTTCACTGGCGATTCCCGTCTCAATCGTCTTCACGTTCGCTTTCATGTATCTGCTGCGCGTACTGTTCTCGGTGAACATCACCCTGAACATCATCTCCCTGATGGGGCTGATGGTGGCCGTGGGCATGCTCGTCGACAACAGCGTAGTCGTCCTCGAGAACATCTTTCGATTCAAGCAGGAAAAAGGATACGGGGCGATCAAGGCTGCGATCGCGGGCAGCCAGGAGGTCGGGACCGCTGTGCTGGCCTCGACCGCCACGACGATCGTCGTGTTCGTGGCCTTCCTCTTTGACTCGAGTTCCGGGATGGGACGCTTCATGCAGGACTTCGGGATTACCGTGAGCGTCGCCCTGGTCGCGTCTCTGATCGTGGCCCTGACGGTCACGCCAACCTTGTCCAGCCGAATCTTCACAGGACAGGAACGCCAGAAACAGAAGTCGATCGTCTGGATGAGTGAGTCCTACGGGCGATTCATGGGTTTCATGCTGCGCTGGAGGTTCGTGTCGCTCTTCCTCATGGCCGGAATCGCCTACAGTTCGTACCTTCTGATCGTCTCGATCGATCGTGAGCAGATGCCAAGCGTCTCTGAGAGAAACCTCCGCCTGGACATCTTTGTCGAGAGATCGTTCTCCAAAGAAGAGATGCTCGATCTTTACGCCTTGACCGAACAGGCGCTCTTCGACAAGAAAGACGAACTGCAGATCGTCACGATCTCCTCGGACTTCAACAACCGAACGACCTCGCAGGGCTTCTACCGAGGCAACATGACGGTCTTTCTCAGGGATGAGGGAGACATCTTACCCATCAATACGCTCAAGGACGGGATTCAGGAGTCGCTGCCGGATGTACCGGGTGTGGAGTTCAGGTTCGGCCGTCGCCGTCACTACGGCGGAGGTGGGGAAATGGGCGTGGAAGTGGAACTGACGGGCGACAACCCCATCCTGCTGGCGCAGTACGCCGAGGGGATCAAGGGCATGCTGGAGAATGTCCCGGGGGTGAAAGACGTTCAGACCACTCTGGAAACGGGTGACGATGAAGTCCATCTGAAGGTCGACCGCAGGCGGGTCGAGCAATTCGGGATTTCCCCTCAGATGGTCGCCAGGACTGTCTCGTCAGCCTTGGGTTCCCGGGCTGCTACCCGCTTCAAGAGTGATCACGGCGAGATCGATGTCGTGCTGCAGTATGAAGGGGGAGAAGACCTCTCGCTCCAGGAGCTGACCAACATCCAGTTCGAGAATCGACGGGGTGAGATGATTCCGCTCGATTCGGTTGTTGAGTACAAGTACGAGAAGGGTCCACTGGCGATCAAACGAGATGACAAACGATCGGTGGTCTCAGTGGTGGCCAACACGGAAAGAGGCGGCTCTTCCTTCATGCTCAACGCGATGGTTCGCCGGGAACTGGACGGCTACAAACTGCCTGCCGGATACAGTTGGAGCTTCGGACGCAGCTGGCGGCGTTTTCAACAGGAAGAAGAGCAAGGCTTTTTCGCCATCATCATGGCGATCATTCTCATGTACATCATCATGGCGGCCCTGTTCGAGAGCTTTACTCAGCCGTTGACGATTCTCTTCACAGTGCCCTTCTCGTTGATCGGCGTGGCTGGGCTCTTCTATCTGACCGACACGACTCTCAATCGGAACGCCTACCTCGGCATCCTGGTTCTCTTCGGCATCGTGGTCAACAACGGAATCATCCTCATCAACCATATCAACGTGTTGAAGAATCAGGGTATGCAGCGCAGGCAAGCGATCATCCAGGGTGGCGTCGATCGCATTCGGCCGATTCTGATGACGGCAGCTACGTCCCTGTTCGGCCTGGCTCCGCTGTCGCTGCCCTTCATCTTCCCGGAGATCTTCGGGGCAGCCGAAGGACGTGCCAGGATGTGGGCGCCGGTCAGTCTTGCCGTCCTCGGAGGTCTGACGACCTCGACCTTCCTGACGTTGATTATTCTCCCCAACGTCTATTCGTACATGGAAGACTTGAGCGAAGGAACCCTGAAGATCGCTTCAAAGGTTCATCGGCTGGTCACCCGGCCGGCGAGGCGCCGTCGAGAGGCCCAAATCTGAGTTCCTGGGTCTATCGATATCGCAGAGGAGACGACCTCCTTGCACGAACTCCCGTTCTGAGTGGCGACTCAGGGAGGTCGGAGCCCGAATGCTATCATCTCGTGGATGAATTCCTGGACCGAAGGCGTCAGCGAGATTCTCATCGGGCAGCAAACGATCCTGGAAAGGGTCTCGGAGATCGGACGTGAGATCACGCTCGACTTCGCCGGCCGTCTTCCGCTGCTCGTCTGCGTTCTCCGTGGTGCGGCGCTGTTCTACTCCGACTTGATACGCCGTATCGATCTCCCACTGCGGGTGGACTTCATTGCAGTTTCAAGTTATGGATCAGCCACGGCGAGTTCGGGACAAGTCCGACTCATCAAGGATCTCGAAACCAGCATCGAGGGTCTCGATGTCATCCTGGTGGAGGACATCGTCGACACCGGACTCACACTCAACTACCTGCTTCAGAATCTCGAGAGCCGTCGGCCCTCGTCGCTCAAAGTCTGCAGCCTGCTTTCCAAGCCCTCTCGGCGGCAGGTTGAAGTGGGCCTCGACTATTGCGGGTTCGAGATCCCGGATCGCTTCGTTGTCGGATACGGTCTCGATTTCGATCAGAAGTTCCGAAACCTCCCCTATATCGCGGTGCTTGACCCACGTATCGGCGCCGAGTGACCCTGCCAGACCGGGACGGTTTTCTGCCCGTTTCGGCAATGATGGAACGTCCGCCAAACGCCACGTTATGACACAATGTGGGTGTTCTGGAGGATGATATGGATCGCTTTTTTCGGACTCTGTTTCTGGTGGGACTGATCGCAAACGCTTCTGTTCTCGGTCAGCCGCCTCCCCAGGAACCTCAGCCACAGGAACCTCCTCCGACGGAACCCGCCCCGCCTCCACCCAGAATGGTCGGCCAGGTCAGGTCGCCCGAAGAAGGTCAGGCCTGGGATGTTGTCGTCCAGGCGGCCAAAACCGAACAGGTGTCCCGGGCCAAGGAGTTTCTCTTACAGTTCCCGGACAGCGGAATGACCGCTCATGCGCACTACCTGATCGCAATGGCAGCCTTTCGCCAGAATGACTTCCAGAGCTTCACGATGCACGGGGAGGAGGCGCTGGCTGAACTGCCAGGTGCGCTGGATCTGAAATCCCAGCTCTCGTTCTACTACGCCGAAAAGCGGCAGTACGATGATGCCATCAGGCACGCCAACGACCTGCTTCTGATTATCCAACAACTGAGAAGACCCCCTTCCACGCCCGCCAGCGCCTGGGCCAGGAGCCGGGATCAGCTTTCGGCAGCCGGGAATTACGCTCTGGGGCGCTCCTACCTGGGAAGGTACGCCCTGGCCGAGGACCAGAAGGCGGAGGGAGAAGTCCTTCGTCGAGCTATCCGCCACCTCGAACAAGCGCTGAGTTTTAACCCGGCTGATGACTATGCCTACTATCGTCTCGGGGACGCCTATCTTGCCCGCAGTGAGGCAGATCAGGCCATGGTTGCCTATTCTCGAGCCGCGGCCGTCTCGGGCTCGATTTCGGCCCATGCGCGAGCGCGATTGGAGAGCCTCTACGAGGAGATGAACAAGAGCAAGGACGAGGCTGATCGAGTGATTGTCCGAGAGCAGGAATATCTGCGACAGCAGGTTGCCGAAAAAGAATCTGCGTATCAGAGCCTCGACACGCCGCAGCCTCCCCCAGACGAGCCGCGATAGCGTCTGCGGCGACAGGTGTGATCATTCCATCGTTATGAAGTGGCGTCTGCCTATCTTGCACAGGGCCAACAAGCGCCAATCCCGTGACCCTGGATGGAGCGACAGGTTCAGCGAAGGAGCAAGGGTCGACCCCTCTCGAGAGACGGAACTGCAGGAATTGGAGTCTCGTCTCGGCTATCGATTTCGACATCGGAGGCTCCTGCAAAGAGCTCTGACCCACCGCTCGTTTTCCCATGACCGATCGAATCCGCGTCACGATGAGCGCGAACCGGACTACGAGGCCCTGGAATTCTTCGGCGACTCAATTCTGAGCTTGATCGTGAGCGAGGCGCTGCTGGTTGCGAATCCCAATCAGCGAGAGGGAGTCTTGTCGAAGATGAGGGCGCAACTCGTATCGGCCGAGCAGCTCGCGAAACTCTCCGCAGATCTCGGGGTTGGCCGGTACTTGAGATTGAGTTACGGCGAGGAGAAGACGGGAGGCCGTCGCAAGAGGGCGATCCTGTCCGATGTTTTCGAGAGTCTCACGGCGGCTGTCTACCTTGACGGTGGCCTGGAACCGGCTCGCCGCTTCGTCCTGGCCCAGTTCGATTCGCTTCTGGAACAGGTCAAAGAAGAACGTTTCCTGGTCTGGGATTTCAAATCCGCGCTACAAGAACATCTGCACAGTCAGGGCCAGAACGAACCGCTCTACAGGGTGATCTCCGAAAAAGGGCCGGACCACCGCAAAGAATTTGAGATCGAGGTGGTTTCGCAGAACCAGCGCCTGGCCCTGGGCACCGGATTCTCGAAAAAAGAGGCAGAGCAGGAGGCGGCGCAGAGCGCTCTCCGAAGCCTCGAGTCCTCCGATTGACCCGAGCCAATCTCTCAAGGGACGACCCGCCGGCGGGTCAACACTCCACGAGCATCCACGCGATCAGGACCACGACGACGTCGTAGATTCCATGAGCGGCAATAGGAGCCCAGATGTTGCCTCGAAACACGTAGAGGAGTCCGAAGATCAGTCCAAGGAAGCCGGCGGCGACTGCGAGATCGATCCCCTGCGTCATGTGCATAGCACCAAAAAAGAAGCTCCAGATGACGAGTCCTGCCACGACTCCACCCAGGTTCCTTCGAAAGCGCTCGAGTACGAAAGCCCGCTGCACCTCCTCCTTGAACCCCCCGACAAGAAGACTTGTCAGGATGAAGAGTCCGACGTCACCCCAGTCTTGGATGAGAGCCAGGAGAGGGTTCTCTACAGTCAGATACTCGGGTAACAGCATCGTGAAGACGAGAATGACGAGCGAGGTCGTCGCAAAGAGGAGCGGGATGACGGCGATTCCGATGGCGACCTCGCGCAATGGACGGTCCGGTCCGAATCCCAGGTCGCGGAATCGCTTTCCGTCCAACCGGACGAGAACGAAGATGACTCCCAGCGTCACCAGTGCCTCGCAGCTCGCAAACGCGAACACGATTCCTGAGCTCGCCAGGACATTGGTCTGGTCGATTGCCCAGAAAACCAGACTGGCGACCAGAGGCCCGAAAAGGGCGACGAAGAGAATCTCGAGGACCGAGGCGACCCTTTCGAGAGGCCGGGCCCTGATCGACCGCTCCAAGGATCTCAGATCTGACTCCGCATTCTCGCTTTCGGCGGTGGATTCGCGAATGGGCTCGGTCGACATGGGTGGCTATCATAGCGTTGTCTGAGGGAGTTTCGGGAGCGAGTGGTCGTTCATGGACTGGAGCAACCCTCGAAATGGCTGGATCGGAAGTCGTGCTTTCGGCCGGATCTTGTGGCGGTGATGAACCCAGCGCTCGTATCGCTCTTCGATCGTCGTCCGGTCGTCGGACCCGACCGCGAGAAGTCGATTCAGCAGTCCAGGGCAGGAGTCGCAGCAAAGCCTCAATTCAAAACGACGCAGGAGACCGTCAGATCTTCGACTCGGTCGAGATCGACTTCAACTCCCATTCCAGGACGGTCGACAGGGACCTTCACGCGTCCGTTCCTGTCCATCGTCCATTCGGGTGTCACGATGTCCTTTTTCCAGTAGCGGGAACTTGGCGAGACGTCGCCCGGTATCCGAAAGTTCGGCAGCGAGGCCAACGCCACGTTGTGAGCCCTGCCGACGCCGCTCTCCAGCATGCCTCCGCACCAGACCGGAATCCCGCTCGACTCGCAAATGTCGTGAATCTTCTTGGAGGCGCTGATTCCCCCGACGCGTCCGGGCTTGATATTCACGATTTTTCCGGCAGAGAGGTCGATCATCGCCTGGGCCTGCCGCGGCCCCGTGATGGACTCGTCCAGGCACACCGGAGTCTTGAGACGCCTCTGCAGCTCGGCGTGCTGAGCGATGTCGTCCCAGGCAAGCGGTTGTTCGATCATGACCAACCCGAACTCGTCCAACTGTCGAAGCGTTTCCCAGTCGTCCAGTCGATAGGCGTTATTAGCGTCGGCCATCAACGGAGCTTGGGGCAGACGCTCTCGTACAGCTCGAACGAATTCGATATCGGATCCCGGCATGATCTTCAGCTTGATCTTCCGGTACCCTTCCTCGAGGGCCTGGTGGGCTTTTTCAGCCAGCTGGGCGGGAGTTTCTTGAATCCCCAGCGAGATCCCGACTTCGATGGATTCGCGTGTACCCCCCAGGAACCTCGAGAGAGATTGTCCGGCCAACCGGGCCGCCAGTTCCCAGCAAGCCATCTCCACCGCGGCCTTCGCCATCTTGTGTCCCCGAAAGTCGGCGCTCAGGAGTGGTTCGATCTCTCGAGGATCCGAAAAACCTTTCCCGAGTACACGGGGAGCGATCCACTTTTGCAGGGCCAGTGAGACCGTATCGATTGTCTCCGGACAGTAATTTGGCAGCGCGCCGGCGACGGATTCCCCCCATCCGACGGTTCCTTCGGCGTCCGTGACGCGAACGAGGAGGATTCGCCTCTGCAGGCTCGTGCCGGACGAGATTCTGAAAGGTTCCTTCAGTGGGAGTTGGACTTCCCTCAATTCGATCTCTTTGATTCTGAACATAGTCTTCGTGTCCTCCTCCAGGTCGATTCAGGTGGAGAGCGTCAGGACATAAAAGCAGCGATGGTCTTCAGGGTCCCGATAAAACGAACTGATCGAGTAGCCGCTCCCGAGATAGTATTGAAATGCTCTGCGCGTGCATTCGCGCCATTCTGAACCCCTGTCCGGAGTCTCTTTTTTGGCTGTCTGGATGTCTTCCGGAATCTCGATGCGCACGACTTCCTCGGACGGTAGACTCAGGGTTGCGGGTTCCGAGGTGCGCCCGGGCCGCAGCCTCGTGTTGACGATCGGTGCCGAGACGGGACCAGGATTGAAGACTGCGGCGCCCTTTCGCAGAGAAGAGGCTATCCGCGAGTCCTGAGTCGGCCAGGTGACGATGAAGCGGTCGAGACCGAGCCCCATGTGCAGCGGGCTGCTGAGGATGGCGTACATCTCCTCGACATATTCCTCGACTCGGGCGCCGAGGCGGTTGAGGTTCAGATGGGCGTTCCGAGCGACCAGAGGGTCGTAAGTCCAGTAAATGGTCTCCACGCCAAGATCGCGGCAGTGTTCGTACTGAAATAGTTTGAGCTTCTGGCCCAGGCCGGCGTCACGGAGTCCGCGCTTGACGGCCAGCATGTCCGACCAGTGAGCCAGCTTGCCGTGCCTGATCCCGGTCATTCCGAAAACAAAACCGACGAGGCGGTCACCTTCGAACGCTCCGGCCACGACGCCGCCCATCTTCTGAGTCACAAGCAGGATGGTCGGAGGAACGCACTCCGAGAATCCTGAACCCCAGGTTTCCTCCTGAAGAGCAACGCACTGCAGGATTTCATCGTTTCCTGATAGATGGCGAATGACCAGGCTCATAACACTGACTCGGCGACTAGCTTTCTTCCACTTCGCGGGGCAGTCCTGAATCGACGGTCGGCGGTGTTTTGAGGATCTTCCAGATCCCAAGCGTCAGAATCGGAGCCACGTACACGAGCAGGAAGCCCCAGGTGATAGTCCCATAACCTTTGGCGATCAAGTCGATGAGCCCGAATTGAGCGACGATGACTCCGACCGCAAGAAGCGTCAAGCCGGCGCTGACGCGGTAGCCTTGAGGCATGCTTCGATCTCGCTCTCGAAAAAGTCCCGCGATGCGTTCGTTGAATGCGTGGATCATCCCTGTTCCTGTCTCGATGAGAGTGCCAAACAGAACTGTCTGAAACAGGAGCTGGAATGTCCTGGAGTCGAGTATCTCGAGGAGAAAGTTCGCTGGAACAGGGCGATCCATAATCTCCGGATACTGGCCTGCCATAGCCAGGTAGAAGAGAAGCCCGGGTATGATCGCGATCGGTCCGGCCAGAAGGCCCGAGACGACCGTGTGGCTTCTCCTCGTCGCGTGGCGAATGCAGAAAAGCACGGCCGGGACTGTGCCCAGGTTGTATCCGGCGTACTCGATTCCGCCGACCAGCCATCCATCCTGGATGGGGTAGGTCGAGAATGCCGCGAGTATCCGGGATCCGAAGGAAAAGAAACTGGCCGTCACGACGGCGATGTAGACCGCGTAAAGAATGAGAGACCAGGCCGACAGGAACTTCTCGATTGCTTCGCTGCCCTTGAATACCAGGATTCCGACGACCGCCATCATCCCCAAGACGCCGAAGAGGTAGTTGATCGCAAACGTCTCTTGCAGAATGCTACCGGCCGCTGAGGCGATCACAGCCAGAACAAGAAACATCAGGATCAGGTAGCAGATCTCATACAGGAACCAGGCTCGGCCCAGTAGCTTCTGAAAGAAACTGCGGTAATCGAAAGCGTTGAAATGACGAGCAAACTCAAAAGTAGCGGCGCAGACAAGCGACCAGAGAACGGTCGACACCAGGAGCATCGCCAGCAGACCCCCAAGAGGCCCGAAGCGGAGGAAGAATTCGACGAGCTCCCTCCCGGTACCGTAGCCGCCTGCGATCACGAGCGACTGGAAAACGAAACCAGGGAGCAGATACCTTTGAAAAAACTGCGACTTGAACATAGGTGCTCCGCAGCGGCGAAGATCCTTCACCTGGCCCGACGGTGTCAAGAGCGAATCGTAAAGTGGCTCTGGGGACGTCCCCTGAATACAATGGGCGCTCTCGACAAGTCGGGCGTACACTAGCTTGTACACCGGAACCGGACTCGAAAGGTTAATCGAATGAAGTTCATTCTGTCACTCGATCAGGGAACGACCAGCTCGCGGGCCATAGTCTTCGACCACAAGGGACAGATCGTGTCCCTCGCTCAGGAAGAGTTTCGCCAGATCTATCCACGACCTGCCTGGGTAGAGCACGATGCCGAGGAGATCTGGGAGACCCAGGTCGCTGTCGCGAGGGCCGCTCTCGACCGGGCTGGCCTGCGAGCTGAAGACGTCGCTGCGATCGGGATCGCTAATCAACGGGAGACGACAGTCCTCTGGGATCGTGAGTCAGGTCGACCGATCCACAATGCTGTCGTCTGGCAGGATCGTCGTACGGCGGGCTACTGCGACCAACTCCGAGAAGAAGGACTGGAGGAGCGCTTTCGGCAGAAGACTGGCCTCGTTCTGGATGCCTACTTTTCCGGCACCAAGTTGAGGTGGCTCCTCGACAATTGCGAAGGTGCGCGTGATCTGGCCCGCGCAGGGCGTCTCGCGTTCGGGACAATCGACTCGTGGCTCGTCTGGAACCTGACGAAAGGCAGCTGCCACGTGACCGATGTCAGCAACGCTTCTCGGACGCTGCTCTTCAATATTCACAGCCTCGAGTGGGACGAGGAAATTCTCCAGATTCTGGACATCCCTTATTCGGTTCTGCCCGAGGTCCGCGCGTCGAGTGAAGTCTACTCAGAGACAACCCTGTTTTCGGGACAGATTCCCGTTGCCGGTATCGCCGGAGACCAGCAGGCGGCCCTTTTCGGCCAGGTCTGCACCTCTCCAGGGATGGTCAAGAACACATATGGAACGGGCTGCTTCCTGGTCATGAACACAGGGAAGAGCCCGATCGCATCCGACAACAAACTGCTCACGACAATCGCCTGGCAGATCGGGAATGAAGTGGACTACGCTCTCGAAGGAAGCGTTTTCATTGGAGGCGCGGCGGTTCAATGGTTACGAGACGGCCTCGGTATCATCAGCGAATCCAGTGAGGTTGGCCCCTTGGCCGAGAGTGTCAGCGATTCAGGGGGAATCTATCTCGTTCCGGCCTTCGCCGGGCTCGGTGCCCCCCACTGGGATCAGTACGCGAGAGGACTGCTGATCGGGCTGACGCGCGACACGAACGCCGGACACCTGGCGCGGGCGGCGCTGGAGGGAATCGCCTATCAGGTTGCGGAGGTGGTCAGAGCCATGGAGTCCGATTCCGGATTCCGCCTGCGGGAACTGCGGGTCGATGGAGGCGCCGCCGTCAACGATCTGCTCGTCCAGTTTCAGACAGATCTTCTGGGTGTCTCTGTTCTGCGTCCCAGAGTTTCTGAGACCACCGCCCTCGGTGCCGCCTACCTCGCCGGTCTAGCGGTCGGCTACTGGGGCGACATTGACTCGATCTCGAGCCACTGGCAGCTCGACAGGAGATTCGATCCGGAAATGGAGCGGGACGAGAGCGACCGTCTTCTAGCCGGTT
>CAJHYB010000202.1_pt1 | contig 14121 bp, 7 predicted proteins | sample 9198631 | NCBI WGS metagenome assembly CAJHYB01 (sample SAMEA7708354, study PRJEB35096) | sediment metagenome | biome: marine neritic benthic zone biome [ENVO:01000025]; feature: sediment [ENVO:00002007]; material: shallow marine sediment [ENVO:03000034] sea grass bed [ENVO_01000059] ... | reverse complement strand
GGAAGTTCCGTCGGCTCTTGAACCAGACGTTATCGGTTGAGAAGCGAAACTGGCGGATGAACGAAATATTGGAAGGGCGAGGCTTCCAGACGCCTCGCAGGCGGCTCTTGACGATATCGTCTCTTCGCACGAAACCGAGTTCGGGATTGAAGTCCTCGTCGACACGAGTGCGCTCGGCAGTGAAATCGAGCAGGTCGCTGACCCAGGCGGCCGCAAATTGATAGGACTGACTATCGTCGGTTTCTCCGTCTTCGGACGTCTGGGCCCAATAGCCACTGAGGGTGAGTTTGTCGAACAGGACGAAGCTTCCGTCCAGACCTGCGAGTCGGTTGTAGCGATCCAGGCTGGAGAAGTTCCGGTCCGTGAAGATGGCCCCGACGTACGATCTTTCCAGGACATTCCGCTTGATTCGAAACACTGTCGACATATCGCCGGGGAACTCGTCGAAATCATCGCTGTCGTCCAGGGTTTCAGTCCGTGTCTGGACGTTCATGAAGCCGAACTGAAAGCCCCCTTCGTCACCCGTAACCCGTGCGCCGTAGTTGATTGGAATCGGTGTCCCATCGTAAAGTCCGACTCTCCGGCTGAAGAAAGCAAGGACGTCGGGTGCCCGTCCGAATCGCTCCCTGCGAGTGCCAAAATCGAAAACTCCGGCACGCTCGAGAAAAAACTCGCGTCGCTCAGGAAAGAAGAGGCTGAATCGGGTGAGATTGAACCGCGCTTCGTCGACCTCCGCCTGCGCGAAGTCGGGATTGACGGTAAAGTCCGCCATGGTGGAAGGAGTGATGGACGCCTTGACCACCTCGAGGCCGAACTTCGATTCGTTATCGAAGTGCGTCCCCTCTCCGAACTCGTTCGGAAGTTGGCTGAAGCCGCCAAGGCCGTAGGGCTTCACCCGCAGTCTCAACCCGGTCCGCACCTCTCGGAGGTCGGTCAGCTCGCCGGCCTGTGAGACATTCCAGAATTCGTAATCACGAGAGTATCCGGCCCAGTATGTTTCTTCGTTCTTGCGCCGGATAATCCGCTCGAAATTCATGCCCCAGGTCTGAACCTTTTCAGCGCTCGCCCGCAGACTCTTGAGCGGTATCTCGATTTCGACTGTCCAGCCGCGGTCGTCGATCTTCGCAACCGCCTGCCACTTTTCATCCCACTGCCTGTTAAACTGCCGCTTCTCATCGGTGATCTGGGCGTCGTATCGGGTCCCGAGGGCGTTGGTTCGGAAGAGGAAGGCGTTTCTGCGATCGTGAAATGTGTCGAGGAGAATCGAGAAACGGTCGTCCGTTTCCAGATCGTTGTCTCTCTTCAACTCAGACGCGAGAATCCCACCCGGATGAGAGTCCCAGCAGGTTACGCCAAAGTAGATCGACTTAGCTGAATACAGAATCCGGACTTCGGTCTCTTCGGTCGCCTCAGCACCCTCCACCGGATCACGCTGCCTGAAATCCGAGGCCACCTGGGCGGTCTCCCAGACCGCTTCCGTGAGAACTCCGTCGATCTCAGGAGCCTCGTCTTCGCCGATGTGAAGTGCAGGAACTGACGGAGCCGTGGTGGCGGCCGTCGAACTGCCGGCCACGGATGCGACAGCTTGAGCCAGAAACAACAATACAGCAACTAAAGCCCGACCCGACATCTCCAGCACTCCTGAGGCCTTCGCGACCCGAGGGCGAACCTCACCTCGAGTCCGAGCATTATAGCGGAGCTTTGGTCTGAGATGGGGGTTTGATACGGAACAGAATCCGCCGATTCTCCACCAGACGCGCGACGCACAGGCCTCTATCTACGGAGATTAGCAGCGCCCCGAAAGGGAAGCGAGGCTCACCATATACCGAGGAAACTCCACCAGGGGAGTCCCACTCCCAGCCAAATCGTAAGATTGACCAGAGAGAGCAGGAATCCGACCCGCCACCAGTCTCCCTGCTCAATGTATCCGGACCCGTAGAAGATCGGCGCGGCCCCATCAGCGTAATGCGTCAGCGATGCGTACAGATTTGAAAAGAAGCAAAGGAGAAGAGCGGAGAGCAGAGGCGGTGCCTGAAGGGCCAGGGCGGTGGCTAGAAAAGCTCCGTACAGCGCAATGATTTGCGCAGTCATGCTGACAAACGCGTAGTGCAGGTAGAAATACCCCAAGGCCAGCAGGATCAGATACTGGAGCCCTTGTCCCCCAGCGAACATCGACTCCACGTTCTGGACAAACCAGGTGATGAGATTCCCGTCGGTGAGCGCGCCCGCAAGCGACAGCATGCCCCCGAACCAGATGAATGTCATCCAGGCGGCCTTCTCTCCGGCAAGTTCGTCGACGTCGAGAATCCCGAGCACAATGAGAACACAAAGCGCGGTGAGCGCCGCGGCCACGGTACTGATTCCATGAACCGACGAGGTCGCCCATGTGGCGGCTAAAACCAGAAACACCAGCCCGAGCATCCTCTCATGACGACTGACGGGCCCGAGCTTTCGCAACTCATTGGAGGCGTAGATTTGCGCCTTCTTCGTTTCCTTGATCTCCGGCGGATAGACGCGGTGGACGAACCAGGGAAGAACGAGGAAAGACAGGAGCCCCGGGACCGAGGCGGCGGCAGCCCAGAGTTCCCAGGTGATCTCGACTCCGGCGACCTGGCGGGCTAGTTCGACGCAGAGCGCATTGGCAGCCATCGCCGTAAGAAACATCGCGGAAGTCACCACGTTGGTCTGGTAGGCCGTCAACAACAGATAGGCGCCGATTCGACGGGACGTCGGTCCTGCTTCAGAATCGAACTCGCCGGCAAGGCTCCGGGCAAGAGGGAAGACGATAGCGCCACCCCGCGCCGTATTCGAGGCCGTGACGGGAGAGAGGAGCAAATCGGTCAGGGCCAACGCATAACCCAGCATCATCGAGTTTTTTCCGATGCTTCGAATGAACAGGAGGGCGATACGGCGTCCAAGCCCGGTCTTGACAAAAGCACGGGCGAACAGGAAAGCGGCAACGATGATCCATGTGACGCTGTTCGAGAATCCCTCGAGGAACTGCTGAACGGACATGAGTCCGAGGGTGCCGCCGATAGCCAGAGAGGTGAGCACCACGATCGAGACGGGAAAAGGCTGCCAGACAACTCCCGCGACAGTGGTCAGAAAGAGGACCAGCAACTTCCAGTCAGCCGCAGCGAGCCCCTCAGGCGTCGGTACGATAAAAGCTACGAGAAGCCCGGTAGCAAAAAGACTCGAGAGCTTGAACGCCCTCTTCGCATCCGCCGTCATCCAGCCTCCTCAGGAGGTCGCGCCTGGAGCCGACGTCCGAGACCGGCGATCCGCCGCACGGTTGACTTCAAGTCCGAGAGGGTGGTGCGCGGATTGATGGTGCAGATGTGAAGAACAGTGCGACCGTTGAGAACCGTTGAGTTGACGAGGCAGCTTCCTTCGCAGACGAGTTCGCCGACTATCTCCTGGTTGATCCTGTCGGTGTCCGCAGGATCCGCACCTTCGTTAGAGAAACGAAGGGTCATCATCGCCAGTTGCGCGGGCGTTACGACCTCCAATTCCGCAGTCTCCCGAACGATCCGCTCGGCTTGCTCGCCCAGTTCGATACCTCGAGAGACCGCCTCGCGGAACGCATCGAGTCCGAAGACCTTGAGCGACATCCAGAGCTTCAGAGCTCTGAAGCTGCGGGTCAGCTGAACCGTTCGGTCACTGAAATTGACCTGACCCTTCAGGACCCGGGCATCCTGCAAATACTCCGGCTCAGCGGCGTATGTCTGTTCAAGCCAGTCGGACTCACGGACCAGCAGGCATCCGGTTTCGTAGCACTGAAAGAGCCACTTATGGGGATCCAGGGTCAAGGAGTCGACCTCGCCGATGCCCTTCAGAAGTCGCTTCCCGCTTTCCGAAAGGATCGCTCCACCTCCGTAGGCGGCGTCCGCATGCAGCCAGATGTCCTCGGACCGGCAAAGCCCGGCAAGGCGAGACAAAGGGTCAACGGCTCCAGTATTCGTGGTCCCGGCGTTGGCCACAACGCAGAAGGGACGCCTTCCAAGACTTCGATCTTCCTTGACGGCCTCGCTGAGCTCGGTCAAGTCGAGTTGGAACTGAGCGTTGCAGGGGACCCGACGGAGGTTTGTTGGGCCGAAGCCGAGGACCTTCAAGGCTTTTTCGACCGAGGAATGCGTCTGGTCAGACGCGTAGATGACGGCATCAGAATCGTGGCCTCCCAACTTGATGTGCCGGGCGACCGCTAAAGCCGAGAGATTCGCCATCGAACCTCCGCTCATGAAGACTCCCCCAGAGCTCGAGGGCAGTTCGAAGAGCCGGCAGAGCCAGTCGCAAGTGATGAGTTCGATCTGTGCGGGACCGGAACTCTCGAGCCAGGTCCCGGCAAAGACGTTGAAACCCGCGCTCAGAGTCTCTGCCATAACGCTCACGAAACTGTTGGGACTCGGCACCCAGGCCAGGAAACGGGGGTGATTCACATGCAAAGTGTTTCGGAACACGGCGCTCAGGAGGCTTTGTATGACAGCTTCGGGATCTTCGCCTTTGGCCGGAACGGGTTCACGGAGAATCCTTTCGAGTTCCTGCCGGGAGGCTTTCCGCCCAACGGGCATCTCGGGCAGACTCTCAAAGTGGTCGACGAGGAGGTCGATGACTCGGTAGCCGAGTTCCTTCATCTCTCGAGGCGACATCGATAAAGGCGGCGGTTCGACCAAGCTCATCGAACGCTCATCTTAGGGGATCGTTGGCGAGGGCGCTACAGGCAAGAACGGCCGTCCCCGCAAAGATGGTGCAGAAGGACGGGCGTCTCGGGTCTGCGAGTCGGCTCACAGTGTGGCGCGCGTCAAAAAACCGGACGCCTATTTCGGTTTCGCGCGGTCGTTCTTCCGAAACTTCTCGAAGGGGTCGAACTCCTTCACTTTGTCCCTTTGATAAAACGCTTCTTCGACCGGCCGCAGTGGACGCGCCAACCAGAGGGGTCTTCTCAGACCGTCCTCCCGGCACGGTGGCCGCGTTCGTTCCAGCCAGTCCCTGTACACCTGAAACGACTTGGTCGTGTCGACCTCAACATCGCCATACCGATCGCCTTTCCGGACTCTCGAAAGCTGCACTTTCTGATGCCAGCAATGCATCCCGCTGATCGGATCGGGATGCACCGGAAACGTGATGTTCTGATGGACGCCCCCGTCTTTCCAGAAGATCCGCGAACTGTCGGGGTCGGAACTCTTGTACGAACCGACTCCGTCGAGCCGGCGCATCTTCCAGATACCATCACCCGCCTCCTCGATGTTGACGAGGTTGGTCGCCCAGCGATTGGCCGAAGGATCCTGCGTCCGCCGCCAGCGTCCCAGGTGATGAGAACAGGCCAGTACGCCCGGCTTGATCGCTTCTGTCACCCAGGCCCGATCGACAAAGTGCCCGATCTCGGTTGTCACCCGAACCAGATCGCCGTTTTCCAGCCCCAGCCGCTCCGCGTCCCGGCCGTGGATCCAGAGTGGATTGCGGTTCGATATCTCCGCGAGCCATTTTGCATTGGCGGACCGGGAATGGATCAGTGCAGGGAGCCTGAAGGTGGGAACCAGCACAAACTCGCTCTTCGAGGGGTCGAGGGTGTCAGGATGAATGTGACTCCGGACGTACGTCGGGATCGCCATCTCCGGCCACCCCCATTCGACGAGAGTCTCTGAAAAGAACTCCTGTTTTCTCGAAGGGGTCGGAAAGCCGACTCGGACACTGTCGCCCACGTAGACGCCGATTTCCGAACCCCCTTTCGTCACAACCCCCGTCTCAAAGTCGGTGATCGCGCCTTCCAGCTCTCCTGGAGACACCTCCGCAAGGTGCTTCGCGTATGAGGTCTTCTCGACTTCGAACGCTCCGTACTGTCGCATGTAATCCAGGGCAGAGAGACCTTCTTCGGCGGCTTTTTCCGGCAGTCCCGGAACGTTCTCGAAGATGTGGCTGTAGTATTCGTCGATCGAAACCTTCTCGCCCGGGCGCTGCGGCGACAGGAAGTGCTCCCGAATACCGAGATCACCATCGGGGTCGATGCGCATCGAGAGTTCGATCCAGAACTCGTCCTCCTCCCAGACTTCTCCGGGGTTGGCCTCATAGGTGAACTCGACCTCCTGACCCTTTCTCCGGAGGGCCTCGCGCAATACGGGCTGTCTGAAGGCGATCCACATCCCCGAATGGGTCTCATAGCTGATGAGATCGTGCCGCTCACCGGCGTGTCCCATCGGCAACACGTAGTCCGCAAAATAGGCGGTCTCGTTCCAGGTCGGCGTAAGCGCCACATGAAGACCGATTTTATCTTCGTCTCGGAGAGCCTCGATCCAGCTGAACCCATCCGGGAAGGTCCAGACGGGATTGAAGACTCTTGTGAAATACACGTCGATGCTCCCCCTGCCTTCCTTGAGAAAGTGGGGAAGCAGGAAGCTCATCTCGTAGTGCGACAGGGGGTATTCATCGGGAAAATGAAGCTCGTTCCAGAACCGGTGCGCGGGCGGTGTATCGAAGAATTTCGGCTTGAACTTGTTCCAGGCGCTCGGCGAAGTCCCGCCGACGGTTCCGACGCTCCCCGTCAGTACGTTGAGGAAATGGAGACAGCGGGCCACGGCCCAGCCTCCGAGGTTGCCACTCCCGGCACTGCGCCAGTTGTGCGTCGCGAACCGGCTCCCGGCTCGCCCCACCCTGTGCGCTACTTCAACGATCGTGTCCCTCGGAACTCCGCTCTCCTGCTCGGCAAATTCGGGCGTGTACTCTGCATAAACATCCTTCAGCGCCTCGATGAAAACTTCGAAAGTGACATGACACGCAGGCGACCTGGACTCCAGAAAAGCCCTCCAGTTCACCCAGTTCTCGAGAAAGTCCCGATCGTAGAGATCCTCATCGATAATGATCTTCGCCATCGCGAGCAGAACCGCCGCCTCGCTGCCGGGGTAGGTGGGCATCCAGTAGTCGGCCATGCTGGCTGTGTTTGAAAGGCGCGGATCCATTACGGCCAACTTGGCACCCTTCATCATCCCCTCGATGATCCTTTGGGCATGGGGGTTGAAGTAGTGTCCGGACTCCAGATGCGCGCTGATCAGCAGGATGAAATCGGCTTCGGCGTGATCGGGTGACGGTCGATCGAATCCGTGCCAGACCGCGTATCCGAGTCGGGCACCAGCAGAGCAGATATTGGTGTGACTGTTGTGCCCATCGACTCCCCAGGCTTGCAGGACCCTTTCGGCATAGCCTTCATGACCGGGACGTCCGACGTGATAGACGACCTCGGTCCTGCGCTCTTCCTGGAGGGCTTTTCGGATCCGGGCGGCGAGGTCGTCGAGAACCTCGTCCCATCCGACCCTCTCCCACTTTCCTTCTCCCCGGGCTCCCGATCGACGAAGCGGATGAAGGATCCGGTCGCGGTCGTGGATCTGGTTGATGGTCGCTGGCCCTTTCGCGCAGTTCTTCCCCCGGCTCCCGGGATGATAGGGATTGCCCTCGAACTTCCGGACCTCCATGGTCTCTTTGTCGACATAGGCGAGAAGTCCACAACCCGACTCGCAGTTGAAACAGGACGTCGGGACGATCGTATAGTGCTTCGCCTCACGCTTCGGCCAACTCGTCGCCTCGTACTCGACCCAATCTTGCCACTGATCCGGAGGAGGGTAGTCGGTGAGCCGTCCCAGCCTGGTGAGTCGATCGAGCGGAGGGCTGGAATCGTCTCGAAGATCCGGGATGAGCCGCAGCGTCTCAGCGATGCGCTCAATGAGTCCGCGTTTGTGTTGATGGGTCGATCTGATCGCCATCGCTCGTCAATCCCCCCGCTGACCCCTTCAAGGCCTTCCGGTTTTCAACTTCCAGCTTTCAACTTTCAACATCTCGACTCAACTGAGCGCGATCATTTGTGGCGCCCGCACCCAGATATGTTCGACCACGTAGATTCCGATCAACACCAGAGCAGATGCGGCGAGCAGCATCGGGGCATCTCCACTGACCAGAAGCACCGCCAGGGGTCCGATGTTTCCCAGGAGAACGGCCCCGATCCAGAATTCACGGCCATAGTGGCTTCGAGTGATCAAGTCGGCTGTCTGCCGTCCGTCTCGTGTCGGATGAGGAGTCATGAACTCGAACAGGAGCGTCACGAGGTGAATGATGATTGCCCCAGCCAGGAAGGCGCGCAACGTGAACGGCGGCGGGCTGTTCTGATCCATCAGAAACGCCGTCAGGATCAACACGGCCGCCCCCGCCATGATCGCGTGGGTCAGCATGTGGACAGCCAGCAGTGGACTCTGCCAGAAATCGCGGCCCTTCGCCTGTGAAAACAAAAACGCCGTGTACAGTGCCGTCAGCGCCGCGAAGGCTCCTGTCAGCCAGTCAACCGCCTGGTCAAAACGGCCAATTCCCAGGAAGTCTGAGAAGAGTCGAAGCGTCAACAGGAAGCCGAAGATCGAGATGATGTAAGCGCCTCTGACGAGCCAGGATCTCCACTGAGGCCGCAGGAGGACGTAGAGAAAACGTCCCGGCTTGTCCAGATCTTTTATGAGAAGGAGACCCGTGAGCGCGAGAAAGATCAGGCACAAGCCCCGCAGTATCTCCTCTGGAACCAGCGTGTTCCCGGAGCTGATGAGGGACGCCAGAAAACCGACCAGGAAGACCCCGGAAGCGATCGCCTTGGTCCAGATGTAGGCCGCAACCTCCCAACCCCAGACTGCTCCCTTGGAAGGGGCGTCGAAAACCCTTCGGGCGTTTTCCTGCGCGACATCGCGAGCTTTCGAGGCCGACCCTTCGACGCCTGCTGGAACCAGAACCGAATCGGTTCCAGAACCGATCCAGTCCGCCGATTCCGGACTTCCGGCCAATCGCTCGGCCATCTCACGGGGATCCGAATCGCTCGCGCGGCTTTCCGCGTAGCGTGCGAAGTGGCCGACTCCAGACGCTTGAGAACTCCACATGTACTGGCCGGAAGGCTCCGTCAGATGAGGCCGTAGAGAGGCCTGATCACCGTCGATGTAGAACAGTTTCGGCTCAGTCCCCTTCTCCTCTTTTCTCACGCTGACCTGTTCCTTCGCCAGCAGTCCGGCGATCTCGGACTGCGGATCGTCCAGATCACCGGAAACGATGGCGTGTTCCGGACAGACGTTGACGCAAGCCGGTTCGAGACCGATGTCGACTCGGTGGGCGCAGTAGTTGCACTTGGCCGCGGTATGAGACTCGGGATCCAGGTAGAGCGCGTCATAGGGACAGGCCTGCATACAAGCCTTGCACCCGATGCAGCGCCGGTTGTCGAAATCGACGATCCCGTCACTCCGCGTAGTCAGAGCTGACACCGGACAGATCTCGACACAAGGGGCATCGCTGCAGTGGTTGCAGCGCATCACCGAGAAGTGACGGGTGGTGTCTGGAAACACGCCCTTCTCTATGTACTTCACCCACGTCCGATTAACACCGATCGGCACCTGGTGTTCTGCCTTGCAGGCCACCGTGCACGCATGGCATCCGATGCACTTCCGGTTGTCGATGACGAATCCGAAATTCAAGAGTGTCCTCCCAGGATGGTTGGTTACTGTATTGGTGCGGGTCGACGATTACAAGACCAAAGCCCGGGTACCCAAGGTCGTGCGAGTCGGACGCCCCGAGGTGCCGAGCTGCCGAGCGTTCTCACTTCTGTTCTCCCCGGCACTTTCAAACTGCTATGCTCCCCGAGCAAAGGAGAGTTGACATGCGAAAAGCCTTGATCCTGGCGGCTGCTCTGTCGCTGCCGGCAACCACAATGGGACAACAGACGGCCAAAACGACAGCCGACCAGGCCGCAGACGAACTCGCGACGACGGTCGAGGCGATGGCAGCGGATCTCTGGAAGTACTCCGAGACAGCACTCCGAGAGGAGCAGTCGTCCTCGATGCTGGCCGATATCCTCGAAAAGGAGGGCTTTCAAGTGAAGCGAGGCGTCGCCGGGATGCCTACGGCCTTTATCGCTTCCTACGGAAACGGCTCACCTGTCATCGGAGTGCTGGCCGAGTACGACGCCCTTCCGGGAGTGGGGAACGCTGCCGTCCCGAGAAAAGAGCCACGTGCAGACGGTGTCATCAACGGCCAGGGATGCGGACACAACCTCTTCGGAGCGGCTTCGGTCGGCGGAGCGATCGCGATCAAGAGGGCACTCCAGAAACACAAGCTCACAGGAACGGTCCGACTCTATGGAACTCCGGCCGAAGAAACCGTTGTTGGAAAGGTCTACATGGCCAAGGCCGGCATTTTCGATGATCTCGACGGAGCCATCGAGTGGCACCCGGGTCAGGAGAACGAAGTCCGCAACCAGCCGGGACGGGCCCTGAACAACTTCGAAGTCGAGTTCTTCGGACAGGCCGCCCACTCCTCTGCGGATCCCTGGAACGGACGCAGCGCACTCGACGCAGTGGAGATGATGAACTTCGGCGTGAATCTGATGCGTGAGCATGTCAAGCCGAGTGCACGAATCCACTATGTCATCCCGAACGCCGGAGAGGCTCCGAACGTCGTGCCGGAGTATGCGAAGGTCTGGTACTACGTACGGGATCTCAACCGGACAACGGTCGAAGACTACTATTCGCGTATCGTCAAGATCGCTGAGGGGGCGGCGCTCGCCACGCGAACGGCGCACAAAGTCTTCCTGATCACCGGGGTCCACGAGACACTGCTCAACCGCCCGCTGCAGGAGGCGATGCAGAAGAACTTTGAGTCGGTCGGAACACCTCGCTTCAGCAAGTCTGATCAGTCCTTCGCTCGTAACCTGCAGAAGTTTCTCGGCGTCGAGCAGAAGGGCTATTCCGAGGAACTCGAACCACTCGCGACGACCCCGGAACCGGCGAGCGGTGGGTCGACAGATGTGGCAGAGGTCAGCTGGATCACGCCAACCGTCGGATTCAGCGTCACGACCGCGGCCGCCGAGGTTCCCTGGCACAGCTGGGCCACCAGTGCTTGCCACGGAACAGATGCGGCCGTCAAAGGAGCTCAAATCGCGACAAGGCTGATCGCTCTCATGGGAATGGACATGGTCACCGATCGGGACCTCATGCGGCGTTCCCGCGAGTTCTTTCTCGATAAGACCGGAGGCAAACCGTACGAATCTCCGATCCCTCTGGATCAGGAGGTCCCACTGCCGGAAGGCGAGTAGCCAGATCGACGCCCGAGAAGTGCCAGAACATCAGGGCGCGCATCGAGCGATCGGGCCTTCCCCTGGAACATCACTCCGGAACCTCCGCCTCGGCCGCCCAGGAGTTCCGCGACCTCGGGTCCGATCTCGGCGACGCTCACTCCGGATCCTGCAGCCGCGGCGAGAACGAAGGCAGCCTTCTCTTCCCGGCCGCAGGTGAGAAACACAACTTTCTCCGGAGCGAGACGGATCGCCTCTCGGCCCACGACCTGGAGAAAGCGGAGATCCATCTCTTCGAAGTGGTCGTCGGCAAGTCCACCGGTGGTGGCAACCAGTCTCTCGGCACGATATCGCGCCGTTTCCATCATGAATCGTCTGGCCTGTCGCTGAGCCTGGGCGAGTTGTTCGAGTTTGAGACGGATCACCTCTGCCAGCTGATCGTTTTCGGAGGCCAGGATTCCACGGAGATCGGCTGCGATCTTCTCCAGGTGACCCAGGCGTCGTCTGACCCTGTTTCCAACGACGAAATGCAATCTCGAACCGCCGCGTAGCGGTTCGGATCCCACCAGCGCCAGCGATTGCAGTTCGGCGGTACTTCGAACGTGGGTGCCTCCGCAGGTCGTCAGGTCGATACCTTCGATTTCGATCAGTCGGATGTCTCCGGTGTGATCCGCGGGAAGGCCGCGCGTCCTGACCTGCAGCGCATCGTATTCCGATCTCGCTATCCTCCGAGCCACCACTGGACGGGCTGATCTGATCTCTTCGGCAACGCACCGCTCGAGTTTCGAGAGGTCCTCCGGAGTCACCTCAGGAGTGTCCAGTTCGATGTCGCTGACGTCGGCATGAAGGTGAAAGGAAGTCGTGGCCCACCCGAACTCACGTTGCGCGACAGCGCTGAGCAGATGCTGTCCCGTGTGCTGCTGCATATGGTCGAAACGACGATCCCAGTCGAGGGAGATTGTCACAGGTCCTGTTACAGGAGCCTGATCGAGGACGTGAACGAGCTGACCATCGCGATGAACGACCCGCAGAACGGCGAAACCGTCAATCCGACCCTGGTCTGACGGCTGTCCGCCGCCTGCCGGATAGAGAACCGTATCGGTCGTGACGACTCGGAACCCTTCATCGATTGGCTCCACAGAAATGATGTCGGTTCGGAGCTCTTTGAGGTAGGGGTCTCGCTCGTAGGCCAAGACGGTCTGGTCTTTCATAGGGTTGATCCTGCTGTGTTAGTTTAGTGATTTTGCTACCGGATTCGTATGCTCAAGATCCTTCTTCTCCTTTCGGGCATTCAGTTCGTCGATATCGCGGACCGCTCAGGGCTCAGGTTTCAACACGAGAGCGGGAGCCAGGAAAAGTTGTCCCAGCTGGAGACGATGAGCGGCGGCGTTGCCTGGATCGACTATGACTCGGACGGGCGCCTCGATCTCTATTTCGTGAACGGTGGACGCTCTGAAGACCTCACGTCCGGAGTCCGTTCGGTCTCGAACGCGCTCTTCAGGAACACCGGAGGATCGCGGTTCGAAGACGTCACCGCTCGAGCAGGCGTCCCGGGCCCGCGGTGGGGGATGGGAGTTACGGCAGTCGACTACGACGACGATGGAGACACCGATCTTTACGTCTGCAACTTCGGGCCGAACACCCTTTACCGCAACAATGGCGACGGCACCTTCACCGACATCACGGAACGGGCGGGAATTGGCGGGGACGAATGGAGTTCTTTCGGCGCTTTTGCAGACTACAACGGGGACGGCCATCTCGACATCTATGTGGTGAACTACGTGGCCTACGACCGCCGGATCCACACGGGGAGAAATTGCGTCTATCGCGGGATGGACGTCCACTGTGGGCCCAACGGACTCCCAGCTCAGGCCGACAGACTCTATCGGAATAACGGCGACGGAACTTTCACCGACACAACACGTTTGGCGGGTATCAACGCGGCCCCTTCCTACGGGCTTGGAGTGATCTGGGCCGACTATGATTCCGATGGCGATCCGGACATTTACGTCGCCAACGACTCAAAGGCCAACTATCTCTATCAGAACAACGGTGACGGGACATTCCTCGAGGTAGGGCTCCTGGCCGGACTCGCTTTCAACGAGGACGGGAATGCCCAGGCGGGAATGGGGATCGCGTTCGGCGACTACGACGGAGATGGATTTCCGGACTTTTTCGTCACCCATTTTTCCGACGACAACAACACTCTCTACAAGAATCTGGGTCACGGAGTCTTCAGGGACCAGACCTATAGCGCGGGACTGGCTTTCAACAGCAGACAGCACCTGGGTTGGGGAACCCACTTTTTCGACTATGACAACGACGCCCGTCCCGACCTCTTCGTGGCGAACGGACACGTGTACCCGCAAGTCGAGGGTGTCCAGATCGGGACGCGCTACCTCCAGGGAAAACTCGTCTACCGCAATCTCGGGGACGGACGCTTTGAGTCCGCGGAAAAGGCTTTGGGTCCCGACTTGTCCAAGCCTTCGTCTTCACGCGGAGCTGCATTTGCGGATTTCGACAAAGATGGCGACATCGATATCGTCGTCAACAACCTCGACGGTTCGCCTCAACTGTTTCGTAACGACGGCGGAAGTGCTTCCGGCCACTGGATCAGTCTGCTGCTCAGGGGTGCTCGGTCGAATCGGAATGCGATCGGCACGCGCGTGTCGCTTCTGTCAGGATCGACCCGACAGACGCAGGAAGTGCAGGGAGGCTCCAGTTATCAATCCACAAACGACTACCGCCTCCACTTCGGCCTGGGGTCCGAGACTCGGTCAGGTCGAATCGAAATCCGATGGCCGACGGGGACGCTCCAGACGCTCGAAGGGCTCGCCGCCGACAAGCATTACGTGCTGGTGAAAGGAGGAGAGGTCCTGGTGGAGGACGGTGGGTGAGCGAGGATTGGGTTGTCGATCGCTGAAGGTGAGGAATAGTGCAGCCCAAGGTGAGCCCCTGGATCAGATGCGATGCGGGCGTCTACGGACGGTGAATCGCCAAAGGCGAGGAATATGTCAGCCCAGGGTGAGCGAAGCGGGACCCTGGCT
>CAJHYB010000170.1_pt1 | contig 14226 bp, 16 predicted proteins | sample 9198631 | NCBI WGS metagenome assembly CAJHYB01 (sample SAMEA7708354, study PRJEB35096) | sediment metagenome | biome: marine neritic benthic zone biome [ENVO:01000025]; feature: sediment [ENVO:00002007]; material: shallow marine sediment [ENVO:03000034] sea grass bed [ENVO_01000059] ... | reverse complement strand
TCACGGTTGGTGACAGGGTTGGGTGACGTCAGGTTGTAGACACCTTTCGCGCTTTCGGTGCGGAGCAGGAAAAGGACCGCCTCGACTTCGTCATCGATATGGATCCAGGACATCCACTGTCGTCCGTCGCCTATCACTCCTCCTACGAATTTGCGTATGGGCCCGGCGATTCGCGGCAGAGCCCCCCCTGAACTCGACAAGACAATCCCTGTTCGCAGGCACACCAGACGGGTCTCGCCACTCTCCGCCACCGATTGCGCTTCTCCCTCCCATCGCTTCCCGACTTCCGCCAGAAACCCCTCCCCGGCTGCGCTGGACTCGTCCAGTTCTTCGTCGCCGCGGTCTCCGTAAAACCCGATCGCTGAGCCCGACAACAGGACCTTCGGCTTGACCCGGCACTCGAGGATGCTGTGAACGATATTTCGGGTGCCGATGACCCGGCTGTCGCGAATCGCTTCCTTTCTCTGTTTGGTCCACCTGCCACCTGCCACGTTCTCTCCGGACAGGTGGATGACAGCATCGGCTCCTTCAAGAAAACGCGACGGCGGCGGATCGGAGATGGCGTCCCAGGAGACGAGATCCGCCTCGGGCAGAACTCCCGCAGCCGAACGGGAGTTTCGCGTGAGAACGACAAGCTGGTTCCCTTCGGCCAGGAGACGCTTCGCAACTCGTCGTCCGATGAGACCGGTCGCACCGGTCATGACAACCTTCATACCGCTGCCCTTCCCAGATGGATGGCGGCTTCCCGGCTCAACGAGCCGAGACGGCAGGCCCGACAGTCTTTGCATCGGACCTATCGCGAGGACCCGGCCCCGAACTCGGAAAACTCGGAAGAGGGACTGGCTGGGGGACAGGGTTTCGAACCCCGATTTCGTGGTCCAGAGCCACGCGTGTTGCCATTACACTATCCCCCAACTCTTCGATTCCGAAGCCGGGAATTATAGCAGACGCCTGCGGGCCGGGCGAACCTGACCGAGGGTAGTCATGGGTCAGTTTCAAGCCTTTGAGTCGCCCACGGAACCGGTCTTCCTCTAGCGGTTGCCCTTGTCTTTGACGCGGACATCGCTGCGATCCACCGGTCTTTGGATACCAGCTGACCTTTCCCGGTTTTTGATGGTCTTTACTTCTCGGCTTTCCCTGCGACTTCGAGTCTCGCAACGGCTTGCTCGAGCGAGGCGAGCGCGGCTTTATAGTCGATTTCCGCGGACTTCTCCGCCAGAATCTGCTCGGCGCTCTCCTTGTCCTGACGAGCCCGTTCCACGTCGATCTCGTCGGCTGTTTCCACGAGATCGGAGAGCACGGCCACACGATCTGGAAGAACCTCGACGAATCCCCAACGGTTGAAGATCGTCACCTGCCGGCCCTCGTGAAGGTAGGAGATCAGTCCGGTCTTCAGTTCGGAGAGAAGCGGGGCGTGCTGAGGCAGAATGCCCATGTAGCCTTCGATGCCGGGAAGCGTGACGCTTTCGACTTCTCCGCTGAAGAAAAGCCGGCTCGGAGTCACGATTTCGAGTTGTATCTTTCCGGAAGTCATGACTACGCCGCGGTTTCCCGCTTCATCTCCTGAGCTCTTTCGAGGACTCGATCTATCCCGCCGACCATATAGAAAGCCTGTTCCGGAACATCATCATGCTTCCCTTCTGCGATCTCGCGGAAGCCTTGGATGGTGTCCTTGAGCGAGACATACTCGCCCTTGATGCCGGTGAACTGCTCGGCCACGAAGAACGGCTGAGACAGAAACTTCTCGATCTTCCGAGCCCGGGAAACGGTCAGTTTGTCGTCTTCAGAAAGCTCATCGATCCCGAGAATGGCGATGATGTCCTGGAGATCCTTATATCTCTGCAGAATGCCTTGAACGAGCCGGGCTGCACTGTAGTGATCGTCACCGATAATGCGCGGATCGAGAATCCGACTGGTCGACGCGAGCGGATCGACCGCAGGGTAGATCCCTTTCTCGGACAGCGACCTTTCCAGAGCCGTCGTCGCGTCCAGGTGAGCAAAGGTCGTCGCCGGAGCCGGATCGGTGTAGTCGTCGGCGGGCACGTAGATCGCCTGAATCGAAGTGATCGATCCCTTCGTCGTCGTCGTAATCCGCTCCTGCAACTCCCCCATCTCGGTCGCCAGGTTGGGCTGATATCCAACCGCGGAAGGCATACGTCCCAGAAGTGCTGAGACTTCCGACCCGGCCTGAGTGAAGCGGAAGATATTGTCGATAAAGAGCAGGACGTCCTGACCCTCTTCGTCCCGGAAATACTCGGCCGCCGTCAGTCCGGTCAGGGCCACCCGGAGTCGCGCTCCCGGAGGCTCGGTCATCTGTCCGTAGATCAACGAACATTTGTCGATGACGCCTGATTCCTTCATCTCCAGCCAGAGGTCATTCCCTTCGCGGGTCCGCTCACCGACGCCAGCAAAGACCGAAAAGCCGCCGTGCTGCGTCGCGATCCGGTTGATCAACTCCATGATGATGACGGTCTTGCCGACTCCGGCACCACCGAAAAGGCCGATTTTCCCACCTTTTGGGAGCGGTTGGATCAGGTCGATGACCTTGATCCCGGTCTCGAGGATCTCCGTCTCTGTGCTCTGCTCCTCGAACGAAGGCGCCGCGCGATGAATCGGATAGGTCTTGTCATGTTCGACCTCTCCACCCTCGTCCACCGGGTTCCCGAGAACGTTGAGCACTCGCCCCAGGGTGCCGCGTCCCACCGGCACCGAGATCGCTTGTCCGGTGTCGATAGCCTTCATACCGCGAACCAGGCCGTCGGTCGGGGACATAGCCACGCATTTGACGCGTCCCTCGCCCAGATGATGGGCCACTTCGAGGATCAAATCGATGGGAATGTCAGTCTCGAAGCCCTCTGAAGTGACTCTGACGGCGTTGTAGATTTGAGGCACGTGGCCGGCCTTGAACTGCACGTCCACCACCGGTCCCATGACCTGAACGACTTTTCCTTCCATTTTCTTGAAAGCTCCTCGGCTTGGTCGGTTGTCTCTTCTGTTTTTCTCGCTGAATCGTTCTGAGGGTCGCCCGCTCTCACTCACCTTCGGCGAGCGCGTTCGCACCGCTGACAATCTCGATCAATTCTGTCGTGATCGAAGCCTGGCGGATTCGGTTCATCTTGAGCGTGAGAGAGTCGATCATTTCTCTCGCATTACGGGTCGCCGAATCCATCGCAGTCATTCGTGCTCCATGCTCCGCCGCTTCCGACTCGAGCATCGCCCGGAAAATCTGGGTCTCAACGTGATGCGGAAGAATACTCTCCAGAATGACATGAGGCGGCTGCTCATAGATGTAGCCCAGATTCGAGCCATCGCCTTCGAGTCGCTGGATCGGCAGCAGGGGTTCTACGACGACATTCTGCTGAATCACTGACTTGAACTCGTTGTAGACGAGGAAGACCCGATCGACTTCATCTGAGGTGTAGTAGTCGACGATGCTCCTCGCGATCTCACGAGCGTACTCGAGGTCGACCCTGCTCATGATGTTGATGTACTCGTGTCGGATCGGCCAGGGACGTCTCTTGAAGAAGTCGACGCCCTTCCGTCCGACCAGGGTCAGGCTCAATTGGGCGTTGGTTTCGTCGTCCTCTATGCGTTTTCGCGCCGCCCGAATGATGTTCGAATTGAAAGCACCACAGAGGCCTTTGTCCGAAGTCAGGACGACGATCATCGTCTGATCCCCGGGTCGGTCCCGCAGAAGCGGGTGGGCCGAGGCGTCGATCCGGGAAGCCACGGAATTCAGGACCTGAAGCATCCGGTTCGCGTAGGGGCGCGCCGCAATGATCCGATCCTGAGCTCTTCGCAGACGGGACGCAGAAACGAATTTCATGGCTCGCGTGATCTGACGGATGTTCTTGACGGAGCGGACCCTCCGTCTCAGATGAATCAGCTCCCCGGCTCCGGCCATATTGAGTCCTCCAGGTCACACCGAACGAGATCGGTGTCTTCTCGATTCGCCTTCAGGCGGCTTTCTCTTCCGCGTAGCGCTGTTTGTACCGGCTGATCGCCTCGAGAATCCGCTCCTGCAGATCGTCATCCAGGACCTTCTTCTCTTCTATCTCATCGAGAAGCGCGGCATGATTCGTATCGAAGAACTCGTGCAGGCCTGCCTCGAATCGGGTCACCTCGTTGACCTCGATATCGTCGAGCTGCCCCTGAGTCGCGCACAGAATAATGACGATCTGCTTCGACACGCGGAGAGGCTGATACTGGTCTTGTTTCAGGATCTCACGCAGCCGCTCTCCCCGGGCGAGTTGACGCTGTGTCGCCTTGTCCAGGTCCGAGCCGAACTGGGCGAATGCGGCGAGTTCCCGAAACTGCGAAAGCTCCAGTCTGAGCTTCCCGGCAATCTTCTTCATCGCCTTGATCTGTGCGTTGCCACCAACGCGGCTCACCGAGATTCCGGCATTCACCGCCGGGCGAACTCCTGAATAGAACAGATCGCTCTCGAGGAAAATCTGTCCGTCGGTGATCGAGATGACGTTCGTCGGGATATAGGCCGAAACGTCGCCGGCCTGGGTTTCGATGACAGGAAGTGCGGTCAGGCTGCCGGATCCCTTCTCATCGCTGAGCTTGGCTGCCCTCTCGAGCAACCGGCTGTGGAGGTAGAAGACGTCGCCGGGGAACGCCTCGCGACCCGGCGGACGCCTCAAGAGCAGAGAAATCTCGCGGTAAGCCGCCGCGTGCTTCGAAAGGTCGTCGTAGAAAACCACGACGTGCTGCCCCTTATCTCGGAAGTACTCGCCCATCGCACAGCCGGCGTAAGGCGCGAGGTACTGCATCGTTGCCGGATCGGCGGAAGCCGCGGAAACGACGATGCACTTGTGGATCACATCCTGATCTTCGAGGGTTTTGACGACCTGCCGGATGGTCGACCTCTTCTGTCCGATGGCGACGTAGATACAGATCACGTCGGTGGTCTTCTGATTGATGATGGTATCGACCGCAATCGCCGTTTTTCCCGTCTGACGGTCCCCAATAATCAGCTCCCGCTGCCCGCGGCCGATCGGGATCATCGAGTCGATAGCCTTGATTCCGGTCTGCACAGGCTCCTTCACGGGCTGTCGATCGATGATTCCTGGCGCGATCGTTTCGACCGGATTGGATTTGTCCGTCTCGATCGGTCCCTTGCCGTCGATCGGCTGGCCCAGTGCATCCACAACACGTCCGAGGAGCGCCTCGCCGATCGGGACCGACATGATCTTGCCGGTCCGCTTGACTTCGTCCCCTTCCTGGATCTCGTGAAAATCCCCGAAGAGGACAGTACCGACGTTGTCTTCTTCCAGGTTCAATGCCAACCCGTAGACCCCGTGCGGAAACTCGAGAAGTTCCATCGACATGGCCTTATCGAGTCCATGGACACGCGCGATCCCATCGCCGGCTGAGATAACTGTCCCGACTTCACTGACTTGAACGCTGGTATCGAAGTCCTTGATCTGCTCTCGAATGATCTCACTGATTTCGTTTGCTTTGATTGCCATCCTGGGTCCTCATCAACGGCCGGAAAGCCGCTTCTGTATTTCGTTCAGCTGGGCTCGAACGGAACCGTCAAAAACGGTCGATCCGATCTGCACTCTCAGGCCTCCGATCAGCGCTCGGTCGATACGGTATTCAAACTCGATCTCACTTCCAGTCAGTGAGGAGAACTCTTGCTCGAGCCGGTTTCTGATCTCTTCTTCGATTCCTGCGCTGGAAAAGACTACGCCTCGCCGTATTCCGCGTCGCCGGTCGGCGATTTCCCTGAAAGCATCGACAACATCTCCGAAGAGGCTGAAGCGCTCGTTTTCCAACAACGTCAGAATCAGGTTGGTCGTACTCTTTGCGAAGGCCGCCTTGCTGGCGAGAGCACCGATCACGGACCTTTTCTGGTCAAATGAAAACGAGGGATTGGCCAGGAACTCTCGAAGGTCCGAACTCTCGTGAACGATCTCCTGAAAGTCCGTTAGTTCGCGCAGGGCCCGCGTCGTCCCCTCGGCGTCCGAGACGACTTCACCAAGAGCCCTCGCATAGTTCGATGAGAGTGCCGATGCCATAACTCCCTACCTCTCTCTGCCGGCTGCCAGGCTTTCGAAAAACCGATCCACGACCCTCTGCTCATCACCGGGGGCCAGTGTGTCGCGAATCTGTTTCTCCGCCAGTTCGATCGACAATTGCGCCGCGTAGTCCCTGAGCGCCTTTTCTGCGCTCCGCTTCAGATTTCCGATATCGCGCTCGGCGGCGGCGACGATTCTCTCAGCATCCGCTTCGGCATCGCGAACCAGTTTCAAGCGCTCGCGTTCGGCCTGTTCCGCCGCCTCCTTCCGGATCTCCTCAATTTCGGTCTGAAGCCGGGCCGTTTTCTCTCGAACTTCGGCCAGCTTCGCCGCGGCCTGCTCCCGGACGGCCTGCGCTTCACGGATCTCGTCCTGTATCGCCTGTCGGCGGCCCGCGAAGAACCGGCTGAGCGGTTTACGCAGAGCTACGATCAGGACCCCGAGCACGATAGCGAGGTTGACCCATCGACCGACCGTCCCCAGCCAGCCCCACCCGCCACCGCCTTCGGCGGCGAAAGCCGGCAGAGGAAGCGTGACAAGAATGACGATCATAGCCCCGCTGAGGAGTAGGACTCTCTGGACTTTCATAACCTTCTTCGGAATCTCTTTCGAACGTCTCAATGAGTTCGGGGTCCCGGTGAGGAACCCATCACAGCCGGAACCGTCGGGAGGACGGTGCCAAAAGGTTTTCCGACAGCGCTCAGGAGAACTCAGGCGGTTTCGCGGCCGAGCACTCTCGTCGTAATCAGGCGGGAGATACTCTCTGCCTCCCGGTGCAGGGAATCGCGAGCCGAGTCGAGTTCCCCTTCCAGTTCACCCTTCGCTTTTTCCTTGAATCCGTCCGCCTGTGCCCGGGCGTCGGAGAGCATCTTCTCGCGGTCCTTCAGGGAATCCTTGCGCGTCGCCTCGGCCAGCTTATAGCCCCGCTGCCTTTCAGCCTTGATCTCTCGTCGATAGTCCTCGAACGAGTCGTCGTATTCCTTGAGCAGAGCCTGCGCCTCGCCCCGCAGACCCGTCGTCTGAGCATCGCGCTGAGCGAGCACTCGTGCCAGCGGTTTGAACAGGATCAGGTTGAGACAGATCGCGGTCACAAGAAAAAGAGCGCCAGCAAATATGATCGATCCGTCTGGAATGATTCCCTGTAACATCGGACACTTCCCGCAGCCAAAACAAAAGGTAACTATCTAGCACGAACGGCTCAGCAGGTCAAGATGAGCGGAGACTCCCCGATGGCCTTCATTTCGAACCTTGTGATGAGTCTCAGGAGGGAGCGGTTTCATCCCTCTGGCACAGTTCCTGAAAAGTCCCTTCGGGCGGACTCTTCCGATGCCGCCAGGGAACTCTCACGGGGCCTGCGTTTCCACGAACGGCAGGGGTTCAGTGAATCCCGAATATGCTAGAATACGCCGTTTGATCATCAGCGTAGCGGCCCCGTTTGCCGGACACCGCTCCGCGAGGAAAACGCCATGGCTTCCAAGAATAAAGACCCGCAAGCAGAGCGAAAACCTGCCGTCTCTGACGAAATGCCGGTCGTACCTCACCGGGTTCTCCACTCCAGCATTCCCATATACAACGACGAGGACTGCCGGGAACGGGCGCCGGGTCATATCGTGATCGTCGAGGCTCTCGACCCAGAGGATGACCATCCCGAACTCGACATCCTCCCGACGACCAAGGAGTATCAGGTTGGCCAGCTGACCCACTTCCAGACGGATCATCACAGGATGTGGGACAAGGCGTGGTTCCTCAATCCGATCACAAACCAGGTTGAAGTTGCCTGGAAGGTCGGCGCGGCGGAATTCGTTGGCCCTTTGATCGATGAGGCAACGCTCGCCAAGGAAAGCGACTATATCGCTGAACTCGATCGCAGAATGAGCGGGCGACGCCCCGATACAAAGCCGATCGCCGAAACCGTCAACTGACCCTGCACCCGGGAACACACCGTCTTCCGCTCCTCTGAGTTCCGGCTCGGGCACTTCGAACAGCGTTATGGCCATCAGCCTCTTCGACCTGTTCACGATCGGCATCGGCCCTTCCAGTTCCCACACCGTCGGTCCTATGCGCGCCGCCGCCCGTTTCGCCGCCGCTCTCGAACGCGAGGGTCATCTGAACTCAGCCACTCGAATTCGAGTCGAGCTGTTCGGGTCGCTGGGTTTCACAGGGCGAGGCCACGGCAGTGATCGTGCCGTCTTGCTGGGCCTGGAAGGCGAAGCCCCGGAATCTGTCGACACGGAATCGGTCGCTGACCGGGTCGCGACTATCCGAGATCAGAAGAGACTGCGGCTCCTCGGGAAGCACCCAATCTCCTATTCAGAAGAGAACGACCTGATCTTCAACCGGCAGAAGGCTCTCCCCTTTCATCCCAACGGGATGCAGTTTCTGGCCTTCGACGAAGAGAGGAGGATTCTGCTGGATCGGGCCTACTACTCTGTCGGGGGAGGCTTCGTCGTCGATCCGATTGCCGCCGAAAGGGACGAACTCGTCTCAGACCACACGTGCGTGCCGCTCCCCTACAAGACCGGCGCTGAACTGCTCGACATCTGCCAACGAGAGAATCTCGAGATTCATGAGGTCGTCTTGCAGAACGAATTGCATTGGCGATCGGAGGACGACATTCGCAGGGGAATACTCGAGATCTGGAAGGTCATGGAAGAGTGCATTGGACACGGATGCCGCACTGGAGGAACACTGCCCGGAGGCCTGAAGGTCAGGCGCAGAGCACCCGACTTCCACGCCAAGCTGCTCGAGGCGGAGAAGGCCGGTGGGAAAGACCCTTTGACCGTCCTGGACTGGGTCAACCTCTTCGCCCTGGCGGTCAACGAGGAGAACGCGGCCGGGGGGCGGGTCGTGACGGCCCCGACCAATGGGGCCGCCGGCATCATCCCGGCGGTCCTTTCGTACTACATCAAGTTCCTGGGAGGGGACCACCATGGGATCGTGCGCTTCTTCCTGACGGCCACCGCGATCGGAATCCTGTACAAGGAACAGGCCTCGATCTCGGGGGCCGAGGTGGGCTGCCAGGGAGAGGTTGGAGTCGCATGTTCCATGGCCGCCGCAGGGCTCGCCTCTGCACTGAATGGCACCCCGTCGCAGATCGAGAACGCCGCCGAGATCGCAATGGAACACAATCTGGGCCTGACCTGCGACCCGGTCGGAGGCCTGGTGCAGATTCCCTGTATCGAAAGGAATGCCATCGCCTCGGTGAAGGCGATCAACTCCTCTCGCATGGCCCGACTGGGTGACGGAACCCAGAAAGTCTCTCTCGATAAAGTCATCCGAACAATGCGCGAAACCGGCGCGGACATGAAAACGAAATACAAAGAGACTTCAAGAGGCGGTCTGGCGATCAATGTGATCGAATGTTGAATCGGATGGCGGATGCCCGATGCCTAATGAATCGGACGGCCGCTGGCTCAGCAAAACAAGGAAGAATCACCGTGATACGACTTGCCGGCCCTTGGTCAGCAACCGCACCTCGGGACAAAAGACAACTGACGGCTGACGGCTGACAACTGACAGGTGAATAATCGGTCATCAGTCATCAGTGATAGGTCAACCACCATACAACCATGACCCCCGCCAGACTCACCCGTCGCATCCATGCCGAGGCCAGACGCCTCGGGTTCGACGCGGTCGGCTGTGCTCCGGTCGAGCCCGTGCCGGCCGACAACCTGGACGAGTGGCTCGAACGCGGATACCAGGGCGAGATGGGCTACATGGGACGGAACCGCGAGAAGAGGCTCGATCCCGATTTGATCCTCGAGGGGGCCCGATCGGTCCTGGCCGTAGCGCTCAACTACCGGCACGACTATTCCCTCCCCTATAAGGATCCCGGTAAGGCAGTCATCTCCCGCTACGCCTCGGGAGACGACTACCACGATGTCCTCTGGAAAAGGCTCGACAGACTTCTTCGTTTCATTCGGGAGACCGCTCCCGGAAGCGACGGGCGTTTCTACGTCGACACAGGCCCAGTGCTCGAAAAGACCTGGGCAGCCCGCTCCGGCCTCGGCTGGCTGGGGAAGCACGGCAACCTTCTGTCGCGTCAGGCGGGATCCTGGTTCTTCCTCGGCGAGATCATCCTCAACGTCGAACTGGAGTACGACGAGCCTGTCCCGGATCACTGCGGAAGCTGCACCCGATGTATAGAGGCCTGCCCGACCCAGGCGATCCGAGAGCCGTATGTCGTCGACAGCCGGCGCTGCATCTCCTACCTGACAATTGAATTGCGTGGAGACATTCCCGAGGAACACCGAGAGAACATGGGAAACCTGGTCTACGGATGCGACATCTGCCAGGACGTTTGCCCGTGGAACAGCAAAGCCCCCCTGTCCCAAGTCGAGGAACTGGCCCCTCGTCCTTCGAATCGCGCCCCCGAATTGCGCGAGCTGGCAGGCCTCTCACAGGCGGGATTCAGCCGAACCTTTGCGAAGAGTGCCGTCAAACGGACAAAAAGACGGGGACTGCTGCGCAACGTTGCCGTGGCGATGGGAAACTCAATGGACCCTGGGATGCTGCCCGACCTCGAGAGGCTGGCCGAAGAAGACGACCCGCTGATTCAGCGCCGCGCCAAGTGGTCTATCGACAAGATCCGGGATGCAGACGCCGAGTCCGCGAACTGAGAAGTCTCGTCCTCGAGCTCTACAGGAGTCTCGGGTTGCGTTGCGGTTCAGAGAGCGGCGCTGACATCCTGGGCACCCGTTCATCAGGTGATCTCGAACTCCCGCAGCATGTACTGGTAGAACGGATCGCTCGTGTACTCGCGGACAAGCTTCAATGAAAAAACACACGCCTCGTACTTGTCCGCCAGCTTTCGGTAGGTCACCGTTTCGGAACGGCGATTCACCAGTTCTCCCGCAGCCCTGTAGGACTTTCGCCCGGCGTCGCAATAGTAGGAGGCCGAGATACATCGACGCCCATAGGACAGGCTCCCGGGAAACATTCCGAGGACAAACATCGTGTAATCCCCGATCTGCTTGTAGTGTTGCTTTCGCGCCCTGCGGGGCATCTGGGCGACGCGGTCGAACATGTCGATCAGATAGACCAGGGTCTCGCCATCTTCATCTTTGAGGCGGTACAGGTTCTTCGTCCACATGAAGTCCACAAGCAGGTCGCTCATGTAGGCGAGCAGGTCCCGGTCGGGAAGAGACGATTGGATCAGCGCCCTTTCGGTCAGGTTTTCGAAGACGCGTCGAACAGGATGATTCTCAGGAACTTGCGAGGATTCTTTCATCGCCGGACCTCAGTCTAGTGACGCTCCCTGACAGGCTCCCAGGGCCGCCTGCTGGTCGCATCGGCATTCACCAGCCTCCCCTTTACATGTGATGATCGGAGCGGGAGAAAGTCTCGCCTCTGGGTCCTCAGGCGGCTTCGAAACTTCCATCGCCGGTCGAAATCCTGTAAACCAGTCAGGTGGATACGATTCGAATCGAGGGCCTCTTCTGCAACACTCGCCTCGGCGTTTCCAAGGAAGAACGTGGAACCTCACAGCGCGTTGTCGTCGATCTCGAGATTCAGGTCGACCTGGAACCGGCCGCTCGAAGTGACCAACTGGTCGACACCGTCAACTACGCGTCACTGGTGAAAAAGGTGGAAACTCTGCTCGCAGCCTCGCATGTGAAACTTATCGAGTCGCTCGCTCTTCGAGTCTGCCGCACGGTATTGGAAGATCCGCGAATCGACCGTGCGATGGTGCGGATAGGAAAGTTCCCCGCAGATCTGACGGACCGACTCGAGCGCGTCTCAGTCGAGTTGAGCCGGGCGAACGAGTCGAAGAGCGGACTTCGGGTATAATCTCCAGAGGCGGAGGTCCAGCAGTCAAATAACCGCTGAGAGCGTTTCTCATGGCGATTCAAGTCACTCAAGGCGCAGCTTATCGGATCACGGAAGGCCTCAAGAAAGAGGGCTTGTCCGACTGCGGAGGACTGCGGCTCGGGGTCAAGGGCGGCGGCTGTGCCGGCCTGAACTACGTGATGCGGTTCGAAGCGGAGAAGCGAGCGGCCGATGCAGTATTCGAGGCCCACGGAGCGAAGGTCTTCGTCGACATGAAGAGTCTTCTATTCCTGAAGGGAATGACTCTCGACTGGACGGGAGACTTCATGCAGCAGGGCTTCCAGTTCATCAATCCGAACGCACAGAACACGTGCAGCTGCGGCCTCTCGTTTCAAGTCTGACGTCCCCCTCCTGAAGACCAACTCGCCCCAGACTTCATCGGATCTGCAACCATCAACGAACCGGTCTGTGGAGACCACGCTTGGAAGCGTCCGCATGCTTGACGCGCGGCTCCACCCATCCTCATCCGGTCTGTGCCCGAGTGGGACTACAGGAACTCGACTTCGACCTTGTGCGGGATCAGCCCCTTCTCGTGTCCAAGGTCCAGGAAGAGCCGCACCGCCCTGCGCCCGTCTTCGCCATAGTCGAGTGTCCGTTCGTTGACGTACATCGAAACGAACCTGTCGGCCTGGCTCGCATCCAGTCCACGTCCGAACTGCAGAGCGTAGGCGAGAGCGGATTCACGATTGTCCAGTGAATACCTGATGCTCTGACTGATCAAGGAGGAGATTTGAGCGATCTTTCCAGCACCCAGATCGCGTCGGATGACGTTGCCCCCGAGCGGAAGGGGCAATCCCGTCTCGTCTTTCCACCACTCGCCGAGGTCGAAAACCTTTTTCAGACCGGCGTCCCGATAAGACAGCTGACCCTCGTGGATGATCAGGCCGAGGTCGACGTCTCCACAAAGGACAGCATCTGTGATCTCGTCGAACGGAAGCACCCGAGTCTCTATCCCGGGCGAGTGGATCTGCAAACCGAGGTAGGCAGAGGTCCTGAGGCCGGGAACCGCCACAGTTCTGTCTTCAAGATCCCTGCTGGAGGCCTTCGAGACCAGAATGGGTCCGTAGCCCTCACCCATACTGGCACCGCTGTTCAGCAGGGCATAACGGTCATTGATGTAGGCGTAGCCATGGATGCTGACGGCCGACACCTCGTAGGTCCCTTCAAGCGCCGCCTGGTTGAGGGTCTCAATATCTCTGAGTTCGTGAACGAATTCGAACTCCCCCGTATCGATTTTCCCTGTGGCGAGCGCATAAAACATGAAAGCGTCGTCGCTGTCCGGGCTGTGCGCCACGCGTATCTTCTCTCTCCCCATTGAACGACGAACTATAACAGAAAAGGGACGCACCTCACGGCCGCTACGGAATCGGCGAAATGGGCCGATCGTGGGCGCAACCCGTTCCGGGAATGATGCCGACTCTGAAGAGCCTCGCGAGTCATTTAGAATGCTCGTGGGAAGTCGGTTCGCATGAACGACGCGATCACCGGGCATCCCTTCTTGACCAGTAATTTCGGAGCCGGCAGTTCAGCTCTTTTCGTCAGGATAGAAGAAACCCTTCCGGACCCGGGGCCGGTTGGTCGGCCTCGTCCGAAAGCACACACGAATGCCTCTATAGCAGATGTTGGAAATCCGCTTCCGGAGAACGGACAACTCGCTGACCTTGACCGGCTGGGGCCTGTCCGCCGGCGCCGTGCTGGGAGTACTCCTGGCCTCAGGCTATTTGGTTTCGCTTCCCCACACCCTCGCTCAGGACAAGGTCGATCAGGTCATCCGCCAGTCCCTGCGCTACCGGTCCAGTACGCCGCGACCGCTGTGGGCCGAGGTGTCGATCAGCAATCCTCGGATCGTTACCGGGAGGAGATCCGCAGCATTCGCAACTTGAACTTCGAGTCACTCGAAGTCGGCAGGCTTCTCCCGGATTATTTCTTCAACAGAACAGGGCCTGCTTTCTATGCCAGAGTCGTGATTCGGGGGGACGCGACCGACGAGAAACACTCTACCCAACCTGGGAAAGAGCGAACTTGTCGTCAACGAATCTTCGAGATCCATCTGGCTCTTCGTCTTCTGACACCGTCGACAGACCGATCGACTGCCGAAGTGGAGCGGACCCTCAGGCGAGTTCGCTCTTCAGGAACTCGACGGTTCGACTCCAGGCCAAGGCGGCGGCGTCCTTGTCATAGCGCGGAGTTGTGTCGTTGTGAAAGCCATGGTTGGCACCCTCGTAGATGTAGGCCGTGTATTGCTTCCCATGCTCCTTGAGAGCGTCCTCGTAGGCTGGCCAACCAGCGTTGACACGGCGGTCGAGTTCGCCGAAGTGGAGCAGTAGCGGTGCTCGAATGGCCGCGACATCGGACTTCGCTGGCTGTC
>CAJHYB010000590.1_pt1 | contig 14232 bp, 9 predicted proteins | sample 9198631 | NCBI WGS metagenome assembly CAJHYB01 (sample SAMEA7708354, study PRJEB35096) | sediment metagenome | biome: marine neritic benthic zone biome [ENVO:01000025]; feature: sediment [ENVO:00002007]; material: shallow marine sediment [ENVO:03000034] sea grass bed [ENVO_01000059] ... | reverse complement strand
TTCTCAATTAGAAAAAGAAACTCACTTTCCCAAGCTGGACGTCGCGGGTTCGATCCCCGTCTCCCGCTCCGTTCTTTTCAACAGTTTACGCGGATTGCCAATCTACAATACTCGGATATTGCAGAGCTTTAATTAACGGAGCCAATCGTGGGTCATCCGTTCGAGCGGCCGCCCCACGATCAACAGACTGAACTCGATGTCAACGGCTCGATCGCCATTGCCTGGAATCACTTGACGTACCCCAGACTCCGCAGTTTCTCGAGCTGCTCCTCCGTCATCCTGAAGTCATCGAGTGCGGTGTTCTGAAACTGATCAAACCAGTCGCGGATCGCTCCTTCCCAGTCAAAGTCCTCGCCGACGCCACTCGATTGAATAAGGTTGTGCTCCTCGTAGGGGTCTCGATCAATACCGAACAGCTTGTTGCGGGATCGCTCGTCAAATCTGATGTACTTGTTCGGGCCGTATCTTAAAGCCGTGCGGATCGGTTCCTTCGTGAAGAGCTTAACCGCCATGCTGAACACTTTTCGGTGCCGGCTCCGATCCAACGCAAACAGGTCTCGACCCGCAAAGGCTTCCGGCCTGTACTCGACATCCAGAAGCGTGAGCACCGTCGGAACCACGTCTATAGACATTGCGGGTCCTTCGATCACATCACCTGCCTTAATTTTGAACGGTAGTCGCCAGATGAGAGGAATTCGAATAATCTCCTCGTAGAGTTCGCGTCGATGGCCGAAGTAACCGTGCTCTCCAAGGCTTTCGCCGTGGTCTGCCGTGAAAACCGTCAGGGTGTTTCTTTCGAGCCCGAGACGGCCCAGATCACCGAGCACCCGGCCCAGATAGTGATCGGTAAAAGCGACCTCGTTGATGTAGCTCGCCTGAAGACTGTTCTCCTCGGTGGAGACCTCGTCGGGTTTGGCGAAGTCCCGTCGGTGAACGTAGGGTGCGTGGGGATCAAAGAAATGAACCCAAAGAAAGAAAGGCCTTTCTTTCTGCTTCGCCGACTTGAGCCACCTTCCCGCCAGGTCAGCGACGCGATCGGCCCGACGGGTGGTAGTCGGGTTGACCTTGCTACGGGATATGAGACGGAAGAAGTTCTTGAATCCTGCGAGTAGTCCGGGCTCGTCGAAATGGTCGTCGTAGGTCTCGAAGCCTTGATCCAGATTGAAATCGCTCAGCAGCGCGGCCGTAGCCACAATGGCGCCGGTCTGATATCCCTCGGCGCTGAGGATCTCGGCAAGAGTCAGCACACGGTCGTCGAGCCTCTGTCCATTGCTCAGGACGTTGTGGGTAATCGTGTAGTGGCCGGTCATGAGAGACGTGTGGCTCGGGAGGGTCTGAGGAGCCTGCGCATAGGTGTTGAGGAACACCGTTCCTTCGGAGGCGAGGCTATCGATGTAGGGCGTCCGGGCGCCTTCAAATCCGTAGCAACCCAGACGGTCCGCCCGTGTCGTGTCAAAGGTGACCAGTAGAAGATTCGGACGAGAGTCCGAGGCATGGGCCCCGGCAGCAACCAGGACACCGACAAGGGACGCGCCAAGCAGGCGCAGACTCAAACAACATTCAGACAATTCTCCTCCTTTCCTGACAATATACCGTCAAAGGGCTCACAATTCGGAAACCTGTGATCCGAAGGCCCAATCCACCACTGCGGACTGTTCAGTCGGCCTGACCACAAGTCCTCGGAAGCCTCCTTTCGGTGAGCCGGACGAACAGAGTCCCGAGCGGCTCTCCCGTTTTCCCTCAGTTCAACCGACGACAGTCCATCGAGTTCAACTCGAATTTCAGAACGAACCCACTCAAGCTCTCGCCTCTCAGTTTCGCTCCAACTTGAAGCCAACCCAAGCTCAATTCCTGATCACGGCTGTTGAGCGACGATCCAAATCTCCGAGCGTATTGCCTCATCAAAGAATCGTACCGAAGAAAGAAGATTGCCTCATCAGGAATCGACCCCAGTTTCCGACAGCTTATTAGTTCTTCTCTCCGGGAACAAACGGGTCAGGTGGAAGGAGTCCGAAGGGCGACTCGAGTCTGACCCGTTTCGACCACCCCCAGGCTTGAACGCTTGGAGACGTTGAGATTGACGTCGAGAGTGTGGCCTTGCTGGTCTGCGACGACCTCTGGATCGACGTCCAGTTTCCCGTATCAAGACGAGTGTGTCCGCCGCATAACCTGAAAGTTGGCCCATTTCAGCCCGATCGACTCGAGGCGTGGAAGGAAGTTGCACCTCCACACATTATCTGGGCTCAGCGGAGTCATTTTCTCGCTCGGAAACACCCACGATTCCGGACCCGTTTCCCGCACCATTCGGGTGGTCATTTGAGACAGCTCAGCCGGGTCTTCTGACAGGACGGGAACGACGATACGAAAGGTTGCTCTGGTGTTGTCGCCCGTCTGGTGGACCCGACCTCGTCCAGGGGCGTGTCCTTGGTCCGGCTATTGAGACTGAATTCCATTTACAGGATCGAAGGATGCGACGCCGATGTGTGAGTCAGCCATGCCGTAGTAGAGAAGCCACTTGCCGCCGAAATGAACCAGACCCTCTATGAAGACGACTTCGGGCACCTGTCCCTTCTTTTCCCGCAATAGCGTCGGTTGGAAGAACGGGGAATCACTACGTGCGAGAAGGCGAGTGGGGTCGCTTTTATCGAACAGGGCCTGCCCGGCTGCGTATTCGGTCCGGTCGTTCGCCCCGTTGAAGAGCAGCAGGATTCCATCCTCGGTCATGATGGGCGGAGGACCTGGCTCAACCAACTGACTGTCGAACGCATCCGTGCGGGCGCGATGGACGAGTACAGGTTTCTCGATCACCTCCCATTCCCGCAGGTCTCGGGAGTGGGCGGCCCGGATGTCCTTGTCGCCGAAATACATCCAGTATCTGCCATCGACGGGTGTCCTCAGTATCGCACCCGATTTCGACCAACCGCGATCAGGAAAGATCAAACCGTGCTTGGTCCAGGATATGAGGTCCTTGGAGGTCGCTAGCGCGAGCCTGGCAGTCTGACCATCGTATGCCGTATAGGTGAGATAAAAGATATCTCCAATCTGGACCAGGCGAGGATCCTCGCAGCCTCCTGGAGTCTCCCAGGATTCGCTCGGTCCGAGAATTGGATCAGCACGCCGACGAAAACTCAGACCATCGCTGCTGGTGGCGAGGCCGATCCGAGAGGTGCCATTCCAGCGGCCAGGTCCGGTTCTGTCTTCCGCCCGATAGACAAGCCAAACCGTCTCGCCGTCGGTCCAGGCAGCGGGGTTGAACACGTCCTTTGATTCCCACGTTTCGCCCCGAGGTGACAGAATCGGATTACCCGAATGCTTGACAAAAGGGCCCAGCTGCCATTCGGAAGTCCCCGGACCAACAAGACCTCCAAGAAAGAACAACGCGACGATGGGGAGAGGGTTTTGCAGCATTCGGGCTCCGAGGTGATTTCGTACAGAAGTGTACCGTGGAGTCGGGCTGGATTGGTACGTCAAACGAGCGCCGAGTGAATTGAGTCCTGGACTCGTACGAGCGAAGGCAGGCAACCCCGTGTTCGTTTCGCCCAGGCGCCTCTAACCGTTGGTGTTCATTCCGCTGAACAGACCGCGTTGAGCGACTGGCTGAAACGCCAGCCCTGATAGCATATGGTCTGCTACTGACTGACGACGTAGATCGCTGCTGTGCGAGGTGCCAGTTTGACTTGGACGCGACCCCCTTCAATCACCGTTTCCTGGCCCGTCCCCAGTCGGTCTTGTAGTCGAGATCCCTCATCGAACCCTGCAGCAGTCGTTGGAACCTGCAGCATCTCAGGCTTCCTCGAATTATTGAACAACACCAGGACAGGCGCACCCTCTTCGACGCGTGCAAAGGCCCAGGTCTGCTCGCCGACAAGAAGGTTGAGCATCGTGCCGCGCCGAAGGGCCCGGAGCTCTCGCCTGAGGTGAGCCAGTTCCCGGATGTGCGAGAAGACCTGCTGCTGATCTGCGGTGCGTCCGGACTCTTCAAAGGCGTTCCGTGGATCGTCATGCCAACCTCCCGGGAAGTCACGGCGATTGTCGGGGTCGTTTCCACCCGGCATAGCGATCTCGTCGCCGTAGTAAATCAGCGGAATTCCCCGTGCGGTGAAGATCAGTGTGTGGGCAAGTTTCAGTGCGGTCAGATCCGCCCCTTCAACGTTCATGAAACGCTCGACGTCGTGAAGGCCGACGAAGGTGACGAGCTTGTTGGGATCGACATAGAGACGGTCTTTGGACAACATGTTCGCGATCTGCCGGATCGACTGCCCTTTCGCGAAGACCTCACGCACGGGAAAGAACAAAGGGAAGTCGAAGAGCGCGTCTATCCCTGAATCGATACCGTCAAAACGTGCCCGTCCTCCCTGGAAAAAAGAAACCAGGTTGGGGTCGCCGTCAAAGAGTTCCCCCACAACTTTGAAATCGGGATACTCCCGCTTGATCGCAGCCATCCAGTCGCGCCAGAAGCGGCGGTGGACATAGGGAAGCGTATCTTGACGAATGGCATCAATTCCAGAGACGCCGATCCACCACAGGGTGTTCTGGACGATGTACCGGGCCGCCTCTTCGTCGTCCTGGTTGAGGTCCGGAAGGATGTCGATGAACCACCCCTCCAGGGTCTCGCTCTGAACCTCATTCGTGGCATAGGGATCGTCGAGCGTCCAGGTCTGCCAGGTGTTGTCCAGGTGGTCGGTGGCCGTCCCGTTGTACCAGGTGGGGGTCGGTGAGTCATGGACCCATGGGTGATACGGACCGCTGTGGTTCGCAACCTGGTCCTGGATGATCTTGATGCCGAGGTCGTGGGCCGCATCGACCAGTTCCCGAAGCTTCGCCAAGTCTCCCAGATGTTCGTCAACCGCGTAGAAGTCAGTCGCCCCATAGCCGTGATAGTCCGTGATTGCTTCACCGTCGTAGGTCTCTTTTTCGTTGAGGCTGTTGTTGTTGTCGTACCAGGGATTCATCCAGAGGGCGGTGACCCCGAGGTCCTGGAGATAGGGGAGTCGGTCGATTACACCCTGCAGGTCGCCGCCGTGGTAGTAGCGGGCCTTCCCGCGGTCGTGTAGTCCGGACGACTCCCGAGGATCGTCGTTGGACGGATTTCCGTTGACGAAACGGTCCGGCATCAACAGGTACATCACGTCGTCGGACGAGAATCCCTGAAATCGCCCATCTCTCGGCAACTCCCCCAGTAATTCAAACTCAAAAGTCGATCTTCCACCCGGGCCCGCCAACCGGATGCTGTGTCTGCCCGTCTGGGCTTGAGGATCGATGTGAAGATCGATGAAGGCGTAGCTGCCTCGCGAGTTCGTGCGGGTCAGTCCCGGCACGATCCCTGGCGAGATCGATTCAACTCGAACTCCCTGGAGTTGAGAGCCGCGGACCAGGACCCGCACCGGGTTCCAGGAGTGTCCTGGCCACCAATTCGGAGGTTCGACTTTGTCGATGATGGGGGGTGAGGCTGTCTGCCCTGGAGCGTCCTGAAAACTGGAGAAAGCCGCCAAGGTCATGATTGCTGCGAGCCGAACGAGCAGGTTTCTCATGATGATCTCTTCGATGTCATGGGCATTCGACGTCTCGATAAAGTGGGCGCGACACACCCTCCCGACCAATGCTGAAGGAGGATTCCTAGCCGGCCACGCCATCGGGCGAGTGGTTGGCCGGCTCAGTCACATCCTGAACACGCTGGATGAGCAGAGCCGCAACGGCGATTGAAATGCCGCCCATGACAACTGCCGTGAGTCTGTTGTTGTCGAGGAAGTTCTGCATCACGAAGCCCAGCCCGACGGCAGCCGCGATCTCCGGAAGAACGATGAAGAAATTGAAGATCCCCATGTAGACGCCGGTTCGTCCCTCGGGAAGGGAACCCGCCAGAATAGCGTAGGGAATCGCGAGGACACTCGCCCAGGCGATCCCGACCCCCGTCATCGAAATCAACAGCAGATACTTGTTTTGGATGAAGACGATCGAGAGCAGGCCTCCCGCACCGCACAGCAGGCAGAAGGTGTGGGTCCGTTTGCGGCCGAGGGCTTCGGCTACACGAGGGAGAAAAAAGGAGAAGCCGAAACACACGAGGGAGTACATGGCGAAACAGATGCCTCCCCACTCGATCCCTTCAGCGTAGAGAGGGGACTTTTCGTCTGTAGCGCCGAGGACGTTCCGGGCCACCGCGACTGGAAAGAAGAGCCACATACAGAACAGACCGAGCCAAGTGAAAACCTGGACCCAGGCCAGTTGGCGCATCGTCCTGGGCATGGCGGAGATAGCGGAGAGAATCTCGCGGGCCTGAGATGCGATGCCTCGGGATTTCTTCTGTTGCCTTCGAAACTCCTCGATGTCGTCGGGGGGATACTCTCTTGTCGTGAAGATCGTCCAGGTCACCGCGCCGAAGAAGGCGAGCGACCCGATGTAGAACGAGTACTTGACCGTGTTCGGAATCGCTCCTTCACCTCCGGGGACGACTCCGAAGAGGTTGGTCATCATCCAGGGCATCGCCGAGGCAACCACTGCTCCCAAGCCGATGAAAAGGCTCTGCATTGCGAACCCTCGAGTCCGCTGTTCCTCCGGAAGAAGGTCGGCCACGAACGCCCGGAAGGGTTCCATGCTGATGTTGATCGAGGCGTCGAGAATCCAGAGAAGGCCGGCCGCCATCCAAAGAGCTGATGAGTTCGGCATCAGTATCAAGGTGCCCGAAGCCAGAACGGCTCCGACCAGGAAATAGGGGCGGCGGCGGCCCAATCGTCCCCAGGTGCGGTCGCTGAGGTTTCCGACGATAGGTTGGACGATCAATCCGGTGAGCGGTGCCGCCAGCCAGAGGATGGGAATCTGGTGGGCATCCGCCCCAAGGAACTCGTAGATGGCGCTCATGTTCGCCATCTGAAGGCCCCAGCCGAACTGGATCCCGAGGAACCCGAAGCTCATGTTCCAGATCTGCCAGAAGCTCAGAGGTGGCTTTTTCATCGGTTGACCTTTCCTGATTTGAGTGGAGAAGCGTCTCCATCCTCAGTTCGAGGTCAGGCGTCCATATATCCGGCTGAGCTCTCTAAGCCTTCGCGCACAGCCTTCCGTCAGCGCCTCGTCGGAAAAGCGCCAACTCCAGTTTTCCGTCCCCTTCCCGGGCCTGTTCATACGAGCTTCACTGCCCAACCCGAGTATATCCTGAACGGGAATGATCGCTATGTTGGCGACTGAGGACAGCGCCCAGCGGATCAACGTCCAGTGGATCTCATGGCCATCGGTGGAGAGATACTCTCGCGCCCGAGCCTTCTCTCGCTCCACCTCTTCCGGAGTCCTTGTGCTGTCGTTCTCGCCAGTGCTCAGCCACCAGCCCACGGCCGTATCGTTGTCGTGCGTTCCCGTGTAAACGACGAGATCGCGCGCGTAATTGTGCGGTCTGAAGGAACTCGCCCCGGAATCGGTCCCGAACGCGAATTGAAGAATCGCCATTCCGGGAAAGCCAAAACGAGTTCTGAGGTCCTCGGATTCAGGAGTAATGACACCCAGGTTCTCCGCAACGATCGGAAGTTCCCCGAGTGCACTCGTGAGTGCCTCGAACAACGCATGGCCAGGGCCCGGGACCCATTCTCCATGGATCGCCGTTTCGTGGTCTGCGGGAACTGCCCAGTAAGCGTCGAACCCCCGAAAGTGGTCGACTCGCAACAGGTCAACCAGTTCGAACTCTGCTCGGATCCGAGCGATCCACCAGTCGTAGCCGCTTTCGGCCATGACGTCCCAGCGGTAGAGGGGATTTCCCCAGAGCTGTCCCGTTTCGCTGAAGTAGTCGGGCGGGACTCCAGCGACAGCCGTCGGGCGTCCAGACCCGTCCAGCAGGAAGAGTTCCTGATTCCCCCAGACATCGGAACTGTCGGCGGCGACAAAGATGGGGACATCTCCCATGATCCTGATGCCCTGGCGATTGCAGAAGTCCTTCAACCCGTTCCATTGCCGAAAGAAGATGAACTGCTGCAGTGAAAAGTACTCGCGCTCGCTTTGTGTCCGGGATCTCCACGACTCGACTGAATTCGAATCTCGCCGAGCGAGTCCTTCTTCCCACTCCCACCAGGGGCGTTCTTCGTGCGCCTGTTTGAGAGCCATGAACAGTGTGAAGTCGTCCAACCACCAGGCGTTCTCGAGTCGGAACTCCGCGAATTCTGCGCGGAGCTGCTCCGGTGCCATATCGTTGAAACGCTCCTGGGCTCGCCGAAGCAGCCGCTTCTTGTAAGAGACGACTCGAGAGAATTCGACTCGCCCCGGAGGGAAGGGCGGTCGGTCGTCCAAGTCGGAAGCCTCGAGGTAGCCGTCCTCAAGAAGGAGATCGGGGCTGATCAGAAGCGGATTCCCCGCGAAGGCCGAGAGACTCTGGTAGGGAGAGTCACCGTAACCTGTGGGACGCAAAGGGAGCACCTGCCAGATCGTCTGGCCCGCATCCCGAAGAAAACCGGCGAATCGATGCGCTGACGGCCCCAGGTCGCCGATCCCATGGGGACCTGGCAGAGAAGTGATGTGAAGGAGGAGGCCACTGCATCGGGGGTGTTTCACGCGCGCTGAATATAGGGCTCCCTGTTCGCCGCCGCAAGTGAGCTCAAGAGGACGAGCTGCGCCGTACGTTGCCTCACCCTTCCAAAACTCATTGCTCAGCGCTCGCGGACACACTGGTCGAGGGGAGTCGGATCCTATCGCCGTCGGGACGATGACCTCCTCATCGCAACGTTTCCGTAGGAGTCTCTAAGGTCTGCTTTGCAGCAGTGCCCGTGCACGAGCCAGATTGGCCCTGGCCTGTTCATGCAAGGGATCGATCTTCAGCGCCTGTTCGAAGCGGTCAGCGGCCTCGGACACCTTCCCCTGCCGAGCCAGCAGGATGCCGAGATTGTTCAGAGTATCGGGCTGCCGGGGATCGGCCTCGAGGGACTTTTCAAGGTGACGAGCCGCCTCGTCGAACTCCCCCGCTCGTGACAGGATCTGGGCGAGATTCGCATGGGCCACCGGATTATTTGGGTCGGAATCGAGCAGCCTTTCCAGTTCCTCGCGAGCTTCCAGGAGTCGTCCGACCCGCGCCAGCACCATAGCCAGGCCTGTTCTGGAAGCACTGTCCGATGGATTCAGTCGCAGGGACGACCGGAAGGCCGATTCGGAGCGTCCGAAATCCGACAGGTTGGCGAAGGCGAGCCCCAACTTGGTGTGAGCGGCCGAGTCATCAGGGTCGACCTCGACAATCCGTTCGAACTCTGCGACGGCCTCTTTCAGGCGTCCCAATGCGAGAAGAGTATTCCCCATGTTGTAGCGGGCGCTGACGTAGTCCGGGCGTTCGTTGAGAGAACTCCGAAAGAGCGACATGGCATCTTCGTATCGTCCCAGCGACTGGAGTGCCGCCCCGAGATTGTTTTGCGTCACCGGATCTCCGGGGCGGAGTTCGAGGCTCAGGCGGAAATGGTCGATCGCAGAAGTCAGTTCTCCTCGCGCCTGCAGCACGGATCCGAGATTGAAGTGGGCGACAGGATCTCGGGCATTCTTTCGCAGCCGGTGCCGCATGAGGGCCTCCTGCAGAACCCAGCGGTCGTCTTTTTCCGAGGGCAGGACCTGAATCCAGAGGTGGGCCATCTCCTCGGTCGACTGGTTTCCGGCCTGCACGCGTTTTGGAGGAGAATTCGGATTCTGCGTGTTCTCGGAGGAGTTGTCGTAGGTGAACCGCATGGTGACAGTCGTCCCTTTTGGGAGCCGGATCGGCTCCACATAGCTGTAGACAGCCTGCCAGTTGAAGTCCCATTCCTTGATGGAAATCAGCCGTTTCCTGGAACCATCCGGCAAGGTCGCGAAAGCCTCGATCGTCTTTCCGAGATAATGCGCGTGCGGGTAGATTCCCAGCACGTCGACCTGCAGCGGCAGCACGAAATCCTCGCGAACTTCGAAGTCCCGGACGCCGGGTGCGATGTCGATGGCGGCGTCATTTTCTAGCTGAAGCAGCATGGGATGCTTGACGGGTGGCACATCGCTGAAATAGACGGCGACCCGGGGCTGGATCCGCTCGGCTTTGCCCGAGGGTTGCATGTGCATGTTCAGGATCAGGTCGGTGTCGCGATCGACCTCCCAGGACATCCCCGGTCTTCCGGGGGACGGGACGCTGCCCGGCTTCCAGAAGAGAAAGTGGCTTTGCGGCTCGAAACGTTCCGACTCGATTTCCAGTTCCATACCGCCGAAACCGACTTCCCTGTCGGCGGCATCGAGAGCCCGGCTGTAGCCACTGCGGTCGATGAGAATGTTGGCGTGGTGAAAGACGCGCTTGTTTCCGGGATGAATCGCGACCGCCCTGACAAAGCGACGCTCTTTGACCGGAATCGGAAAGACGAGGTTTCTAAACACATCCCGGCCTTCTTCCGAGAGCAAATAGGCCTCGGGAGTCTGCAGGACGAGGTCGGGTGCGCCGAGCTTCCAGTCTGAGGTGAATTCAGGCACCGAGGGCAGATCGCCCGGAGATCCCTCGGTGGCGCCCTGCTCGACCCACCCTGCCAGGCGTTGGATCTCCGCTTCACTGAGTCGTCTTTCTCCCTCGAAAACGGGATCGCCCGGCTCAGGTAACCAGGGAGGCATGAAGCGGCTTTCCGTCACGTCGACGATCTGTTGGGCACGCTTTCTGACTTCGAGATAAGTCAGGAGAGAAAAAGGGGCTGATCCATGCGGATTGTGACAGTCGGAGCAGTGCTCGAAGAGGATTGGCGCAACATCTCTTGTGAAGGTCAGCACTTCTTCAGGGCGCTCACCGCCACTGGCTGAATTCGGCCGACTGCAGCCGCTCGGGACCGCCAGAACGGTTGCCAGAGCGATCGCCGAGACGCGATAGAACAGAAAGCACACCCAGACCCTCGCCGCCGTCTCGGGGCCGAAGTGGGTCTGATCCTTTTCTTCACCGGAGTCTTTGCCAACCAAGGTTGCCAACTCCCTCACACCTCCAAAGGCAGCCGGCCGCGTCAACGCGCGGTGGTTTCGCGCCGAGCGGACTTTAATCTTCCTGGACTCCAACCTCCCGGCACCTCTCAGTTTCGGCTCGCTTTTTCGGCAGACCGGTGGCGAAGCAAATCTTCATTTCCCAATATCATCGGGCCGGTCCGGGTTACACCCAACCGTCAAGGGGATTTCCGTCGACTTCGAAGCTCTCCATCTCCTTCGTAGAGATAAACGAAGCGGTCGCCGGGAACATTCTGAAATCTGTCGACCTGGCCGCTGGGCCAGGTGACCTCCAGAAGGTCGATCGTCGAGACAGTACCCAGTCCGAACTGGACTCTCAACTGGTTCTGAGAGTAGTAGCTTCCACCGCTGCGGACCTCATCGATCAGGGTGAGGTCGCCGGCCCGAATGAGTACTCGGGCGCCGATCCCACTTCTGTTGGAGCGCGTCCCCAGGGTCCGGACGGCGAACCAGTGGCGTCCGGACATCGTTTCTGTACGGTAGAGGTTGGGAGCGTCGTTGACGTTGTTCACGACGATGTCGATGTCCCCATCATTGTCGAAGTCGCCGAAAGCGGCTCCCCGACCCGCCTGAGGAACAAGGATGTCTCCACCGATTCGCTCGGTCACATCCTCGAATCTCCCGTTCCCGGCATTGAGGTAGACGATCTTGCGCTGTTTGTAGGTCACGCTCTTGAGTTGTTCGACCTCAGGGTAGACGTGACCGTTGATCTGAAAGACGTCGACCCACCCGTCCAAGTCCAGATCGAAAAGGCCACAGCCCCAGCCCAGGAACCGGGTGTTCAGGCCGAGCCCGGTGCGAAACGCGGATTCCTCAAAGATTCCCTTGCCAAGGTTGAGATAGAGGTTGGAAGTGTCCTCTGCGAAGTTGGTTTTGAAGATGTCGAGGTAGCCATCCTGGTTGACGTCGGCGGCGGAGACTCCCATCCCGGCCTGCGGTTTCCCGTCCATGCTGAAGGCCGCGCCTGAGAGAACGCCGACATCGGTAAATGTCCCGTCCCTGTTGTTCTGGTAGAGAGCCGAGGGATTCGAGTCGTTGGCGACGTAGATGTCGGTCCACCCGTCGTTGTCGAAGTCCAGGGTCAGAACTCCGAGCGCGTATGTTCCGAATGCTTCGAGGATTCCGGAAGGCCTCGATCGATCGGTGAATGTCCCGTTTCCTTCGTTCCGATAGAGGATGTTCTTTCCTCCTTGAAGCCCGGGAGGACCACAAGCGACGGAGACGCCCTTGTAGAGGCACAATCCGGAATCGGGGGTAGCCGTCGTCTCCGGATCGAAGTCGATGTAGTTGCCGAGGAAAAGATCGAGGTCTCCATCGCGGTCGTAATCGAGAAAGGCGCAGCCGGAGTTCCATCGACGCCGATCCTGGCCCAGCCCGGCGGCTTCGGTCACGATCTCGAAATTGGTATCGCCCAGGTTTCTGTACAGGACGTTCTGCCCCCAGTAAGTGACAAAGAGATCTTCATAGCCGTTATTGTCATAGTCGCCGACGCAGGTGGCCTGTCCCCAGCCTGAACGACCCACGCCTGCCCGAGCGGTGACATCCTCGAAGCTTCCATTCTGCTTGTTGCGAAACAGACGGCTGATCGGTTCGGGGACCGAGGCAGGAGTTTCCCCGAATCTGGATCCGTTGACGAGAAACACGTCGAGCCAGCCGTCGTTATCGAAGTCGAAGAAAGCGGCTCCGCTGCCGGTCGTTTCCAGGAGGTATTTGTTGGTTCCGACTCCACCGTAGACGGTGAAATGATTCAGCCCGGCGGCGGCGGCTCTGTCCTCAAATCGGAGGTCGACGGTCTCGGCTCCGACTCCAACGAGGGTCAGGGGCAGGAAAAGAACAGCTGAAAATCTGACCAGGCGGGAAGTCATTCGAATTGGAATGAGAGGCTCAGCCGAAGTTGATGGCGGTCTCACTTGCCGTTGTTCTTTCCTGGCGAATTCGGCAGATCGGAAGTCGACGGCCGGCTCGACTCCACCCGAAAATCCTCTGTCACGGCCACGGACTTTTCCTGGATCCGATCGGTGACCCGAACCTCGATACGATAGTCGCCAGCGGCGAGCCCCTTGAGAGGGATTCCTCGAACGATCACCGCACGATTATCGGTGTAGGGGAAGATCGTGGAGCCTTGCTCGTCCACCACTTCGTGAATCGTGGTGTCCCCCTGGAGGATTCGATAGGTGACCTGAAGGGATGGTTCCAATGTGGACTGGTCGAAGACCATGTCGTAAACCTGGAGATAAACTCCCAGAGAACCTCCGGCTGGGAAGGTGCCGCTGACACTCGGACGGACCTTGATGTCCCCCAGGACGAACATCGACTGTCCGTCTGCGGGAGTGTCCAGCCGCTCGATGTAGTCGGCGAGCATCAGCGAACTGGCGGCGATGCTCTCTCCGTCATGGACTGGTGGAACGATCCCGACCCGTCTCGTTCCGAAGCGCTCGCCGTAGACATCCTTGGCGATGAGATCGACCTTGTAGCGTGTCTTGGGTTCGAGCATGACAATCTTCTGGAAGAGCGTCTTTCCCTTGGTGCCTTGCTCGATTCTCGAGACCGGATATGAGGTGACCAGATCCTCTTCGAACTCTCCCACGATTCGATTGGACAGGTTTGTGACGACCCCGTAGATTCCGATCTTCGCGAGGTAGGCGCCGTTCCTCAGCTGAAATGTCAGGTTCTCGTTGTCGACGGCGACTGTGATCGGCACAAGAAAACGCCCATCGCCCATTCGAAAGAAATCTTCCCGGGTGGCGAAGGGCAACTCATCGTAGGAAACGTCGATAGAAACCGCTTCTTTCAGTTCCGGGTACTTGAGCTCGGGCGGGGCCATGATCCGTGCGAACTGCTCGTAGCGGGCGAAGACGGAGTCCTGAATCCGATGCTGCATGAGGGGATAGGCGTGCCGGCGGACTCCCGTCATCTGGAGCTGCTTTCTCTGAAAGCGGGTCGCCATCCCGACCTGCTCGGCGAGAGTCTGGCCGCCGGCGTTGTTCAGCCAGACATCCTTCTCGTCGGGACTGAGGGCCAGTTTATATTCTCCGGTCCAGGACTTGTCTACGAACTCCAGAATAACCTCGTCGCCCATTCCTTCGATGAAACGATAACGCCAGGTTTCAAAGGGGTAGGTCGAGGTCGCACCTCCGCCTTCGTAGACCGGGCGGTCGTACCCGCCTCCGGATGGATTCCTTAGAATCTCGGCCGGCGGACCGTACATGATATAGATGCGTCCCCGATCGGTTTTCCATCCGTCGAAACCGCTGCTGAAGTGGTCGTTGGCATAGGCGATTCGCC